>Ga0209804_1000118_pt1 | contig 67742 bp, 63 predicted proteins | sample GraSoiAngelo_139_FD_185896 | JGI IMG/M metagenome (GOLD analysis project Ga0209804, IMG submission 185896) | Grasslands soil microbial communities from the Angelo Coastal Reserve, California, USA - 14_0929_12_20cm (SPAdes) (version 2) | ecosystem: Environmental > Terrestrial > Soil > Grasslands ... | reverse complement strand
TGCCGGACGACATTGTGACGCTGCGGGTCGGGCTGATCGGCACGGGGTTCGCGCGTCGGGTGCAGGTCCCGGCGCTGCGCCTCGTGCCGGGGGTAGCGGTGACCGCGATCGCGAGCGGCAGCATGGAGCGCGCCCGCGCCGTCGCGGCGGAGTTCGGCATTCCCAACGCATTCGGGAGCGGTGAGACGCTCGCCCGCGCTCCCGAGGTCGACCTCGTCATCGTGTCCTCGACGCCCGACGCCCACGCCCGTCACGCGATCGCGGCCCTGGAGGCGGGGAAGCACGTGTTGTGCGAGAAGCCGATGGCGCTCACGGTCCGGGAGGCGGAGGAGATGCTCGAGGTCGCGGAGCGGAGCCGTGGGCTGGCCCGTATCGACCACGAGCTGCGCTACGAACCCAATCGGCGCAAGGTGCGGCAGCTGATCCAGGTCGGCGCCATCGGACCGGTCCTCCACCTCGAGCTCGTGCTCAGACCGTACGTGCGGGGCGACGGGCGGCCGCAGGCATTCGACGCTCCCTGGAGCTGGTGGTACGATGCCGCGAGGGGCGGCGGCATCCTGGGCGCGGTCGGGTCCCATCTCATCGACCTGTGCCGCTTCTGGACCGGGAGTGAAGTCGTCGAGGTCGGCGGCCGGGCGGCCACGTTCGTTGCCGAGCGCTACGACGAGCAGCGCGTGCGGCGCCCCGTGACTGCGGACGAATACGCGAGCTTCGTGATGCGGCTCGCGAGCGGCGCGGTTGCCACCATCACGCTGACGACGGTGGCGTCGCACGGGCCCGGACATTTCGCCCAGATCACCGGACGCGACGGCACGCTCGTGTTGACGGGCGAGACGTCGCTCGAGATCGGTCGCCCCGGCGGGCCGCTCGAGGATGCCAGCGTGCCGGATGACCTGTGGGAGCAGACCGCCCCCAACAACATGTGGGCCCGCTCGTTCGTGCGGCTGATGCGGGATATGGTCGCCGTGCTCGAGGGCCGGCCCGCCGCGGGAGAGCCCGCTACGTTCTACGACGGCCTGGCGGTGCAGCGTGTCATGGATGTCGTGCGCGATGGGCGCGGTGCACGGTTAGATTGACGTCGTGGAACAGACCTATTTCCGACGCGGCTTCGGCCTCAAGGGCGACATCGAGGGGGCCCTCGCGGCCGACTATCACAGCCAGGTGGTGGATCGCATCCGCGCCCACGGCTACGTCCTCGCCGTCGGCGACCTGACCTTCAAGCTCGCCCGCGAGTTCGGGTTCTGTTACGGAGTGGACCGCGCGGTCGAGTACGCGTACGAAACCCGCACCAAGTTTCCCGAGCGCCGTGTGTTCCTGGTCGGCGAAATCATCCACAACCCGCACGTCAACAAGAAGCTCCAGGCCATGGGGGTCGAGTTCCTGCAGCGGCCGGATGACGGTGAGTTCGACTTCCACGAGATCACCCCGGCGGACGTCGTCATTCTTCCGGCCTTCGGGGTCACCGTGAAGGATTTCGAACGGCTGCGCGCGGTCGGATGCGTGCTCGTGGACACGACCTGCGGATCGGTACTCAACGTGTGGAAGCGCGTGGACTCCTACGCCAAGGACGGGTTCACCGCGGTGATCCACGGCAAGTGCTACCACGAGGAGACGAAGGCCACGTCGAGCCAGGTCACCAAGTACCCGAGCGGGAAGTACCTCGTGGTGCGCGACATGGCGGAAGCGCGTGAGGTGTGTGCGTACATAGAGGGAGCGGGGAGCGGGGAGCAGTTCGCCTTGCTCTTTGAGGGGAAGATGTCGCCTGGCTTCGATCCCGCTCGCGATTTGCGGCGCATCGGCGTGGCGAATCAGACTACGATGCTCTCCGGGGAGTCCCTTGCCATCGCGGCCGAGATCCGGCGGAGCCTGGCGAAGCGGTATGGTGAGGCCACGTTGCCCGACCACTTCCGCACGTTCGACACGATCTGCTCGGCCACCCAGGACCGTCAGGACGCGGTGCTGAAGCTCATCGCCGAGCCGATCGACCTGATGGTCGTGATCGGGGGATACAACTCGAGCAACACGACCCACCTCGCCGCCATCTGTCATGACCGAGCACCGACCTATCACATAGAAGACGCGAGCTGCATCGATCCGGAGACCGGGGCGATCCGCTTCCGTCCCGTAGGGGCCAAGGAGGAGCAGGTAGTGACCGGGTGGTTGCCGAGCGGGCCGCTCACGGTGGGTGTGACGGCGGGCGCGTCGACGCCGAACAACAAGATCGGGGAGACCGTGGAACGCATCGCGGCGTCGCGGGGGGTGTCGCTCCTTCGGTAAATCTTCGCCATATTTCAGGATGTCGTTGTCCGGTTTTCATCCCGCCATTGAGCGCTGGTTCGAGTCCCGCTTCCGCGAGCCCACCGAGCCGCAGCAACGTGCGTGGCCGCTCATCCAAGCGGGCCGCAATGCGCTGATCGCGGCCCCGACGGGCTCTGGCAAGACATTCGCGGCATTCCTCGCCGCCATCGACTCGTTGCTGCGTCAAGGATTGGACGGGACGCTCGCCGACGGGACGCAGGTGGTGTACGTCTCGCCGCTCAAGGCGCTCTCCAACGACGTGCAGAAGAACCTGGCGGAGCCGCTCGCTGAGATTCGCCGCACGCTCGAAGCCCTGTGCCTGCCGGATGTGGAGATCCGCACGCTGGTGCGCACCGGCGACACGCCGGGCGCGGAGCGCCAGGAGATGGTGCGGCGGCCCCCGCACATCCTCGTCACCACCCCGGAGTCGCTCTATCTGATCCTCACGTCCGAGCGCGCCCGCGAGATGCTGCGCGGCGTGCGGACCGTGATCGTGGACGAGATCCACGCCGTGGCGCGCGACAAGCGGGGGAGCCACCTGGCGCTGTCGCTCGAGCGGCTGGAGCACCTCACCGGCCGGCGTTTGCAGCGCATCGGACTCTCGGCGACGCAGAAACCGATCGAGGACATCGCCGCCTTCCTCTCCGGGAGTCGACACCCGACAACGGACACCTGCGTTGTCGACTCGGGACACGCGCGCAGGCTCGACCTGGCGATCGAAATTCCCTCTTCACCGCTCGAGGCGGTCATGGCCGCCGAGGTGTGGGAGGAGATTTACGAGCGCCTGGTGCAGCTGATCCTCGAGCATCGTACCACACTGGTGTTCGTGAACACGCGCCGGCTGGCGGAGCGGCTGACGCTGCATCTCTCCGAACGGCTGGGCGCGGACCAGGTGACGTCGCATCACGGCAGCCTGTCCAAGGAAAAGCGCCTCGACGCGGAAACCCGGCTCAAAGAAGGGAAGCTCAAGGCGTTGGTCGCGACCGCCTCGCTCGAGCTGGGGATCGACATCGGCGCCGTGGACCTGGTGTGCCAGATCGGCTCGACCCGGTCGATCGCGACGCTGCTGCAGCGCGTGGGTCGATCGGGACACCACCTCGCCGCCGTGCCCAAGGGCCGGTTGTTCCCGTTGTCGCGCGACGAGCTGATCGAGTGTGCCGCGCTGGTGCGGGCCGCGCACGAGCGCCAGCTCGACCGGCTGATCATCCCGGCGCACCCGCTCGACATCCTGGCCCAGCAGATCGTGGCGACGGTGGCATGCGAGGAGTGGCAGGAGGATGCGTTGTTCGAGACGGTGCGGGGGGCGTACCCGTACCGCGACGTCTCGCGCAAGGACTTCGACGCCGTGGTGCAGATGCTCGCCGAGGGATTCACGACGCGGCGGGGGCGGCGGGGCGCGTACGTCCATTACGACGGTGTGAATCGCCGGCTACGCGCGCGCCGCGGCGCCAGGCTCGCCGCGCTCACGTCGGGCGGGGCGATTCCTGACATCGGCGACTACCGGGTGATCCTCGAGCCGACGGAGACCTTCGTCGGAACCCTCAACGAGGATTTCGCCATCGAGAGTATGCCGGGCGACATCTTCCAGCTGGGCAACCGGTCCTATCTGATCCAGAAAATCGAGTCGGGCCAGGTGCGCGTCGTCGACGCCCAGGGCCAGCCACCATCGATTCCCTTCTGGCTCGGCGAGGCGCCGGGTCGTACGCCGGAGTTGTCGCAGGAAGTGTCCCGGCTGCGCCGGGATGTCGGCGGTCGACTGGCAGACGCCCGCGAGGCGACGGCATGGCTCGCGGGTGAGATCCCCGGGGTCCCCGAGCCCGCGGCGCGCCAGATGGTCGAGTATCTCGAGGCGTCGCAGAAGATCCTCGGGGTTATCCCGACGCAGGAGACGCTGGTGCTGGAGCGCTTCTTTGACGAGGCGGGCGGGATGCAGCTGGTGCTGCACGCGCCCTTCGGGAGCCGGGTCAACCGCGCGTGGGGCCTCGCGCTCCGCAAGCGGTTCTGCCGCAGCTTCAACTTCGAGCTGCAAGCGGCCGCCACCGAGGACGCGATCGTCCTGTCGCTCGGCCCCCAGCACAGCTTCCCGCTCGAGGACGTGTTCCAATACCTGAAGCCCGAGACGGCGGAGCACCTGCTGGTGCAGGCGATGCTCGACGCGCCGATGTTCGGCTCGCGCTGGCGCTGGAACGCGACCCGGGCGCTCGCCGTGCTGCGCGCGCGCGGCGGCAAGAAGGTCCCCACGCCGCTCCAGCGCATGGATGCGGAGGACCTGGTCGCCGCCGTGTTCCCCGACCAGCTCGCATGCCCGGAAAACCTCGTGGGAGACCGCGAGATTCCCGACCACCCGCTGGTGCAGCAGACCATCGCGGACTGTCTGCTCGAGGCGATGGACTTCCCCGGCTTGAAGCGCGTGCTCGAGGGGATGGCGGCGGGGCAGTTCACGCTGGTCGCGCGCGACACGACGGAGCCGTCACCGCTCGCGCACGAGGTGATCAACGCCAAGCCGTACGCCTTCCTCGACGACGCGCCACTCGAGGAGCGCCGCACCCAGGCGGTGATCACGCGACGCGGGCTCGACGTGAAGACCGCGGAGGAGCTCGGGAAGCTCGATCAGGCGGCGATCGATCGGGTGCGCGAAGAGGCTTGGCCCGACGTCAGTTCCGCCGACGAGCTGCACGACGCGTTACTCGTCACCGGTGCCCTGACGAGTGCGGAATGCGGAACGCGGAATGCGGAATGGCAGGGGTGGTTTGATGAGCTGGCGCGGGCGGGGCGCGCGACGACACTGCTGCGCGAGCCTCGACTCTGGATCGCCGCCGAGCGACTGCCGATGCTGGAGGCGGTGTTCCCCGGAGCCAAGTGCGAGCCGGCCCTGACCGTGCCCGAGCGCGATCGCGCCAAGGCATGGACGCGCGAGGACGCGGTGCGCGAGCTGGTGCGCGGGCGGCTCGAGGCGGTCGGTCCCACGACGGCCGCCGACGTTGCAGGCTCGCTGGGCGTCGCGGTCGCGGACGTGGACTTCGCGCTCGGCGCGCTCGAGCACGAAGGCTTCGTGCTACGTGGCCGGTTCACGCCCGGCGTGGCGGAGCTGGAGTGGTGCGAGCGCCGTCTGCTCGCCCGCATCCATCGCTACACGCTCGACCGGCTGCGCCAGGAGATCGAGCCGGTCACGGCGGCGGACTTCATGCGGTTCCTGTTGCGGTGGCAGCGCGTCGCACCGGACGCCCGGGCCGAGGGACCGGAAGGGCTCGGCGCGGTGCTCGAGCTGCTCGATGGCTACGAAGTGCCCGCGGGTGCCTGGGAAGCCGACGTGCTTCCGGCCCGGCTCGGCGAGTACGACCCGTTGTGGCTCGACGGCCTGTGTCTCTCGGGGGAGATCGCCTGGGGTCGGCTGTCGCCGGCGGCGTCGTCGAACGGGCATAAGTCGGGGCCGATCCGCACGACGCCGATTGCGTTGTTTCGCAGGGAGCGGGGAGCGGTTTGGCGGTCTCTGACGGTGCAGCCCGATCCGGCGAGTCTCCCGCTCTCGCATTCGGCCCGCGCCGTGCTCGAGGCGCTCGACCAGCGGGGCGCATCGTTCTTCGGCGACCTCGTGAACGCGACGGGGCTGTTACGCACCGAAGTGGAGAAGGGACTGGGTGAGCTGGTCGCGTGGGGGCTCGTGAGCTCGGACAGCTTTGCTGGGCTGCGGGCGCTGCTCGTGCCGTCCGATCGGCGCCGCCCCATTGGCGGGTTCCGGCGGCGCGGGCATATCGCCCCGTTCGGGGTGGAGACGGCGGGGCGGTGGTCCCGCGTGCGGGCCGCGGCGCCGCTGCCGCAAGAGGCCGTCGCGGAAGCGGTGGCGTGGCAGCTGTTGCGCCGCTACGGAGTGGTGTTCCGGCGGCTCGTGACACGCGAGACGCTGCTGACCCCGTGGCGCGACATCCTGCGGGTGTACCGTCGGCTCGAGGCGCGAGGAGAGATTCGCGGCGGGCGCTTTGTGGGCGGGTTCTCGGGTGAGCAGTACGCGCTACCGGAGGCGGTGGGGTTGCTCCGCAGCGTCCGGCGCGAGGAGCCGCGCGGCGAGCTGGTGGCCGTGAGCGGGGCCGACCCGCTCAACCTCGTGGGGATCGTGACGCCGGGAGACGTGGTCGCCGGAGTCGCGACGAACCGGATCCTGTATCGAGACGGAATACCCGTCGCGCTCAAAGAGGGTGCGGGGAGCGGGGAGCGATACCTCGCGGAGGTCACACCAGACGAACGCGAGCGGCTCAAGTCCGCGCTGGTGCGCGGGCGCGTGGCACCGCTCGTCCGGACCTATCTCGGTAGGACTCGTCCCAGACCCGCGGCCACGCCCGACTAGTAGTTGACGAAGCTGATCGCCTGCCGGATCACCGCTCGCACTGCTCGACTCTCACTGCGCGCGGGGCGATACACCGACCCACGCACCACGCGCAGCGCCTCCTCGTCGAATGCATGGTTGGGGCTCTGGAAGATCCTCGCCGATCCAGGCTCGACGTGTCCCGTCACATCGAGCGCCGCTTCCACGAGGACGGTGCCGTCCACCCGGAGCGACTGCATCTCCGGCGGATAGCGGATTGGTGGGTGGGAGACGAGCGCCGGCTGCTCGTCCACGGCCCCGACCGCGATCGGCGCAGCCATGGTGGCGCCGGGCGGCTTGGCCCCACGCCCGCTGAGCCGGACCGAGTCCGCGAAGCGGCGCAAGAACGGCGCGAGGTCTACGCCGCGCGCAGTGAGGGTCTGGTACAGCGCGAGGCCCTCCGCCAGATCGGCGCGCCCGGCGCTATCCCGCCCCATGCGCGATGCGGCGACACCACACACCAGCAGCGCGTACACGCGTTCCGCGTCGGTTGGATGCGTGAGCGCCGTATCGAGCGCGAGCGCGAGCTGCGCGAGCGCGCTGTCGGGGCGATTCGCGGCGAGTTGGCGGCGGGCGTTCGAGACGAGCTCCGTTGCGCTGAACCGGGGCGGCCGCACGTCCACCGCCATCTGGACCATCACGCGCACCGCCACGCGTTTCAGGCGGCCGGGAGAGAACTGAGACGCCAACATCATCTGCTTTACGGGTTCGACCAGGCCGGAATCGGGCGTCGACAGGACTTCCAGGGAGGCCGGCTCCGCGTGCCCGGTCGTATCGATGATCGCCGCGATCTGCACAAACCCCTGGACATGCCGCCGTAGCAGGCTGCGCGGGTAGGCCACCGGGGGGCCCGACAGACGTCGCGGCGACTCGTCGACGTCCTTCGAAACGTAGAAGCCATGGCTCCGCCCGGCCGCTTGCTTCTCGTGCTGGAACAGCTGCGCCAGCTCGGGCGAGAGTTGATCGAGCCCGTTGACCTCTAGGCCTGGGTCAAGAGCCAGCGCCTGCCGGAACGCGGCGCGGGCGAGGTCCTCGTGGCCGCGGAGGAATTGGACGATCCCGTCCCACACGAGTGCGTTGTTGCGGTCGGCGGGCGCAGCGGGAGCCGTGGTATCGAGAGCAGACCGCAGCAGGGCCTCGGCGGAGTCGAGATGGTTGGCCGCGAGCTGTACGCGGGCGGAATCGACCAGTTGGGAGACACGCGACTGGCCCACCAGCGCACCGGGCGGTGCGAGTATGACGGCGACGAGCACGACGACGGACGGCCGCGGCATGCCGCCCAATCGTGCCTCGGTGCGCCGCGAGCGTCAAGCCGCCGCGCTACGGCCGCGTCAGATCCACGCTGACCACGGGCAGGTCCCAATGTGCTGCGAGGATCTCGAAGCGCCGCTGCTCCTCGCGCCGAAACGTGTCCTGGTCGGGAAACAGACGTTTCAGCTCCGCCTCGGGGAACGGCTCGTGCGGCGCCGCGGCGTTCTTCCACACGATCGTGACGCGATAATCCCAGCGGCCATCCTCGGTCCCGTGGAACCGGGGCGCCTCCGCGGTGACCCGCTGGATGTGCCCCAGCTCGATCTCCCGCTTCAACACCGGGAAGTGGTTCTTCTTGAAGAGCCGGATGAACTCGTCGGCGAAGCCCCAGCGGGTCTTGTAGTAGTACTCCACCACGAACGGTTCACTCGCCCCTGCGGGGGGTGCCTGGGCGGCGCCAAGAACCGGCGCTGCGAGCAACACCGCGAGTACGGACCAACGCATATGTGTCCCCTCAACTCACCGGTTGCTTCAGCTTGTCGAAGTAGAGCTTCCGCACCTTGGCCACTTTGGGGGCGATCACGGCGCTGCAGTAGCCCTGGTTCGGGTTACGGCGATAATAGTCGCGGTGGTACTCCTCGGCCGGATAGAAGGCCTCGAGCGGCTTCACCTCGGTCACGATCGGGTCGTCCCACACGTGCTCGGCCGCGAGCTCCTTGATCACCTTCTCCGTCACGGCCTTCTGCTCCGGCGTGTGATAGAAGACCGCCGACCGGTACTGCGTCCCGACGTCCCCGCCCTGACGGTTGAGCGTGGTGGGGTCGTGGATCGTGAAGAAAACGTGGAGCAGGTCGTTGAACGACACGACCGTGGGATCGAAGGTGATCTGGACGACTTCAGCGTGGCCGGTGGTGCCCGTGCACACGTCTTCGTACGACGGGTGCGCGACGTGTCCGCCCGCGTACCCCGACTGAACGTTGTCGACTCCCTTCAGGTTCTGGAAGGCGGCTTCGAGGCACCAGAAGCACCCGCCGGCAAGGGTCGCGACTTCGGTTTTGGCCATGGTGGAAAATTAACCCCAATCCTTCGACTCCGGGGCGACGCGGCGCATGGACTTGAGAAAGGCGAACGCGGAATGCGGAAGTGGGAACGCGGAACTGTCCGACTCGCTGTTCGTTCCGCGTTCCGCGTTCCGCGTTCCGACTTTGAGACCTTGCGCCTCTTCCGCCAGCACGTTCACCGTCCCATCGTCCTTGGCGAGCTTGCCGCGCACCCACAGCAGCGGCTCGCTGCGAACCGCCGTCCGATACCGCTCGTACACGTCGGGCCGCACGATCACGTTCACCATTCCCGCTTCATCCTCGAGCAGCACGAAGATGAATCCCTTCGCCGTCTCGGGCCGCTGGCGCGCGACCACCAGCCCGGCGACCTCGACCCAGGCTCCGTGCTCGAGCCGGGGGAGCACGTCGCTCTGCACGACACCCGGTGGCAGCGCCCCGCGCAGCAGCGAGAGCGGATGGCCGCTCGCCGCGAACCCCAGGACGTCATACTCGGCGAGCAGCCGCTCGGCCGCCTCGAGGCCGTCGAATCGTAGTCCCTCGTGCGGGTGATTGAGCGCCAACTCGAGCTGCCGCCGGCCGCGTGCGTCCACGCCGTGCTCCGCTTCCGGAGGAAGCCACAGCCCCACTTGCCACAGGAGCTCGCGCCGGGTGAGCCCGAAGCCGTCGCATCCCCCCACCCACACGAGATGCTCGATCGCGGTGCGCTTGAGCTTGGGCGGCGCCCGGCGCACGAAGTCGCCGATACTCGCGTACGGCCCGCGCCGCTCGCGCTCGATCACGACCGCCGTCGCCGTCTCCTCGCTCCAGTCTCGGACGAACCCGAGCCCCACTCTCACTGCATCTGAATGAACTGCTCCCTGCTCCCCGCTCCCCGCTCCCTTTTCAATCGTGCACCACACGTCGCTCGCGTTCACGTCGGGGAGCCGGATCTCGACCCCGTTCCGCTCGGCGTCGCGTCCCAGGACGTCGAGCGAATAGAACCCCATCGGCTGGTTGTTGAAGAGGGCGCAATAATACTCGGCGGGGTGATAGTGCCTGAGCCACGCCGACTGGTAGGCGAGCAGGCCGAACGCGGCGGCGTGCGACTTGGGGAAGCCGAACTCGGAGAACGCGATCACCTGCGTGAACACGCGCTCTGCGGTCTGTTCGGGGACGGCGCGCGCCGCCGCGCCGTCCCGGAACTCCTCCCAGAACCCCGCCATCAGCTCGCGGCTGCGCCGCCGGCTCATGGCCCGCCGCAGCGCCTCCGCTTGGCCGGCGGTAAATCCCGCGAGTGCCTGGCACACCTGCAGGACCTGGTCCTGATAGAGGATCACGCCCAGCGTCTCGGCGAGTGCCTCTTTGAGCAGCGGATGCTCGAGCGGCGGCTCGTAAGGGCGGCCTGCGGCCCGGGCGCGGCGCTGATCTTCACGGCGCCGCACGTACGGGTTCACCGCGCCGCCCACGATCGGTCCGGGCCGCACGATCGCGACCTCGACCGCCAGGTCTTCGAGATTCGTGGGCCGGGTGCGCCGGATCATCTGGATCTGCGCCCGGCTCTCGATCTGGAACAGCCCCACCGTGTCGCCGCGGCAGATGCGGTCGTACACCGCGGGGTCCTCGAAGTCGATGCGCGAGAGATCGGGTGGCGTTCCCTCCCGCACAGCGATCCGCTCGACGCACTCCTCCACGAGCGACAGCATGCCGAGCGCCAGAAAGTCGATCTTGATGAAGCGCGCGTCGTCGCAGGAATCCTTGTCCCACTGGCACACCACGCGGTCTTCCATGGCAGCGCGCTCGAGCGGTACGATCTCCACGAGCGGCCGGCTCGAGATGACCATCCCGCCCACGTGCTGAGAAATGTGCCGTGGCAGCCCCGCGATCTCCTCGGCGAGCTCACACAGCTCTTTCCAGAGCGGCGCGCTCCTGCGGCCTGCGAATCCGGGGAGCTGGTCCAATTCGTCAGCCAGTCCGCCGGACCGTCGGTCCGCCAGTTTCGCGACTTGCTCGATCTCGCCGGGCGGCAGATCCAGCGCCTTGCCGATCTCGCGCACCGTCGAGCGCAGGCGGTAGGTGGGAAACGAGCAGACGAGCCCGACGTGCTCGTGGCCGTACCGCGTGTACACCCGCCGGATCAGCTCCTCGCGGATCTCGCGCGGGAAATCGAGGTCGATGTCCGGCACGGAGGCGAGCGTCTCGTTCAGGAACCGCCCGATGAAGAGCCGGGTGGCGACCGGATCGATGTGCGAGAGGCCGAGCAGGTAGCACACGACGGAGGAGACGGACGAGCCGCGGCCGCGACCGGGAAGCAGGCCGCCCTGCGCCCGCCGCGAGCCGCGCCGCACGTCGGCGGCGACCTGGCGGGCGAGGTCGAACAGATCGTGATAGACGAGGAAGAACCCGCTGAGCCCGTGGCGCTCGACGAGCCGCAGCTCCTCGGCGAGCCGCCGCTCCGCCTCGCCGCGGTGCGGGGAGCCGGCGGGATAGCGCTCTTCGAGCCGCGCGCGGCACAGCTCGGCGAGCGCCCGGGGGGCGGGAGCGCGCTCGGCGCCGTGGAAGTCGGGAAAGCGATATCCCAGATCCCGCGTGAGATCGAACTCACGGCACCGCTCCGCGAGGACCAGAGTATTGGCGACAGCATCTGGACAGTCACGAAACAGCGTTTCGACTTCTTGCGGCGGGCGCAAGAAGAACTCGCTGTTCGCGTGTCGCACGTCGTGCGAGCCGTCGAGCGTGGTGCGGTGTCTAATCGCCACCAGCACATCGTGCAGGCGGTGACGCTCGCGGGCGTGATAATGCACGTTACCCGTCGCCACGACGCTCAGGTGCACATCGTCGGCGAGGGCTTTCAGCGCCCTGGTGAGGGCGAGGTCTCCCCGGACGTAGTTCCGCTGCAGCTCGATGACAAAGTTCTCCTTCCCGAACACCGCACGGCACCGCTCGGCGAAGCGGCGGGCAGCGGCCAGCCCGTCGCGCCGCAGCACGCCGGGTAAGAGGCCGTTGCGGCATCCCGACAGCACGATGAGTCCCGCGTGCCGGGCTTCGAGCGAGGCGAACTCGAGCCGCGGATCGCGTCGATCGTCACGGCCGAGATGAGCCTCGGTAATCAACCGGCAGAGGTTCGCGTACCCTTCAGGCGTCTCCGCGAGCAGCGTCACGTGGGAACCGTCGAGCAGGGTCAGCTCCGCGCCGGTGATCGCCTGGAGACCGAGCTGTTTCGCTTCTTGCGCGAACGCCATCGAGCCGTACAGCCCGTGGTGGTCGGTGAGCGCGAGCGCGGGGTAGCCGAGCTGCGACGCGGTGAGCGCGAGCTGCTCGGGGAGAGAAGCGCCGTCGAGAAATGAAAACGCCGAGTGGCAGTGAAGTTCGATGTACATAATGCGGAATGCGGAGTGCGGAATGCGGAGTGGATGGACGTGCTTCGATTCCGGACTCAGCGCGTCGAATTAGGTCGGCATTTGCACAAACCACTCTCCGGTGATTAGGTCCTCGAACAGCACCACACGTCCTCCGCCTTCCAATACGACCTCGACATAGCGGCGCACGATCGGCTGACGCCACCACTCGTCGTCCATGCGCCAATTCTCACCGAAAGACTCGACACGCTTCTCGTTTCCCGCTTCCCGCTTCACAACCCTTGGTCTTCGTTGCTCGTCGAGCTCCACCCGCACCCGTTGGGGGGCATTGAGGGCACGAAGTCTGTCGGTTCCATTCCGCATTCCGCACTCCGCATTCCGCACTAGGGTTCAAAGTCGATCAACGCGTAACGACGCTCGGGGAGGCGGGACCATGGTTGCACCTCGATGACGTGATACAACATCGGCCGTCTGATCCGGAGCGCGATCTCCCGCGCGGCGCTCTGGAGCGCACGTCGTCGCCCGGCGCGAGCCGCGGCGCCCGCATCGCGCGCGAACAGCTGCAGCTCCGCGGTGCCCGGGGCGAAGGCGGTGAACTCGACGACGAGTCGCTCCACGGCTCCGGCGGGCGGCGACCGCTCGAGCTGCGTCTTGAGCGGCGCCGCGATGCGCTCCCGCGTCGCAGCCGGGTCCTTCAGGGTCGCTGCAACGAGCCAGGAGGCCCCGTGCTCGAGCTCGGCGTGCACGCGCACGACCTGCACGCGCCAGCCACTGCGGCGCGGATCCCCGAGCGCGCGGTCGACGAGCTTGTCCAGTGCATGGGCGAGCAGGTCGCGATTACCGACCGGAGTAAAAAACGTCAGGGCGGCCACGATCGGCTCGGGCACCACCCGTCCCACCACCGGCTCCGACACGAGTCCCGCCGCGAGCCGCCACAACCGCCGGCCGGGGCGGCCGAACTGCGACACGACGGCTTCCTCCGGCAGTGCGACGAGCGCGCCCAGCGTCTTGACGCCGAGCTGCAGTAGCCGGCGATGTGTATCGGGGTCGAGTGGGAGAACGGCGAGCCGCTGGGAGGCGAGAAATTTCCTCTCCTCCCCGGGGCGAACGATGACAGATCCGCCGGGTTTCGCACGGCTCGCCGCGACCCAGGAGACGAATTTTCCGCGGCCCCACCCAATGCGGAATGCGGAATGCGGAGTGCGGAATTTCAGGGAAGGGTCGTTCGCCTCACGACGCTTACCCTTACATTCCGCATTCCGCACTCCGCACTCCGCACTCAGCATTTGTATTTCTTTGACGATTTGCTGTGGCGAACCGTATAACCATTCCAAGCCGTCTGTTCCTACGTAAGCCCGCCCCAGCTCCACCGGCTCGACCACGGGGCTCACGGTGACGAGCGCCGCGACGAGCCGCGCGAACTGCTCGTCGTAGTGCACCGGGTCGGGCTCGCACAGCTTGAGCGCGGGACAGAGTCCGATCGCCTGGCTGACGGTCATCCCCGGCTTCACGCCCGCGCGCCGGGCGAGCGGCGCGACCTGCCAGAGTCGGCGGGTGTCGTCGGGTGCCAGCAAGGCTAAAGGGAGCGACGCGAGCTCGGGTCGCCGCGCCGTCTCGCAACGCAGAGCGAACAGCGGGATCCAGCAGCAGGCGGCGGTATCGCTCGTGAGACGGGGTGTCCGGGTCATATGCCAGGTCTGCAATGGGACCCGAATATATCCCGAAGATAGAAGGAGTGGCAAGACTCGTGTTTCTTATGATAAGTTATTGAATTAACACTAGTTAAGTGGAGACATTTTGAGCGCCCGCAAACAACCTGGCCTCTTTGACGACGTCACGGCGTTGCCGCCGCCTTCGGCCGAGTTGGTCGCGCTCGGGGCACGCATCCCGCCCAACCTCAGATTCGGTACGTCCACCTGGACCTACGACGGTTGGATGGGGGAGGTCTATCATCGGACCTATCGCAGCGCCCAGCCGGCCCGACGGCTCGAGGAGTACGTGCGCTATCCCTTGTTTCGCACGGTGGGGATCGACAGCGCGTTCTACGAGCCGCCATCGGAAGAGGTCCTCGCGGCGTACGCGCGGGCGTTGCCCCCCGGCTTTCCGTGCGTGAGCAAAGTGTGGGATCGGATCACGGCGAGGCGATTCACGCAGGATCCGCGCTGGGGCAACTTCGCCGGACAGAGGAACCCCGACTTCCTGAACGCCGATCTCTTCAAGGACGCGGTGCTCGGGCCGTATGCGCGGGCGTTCCGCGATCACGCCGGCGCATTCGTATTCGAGTTCCAGGCGATGCGGGGAAAGGATCAGCCCGAGCCGGCTCGGTGGGCGGAGGAGCTCGACAGCTTCCTGAAGCAGCTGCCGCGTGACTTTCGCTACGCGGTGGAGCTGCGAAACCCTGAGCTCTTGACCGACGCCCACGGTGCGGTGCTGGCGCGCCACGGGGTGGCGCATGTGTTCAATTCGTGGAATGAGATGCCGGCGATCGGCGAGCAGCTCGAGCTGCCATGGACATTTCCGGCCGGGTTCACCGTGGCTAGGGGGCTGCTCCGCCCCGGGCGAGCCTATGCCGACGCGGTGAAGCTGTTCGAGCCCTACGACCGCATCCGCGACCCGCAACCGGAGGTGCGAGTGGATCTCCTGCGCCTCATCGCTGAGGTGATGCGGCGTCATATGGAGGCGCTGATCCTCGTGAACAACCGACTCGAGGGCAACGCCCCGGGGACCATCCGGGCGCTCGTGGAGATGATGGAGCAGGGAGGGAACGGGCCGGGTTGACGGCGACCGCCGGCGTGCTTGCGAGGTTTCCCGACTTCTGCTAGGGTACCACCGTGTAAATTCCGCAGTACCGCACAAAGTGCACAGCTAGTATGAGCCCCGGCCGCCGCAACGTTCCCGCACTCCCGGTCCCACTGTTGCGTGACGCCGTCGGGCGGGAAACCGCGCGGATGTCGTTGCGGCGTGCCGCCGCCGCGATCTCCATCAGCCCGAACGGCCTGCGGAACTTCCTCAACGGCTCGGTGCCTCGCAGCGCCACGCGGGCGAAGCTCGAGCGCTGGCTCGCTGACCAACAGCACGTCTCCCGCCCGCCCAACGTCGGCCAGCTCGTGCGCTTGCTGAACGAGCTGGCGGGGGATCTCTCCACGCAGCAGACGGCCATGCTCGCCGGCGACATCGCGGGGCTACTCGCGACGGCGTACGATGCGCGCCGGTTGTCCCCGCCTCGGTGGGTCCAGGACCTGCTGCGCCATTACCGGGTCCGCCGGGGCAAAACCGCCAGCGAAGTCGCCTGAAGGGGCCGGCGGGCCTTGCGGCCCGGATGCTGCCGGGATAGTCTCTTTGTGCAGTATGTGCAGTTGCCCCTTCGCGGCGGTGAAGGCCCCATGGTTGGAGCCGGTTGAAGCGCGCCGGCACGCGTCCCGGCGGACGTAGCCCGAAGACCCTGTCCCCCAAGGCCGTAGAAATCGTACGTCTGGTCGATGCCCTGAGCGCCAGCCATGGATCGCATGACGGCATCGGGGTGGGCCGCGGCATCGGGAGCCTGTTGCGAGACGCGTACGCGGTGCGAGGCAAAGCGATCCCTCGCTGGGTCCGGGAGCTCATGGCGTACTACGCTCGAGCGAAGCGGGCGCTCTAGTGCGCCCCGGCCGACTCGGAAGGAACGAGTCTTTGACCGTCCCGACCCTGCCTGTCCCGCTGCTGCGGGACGGCTTGGCGCGGCAGACGGCCCAGTTCTCGCTGCGACGTGTGGCGCGAGAAGTCGGCTTGAGTCCGAACGGCCTGCGCGACTTCCTGCGTGGAGCGACCCCCCGCAGCGCCAGTCGCGTTAAGCTGGAACGCTGGCTCGCCGCGCAGGGCCAGGTCTCGCGACCCCCGAACGTAGGTCAGTTCGTGCGTCTGCTGAACGAGCTGGCGGTGGACTTGTCTCCGAAACAGGCGCTCGAGCTGGGGGGAAGTCTCGCCGAGCTGCTCGTCGAGTCGTACGAAGTACGGCGGCTGTCACCACCGCGCTGGGTCCGGGACCTGGTGCGGCATTACGAGTCACGTCCGGGTAAGGCAGCGAGCGACGTGGCCTGACCCGGCTTCCGCCAGGTTGCGGTGTCCGGTATACAGCGGTATATCCCGTGTGTCGGTTTGTGCGGTTCTATCTCCGTGCGGTGAAACGACGATGGCAAGCAGGCGGGCAAAACGGGCGCGGTCGACGCGCCCGGGGGCGGGTAAGCGTCCGGCGACGCTGTCGTCCCCTAAGGCCGCCGAGATCGTGAGCTTGGTGGAGGAGCTGAGCTCAGGGTTGGGCACGCGGGACGGCGTCGTCGTGGGCCGGGGACTCGCTCGGTTCCTGACAGACGCGTACGAAGCGCGCGGCCGCTCGGTCCCCGCCTGGGTGGTTCAGCTCACCGACTACTACCACGGGCGTTGAACCCCGTCGTAGCGACAACTGTTATAACGCAAGCGTCCCCTGCGCCGGCGGAAGCCGTCGCCCGTAGCGATCCGCCATCCCGTCGTTCACCGGGAACCCGAATCGCGCCTGCAGCCTCTTGATGCGGGCGGACAACGCGCGGGCATAGGCGCGCGGCACGCCGCTCCGTCCGTCGTAGGCGCGCCGATAACGCGCGGCGAGGTGGGGGAAGCGCTCGTCGAGCATCGGAAGGAAACGGTCCCGCACCGCGGCGTAGAGACGCAGCGGACCGGCGTGCGCGAACCTGGCGCCGGCCTCCCGGGCCGCCTGGAAGAGCGCTTCCAGGTGGGGTACGTCGTCCGTAATCCCCGGAAGGACCGGCGCGACGATCAAGCCGACGCGGATGCCCGAGTCGGCGAGCCGTTTGAGCGCCCGCAGCCGCACCGCCGGCATCGGCGAGCGCGCCTCGACCTGCCTGATGAGCGCCACATCCACTGTGGTGAGGGAGATGTGGACCTCGAGATCGCTGCGCTCGTGAATGCGCCGCAGCACGTCCGTGTCTCGAGCGATGAGCGGGCTCTTCGTGATGATACCGATGTTCAAGCCCTCGCAGCGCGCCAGCCGCTCGAGAATCCCGCGCGTGAGCCGGAAGCGCCGCTCGGCCGGTTGGTACGGATCGGTCGCGGTGCCGATGACGATTGGGGCGGGCGGACGGTCCGTTGGCTCGAAAGACCGAAAGTAGCGACGCAAGTCGCGTTCGAGTGCGACCAGCAACTGTTCTTTCACGAACACCCGTTTCTCGAACGCCTCCCACCCGTGCGGTCCGCGGAACTCTAGAAACTCCTCGTCAGTGAGTTTTCCCGCGTCGTGGGCGCGCTCGACCGTGTAGCGGTGCGCGTAGCGCGCGTAGCAGTACGTGCACCCGAATTCGCACCCGATGTAGGGGTTGAGCGACCAGAAATCGACGCCGGTCTGCTGCGGCGAGTTGAGGACGGACTTGGGCTCGAGCGACACGAACTTGGTGCCGCGCTGACGCTCGTCGAGAATCGGAAGGGCGGCGGGACGGTATGGCGGTACGGCGTTGAGCAGCTGCAGCTGCCGCCCTCCTGCCTGAGCGCCGTCTTTCACCCGCACTTCGCCCACCCGCATTGCACGCACACCAGGCAGCCCGATTGGTGAACCAGCCCGCCGCCACAGTCGGGGCAGGACGAAGGTTGGGATGTCGCTGACATGATTATTGGCTTCGGTATTTGTTCGGGTATCCGAAGCCAATATGCAGCCGGCCTAAAGCGCCAGCAAGTGTCGCGGATCGGCCGGTTCGGTGACTAGATGGTGGCGCTACCCCGCCGCACCATGGTGCGCCATCCGAAGTACACCGGCACGCCGATCAACACCAGGCCGAGACCGAGGAAGCTATAGGTCCGCGTAGCGTCCTGTACCAGCAGGTCGACGGCGATGACGGCGGTCGCGATCACGTACAGTGCCGGGAGCCAAGGATAGCCCGGGGCGCGGACCGGTCGGTCGGCGGCAGGGCGTTTGGCCCGGAGGGCGAACAACCCCACCGCCGTCAGGCCGTAGAACACTAGTGCTGCGAAGATGACGAAGTTCAGAAGCTGGGTGTATGTGCCCGAGAGGCACAGGAGACTGGTCCATACCGCCTGGACCACGAGCGCGACCGCCGGCGTCTTGTATTCCGGATGCAGCACGCCGGCGGACTGGAAGAACAGGTCATCCCGCGCCATCGCGTAATAGACGCGCGCGCCGGACAGGATGAGGCCATTGTTGCAGCCGAACGTCGAGATCATGATGGCGGCGGCCATGACCTTCAATCCAGGCTCACCCAGGATGGCGTGGAGCGCGGCGGTGCCGACCCGGTCCTGGGGCGCGCTGGCGATTGCGGGTGCGGGCAGGACGTTCAGGTAGGCGACGTTCGCGAGCACGTACAGGACGGTCACGATCAGCACGCCCACGCCCATGGCGACCGGGAGGTCGCGCTGGGCGTTCTTGAGCTCGCTTCCCGCAAATCCCACGTTGTTCCACGCGTCCATCGAGAAGAGAGAACCGACCATCGCGGCGCCGATAGTCCCCAGACCGACGGCCGCGCCGCCTGTAGCCCAGAAGTTGGCGCCGAAATTGGCGGCCAATGCCTCGGCGTTGCGACCGATGGTGATGCCGAGCAGGATCAGCAAGGCGAGCGCACCGGTCTTGATCGCGGTGAGGGACGTCTGGATCAGGGCTGCCGTGCGCACGCCGCGGACGTTGATCCACGTGAGCAGGCCGACGGACAGGACGGCCAGGATGCGCTGCGGCGAAAGCCCGACCGCGATGTCGCCGATCGGTTGCGGGAAGTGCATGGTGAACCCAAAGAACACGTCGGGCGAGAGGCCGGGCCAGAAGACGCTCGTGAACCGGGCGAACGCGACCGCGACGGCCGCAATGGTACCGGTCTGGATGACCACGAACAGGGTCCAGCCGTACAGGTACCCGAACAGAGGCGAGATGGCTTCACGCAGGTACACGTACTGGCCGCCCGCGCGGGGGAACATCGCCGCCAGCTCGCCGTAGGTGAGCGCGCCCATGAGGGTGACGATCCCGGAGGCCGCCCAGACGACGAGCAGCAGGCCAGGGGCATGGACTTCGCGGAGCATCTCCGCCGAGACGATGAAGATCCCCGAGCCGATCATGGACCCGACGACCAGGGCGGTGGCGTCGAGCCGGGAGAGCGCCTTGACGAATTCAGCCTGCGGCTGTTGGGTGGTGGCCATTGGCGACGTAAGCTAGTGGCTCGCTCGAAGGGCCGCTATGTTTTCCGGCGCTAGACAACCCCAACATGCGAGGACGGCCGTGCGCCTCCTGCCCCGGGAAGAAGAGTTCTTCGACTTGTTCGTCGAGGTCGCCACGCGCAGCACGCTCGCGGCGCAGCATCTGCGCGAACTGTTCGACGCGCCTCCCGACCGCCGTATCGCGCACGTCGAGGCGATCAAGCGCCTCGAGCACGAGGCGGACCAGGTCACGCACGAGGTCGTGAACCGGCTCGACCGCACCTTCATCACGCCGCTCGATCGCGAGGACATCCACCAGCTCGCGTCCGATCTGGATGACGTGATGGACGCGATCGACGGCACCGCCCGTCGCTCCCAGATCTTCCACCTGGGTCTCGCACCGCAGGGCGTGAAGCAGCTCACCGATGTGATCCAGCGGATGGTGGGGGTGCTCGCCGAAGCCGTCGGCCGCCTCAAGAAGGGCGACGACGTCATGAAGTACTGCATTGAAGCGAAACAGCTCGAAGAGGAAGGCGACGCGATCTACCAGGAGGCCCTCGGCCGGATGTTCGAGACCGAGCGGGACGCCCTCGAGGTCATCAAGTGGAAGGAGATTTACGACAATCTCGAAACGACGCTCGACCAGGGCGAGGACGTGGCCAACGTGCTCGAGTCCATCACCATCAAGCACGCCTGATGGCCGATTCCGCCTGGTTCGTCCTCGCGATCGTCCTGGTCGCGCTCGCGTTCGACTTCGTCAACGGGTTCCACGACGCGGCGAACTCCATTGCCACGGTCGTCTCGACCCGGGTCCTGTCGCCGTCCGCGGCGGTTGTCTGGGCGGCGACGTTCAACTTCATCGCGGTCTTCGTGTTCGGCACAGCGGTAGCCAAGACGATGGGGAAGGGACTCGTCGATCTCGCCATCGTGGACGCGACCGTGATCCTCGCGGGACTCGTGGGGGCGATCGTGTGGGACCTCATCACCTGGTGGCTCGGACTTCCCACCTCGTCATCCCACGCGCTCATCGGAGGCTATGGCGGGGCCGCCGTGGCGAAGGCGGGCGTCGCGGCTCTGCTATTCCCCGGAAAGTGGATCGCTACTCTGGTCTTCATCGTCGTCGCACCAGTGATGGGTCTGACGCTCGCGCTGGCGCTCACGGTCGCGCTGTCGTGGGCGCTGCGCCGCTCCTTGCCGCGCAAGGTGGATCGCGTGTTCCGCGTGCTGCAGTTGGGTTCGGCGGCCGCATATTCCCTGGGGCACGGCTCCAACGACGCGCAGAAGACGATGGGGATCATCGTCGGGTTGCTGGTCGCCGAGCAGCGCGTCCTCAGCGACTTTCCGGTGCCAGCGCTGCATCTGACGGACGCGGGCGTCGTGCCAGCGTGGGTCATCGTCGCCTGCGGCGCGGCCATGGGGCTCGGCACCATGTCCGGCGGCTGGCGCATCGTCAAGACGATGGGACAGCGGCTCACCAAGCTCACGCCGTTCGGCGGCTTCTGCGCCGAAACGAGCGGCGCCATCACGCTGTTCATCGCCTCGCATTTCGGCATTCCGGTCAGCACCACCCACACGATCACCGGCGCGATTTCCGGCGTGGGCGCCGCGCATCGCCTCTCTGCGGTGCGGTGGGGAGTAGCGGGACGCATCGTGTGGGCGTGGGTTCTCACGATCCCGGCGGCGGCGGGGATCGCGGGGGTCGCCTACCTCATCCTGCGGGCGGTGGTGTAAGTCAGAGTCCCAGCACTTCGACGACCGCCTGCGCGATCGCAGCGTCCTGCACGCCCACGCCCGTGAGGTCCGCCACGGTAATCTCAGTCGCGTTCTCCCGTCCGGGTAGCCGGCCGGCGGCCAGGTCGCCGAGCTCGGCGTAGACCTTGTCGCGGGTCACCAGTCCGGCCGCGATGGCGTGGTGCAGGTTGCCGTAGCGCTCCGTCTGGAATACGCGGTCCGCCACCAGCTTGTCCGCCCGCGCGAGCAACGCCGGCTCGAGCTCGATCTTCTCCGGGCTGCCGGTCCCCACAGACGTGATGTGCGTACCGGGCCCCACCCACGAGGCCATCACCAGCGGCGTCGTGCTGGCCGTCGCCGTGACGATCACCCGGTGGTCGCGCACGGCGGACTCGAGCGCCGGGGCGATGCGCGTCTCGACCGCTTGACCGAGCTCTTTCGCGAGCCCTTCGGCGCGCTCGCGGGCGCGATTCCACAGGGTGAGCCGCGCGAGTGGCATCTGCGCGAGCATGGCGCGCGCCGTCAACCGGGCGAGCGCGCCCGCGCCCACGAGCAACGCCTCGTGCGTGTCCTTGGGTGCCAGATACTTGAGGGTCAGGGCCACCGCGGCCGCCGTGCGGAAGTCGGTGAGGTAGCCGTGCTCCTCGAGCAGCACGGCGGGGACGCCGGTGTCCGCGTCGAGCAGCAGAAACATGCCGTCGCCCGAGGGCAGGCCGCGGGCGCGGTTGCGGTAGAACCCCGTCGCCACCTTGAGGACGATGTGCCGCCCGCCCGCGAGGTGCGCGCCCTTCACGTGCACTTCGGCCTGCTGCTCGCGCAGCTCCAGCACCATCGGGTCGGGGAGCGCGGCCTCGCCCCGCCCCAGCGCGCGGAAGCCGCGCTCGACGGCCGCGATCGCCACACTGAAGGGGACCTTGTCCCGGAACGCTTCGAGCGGGACGACCCGCATCTCAGTCGGCGAACACGCGCTTCAGACCGCGCTCGGTCTCGGCGAGGGCTTTCTGAAAGTGGCGCAGCTCCTCCCCGAAGCCGAACCGGATGTGGTTCGGCAAGCCGAAGTGATCGCCCGGCACGAGCAGCACATCGTGCTCGGCCCTCATTTTCTCGACCAGGTCGAGGGCGCTGATCGCTTGGCGGTAGCGCACGAGACAAATCGCCCCAGCCTGTGGGGGGTGCCAGCTGAACGTGTCGCCGAACCGCTTCAACCACTGCTCGATCACCGGGTAGTTCGAGCGGAGGATCCCGCGCGTGCGCGCGAGCACCTGCTCCCGCACTCGCGGCTCGAGCGCCACGGCAGCCAGGTGGTCGCTCGCGCCCGCCGGTCCGATCGTGGTGTAGTCGTGCCGCGCCCAGGCTTCGTTCGAGAACCCGGGCGGCGCGACCACCCAGCCGATCCGCAAGCCCGGCAGCCCGTACGCCTTCGAGAGACCGTTCACGACGATCACGCGCTCGTAGCTGCCCCAGAACGACGGCGTCGTCGCGCCGTCCCGCTCCGCTCCCTGGTAGACCTCGTCCGCGAGCAGCCACGCGCCGACCTCCGCCGCGCGACTCACGATGGCCTGTCGCATCTCCGTCGACAGCACGTGTCCCGTCGGATTATGCGGATTGGTGACCACCACCAGCTTCGTGCCCGGTGCGATGGCGCTCCGCACCTCGTCGGGAGAGGGCTCCCACGCCGCCTCGGCGCGCAGCGTGAAACCGCGCACCAGGGCGCCGAAGTTCTGGGCGAGCCCCCAGGTCTGGAGGTAGTTCGGCAGCATGACGGCGACCTTGTCGCCGGGCTCGACCAGCCGCCAGCACACCACGAAGTTCGCCTCGGCGCTGCCGGTCGTGACCAGGATCTGCTCCGGCGCGACCCCGTCGTACAGCGCCGCGATACGACCGCGAAGCAGGTCGGTCCCGTTCGACTGGCTGTAGCCGAGTCGCACGTCGAGCAGCGGCGCCGGGGACGCGCCCGCCAGCTCGAGCAACTCGTGGATCGAGAGCGGGTGCACGCCCGACTCGGACAAGTTGTAGCGCACCCGGTTCTCCCAGGTGCTCTGCCAGCGTTCCAGCTCGAATGGGACAAAACGCAAGGTGTCCGTCCTTCCGTCGGGGTCGTCGTGTTTTACAATAACGCGGAAATCAATCCACTGCGGCGAGGGCTGCCGGCGTTTCCAGCCAGTAATCCGGCGCGAGGTCCTCGAGGTGTGAGCGGTCGAACGGTCCCCACAGGACGGCCGCGGTCTTCACGCCCGCGGCGCGGCCGCACTCGACATCGTGCCGCGAGTCGCCCACGAACACGGCGCCCGTGGCCGGTGCGCCGAGCCGCTCGAGCGCCGTGAGCACCGGCTCGGGGTGCGGTTTGGGATGCGTGACTTCGTCCGCGCCCACGATCACGCTAAATGCGTCCTCGAGCCCGGCGACGCGGAGCCCGCGCACGGCGCCGCTCCGCATCTTGCTGGTGACGAGGCCCAGAGTCTTGCCACGATCCCGCAGCGCCCGCACCGCCTCCACAACGCCGTCATACGGACGCACCATCTCATCGTGGTGGGCGAGGTTGTAGGCGCGGTACGTCGTCACCATGGCCTCGATCTCGGCGGGGTCGTCGGTGAACTGCCGGAACTGTACCCACAGCGGGGTGCCCAGCCCCTGCATCCAGACGTCGTCCGACGGCTCCTGCCCGCGGTGCAAGCGCATCGTGTGCCGGTACGAGCGGAGGATGAGCTCGATGGAGTCGATGAGCGTGCCGTCGAGATCGAAGAGGAACGTTGAGAGATGCACGCCGGAAGGTAACTTTGACGGTCGCAAACGCCATGCGCAATTTCGAAACCGTCCTCACGCTGCTCGTCGGCGTCACCCTGCTGGCGCTGATGGCGCGTCGCTTCCAGCTCCCCACCCCCGCGCTGCTCGTTGTGGGCGGCCTCCTGGTCGCCGTGGTCCCTGGGCTCCCCACGGTGCAGTTCGACCCGCAGCTCGTGTTCCTGATATTCGTCCCGCCGCTTCTCTATAGGGCCTCGTTGCTGGCCTCCTATCGCGACGTGCGGGCCAACTTTCGACCGATCCTGTCCCTCGGTGTGGGACACGTGGTGTTCGCGACGATCGTGATTGCCTGGGTTGCGCGCAACGCGATTCCTGGCCTGCCGTGGGCGTCAGCGTTCGCGCTCGGTGCCGTCGTCTCGCCGCCTGACGTCGCGGCCGCGACCGCGTTTCTGCGGCGGCTACCGATGCCGCGACGTGTCGTGACCATCCTCGAGGGCGAGAGCATGATCAACGACGCGGCCGCGATCGTCGCGTACCGCGTGGCGGTCGCGGCCGTGGTGACCGGCGCGTTCTCCCTCATGGGCGCGGCCGGACGGTTCGTGGTGGTGGGCACGGGCGGTGTATTGGTCGGCCTGGCCGTGGGATGGCTCCTGGCTGCGGTTCGCCGCCGCATTCATGATCCCGAGGTCGAGAACACCATTTCGCTGCTCTCAGGCTACGCGGCCTATCTCCCTGCCGAACACTTCGGCGTGTCCGGGATCCTGGCCGTCGTCGCCATGGGGATCTATCTGGGGCGCGTGGGGCCCCGGTTCGTGGCGGCGGACACGCGGGTCCAGAACGCCGGCATGTGGGACGTGGTGGTGTTCGTGCTCGAGGGGCTCATTTTCATCCTCACGGGTCTCGCGCTGCGGCCCATCGTGGAGGGCCTGACCGGCGCAGCCGCGCTCGAGCTCGCACGCGCCGCAGTCCTCGTGAGCCTGGCCGTGGTCATCGCGCGGCTGTTGTGGGTTTACTTCGCCGGGAATTTTCGCTGGCTGTTGGGCCCCCGGCTGCGCCCACGCGAGCCGCGGCCGCGCTGGCAGGTGTTGACGGTGGTGGGCTGGGCCGGCCTACGGGGTGGCGACACCCTCATTCTCGCTGCCGCAATCCCCACCGTGACGGCAGCCGGCATACCCTTCCCCGGCCGCGACGCCATCATCGCTCTCTCGTACGGCGTCATTCTTGTCACGCTGCTCGGGCAAGGGTTCACGCTCGCGCCGCTGATGCGGAGGCTGGGTGTGCGCGAAACGGGTGAGGAGGAGGAGCGCGAAGAGATCGCCGCCAGGCTCCGCGCCTCGGAGGCGGCGCTGGCCCGGCTCGAGGAGCTCGCGTCAGAGCCGTGGATGCATCAGGGCGCACTGTCGCACACCCGCGATCGCTATCGCCTCCGCACGCGCCACTTGCGCGGCCACGCGGACGGCGTGCTCGAGACCCCGATCGAGGCCAAATCCATCGCGCACCTGCGGCTCGCACGCGAGCTGCTCGCCGCGGAGCGGCAGGAGCTGCTCCGCATGCGCGACAACGGCGCGATCTCCGACGCCGTGATGCGACGCGTTCAGCAGGAGCTCGACTACGAAGAGCTCCTGCTCCATCACGAGTGAACGGTCACCCGAGCACCAGCGCCGCCATCAGCTCGACCTGCAGTGGCTCTGCGCCGGCCCCGATCGGCGGCAGGCGATCGTGCCAGGCCAGCACCTCGCGCACCGACAGCGGCGCGCGGCGAGCCAGCAGATCTTCGAGGCGTAGCTCCTCTCCCGCCGTCATGCCGATCGCGAGTCGCGACACCAGGCCATCGAGGCGTGCGAGGTCGCTTTGGCGTCGCTCAGTGGCGGCACGGCGTGCCGCGGCCAGCACCCACGGGATGAGCCGACGACTGAGGCGGTCCCGGTGGGCCCCACGCCAGCGCGCGTCCTCGAGCGCGGCGAGTCGGCTGCGGAGGAGCGGCGCCGCCCGTCGGATCGCCCGCTCCAGCGCCGCGCGGTCGAACGGAACGGGCGCCGCCGCGGCCGCCTGCTCGAGCAGTCGCGTGGCGCGGGCGGGATCGGCCCGAGCGCCCGCGTCGGTGACGACCACCCCCTCCACCTGACGCCCCAACCGCACCACGAGCACGACGGCACGCTCCGCCCCCGCGACCGCCGCGCAGGTCCCGGGCGCTGCGGGCGGCCCCGCGCAGGCCGCGAGTCCCTGCAGCCGATCGCACCAATCGAACCCGCGGGGGCCGGCCCCGGCCCGGGATTGCATGCGGCACTTCGTGACCAGCCGGCGCTCCATGGCCAGGGCATCGGCGAGCGACGGCGGCGGGAGAAAGGTCACGGTCTCGATGCGCTCATGGGGCGAGCCCGCGCGATCGATCCGGCCCACGCGCTGCGCAAGCCGGGCGGGACTCCAGGGCAGATCGTAGTGGATCACGCGGACGGCATCCTGGAGATTCAACCCCTCGCTCAAGATATCGGTTGCGATCAGGACGTCCGTTTCGAGCGCCAAGCGGGGAAGGGGAGCACCCCGCGCTCGCGGCGCGAATGCGCGGAGCACGTCCTCCCGCCCGGTGGGCTCCTTCCCGAACCAGCCCCGCTCTCCCGTCACCGCCGCGAGGCGGTGGCCTCGGAGCCGGCGCATCAGGTAATGCACCGTGGCCCGCGGTTGGACGAAGACGATCGTCTTTCCCACGCGCGCCTCGAGCAGGCGAGCGAGCGCGTCCGCCTTGGGATCAGCCAGTGACGCGGCAAACGCGCGCAGCCGCTGCACCACGGCTCGGTCCTGCTCGGTCGCGGCACCGGATCCGGGCGGAAGGACCAAAGGGAAGAGCGCGAGCTGCAGGTCGTCGGATCCGGCGGGAAACAGCCGCCTGAACTCTCGGCGCCCGAGCGCCCTCCCCTGCGCCGCGGCTGCGATGTCCAGCTCGAGGAACGCGTCGTACCGGGCGAGGCTGGTGCGAAACGCGGGCAGGCTCGAGGCGAGCTGCGACAGGAGGATCACGCGAAACAGGCCCGCGGCCTCGCCCCCCGCCTCGAGCTGGGCGACTCCGGTCACGAGCTCCTGCAGTTGTACATCGGGCGCCGTACCGACGCGTATCGCCACGCCGGCCGCGCGTTCGGGGAAGGGGAGCGCGCCCGGCCCGGTGTCGTACCCTGCCTGCACGCGCTCGCGCGAGCGCGACACGCTCAGCCGGGCCGCGGCGGCGGTCACGGCATGCGGATCGGCGTCGCCCCGGGCCGCGCGGCACAGCGAGGGCACGCCCAGCGCCGTGAGGTCGTGGTCCCGCAGGAAGAGGCGGAACAGATGAAACAGATCGCCGATCCGGTTGTGCACCGGCGTGGCAGTAACGAGGAGCACGCGCGCGCCGACCACGAGCTTGGCGAGCGCGCGGTAGCGGTTGGTGAGGGAGTTTCGAAAGCGGTGGGCTTCGTCGACGACGAAAAGGCGGCAAGGGGCGGTAGAGGGCGGTAAAGGGCGGCAGCGGTTCAGGCTCAGCGACTCATGCGTGATGATCGGGGCGCCGCTTCCGTACCGCTCCAACAGACCACGCCACTGGTCCACCAGCACCGCCGGCACGACCAGCGCGAACGGCTCGCTGAGCGCGAGGGCGACGGCGAGCGAGACGTACGACTTGCCGAGGCCGACGGCGTCCGCGAGCAGCGCGCCCCCGTGGCGCCCGAGGATGCCGATGAGCCGCTCGGCGGCGGGGACCTGGTGCGGGGCGAGCCATGCCGGCCATGGCGTCTTGCCTTCGAGCGCGAGCGGCGTGAGGTCGAGCAGCGCGCGCGCCCCGAACGCCGCGACCGCCGGCGCCGGGCCGATCGCCCCCGGCGTGAGGAGACACGCGAGCGGCTCGGGGAGCGGCGCGAGGTGCTCAGAGAGGATCCGCGGCGGATGCGTCCAGTGCACGGCGGTCCGCGGCCTCGAGCTCGTACATGTCGGCAATGGCGTCGTCGTCGGACACGTTCGCCCGTCCCTGGTCCACGAGGGCGCGCCATTGCGTCGGGTTGGCGGGCGGGAGTGGCAGTGCCCGCACGACGCCCGCGTTGAAGCGGCGGAAGCCGCCGCGGGCGGGATCGGCGGAGAGCCGGGCGAGGGCGGTGAGCCAACGAGAGTTGAAGAGCGCCGCCAGCGCGTACGCGTCGTCCACGGCACGGGTGGCGATGCCGTAGACGGTGTTCAGCGGAACCACGCCGACGTCGGGCACCACGGCCGCGAGTCGCCGCGCGAGGTCCGGCCAGATCACGCGGCACGGGGCGTCGGCGAGCGCGATACGGAACAGCTGCCAGGCCGGACCGCCGCGGTAATCGCTGCGACGGCATAGGCGCTCGATATGTGGGTCGAGGGCGCGCGCCAGCTCCGCCGGAAGGCGAGCCAGCGGTCGGCCGTCGGGTCCGTGGGTCCACAGTAGGTACGCCCGCGGCGTCGCACGCCACGGCTCCAGGTCCCGGCCCCGGACGACGGGGCGGGTCACCGGTCCCGGTCGCGCCACCAGGAACACATCGTCCGCACCGGTCTTCACACCGAGCTGCGGGTTCCAGCGATCGCCCACCGTGGGACAGACCGCTCGCAGGTGACGGGCGATCCGAGTGGCCCCACCTGCAAGGATCCAGGGGCCGTCGGTTGCGAGGGCGCGCTGCGCGATCGTCGGGGCTCCGGTCTTGGGGCCGAGGGCCGTGGCCACCCGCTCGCGGCCGGTCGGCTCGAGCCGCGCAGCTACGAGCGCCATGGGATAGATGGCGGCCTCCCCCCCGAACGCGCTCCCCTGGGCGACCGGAGCCACCCGTTCGAGGCGGGTGCTTGTGGCGAGCCGCCGCCGCAGCGGCTCCGCGTACCCACTGGACGCGAGCTTTGCGGGAACGAGGAGCGCCACCGCACCACCGGGAGCGGCGAGTTCGAGGGCGCGTTCCACGAACGCGACCGCGAGGTCGGGTAGATGCGTAAATCCGGGCCCACCCGCCGGCCGCCACGTGGCATAGCGGGTGGCCAGCGTCTCCCGCACTTGTGTGGGCACCCGCTCGCCGCGCACCCAGGGCGGGTTCCCGGCAACCAGATCGAACCCGCCGCGCGCCAGGATGTCGGCGAAGTGCGATTCGAACGCGAAGAACGGGGCACCGCCCTCGCGGGAGAGACGGCGCGCGGCCATCCGGAGCTCGCGGCGACTGGCGCGCACCCGCCGGAGCAGAGCGCGCTCGTCCGGCCGGAGCCCCCGCCGCCGTCCGAATAGATCGCGATCCTTGCCCGCGGCGACCAGCTCGGCGGCGCGTCGCTCGAGCGCCGCGACCGCTGCCGCGAACAAGCGCCGTGCGAGCGCCCCCTCGGCCCCGGCGAGCTCACCCAGCGCCTGCTGCTTGGCCGGTCCAGCGAGGCTGAAGAGCGCGCCCCGGGCGCTCGTGAGCCGCTCGACCTCCCGGGACGGAGCGATGGTTGCGGTGGCACCGCCGAGCGCGCGGGCCAGCGTGAGTGGGTCGATCAAGGCATCTCCCTGGCGCACGTGCCCGTCCAGGTTCGGCAGGGGGGCGATCCGGGCAAGGTCGGCTTCGTCCTGGTCCGCCACGAGGGCGAGCCACAGACGCAGCTCCGCGAGTCGAACGGCGGTGAGTTTCAGATCCACGCCGAAGAGTGAGTGCGCCACCACGTCGCGGCGGACCGTGGCGGTGGGTCGTTCGCCCGCGGCGCAACGCAGCTGCGTGAGCTCCTCCAGTGCGCCGAGCAGAAACGCCCCCGAGCCGACGGCCGGGTCGAGCACGGCGACGCGGCGGAGATCGGGCCGCGCATCGGGCGGGTCGCCGTGGTGCAGCCAGCGCTCCGCGGCCATTGGGGCGAGACCGAAGCGGTGGACGAGGATCGCGGCCAGACCGGCGCGCACGATCTCGCGCACCAGGGATGCAGGCGTGTAGTAGCTGCCGCTCGCGCGTCGCTCGGCGGGGTCCATCACGCCCTCGAACACGCGGCCCAGCATGTCGGGCGCGACGCACTGGCCGACATCGTCCGCCTCGCGCGCCGAGAAATGGAATCGCTCGAACAGCCCGTCGAACGCGTCGCGCCAGTCGGCGTTGCTCCAGCGGACCGGGCCCTCGCGCCGCTCGAGCGCGGTGGGCTCGAACAGCCCGCCGTTCAGAAACGGCAGGCGGCCCAGTGCGCGAGCCGCGCCGGAGCGCCCGGACGCCGGCCGATTCAGGGCGCCGAAGCACAGCGGATCGAACACTTGGCGGTGAAAGTGGCGCCGGCCGGCGACGCTCTCATCGAAACGGTGGATCAGAAAGCGCCGGTCGCCGTCCAGCCAGCCCTTCGCCTGCACGAAGTAGAGGAACAGCACCCGGGTGAGCGCGGTGAGCGCGAGGGTGTGGCGCTCGGACCGGCTGCGGGGCGCCGCCAGGCGGTCGGTCAGCCGCTCCAGCGTGGCCCGGAACACCCGGAAGAACCGCGGGGTGACGCCTTCGCTCGCGAGCGCTTCGCCGATCCGCAGGCTGAGCGCGAGCGACGTTTCTCCCGCGAGGGGGCTGAAGCGCTCCAGCGTGGCGAGCGAGCCGCCGGGCGGTTGCTCCAGGGGAATGGTGGCGAGGCGGACCGCACGGCCTCCGCCGCTTTCCCCACGCGCGGTCGCGCGCCAACCCGCGCACACGAGACGCCGCGGGCCCGTGCCGAGCGCGCATGCGAGGCCGCGCTCGGCTTGCGCGGCCAGGCGCCGCGCCGCCGCGCGGACCGCCCGCTCCGGGTCGCGTGCCTCGATCGCGAACACGCGGAACGCATCGTGTCGCGCCACCAGGGCCGCGCGGATCACGCCCGCCCCTTCGGCCTGGGCCGGACCGAGCCAGGGTCCGGGTGGCACGGGCTCCCACGCCGCGTGAAACCCGAGCGCCCCAAAGAGGTGGCGAAGATCGTCGATCTGCTCGGTGCGGGCGAGAAGTTCCCGCAGCACCACGGGACCCCTGGTTCGGAGGGGGCTACGCTACGTCACAGGCGTCCTTGATTCGGTACCACGGAATTGCGACGGCGATCAAAACCACGCGAGCAAGAAGGCCGGGGATGAGGCCCGTGAGAGGCCGGGGAAGGGTAAGGCAATGACAGGATGTCGCTCGCATGGAACCGGTGACGGCGCGGCATCTCGGGCGCGTACGGTGGGATGATGCGGAGGCTGGAATCGCTCGAAGCTTGGAGGGCCGCCCGGAAACTGGCTGTGCTCGCCTATCGACTCACGCTTGAACCCCCACTGAGTCGCCATTTCTCATTGGCGGACCAGATACGCCGAGCGGCTCCGTCAGTGCCAGCCAATGTGGCGGAGGGCTATGGATTGGCCACCAAGCCGCAGTTCGTTCGGTGCCTCCGCATTGCGCTAGGCTCCGCAATGGAGCTTCGGACGCACCTCGAGATCGTTCAGGAGCTCGAACTGTTTGCGAAGCCCGAGCCCGTAGCGGACGCGCTGCAGCGGTGTGAGCGCTTGATTGGACTCCTCATCGGTTTGATCCGAAGTGTCGTGGCGCGTCCCTAGCCACCCTTCCCCGGCATCTGCCGGGCCTCTCACGGGCCTTTAACTGGCCTTTCTCAACCTGATGCTCCCATTCACCGTCTCGAGCGCCAGGCGTCGCCCCCCGCTCCCGATCGTGCCGCGCAGGCTGCGGGGGCCAAGCCGTCCCGTGACCATGAGGGGGAAATCGGTCTGGATGTCCCCGTTGACTGTCTTGGCGCGGACCTCGGTGGACAGCCCGGCCGGGAGGTCGAGCGTGATCCCGCCGTTGACGGTGCGGAACTCGAGGGCATCGCTCCACGTGGCGCGGCCGAGCGAGGCCACGATCTCGCCGTTGACCGTTTGCGCCTCGGCATAACCGGTCGTCGAAATCCGGATGCTGCCGTTCACCGTGGTCGCTTCAACGTCGCTCGACCCAACGGCCGCCTCGACCTCGCCGTTCACCGTCTTCCCGCGGAACCGCACACCCGCCGGCACGCGGACGGTAAAGTCGACGGTCACGTCGTTGTCCCGCACGTTCATGTGACCGTCATCGCCTGCTTCACACGTATTCTCACGGCGGCCGTCGCTCGGGTACACGGCGCAGATCGTAACCCCGTCCTCGTGCTGCACGACCTCGATCTTCACCTCGTCGGGGTCGCTCCTGCGCGCGTGCTTCACGGCGCTCACCTCCACGTCCCCCGAGCCGGCGTCCGCGCGGACATCGCCGTTCACGCCCTTGATCTCGATCGCCTTGCCTGGGGCGACTTTGCCCTTCCAATGGAACTCGCCCTGGGCGCCCGCCGCGCGGGGCACCAGTGCCAGGGTGGCAACGGCGGGGAGCAGCGCGAGCATGGAGATGCGCATGGTCATTCCTCCTGGTGGTCTTCGTCGTGCTTGTCTTTTTCATCGTGCTTGTTCTTGAGGAGCTGCCCCGGGCGGCAGATCTTGATGTCGCCGCCGAACGACTCGAGTTCGAGCCGGGCGCTCCCCGAGCCGAGCGTGAAGTTGAAACGGTGTTTGGTCTTTCCGGTCAGCTGAATGGGGAAGCACGCGTTGAACTCGCCGTTGAACGTCGAGACGGATACCGAGACGTTGGCCTTCTCGGGGACCGACACCCGCAGATCGCCGTCATGCGTCCCAAAGCGATACCGCCCGCCGTCCTTGATCGTGCCGTCGTAGGTGATGGTGCCGTTTACGGTGTTGGCTTCGGCATTGGCCGACTCGATCTGAATGAGTGCGATGTCGCCATTCACGGTTTCCGCGGTGAGGTCGCCCGAAACCTCAGTTGCCCGGATCTCTTCGTTGACGCTGCTCAGGTCGATACGACCGCGCGCCTTCTCGAGTGTCACCGCTCCCATGACGGACTTGAGCGACACGTTGCCCGCCCCCCCCAGCACCGTGATCTCGCCCTGCACCGTCTCGGCGGTGATCTCGTTCTGGGCGCCGTCCACCTTGATGTCGGTATAGACCCCGGAGAGGTTCAGGGGCATCCAGGCCGGCACGGTGACGGCGTAGTCGATCTGCGACGGCCCGCGCCGTCCCCCCTCGGTCTTCACGCGGACGACCTGATCGGACGCATCGACGGTGATCCGGTCCCGGCTCGAGTGCTCTGCCACGACCCGCACGGCGTTGCGGCTCCACGTCTTGACGGCGATCTCTCCCCCGAAGTTGTTGATCTCGAGGCGGGCGCCGGCCCGCACCGGCACCGTCGTGTCGGTCTGCTGCGCGAGTGCGAGCGCCGCGAGCGTCGCCAGGGTCGTCAGCATGCTGGTCTATCCTCCTCCTAGCTCCGCGCGCCGGCGAGTGTCGCCGCTTGACGCAGCAGCTCCAGTTTCCGCCGCATCTCTTGGGCGAGATGCAGGTTCAGATATGAATTCGCGGGGTCGGCCGCGAGCGCGCTCTGCGCGCCGCGGATGGCCCGGTCGATGATTCTCAGATTCCGCTCGATCACACGCACGGTGGCCGTGTCGAGCCGACCGCGTCCCCGTTCGAGGGCGCGCTCGAGATCGGCCACCTGGGCGGCGTAGCGCGGATCGCCCGGGTACCCGGACGCGTTGAGAAACATGGGGGTGCGTTCGGAGGCTTGGACGGGCGGGGTCGGCCCCGTCCCGCGTCGCCCGATCAGCCAGGCCGCGCCACCCGACAGCAGCGCGAGCACCACCGACGCGGCGGCGAGCTGCGGCACGGTGAAAGCAAAACGGCGCGCCGGCGGCCGCACCGTTGATCGCGAGGCCAGCCCGATCCGCGTCGCGATGGCCGGCCAGAGATCCACGGTGGGCGGCCGGTCGTCGAGCGCACGCGCGTTGGTCACCACGCGTCGCAGCTCATCGAGCGTCGTGCGGCACGCGTCGCACGAGGCGACGTGCGCCTCGAGCGTCGTCCGCTCGGGGCCCGAGAGCTCGCCGTCGAGATACTCCGAGAGTCGATCAGTCCACTGGTCTTTCATCGTTCCGGCTCCTTCAGCGCTCGAGATGCTTGCGGAGCGCCATACGGGCATGATGCAACTGCGATTTCGACGTGCCGGCCACGATCCCCAGCATGTCGGCGATCTCCTCGTGCCGGTACCCCTCGATATCGTGCAGCACGAACACCTGCCGCGCGCCGTCGGGCAGCCGCCCGATGGCCTCCTCGAAGTCCATCGACAACTCCGGCGCCGCCGGGCGCCCGGCCACCCCGTCGAGGATGTCGGCCGAGTCGTGATAGCGGCCGCGCTCTGTGCTGAGGGTGGTGCGCCGGGCGAGGATGACGTTTACCGCCAGGCGGTGCAGCCACGTCCCGAACGCCGCTTCGCCCCGGAACGTCGGGAGCTTGGTCCAGGCACGGACGAATACGTCCTGCGCGATGTCGTCGGCCGAGTCCGGGCCGATCATCCGCCGCACCAGGCTGTGCACCCGCGCCACGTGGGTCCGGTACAGGCGCTCGAAGGCGCGGCCGTCACCGGAAGCGGCGAGCGCCGCGTCGGCCGTTTCCGCGTCCCCCAACGCCCGCTGGTCCGGATCTCTGCGCAGTGTCGCCACCCCGGGGATGGTCAATACCATGTACCGACTTGGATGGGAAACACACCTAAAAGGTTGTAGGACTTCGGGAAAGGCAACGGCTAGACGCCTGTTCGATTCCCTGAGCCCTGACTCCTGCTTCCTTTTTAGAGAATAGACTAGATTGCGAGCCGCCATGAGCCCCCCGCCCAACCTGCTCGCCCTAGCCGGCCTCGGCCTGCTGCTGGGTTTCCGTCACGCGTTCGAGCCCGATCACCTCGCCGCGGTCTCGACGCTCGCGACTCGCCAGGGCCGATTGCTCGATGCCTGTCGCCTGGGTCTCGCGTGGGCGCTGGGCCACACCGCGAGCGTCGGCGTGGTGGTGGGCGCGATCGTGCTGTTCGGGCTGCGCCTCCCGGATCGGCTCTGGCCCGCCGCGGACCTCCTGGTCGCGCTGCTGCTGATCGGGCTCGGCGGCTCCGTGATCCTGCGCTACGCGCGGGGACGGTGGCATCTGCACGTGCATTCACATGCCGGAGCGCCCCACCTTCATCTCCATAGTCACGCCCAGGGGACACTGCACGAGCATGCGCACCCGCAGGGCGACGCCCGTCGCTCGCTGGGGTTCGGCCTGCTGCACGGGCTCGCGGGGAGCGCCGCGATCCTGGTGCTGCTCGTCGCCGCGGCCCCCACACGCGCGGCCCAGCTCGCCTACTTCCTGTCGTTTGCGGCGGGAACGATGATCGGGATGCTCGCGGTGTCGGTCTCGCTCGCGAGCGTGGTGCGGCTCGCCTCCACGCGGCGCGCGCGCTGGGCGAGCGTGCTCCACGTGGGCAGCGCGCTGGCGAGCGTCGCGGTGGGGCTGGTCTTGGCCGGCCGGGTCGCCGGGGAGTTCTAGCGACCGTCCATGCGCCTGCGGCTCGGTTGGCTCACTCCGCTCCTGCTCCTCGGCTGCCTCGATGCCTTCGCTCCGGCCGGCGCCGTGCCGTTCACGCCGCCCGCGGTCTACCGGGCCTGGTGGACGGAGATCGAAAGTTGCGCCGGGCTCTCGGGTGACTTCGATCGGGTGGAGTGGTACGAGGTGCCGGGCTCGAGCTACTCCTGTCCCGCCTACGAGGGCCGGTGCGACGGTTGGTGGCGCTCGCCGCACACGATCTATATGGCGCAGGGCCTGGTGTACAATCGTCGACTCGCGGAGCACGAGATGCTGCACGACCTGTTGCAACGGGGGGGCCACCCACCGGTGTTTCAGGCGTGCGGCGTGTAGGTCCTGCCTCTCCATTGGACCCTCCCGCCCCGCCACGCCGACCGGATCATGATGTACGCCACCATGACGGCCCCGAGCGGATATAGCAGCGCGTAACTCACCGGCACCTCCTCCGCCCGATACACGACGATCCAAATCAGCAGCGACACGACCGTCGTCACCGCGGCCCACGTCGAGCCGTACACCGCCCAGAAGAGCGGCGGGAGCACCCAGCACAACGCCGGCAGCCACATCAAGTAGGGCGCGGCGCGCCGTACGAGCGGCAGCGGCGGAAACATCAGCGGCACGCCCAACGCCAGGTTCTTGGTCCATCCCTCGACGATGTCCGCGAGGCTCGAGTACATCCTGACGCTCATGAACTGCGCAGCGTGTGTCAGGAAGATGTCGAGATGATGTCGCACGTAGGCCTGGGCCAATGCCACGTCCTCGGCCACGCTGCCTTTCACCGACTGGTGCGTGCCGACCGCGTCGTAGGCCCGGCGGGTCGTGAGGATGTACGCGCCGCTCGCGATCGCGTCCCAGGTGACCCGCGTTCGGTTCACGCGCCGCAGCTCGCCCACGCGCGACGCGAGCGCGACGAGCACGTGCGGCTGCACCAATCGCTCCCAAAACGTCACCATCTCCTGGCGCGCCACGACGCTCACGAGATCCGCCCGCTCGGCAGTCAGGACCGAGACGGTGCGGGGAAGCAGCTCGGGGTGATGCCACGTGTCGGCATCCGTGAACAGGAGCAAGTCGCCCTGCGCCACGCGATAGCCCTGGGCGATCGCCCACGCCTTCCCAAACCATCCCTCCGGCAGCTCCTCGCCCCGCACCAGGCGCAACCGATCGGCCGCCTCGCCGGAGCGCGTGAGGCGCTCCACGATCTCCGCGGTGGCGTCGCTCGAGCGGTCGTCCACCACGATCACCTCGACGGGCCGATACTCGGTCGCGAGGATCGACCGAACGCAGCGCTCGATGTTCATCGCCTCGTTCCGGGCAGGGACGATCACCGATGCGAGCGAGCCGGTGCGCTGCGGGGGATAGTCTGCGAGACGGGGGCGACGCGACCCGTAGCGATAGACGAGCAGGGCGAGGAACGCGGCGTATCCGGCGGGAATCCACCAGATCACTCGGGCGCCTCTTCCTCCACGGCGGCCACGACGGTGGCCGCGGTGAGCGTCCCGAAAACATTGGTCATGGTGCGGAACATGTCGGGAATGCGATCGAGGCCGAGCAGCAGCTGTAGCCCGGTGAGGGGGAGCCCTGTCGCCGTGAACGCCGGCACCAGGCTCACGATGCTGGCCGAGGGAACGCTCGCGACGGTGAGCGAGGCGAGAAACACGGCGACGCCCGCCTGGACCGTGCCCCCGAGCCCGAGCGGGACGCCGTAGAGCCGGGCCATGAACAGCACGGCCACCGCCTGGAACAGCGCGCTCCCCGTGCGACCGATGCTCGCCCCCAGCGGGAGCACGAAGCTCGCCACCGTGCGCGAGATCCGCAGGTCGCTCTCCGCGGCTTCGAGCATGACGGGGAGTGTGGCGAGCGACGAGGTGGTCGAGAACGCCATGACCAGGGAGGCGCGGATGGCCCGCAGGTAAGTCGACGGGTCGATCCGCGCTACCAGCGCGACGACCGGGAGGTACACGGCAGCGATAAGTACGGCCAGCCCGACGATCACCGTCACGATGAACACCGCCATGATCTCGACCAGCTGAACGCCGAACTGCGCCACCGCGCCGGCCACGATCGCAAAGATGCCGAGCGGGGCGAGCAGCAACACCCAGCGCACGATCCGGATCAGCGCGTGCGTGGCCACGTCGGCGAGGTCGGTGAGCGTGTGACGCTTCTCGTCGGGCAGCGCGGCGGCGGCCACCCCGAAGATCGTGACGAACACAATCAGCGGGAGGAGATTCCCGTCCACCGCGGCACGCACGGGATTGGACGGGATCAGCTCCACGACGAACCGGGCGCCAGTGGTGATCTGCTCCGCCGCGTGCCGCACGGCTCCGGAGTCGGCGGCTGCCGCCTCACGAAGCGCCGCCTGTTGGTCGGGAGTGATGTGGGTGAAGGGCAGGAGCAGCCCCGCCATGCCCAAGCCGATGAGGATCGCCGCCAGCGTCATGCCCCAGAAAAACGCGAGCGTCCGAATGCCGAGCCGGCCCACCCGCCGGAGGTCGCCGAGCCCCGCGACGCCGGTGAACAACGCCGTGGCGACGAGCGGGATCACGACCATCGACAGCAGATTCAAGAATAGCGTGCCGAGCGGTCGCAGCCACTGCGTCAGCGCGAGCAGGAAAGGCCACCGCGTCATGGCGGCGGCGACGCCCAACCCGAGCCCGGCCCCGAGCCCGAGCGCCATCCAGACGTGGCTTCCGATCGATCGCACGGTATTATTTCCGGGCACAATGATCACCGGCGCCAACACCCTCCGCAACCGTTAGCCCTTGGCCACGCCCGCGAAGCGATCGTTCCGCCTGACGGGGGTCACGGGGTCGCCCGTGGTCGTCGAGGTCACGAGCGGCGGGGGGCAGCGTCCGGTGGCGGTCCTGTGCGGCCCGTTCAAACCCGGGCTCGCCGAGCGGCTGGCGCGCGCCGGGTTCGCGGTCGTGTCGTTCGACCCGCCCGGAGCGCCCGGCCTCGAAATCGTGCTGGACGCGCTGGGGCGTGGAGTGTTGGACGTGGACGCGGACAGTTATGCGTTGATCGAGCCGCGCGACGATGGCTCGATCGCGCTGGCTCGAGCCGCCGCGGGCGTCCGCGTGCCCGGCCTCGTCGTGGGCGACATGCCGGTCGACCTCGCGGCGGCGGCGATTGTGCGGTGGCTGGCGAAACATCTCGTGTGATCAGCCTTGCAACCGTCCGTCGGGCGTTGCGAAACCACCGCCCCCAGGTGGTCGACGCGCCTGACGCCCGCCCCGCCGCGGTCGCCCTCGTCTTGTTGGAAGGCCCGCACGGTCTCGAGATCCTGCTCATCCGGCGCGCCGAGCGGGCCGACGACCCCTGGTCCGGTCAAATCGCTCTTCCGGGCGGCCGTTACGGCGCCGGCGACTTAGATCTCGAGGCCACGGCCGTCCGGGAAACCCGCGAGGAGACGGGAGTGGACCTGTCGGGCGCGGAGCGGCTGGGAGTGCTGGACGATCTCTACCCCCGCACCCCGATCCTCCCGCCCGTGGTCGTACGGCCGTTCGTCTTCGCGCTCGCTCGACGCGCGGCCCTCGTGCCGAGCGATGAAGTGCAGCGCGCCTTCTGGCTGCCGCTCGGCCGACTCTCGGAGCCGGGCGTGCGCCGCGAGGTGACCCTTACTCTGCGCGGCGGCCCGCGCACCTTCCCAGCCTACCTGGTGGACGAGGAGCTGATTTGGGGGATGACGGAGCGGATCCTCACCCCGTTCGTGGACCTGGCGACGAGTTTAGACCCCTAAGTATAGCCTCTCGAAATCCACATATTCGCTTGACAGTATCCCATAATTAGCATAGACTAATCTCATATCAGAATCACAGGTCAAGTCGTTGCCCAGGCGCCGCATACTGGACCACTGACGCCTGCCTCAGCGGCAGGGAGAATCGGCATGCAGCCAACATTACGCGATCCCAACCCCCCGCTGACCCGGTCGGTCGAGGACTATCTCAAGTCGATCTACCATCTCTCGAGCCAGGGCGGCTTCGCCGCGACCAGCGACATCGCCGCGATGCTCGAGGTCGCTCCGCCCTCGGTGAGCGGCATGGTGAAGCGGCTCTCCGAAACGGGGTTGATCGAGCACGTGCCATACCGCGGCGTGCAGCTCACCTCGCAGGGGCGGCGCGCGGCCCTCCGGATGATCCGCCGGCATCGGATCCTCGAGCTCTATCTCACGCAGCACCTGGGGTACGACTGGGGCAGCGTGCACGCCGAAGCGGAGCGGCTGGAGCACGCCGTGTCGGACGAGCTGATCGAGCGGATGGCGAGCGCGTTGGGACAGCCCCAGTACGACCCGCACGGCGATCCCATCCCGACGGCGGCCGGTGACATCGAGGAAGCGGAGCTCGTGGCGCTCGCCGACGCGCGGGTCGGCACGAAGCTCGAGCTGCGGCAGGTGGGGACGCAGGATGCGGCGCGCTTGCGCTACTTCGCGGAGCAGGGGCTCACCCCCGGCGTGCTGCTCACCGTGAGCGACCGCCAGCCATTCAACGGCCCCACGACCATCGCGCTGGTGCCCTCCGGGGACCCGCGCGTCGTGGGGCGGGAGCTGGCGCAGCTCTTGTTGTGCCAGGAGATCGGCTCGTGAGGGGGCGGTCGTCGGCTTGGTTCGGCGTCCTGCTGGCAGCCGCGGCGACCCACGCGGGCGCTCAGGAGCCAGCGGCTCCACCCTCCATCTCCGACAACAGCTTCCTGATGGAAGAGGCCTACAATCAGGAGCCCGGCGTCGTGCAGCACATCAGCGCGTTCCAGCTGTTCCGCGGCGCCGACTCGTGGGCCTACAGCTTCACCCAGGAGTGGCCCTTGTTCGGTCGGACCCACCAGCTGAGCTACACGCTGCCGATCCAGCGAACGCACAACGGGTCGGCGATCGCGACGGGCCTCGGCGACGTCGCGGTCAACTATCGCTTTCAGCTGGCCGCGGCGGAGCGGCTATCGGTCGCCCCGCGACTGTCCCTGCTGCTGCCGACCGGGCGCGCCAAGTCGGATCTGGGTGCCGGCGCGCTCGGCATCCAGCTGAACCTCCCGGCCAGCGTGGTAGTCGCGCGCCAGGTGGTCACACACTGGAATGCCGGCGGCACCCTTACACCCTCGGCCAAGAACGCGGTGGGTGACAAGGCAACGGCAGTGGCGTGCAACCTCGGCGCGAGTGTCGTGTGGCTGGCGCGACCGACCTTCAATGCCCTGCTCGAAATCGTATGGACGCGGGAGGAGGCGGTGACGGGTCCAGGCCGCACGGCTGCGAGCGACGGCCTTTTGGTCAGCCCCGGGATCCGCTGGGCCCACAATTTTTCGAGCGGGCTGCAGATCGTGCCGGGCGTCGCGTTCCCGATCCGGGTGGGCCCCAGCGCGGGTGACGCCGCGGTGCTGTTGTATCTGAGCTTCGAGCATCCCTTCCGGAGCAGGAGTCACTGATGGCGGCGCCACAGCGCGATCTTCCTCTCGCCGTAGCAGAGCCGGGATGGCGGCGCCCGCGTCTCGCGCCGAGCCTCGCCGAAGTCTATCGCACCGTTCCCGTCAGCACGGGTGCGTGGTGGCGCAAGGCGCTGGCGTTCGCGGGACCGGGCTACCTCGTGGCCGTGGGGTACATGGATCCCGGCAACTGGGCCACCGATCTCGCGGGCGGCTCGCGCTTCGGGTACGCGCTGCTTTCGGTCATCCTGCTGTCGAACCTGATGGCGATCCTGCTGCAGGGGCTGGCCGCGAAACTCGGCATCGTGACCGGGCGCGATCTGGCGCAGGCGTGCCGCGATCACTACTCGCGCCCCACGGCGCTCGCCCTGTGGGTGCTGTGCGAGGTGGCGATCGCCGCGTGCGATCTGGCGGAGGTGATCGGGTCGGCGATCGGACTCAATCTGCTGTTCGGCATTCCCCTGCCGTGGGGCATTGCGATCACGGCGCTCGACGTGCTGATCGTCCTGTTTCTGCAGAACAAGGGATTCCGGCTGCTCGAGGCCCTGGTCGTGGCGCTGATCGCGACCATCGCGGGCTGCTTCCTGTTCGAGATCTTCATCTCGCGTCCCGATCTGGGCGCGGTCGCGGGCGGCTTCGTGCCCCGCGCCTCCATCCTGGCCGACCCCCATAAGCTGTACATCGCGATCGGGATCCTCGGCGCGACGGTGATGCCCCACAACCTGTACCTGCATTCGTCGGTGGTACAGACCCGGGCGTACGAGGAGACAACGGCTGGGAAGCGGATGGCGGTGAAGTACGCGTTCATCGATTCGACCCTCGCCTTGAGCTTCGCGCTGTTCATCAATGCGGCGATCCTGATCGTCGCCGCAGCCACCTTCCATCGCGCCGGTCATACCGCGGTCGCGGAGATCCAGGAGGCCTACCAGCTGCTCACGCCGCTCCTGGGCGTGGCCGGGGCGAGCGCCGTATTCGCGCTGGCGCTGCTCGCGTCGGGCCAGAACTCGACGCTCACAGGGACGCTCGCGGGTCAGATCGTGATGGAAGGCTTCCTGAACATCCGGATCCGGCCGTGGTTGCGGCGGCTCATCACCCGGTTGATCGCGATTGTGCCGGCCGCGCTCACCGCTATCTTCTTCGGGGAGAGCGGCACGGCCAAGCTGCTCATCCTGAGCCAGGTGATCCTGAGCCTGCAGCTGTCGTTCGCGGTGTTCCCGCTCGTGTGGTTCACTTCCGATCGCGTGAAGATGGGCGAGTTCGTGAACCCCACCTGGGTCAAAGCGCTGGCCTATCTCGTGGCGGTCGTGATCGCGGGCCTCAACGCCTGGCTGCTCGCCCAGATATTCCGTGGCTGGCTCGGTTGATGTACGCCCGAATCCTCGTCCCCCTCGAGCACTCCCCCGCCGACGACACGATCCTCGCTCACGTGCGAGGGCTAGCCAAGCGCCTGGGGTCGGCCGTCGTTCTCATTCACGTGGCGGACGGGTGGGTGGCGCGGAACATCAAAGAGCTCGAGCTGCGCGAGTCGGAGGAAATGCGCGAAGACCGGGCGTACCTGGAGGAAGTCAGCGCCCGGCTCGAGACCGAGGGCCTGGACGTCGATGCCGTCCTCGCCGCCGGTGACCCCGCCAAGGAGATCGCCGCCGCGGCCGAGCGGGAGCGCTGCGACCTGATCGCCATGGCCACCCACGGCCACCGATTGCTGGAGGATGTGGTTAAGGGCAGCACCGCGACAGCATTACGACATCAGACGAAGATTCCCATCTTGATGGTGAGAGCCGAGAAGAAATAAAGAAATAACGACGTAACACAAAGGCGTATCACAAAGACGTTACGCCGTTCTTGCTTGTTCAAGCACCCTCAGGATGGCCCCCAACCTTCGGTCTCTCGCTTCCCGCAACTGCTCGATGTTGCTCTTGTAGGCCCGCTCGATGCTCTGGGTCAGGGCGCGCTGCTGCTCGGGCTCGAGCCGCTGCCAGGTCGCGAGCTGCCCCCACCAGCCCTCGAAGCTGCCGAGTAGCTGCTGCAGGAACAGCGTAACGCCCCCGTCGCCGGCGGCCAAGTGATACGTCAGATGCGGGCCCGCCGCCGCCCAGCCGAGCGCGGGGCCAAGTGAGACAGCGCGATCGAGCTGGTCCACGTCGATCACACCCTCCAGGACCAGAGCGATACACTCCCGCCACACCGCAGCCGTAATCCGTCCCACCACGTAGCCCGGGATCGCCTTCTTGAGGAGGATGGGCATGCGGCCGAGCGCACGGAGGTACTCCTGCGCGCGCACCACCGCAGCCGTGCTGGTACGCGCGGCCGGGACGACTTCGACCAGCGGGATCAGCTCGGGCGGGTTCAGCGGGTGCGCCACGAGGCAGCGATCCTGGCGGCGGCAGCGGGCGAAGATCTCGGCGGGGGGGAGGCCGCTCGAGGAGCTGGTGAGCAGCGTGTCGGGACCTGTCACCTGCTCGATCGAGCCGAACAGCTTCTGCTTCGCGATCGCGTCCTCGGGGATCGCCTCGATCACCCAGTCGGCGTCCTGGACGGCCTGGAGCAGGCTCCGCGCCTGCGTGAACTCGAGCAAGCCGCGCTCCACGATGCCTTGGGTGGCGCGCTCCAGCGCCACCAGGGCACGGGTACGGCGCGGCACCTCGGCGGCGGCGCGCTCCAGCCCCTGGGCGCTGGCGTCGAACACGGTCACCGGCCAGCCCGCCGAGGCGCACAGCGCCGCCCAGCCGCAGCCGATGTCGCCCGCACCGATCACGGCGACTTTGCGGGGCATCGTCGTCACACGGCCGCCTCCTGGGACACGATCGGCGTCGCCGTCTGGTGCACCGCCCAGCGGAACACGCGCTCCGACAGGAGGGGACGCACCGCCGCCACGTCCACCCGCGTGGCCACGTTCACCCGCGCGCCGTGCGGATCGATCCGCGTATGGCCGCGGTGCGCCCCCTCCTCCAGATCCACTACCAGCCGCTGCTCCTCGAAGCCGAGGGCCGCGGGCTTGAGGAGCGCCGCGATCGGCAGCACGTCGTTCACGATGCAGCCGTCCAGCCCCTCCTGCTGCTTGTGGAACTCGATGTAGAAGCGGAGCGCATCGTTGATCCAGCGCGCCTGCGGCGCCCCGGCGTGCTGCAGGCGCGTCGTCTCGTGCTGGGCGAGCACCATCTCGCGGGTGACGTCGAGGCCCACCATCTCGGTCGGCAGCTCCGCGCGGAGCACGACGTCCAGCGCCTCGGGGTCGCACCAGGCGTTGAACTCGGAATACCGGGTCGTGTTCCCGCGGGCGCCGACGTTGCCGATCATCGCGATGTGCCGCGCGACCTTGGCCCGCACCAGCTGCGGATGGCCGCGCAGCGCGAGCGCGAGGCTCGTCACCGGGCCGAGCGTGACCAGCGTGACGGGATCCGGCTGCTCGGCGAGCAGGCGATCGAGCGATTTCACGAAGTCGAGGATCACGCCGGCCGGCGGCAGCTCCGCGTACCCCAGGCCCGACTCGCCGTGCGTATCGCGCGCCACCGCGAGCGGCCGCTTGAGCGGGCGCCGGGCGCCCACGGCGAGCGTCGTGCGCTTGCCGGCGCGACGCAGGATCGCGACGGCGTTCCGGAACGCGTTCTCCACCACCGTATTGCCGTATGAGACGGAGATGCCCCGGACATCGAGCTCGGGCGACGCCAGCGCCAACAGCAGCGCCAGCATGTCGTCGATGCCGGGGTCGGTGTCGATAATGACGGGGAGCGGGGAGCGGGGAGCGGTCTGGGCGTTCACTGCTCAACGCTAGGGAGCGCGGACCTCGTTTGCAATAGTCTGACGCAGTCTCCGGAACTCCTCCGCTCCACCGAACCCGAAGATCCGCTCGATGACCCGACCCTGGCGGTCGAGCAGCACGGAATAGGGCAGCCCCCGATAGTGATAGAGCTGCTTCATGCGCCCGCCCCCCACCAGGATCGGGAACGGCGGCCGGTACTTTCGCACGAACGCCAGCATGGGCCCCGAATCCAGGTCGTCCGACACGCCCGCGATCTCGAAGTCCTTGCGGTCGAACTCGCGGTACAGCTCGGCCATGTGTGGGAACTCCTCACGGCAGGGATCGCACCACGACGCCCAGAAGTTCACGAGCGTCACCCTGCCTCGGAACGCGGCCAGTCTGACCGTGTCGCCCGCGAGGTCGGGCAGCGCGAGCGCGGGACCAAACGCCTCGCGCGTACTGGGTGCAGCCCCGTCGGCGCGTGCGACCAGCGAGTCCGCGTCGAACACTGCGAGGACGCCGCTCGCGTCCACCGCCACCGCCGTCTCACGGGCACCGAGGTGTCGGGTCGCCAGAATCGCGCCTGTCGCCGGGTCGAGCACGTCCACTCGCAGGCGTGTCGCGGCGGAATCGTCGGAGCCGAGCGCGTACAGCCGCCCCCCCCGCCCCTCCGGCGGGGGGCCGAGCGCGAGCGCGACGTTCACCAGCGCTTTCTTGAGTCGCAGGTCGGCGCCCTTGGCGGGGAGGAACTCGGGATCGGGCTCGCTCCCCGCCGGGAACAGCCCGCGCTTCGCGGTCCAGGTGAGTTGGCCCGCGGGCGTGTACTTGCGGATCTCATCGCGCACCAGCGGCGCGTAGTAAACTGCTCCATCCGGCCCCACCGCCACCGCCCCCGCGTTCACCACGTAGTCGAGCAACGGCGTCGCCGGCCGCCGGATAGTGGCGAGTCGCCCGATGGGGCGCCCCAGGGTGTCGAGCATCCGGATCAGGGGTGCCGAATCGGGCTCGGGGGTGCTGAGCTGGGGCACGTAGTACGGAGAGCGGGTGGCGGCCACCCGGCCCGCACCCGCGGCGTACAGCGACGCCACGTCCGGGCTCTCCCATTCGCGCACCACGCGGCCGTCCCCCATGGTGTCGACCACCACGCCTTCGCCGGTGTGCTCGGTGACCAGCAGCTCCGTCCCGCCGAGCGGCGTCACGGCCATCGGCGTGGCGAGGCGAGGGTTCGTGATCTGGCGAACGACGCGGAGCTCGCGATCGAACGCGAGGAGCCGACCATGCTCGGGATCGGGCGCCCACGACAGGCCGCCGAGGGATGCGGCCGGCGAGCGGTCCAGGAACAGCAGTGTGAAGCCGCTGTGGGGGGGCGCCGTCGGGCGGCAGCCGTAGAGCGCCGCCACCAGAACGGCGCACCCCCCCAGCACCAGCCGCATCAGGACGCGGCCGAAACCGACTTGATCTCGATGGTGTGCAGGCCGCTGACCAGACGATGCGTGCCGGTCACCTTCACCTTGCTCTCCGCAAAGGGAATGAGCTTCGAGTTCTGCGGATCGCCGGGCTTTGAGCTCACCGGCAAATACATGGTGCCGTCGCTCGACAGCAGGCCGAGCGGCACACCGGCTTTGGCGCACGCCTGGGCGCACGCCTTGTGGCCCGCGCCGGACGCGCCGTTGGTCGTGTTGCAGTTCAAGTCGACCACCTGAGCGGTGATCGTCATCTCGTCGCCCGCCATCTTCTCGTGGGCCTGCGCCGCCAGCGGCAGCGCACAGCACGCCAGTACGGCGGTGGTGGCGAGGATCCGCTTCAGCATCGTTTCATCCTCCTGTAAACGGTAAGAGAAGGCTTGCGAAAAACCGAGGGAGCGACCCGCGGCTGCTCCCGTCTACCATACGTCTCGACCGGGGGTTCCAGATTTCGGGTATATTGGGCGCCATGGCCCAGGCCTATCGCGAGCTGCTGGATACGTTTGGCCGCGGGTGGGAGCGCGGCGCCGTGGATGAGATCGCCTCCGTCTTCGCCCCCGATGCCGTGTTTCTCGAAACCCCGTTCAGCGCCCAGAGCACCGGCATCGACGCGATCCGTGCGTATTGGCAGGACGTTCCCCAGAACCAGGCCGACGTGACCTTCAAGTCCGGAGAGCTGTACGTCGCCGGCCCCTGGTTCGCGACCGAGTTTCGCTGCACCTACCGCCGGCGCCGCAGCGGCGAATGGGTGGACGCCCGCGGGGCCATCTTCTGCGAGACCAAGGACGGCAAGATTACCGAGATGCGGATGTACTGGCACAGAACCTAGATCCCCTGTCGGCTCCTGACGTACTCGAGCGCCTGCTCCATCAGCTCGGCGCTACGCAGTCCCACTCGCATCGCCTGGGCGACGGCTTCCTGTTCTTCCAGCCCCTGCTCCAGCATGAAATAAGGAATGAGGCCGGCCCCGACGCGATTGCCGCTACTGCAGTGCACGAAGGCCGGTCGCTTGCCCGCGAGCTCGCGTACGGCGTCCACGAGCCGGGCGAATGTGGCGTCGCTCACCGCGCCGTGCCCCACCGGAATGCTGCGGTACTCGAGGCCCGCCTGGACCACGGCAGCGGGCGTCTTGAACGGGCGCGGCTCCATGGCTTCGCGGATGTCGATCACCACCTCGCATCCGGCGCGCTTCAGCGCCGCCAGATGCTCGGACGCGGGCTGCCCCCCCGTCACGATCCCGGGGATCGGCTCGCAGGCGTTGGGGACGCCGGCGATGGCGTCGAGGAGGTGGCTCATCGGGATCGAGGCGGCTAGCTTTCGCCGCTCAATCTACCTCATTCGTATGGCGTCGTCCCGCCGCCCCTCGCTGCGCGCTCACCTGAAGCCGCACCACAAGCTGTGGCTCGATTGGGACGGGGCATTTCTCATGGGGCCGCGCTACCTGCACTTCCTCGACGCCGTCGATCGCGCCGGGACGATCCGTGCGGCGGGGCGGGAAGTCGGCTGGAGCTATCGCACCTGCCTCAATCGCATCCGTGAGATGGAGCGGGTGCTCGGCGCCAAGGTGCTGGCCACCACGCGCGGCGGGTCGAGCCGCGGCGGCGCCCGCCTCACTCCCCAGGCTCGACGGCTCGTGAAGCTGTTCGCGCGGTGGCGACGCGAAGCCGTGCGTCTCAGCGACGTCGCATTTCGGAAGATCGTGCGCCGATAGGCACAGCATTGCCTATCGGTGAGGCGCGGGGTAGTTTGGCCACCATGCGCTCGTACTCCGCCATCGCCTTCCTGCTGCTGTGCTCGGGGCCGCGACTGGCGGCTCAGACGCCGGCGCCAGTTTCCACCACCCCGAGGCTCAGCGGGTACGTCCAGGCCCGCTTCCAGTCGATCGGCGACTCCGCGGTGTTCTCCCTGCGGCGCGTCCGCCTCGGCGCACAAGGGAATCTCACGTCCTGGGCGAGCTACAAGGTGCAAGCAGAGCTGCGCAGTGGAGGCACGGGCGCGACCGCCGCGACGGTCGCGGCAACCGATCTCTACCTCGCTCTCACACACCGGCTCTGGACGGCTACGATAGGCCAGTCGAAGACCCCGCTGTCGGCCGAGTTCATCCGCTCATCGACCGCGTTCGAGTTGCCGGAGCGCTCCATAGCGGTCGACTCGCTCTCGCCCAACCGCGACGTGGGCGTCAAGCTCGAGTGGAACACCGCCGGGGCGTTGGCGCTCCAGGGCGGCGTCTTCAACGGCGACGGGGTGAACCACGCCGCGAACCGGGACAAACGATTCCTCTACATGGGACGCGCGGTCGTCCGCGCCGCCAAGGGTGCGTACCTGGGCGTGTCCGCCGCCGCGAAACCCGACACCACTACCTGGGACGCCGAAGCGTGGGTCGAGCGGGGCCGCGTCGCGGTGCGGGGCGAGTTCCTCGCGCGGCACCGCTCGGTCGCCGCCGTGACGACCCTGGGCTGGTACGCCCTCGGCGCCTACAGTGTGGTGCCCAAGCGGCTCCAGCTCGTCGGCCGCGTCCAGCAGTTCGATCCGAACGACCGCGCCGGCAGCGACCGCATCACCGGCTATACCGGGGGCGTGCAGTACTTCTTCTCGGGCGACGACCTGAAGTTGCAGCTCGAGTACACCATCTTCGATGAGCAGGGCCCGAGCCTCGATAACAATCGGGTCATCGTGCAGATGCAGGCGAGATGGTGATGAAAGGGCGGCAGAGGGCGGCACAAGGCGGCAAAGGGCGGCAGAGTGTAACGGCGCTCGCTCTCGCTGCGGGCCTCGTTGCCGCCCCTTGCCGCCCGTTGCCGCCTCTTGCCGCCCAGTCTCATGATGTCCTCCTCGCCACCACCACCTCCACCCGCGACGCCGGGCTGCTCGACTCGCTGCTACCCGCGTTCGAGCGGCAAACCCACTACGCCGTCAAGGTGATCGCCGTGGGCAGCGGGCAGGCGCTCGCGATGGGTCGCCGCGGCGACGCGGACGTGGTGCTGTCGCACGCGCCGGAGGCGGAGCGCGCGCTGGTCGATTCGGGGTACTTCGTGCGCCGTCGGATCGTGATGCACAACGAGTTTCTCATCGTCGGGCCCGCACGCGACCCGGCGGGGCTGCGCGGTCTGAGTGACCCGGTGGCGGCGTTCCGCAAGGTCGCCGAGCGGCGCGGCATCTTCGTCTCGCGCGGCGACCAATCCGGCACGCACCAGCGCGAGCAGCTGCTTTGGAAGCGCGCGGGCCTCCCGAGCCCACCTCGAGGCGAGTGGTACATCGAGTCGGGGCAGGGGATGGGCGCCACGCTCCAGCTCGCCGACGAAAAGCACGGCTACACGCTCACCGACCGGGCCACCTACCTGACGTGGCGGGACAAGCTGCAGCTCTTCCCAATGGTCGAGGGCGATTCTCTGCTGTACAACGTGTACCACGTGTTGGAGCTCAACCCGAAGAACGCGTCCCGCATCAATGTCGTCGGCGGTACGGCACTGGCCGACTTCCTGGTCGCTCCCGAGACCCAGCGACTGATCGGGGAATACGGCAAGAGCCGTTTCGGCCAGAGCCTGTTCGTACCGGATGCGGGGAAGGAGCCGTCTCGATAAGAGACAACGCCTGTCTCCCAGGGGGGTCACAGCCGCATAGCGCTTAACAGCTTTGGGGCGCGGACGGTCCATCTAGAACCGGCATGGTTCTTGATCTGCTAGGCCGGCTAGGTATATAGAGGATAGCCCCATGATGCTCCCACTGCTGCTCTCGCTCGTCGTTTCCGTGACCGACGATCCGCCGGTCAAAGTCTGGCTCAATCACGACAACTATTTCCAGCGCGGCGACAACGCCCGGGTCAACGTGCGGTTGGCCGACGACGGGTATCTGCTCGTGCTTCGCGCCGACGCCGAGGGTCGCGTGCGGGTGCTGTTCCCGCTCGATCCGTCGAACGACAACTTCGCGCGCGGCCACGAGACCATCGAAGTGCGCGGCCGGGGCGACCGCGAAGCGTTCTTCGTGGACGACCGCGAGGGCTCGGGGTTGGTGCTCGCCGCCCGGTCCAGCACGCCGTTCAAGTTCGACGAGTTCGTGCGCGGCGATCATTGGGACTACCGCGTGCTCGACGCGCGCCAGGCGGGCGACGACAAGGAAGCCGCGCTGGTCGACATGGTGCAGCGCATGACGCCCGATGGCCACTTCGACTACGACGCCGTCACGTACGTGGTCGCATCGGCGCGAGCGTACTACGACTCGTACTATCCCCACTACGCGGTGAATTTCGGGTACGGCTGGGGCTGGCCATATGGCTACCGCTACGCGGCGCTGTACAGCACGTGCTACGATCCGTTCTTTTACGATCCATTCCTGTGCTACGATCCGATCTTCTCCCGGCCCTACGGCTTCGGCTTTTACGGCTACGGATTCTACGGGTATCGGTATCGGCCGTACTACGGCGGTGGGTACTCGTTCTCCAACCGTCCGCGCAACCTGTTCATCAACCGCGTACGCAACGGCACGGGCGTGCAGATGTACTTCAAGGACCAGCTCGGCTCGAACGCCGCAGCGAGCGGGGTAGGCCCGAGGTTCCGCGTCCCCGACGGCACGCTGGTCGCCCGGGGGCGCTCCAACGCGGCGCCCGTGCGCGAGCGCGAGGCGATGCAACGTGACCGCGGTGATCGAGTGTCGTTCCCGGTGCGAGACCGTGGTGGGGTGCGCGATGGCGGCGACCGGCCAGACCGCTCTCAGCCCACGGCGCGTGAGCCCGATCGGCGGGGCGCGAGTCGCGGGAGCGGCGGGGGCCGCGATCGTGACGCCGGGCGGGCCGCTCCGGAGCGGCGCGGCGGTGGCGGTGGCGGAGGGGGATGGAGTGCCCCGCGTGCGCCAAGCGGTGGTGACCGCGGCGGCCGGGCGGCTCCTAGCAGCCGGGGAAATGGGGGCGGGGGCGGGGGCGGGAACCACGGCAACAGTGGCGGAGGGTCGCGCCGCCGGCCGTAACTAGAGCATCCACAGGATAGCAGCAGGGGCGCGAGCACGCAGCGCCCCTGCTTTTTTTGGTGCACATTCTCCGGCCGTATGGCCGACCTCAAGCGCTCGCTGCGCCTGGCCGACGGGCTGGCCATGGTTGTGGGAATGACGGTCGGCGCCGGGATCTTCCGCACGCCCGGCATCGTGGCCGCGCGACTCGGCCGCCCCGGGCTCACCTTCGTGGTGTGGGTGTTGGGCGCCGCGCTGGCGTTCCTCGGCGCGCTCTGCTTCGCCGAGCTCACCACGCGCCAGCCCCGCGCCGCCGGCAAGTACGCCTTCGTGCGCGAGGCGTTCGGCACCCGCGCCGGTTTCGTCGTCGGCTGGGTCGAGGCCCTGGGCACCAACGGCGTGGCGATCGCCGCGATCGGCGTGGCCGCGGGGGAGTTCCTCGTGCGCCTGCTCGGTTGGCCGCCCGCGCTCATCGCGCCGCTCGGCGCGGGGTTGGTCGCGCTGTTCACGGGCATCAACCTGGTGGGCGTCGCGTCGGGACGGTGGGTGCAGAACGTGGTGACGGCGGCCAAGCTGCTCGCGCTGGGCGGCGTGGTGGTGATCGCGTTCGCGCGGGGGACGGGGGCGGGCTGGCACGGCGCGCTGCCCGGGGCGCCGGTTGGGTTGGGTGTGTGGGTCGCGATCGCACTGGCGGCACATCCGGTCATCTGGACCTATTACGGCTACCCCGATCTGGCGAAGATCGCGGGAGAGGTGGTGGACCCGAGCCGCACGCTGCCCCGCATCCTGTTGGGCGGGCTCGCCGCCACCGCGGTTCTCTATCTCGCGCTCAACGCCGCGTTCCTCCAGGTGCTGCCACTCGAGCGGATCGCGGCGTCGAACCTCGTGGCCGCGGACGTCATGGACACGCTCGTCGGAGCGCGGGGTGGCGCGCTCGTGGCCGGGTTGGCGCTGCTGGTGGTGCTCGCGTCCCTGAACGGCAACGTGTTCGTGACGCCGCGCGTGCTGTTCGGCCTGGCGCGCGATGGCCTCGCACCCGGCGCCCTCGCCCGGGTCAATGCCGGCGGGACGCCGTGGGTGGCGATGCTCGCCATCGGCGTCTTCGCGATCGCGCTCGCCGCCACGGGGACGTTCGAGCTGCTGCTGGGCTTGGCCATCGTGCAGGTCCTGGTGATCGACTCCTGGGCCGTGATCGGCCTGTTCCGGCTGCGGAGGCGCGACGGGCCGGCGCCCTTCAGCGTGCCGGGCTATCCGTGGCTGCCGCTGCTGTTCGTCGCCGTGTACGCGGCGCTGTTCGCGGGGACGGTGCGAGCGCAGCCCACGCTCGTCGCCGCAGCGTTGGGGATGCTGGTGGTGGCGTATGGGTTGAGTTGGGCGGCAAAGGGCGGCGACGGCAATGGGCGGCAAGGGCGGCAAGGGCGGCAATAGGCGGCACGGGGCTACGGCGCGCCTGCCGCTCTGTGCCGCCCATTGCAGCCCTGTGCCGCCCTATCTTTAGGCCATGCCCCGCCTCGCGATCGCGCAGCTCCGCCCCACCAAGGGCGACTACGGCGCCAATCTGCAGAAGATCGGCGGCGTGCTGGCGCAGATCGCGAAGCTCGATCCGCCGGCGGACCTGGTGGTGTTTCCCGAGACCGCCACGTCCGGCTATTTCGTCGAAGGGGGCATCCGGGACGTGGCGGTGACGGCGGGGACGCTGTTCCGCGATCTCACGGTCGAGCACGCGGCCGCGGGAGCCCCGCCCGTAGACGTCGCGATCGGGTTCTACGAGGTCTTCCAGAACCACTTTTACAACTCTTGTCTTTACGCATCCCTCGGCAACGCCTCACCCGGGCACGCCTCATCCGGCGGCGCCGCACCCGGTATCCGGCAGGTGCACCGCAAGGTGTTCCTCCCCACGTACGGCGTGTTCGACGAGGAGCGGTTCGTGGATCGCGGCCGCGAGATCCGGGCGTTCGATACCCGCTGGGGCCGGGCGGCGATCCTGATCTGCGAGGACGCGTGGCACTCGCTCTCGGGGACGATCGCGGCACTCCAGGGGGCCCAGCTCGTGATCGTGCCGAGCGCGTCGCCGGCACGCGGCACGGGGATGGACGAGGAAGGCATCCGGCTGCCGGCGAGCGTAGTGCGGTGGGAGCGCATCCTGCGCGGCATGGCGGACGAGCACGGCGTGTGGGTGGCGTTCGCGAGTCTCGTGGGATTCGAGGGCGGCAAGGGGTTCCCCGGAGGCTCGGTGGTGGTGAGCCCGGCCGGTGACATCGTGCTGCGCGGGCCGCTGTTCGAGGAAGCGGTGCTGACCTACGACGTCGACTTCGAGGAGATCACGCGGGCGAGGGCGGAGGCTCCGCTATTGGCAGACCTCGAGGTGAATCTGCCGCACCTCATCAAAAGCCTGGGGAGCGGGGAGCGGAGAGCAGGGAGCAGGGCTCGCAAGCGGGCCACCGTGAAGTTCGACCCGGCTACGAACGGTACTGCTCCCCGCTCCCCGCTCCCTGCTCCCAAGATCCACGTGGTGGGGCGCGGGGTGGAGGAAGGAGACCCGCTGCAGATCGATGCCGACTTGGCTCGGCGGTGGCTGGTCAGCTTCTTAAAAGACGAAGTCGTCCGCCGTCGCGGATTCACCAAGGGGATCGTGGGGCTCTCGGGCGGCGTGGACTCGTCGCTCACCGCGTTCCTCGCGGTCGAAGCACTCGGCAAGGAGAACGTGATCGGCGTGCGGATGCCGTATCGGACGTCTTCTCCGGAGAGCCTCGACCACGCGCTGCTCGTGATCCAGACGCTCGGGATCCAGGCGGTCACGATCGACATCACCGCGGCGGTGGACGGCTACCTCGCCCAGGTGGAGCAGAATGGGGACGTCGATCCCACACGCCGCGGAAACGTGATGGCGCGCGAGCGCATGATCGTGCTGTTCGACCTGTCGGCGAAATACAAAGCCCTGCCGATCGGGACGAGCAATAAATCGGAGCGGCTGCTCGGCTATTTCACCTGGCACGCCGACGACACGCCGCCCGTGAACCCACTGGGCGATCTGTTCAAGACGCAGGTGCGCGCCCTGGCGCGCCACGTGGGGGTGCCCGAGGTGATCCTGCGGAAGCCGCCTACGCCCGACCTCGTGCCCGGGCAGACGACCGAAGGAGACTTCGGCATCAGCTACGACAAGGTCGACCGCATTCTCTACTATCTGATCCGCGGCATGAAGCCGGCGGAGGTGGTGGCGCGCGGCTTCACACCGGAGGAAGTGACCAAGGTCGCCGGGCGGCTGGAATCGACGCATTGGAAGCGCCGTCTCCCCACCGTGGCGATGATGTCCCAGACGGCGATCGGCGAGTTCTACCTGCGACCGGTGGACTACTGATGCAGCCCAAGCATCCACGCGATTCCGAAACGATCATGTCCGAGCTGATGATGCCGCAGCACGCGAACATCCTGGGCAACGTGTTCGGGGGCGTGGTGCTGTCGCTCGTGGACCGGGTGGCCGCCGTGGCCGCGATCCGCCACGCCTCGAAGCCGTGTGTAACGGTGTCGGTCGACAAAGTGGACTTCAAGGAGCCGATCCACGTGGGCGAGCTCTTGACCGCGTATGCCCGCGTCAACTTCGCGGGCCGCACGTCGATGGAAGTGGGCGTCAAGATCATCGCCGAGAACGTGCTCACGGGTGGGCGGCGGCACACCAATTCCTGCTACGTGACGTACGTGGCGCTCGACGAGCAGGGCGTGCCGACACAGGTACCGCCGATCGTGCCCGAGACGGCGGACGAGAAGCGGCGATATGACCGGGCGTCGAAGCGGCGCGCGACGAGGGTGATGGATCGGAGATTCAACACGGGCGCCGGTGAGTAGAGTCGTCGTCGTCTTCGGCGGCGGCGGCGCCAAGTCGCTCGCTCATGCCGGGGCGTGGAAAGCCCTCCTCGAAGTAGGGGCGCAGCATGCTGCGCCCCTACAGGTGACCCACATCGTCGGCACCTCGATGGGCGCGGTGATGGGCGCGGCGTTCGCCGCGGGGTCGAGCTACGACCGGCTCGTCGGGATCGCGCTGTCACTCCACAGGAACGACTTTGCCGCCCTCGACGCCTGGGCGCTCGCGAAGGGCGTGTTCGCCCGCAGCACCTTGAAGCCCGAGCCCTTGAAGCGCACGATTGCGCGTCTCGTTCCCGCCACACGCTTCGCCGACATGCAGATCCCCTTCACGGTCACGACGACGGACCTCGATTCGGGAGAGCTGGTGCTATTCGGCGCACCGGTTGGGATGTCCGTGTGGGGCGACGTAGGGGCGCAGCATGCTGCGCCCCTACACCGCGCTAACACAGCGACCGTGCACCTGGGTGATACAGCCCCCCTGGTCGACGTCCTGTACGCGTCCTGCGCGCTGCCGCTGTATTTTCCGCCGCAGACGATCGGCGGGCGGCGATTGGGCGAAGGCGGGTTGCGGGCGGTGCTGGGGCTCGATGCCGCGCGGCGCGTGCCGGCCGATCTCGTGGTGGCGGTGGACGTGGGCCCCGGGTTCGACGAGCCGCCGGCTACGAAACAGGCGGGCATCCCGCCGCTCGTGCGGGCGCACGGCGAGGCGATCCGCGTCATGATGGCGGCGCAGACGGAGCGCGCCATCGCGGCGTGGCCGAAAGACGCGCCCCGGCTGGTGGTGGTGCGGGCCGTGGCCGAACGGGAGGCGACATTCGCGGTGGACGGCGCCGAGCGTTACCTCGACGCGGGGTACCAGAAAACCCGCGCGGCGCTCGCCTAGGCCGTGCGGTAGCGCGGCAGCGTGCGCCGCACGGCACCCGGCAGGACGCGCAGCAGGGCCGCCTCCACCGCGGCTTCGCGGCTGCGGTACCACACGCCCGCCGCGATGATCGCGATGCCCAGCGCGGTCAGCGCCGCCGGGAAGAGCAGGGAGTTCTTGAACACGTCGAACGCCAGGTGACCGAGGTAGGAGTACACGCCGATCGCCCCGAACACCATGAAGGTCTTCCGCTGCAGCAGCACGGCCACGAGCATGAGCCCGAGGTTGATGAGGCAGTACGTGATGCTCCCTACCCCGTCATAGGTCAGCGCGCCCCAGAACGCGACGAGACCGAACAGGTACAGCCAGAAGGCGTAGTCCTGGTCGGTGCGACGGTCGAGCAGATAGGTCACGCCCAGCACCGTGGCGCCGAACAGCAGCGTGATCAGCTGCTTCTGCTCGAAGGCGACGAGGCCGTGCGACCCGATGAGCAGGGCGGCCAGATCGAGCGACAGAAACCACAACGCGAAGGCCAGTGGGAACGTCAGAAACGGAAGCGGCCGCAGCTTCAGAGCCACGGTTGCCGCCACGATGGTGGCCGCCTCCATGACGACCCAGCTGCCGCTGATTTGCGGGTAATACTCCTGGTAGCTCGCCCGCGCTTCCCGCGGCCACCATCCCAGCGCGTATTGGATCCCGAACACCGCAAGCGGCGTCATCCAGACCGCGAGGGTGAACAGCAGCCCGCCGGGCTGACTGAGACCGGGCTTGCGCCACAGCGACTCCCCGGCCGCGGTGAACGCGACCGCGTACGCGATGGCGATGAGCGTGAGCACCCAGCCGCCGTAGCGCGCCCACGCCTCATTCATGAACCACCCCAGCGCGGACATCACGACGAGCGCGCCGAGGTAATAGGCCGTGTGCGTGAGGTCGAAGCGGGGCGGCTCGGCGCCGGCGCCCTTGAAGTGGGCGGCGATGCGCTCGGCGGTGCCGGCGTCGATCACTCCTGCGGTGACCAGGTCCTTCAGTTCACGTTCCGAGATCGGCATGGGCGGTCCTCCGGCCCCAACATAGCGTTACATTACGCGCCATGCTCGCTCGCGAAATCATGATCCCCGAGCCGTTCGTCGCCGCCGCCGGCGCCACCAGCGCCGAGGTGGCCCTGTTGATGCGCGCCAAGGACATCTCGGTCGTGCCGCTGGTGGACAATCCCAAAGACCGGCGCTATCTGGGCACGATCTCCGACCGCGACATCGTCACGGGATGCGTGGCGGAGGGACACGACCCGAAGACGTGCAAGGTGCAGACGCACGCGCGGCGGGATACGGAAGTGGTGACGCTGGATACGGAGCTGGAGGGATACAGGATCGAACGGCTCGATGAAAAAGACACGCATATTCGATCGACGATAGTCGTGGTGGACGGAAACAAAAGAGTGGTGGGATTTATTCCGCATCCGGAGTTTATACAGGGGATCGTCATAGTGCGGGAGTAGCTGCAGAGTGGCGAGTAAGTGGCTCAGCGGCTGAGGTGCGAAGTGGGATGAGAGGTGTCAGGGTGCAGGATAGACTGCGCTGTCGCTGATCTTCCGGAGCAACCCCCACAGCGTTTTCGCGGTCTCGGTCGCGATTGCTTCGAGCCTTTCATACTCCGGTGGTTCGATGAAGCCTTGCTCTTTGGCGAGTTCGAGCGCGGTTTGCGTCTCGGCCAGTGAACCCCTCGCAGTATCGAGAAAGCGACGAAACTCCCTTGCTCCCTTCCGACCACTTCCTTCTGCTATGTTGAGCGGGACGCTGTAACAGGCCCGCAGCAGCTGCATTTTCAGCACGTTGCAATCCTCGGGTGGGAAGCGCTTAGCCGCTTTCGCGCACTCGAGCGCAAGGCGCTGAGCGTGTTGCCACACCTTCAGAGTTCGGTAGTTAGGCATGTGCTGTGATAACTGATGGAGTGGACAAATGGCGTACCCGATTTGTTCGGAAGGGGGCTTAACACCGCATCCTGACACCTCACACTCGCTCGGCACCTTAGCACCTTAGCCGCTTACTCTACCCTTAGCACCTAGTAGATTTATCCTGTGCCCCGAAAGTATTTCACCCTCGCCGAAGCCAATCGTACCCTCCCTCTCGTCAAGCGCGTCGTCGCCGATTTGATCGCGCTCCACCCTTCATGGCGTGATCTCGTGGCGCAGTACGAGCTCGTGGCGGCGCAGGCTCGACCCGAATGGGGCGAATCGACCGACCAGCTCGCGCTGCGCGGCCGCATCGACGACATCGCGCGCCAGATCAACGAGTTCATGCTCGAGCTCGAGCAGATCGGGTGCGTGTTCAAGGGGTTCGAGCCGGGACTGGTCGACTTCTACGGAAAGCTCGACGGGAAAGAAATATTCTGGTGCTGGAAGCAAGGCGAGGAACGGATAGACCATTGGCATGAACTCGAAACCGGTTATGCGGGCCGACAACCGGTACCGGGGGTCGTTAGAGGCTGAGTTGCTCAGTAAGTCGCGTAGGTGCTGAGGTGCGGAGTGGATGTAAGGGGGGAGTGTTAGGAAACCCTCGCCCCTGACTCCTAGAACCCGCTACGCGTCTTAGCCCCTACGCGACTTACTCAGCAACTACGCATCTAGGAAAGGACGGACAATGCGCGGGTTCTGGGTGCTGGTGCACGTCCTGGGTTTTACTCTCTGGCTAGGCGGCGGAATTGCGACGATGGTTGCCGGCGTTTCCGCCAAGAGTTTCGCGCCCGCCGAGCGGCTGAGCGCGTACAAACTCATCGGGGCTATTCAGCGCATTCTCGTCGGCCCGGGGGCGATGGCCGTGCTGCTCTCGGGGCTCGTCCTCTCCATGCCCTACATGAAGCAGGGCGCTGTGCCGGGCTGGATGGGTGTGATGATGATCGCCGGCATTCTGGGCGCGCTCGGCGCCGTGACGATCAGCGTGCCGACGGCGGCAAAGCTGGCGCGGCTCGAGGTGGACCCACGGGGCGGGCTACCGGAGGCGTTTCAGGTACTGCGCAAGCGCCAGATCTTCGCCGCCACGATAGCGGGAGGATTCGGGCTGATTGCGATGCTCGCGGTGACGCTGGGAAGTCGGTAACGAAAAACGAGAAAGGGGAAACGGGAAACGGGAAAGGTGAGGCCTCCTGATCTACGTTTCCCCTTTCCCCTTTCCCGTTTCCCGTTCAAGTCTCACCAGTCGCTGTCTCACCTCCCGGGCGCGCGGTTGTAACTCCGCATCCGCACCTCACCGAAGTATCCCTCCCCACTCGACCACCGTGAACCCGCGTCGCGCGGGAGGCGCGGGGAGATCCGGCGCCTTGACGGGTTCTCTTGTCCGCAAGGGCCGGAAGTCCATGAGCACTCGAATCACGGCGTCCGGTTTGGGCGTCACGACCAGCGGCGCGAGGCGATCGATCGTCTCGCGAGACAGGAACGTGATGAAGTAGTAGGGCGCGTGGTGGAATCGGGGCAGCCACGCGTCGCGAAAATCCTCACTCTCCCGCTCATTGAGGCCGAGCCTGGGCAGCATCCGCTCCAAGAAGCGCGCGACCTGCTCCCGCGGTATCACGAATCCTTCCTGTCGCATGGGAGAGATGGCCGAGAGACCTTCCCAGAAGAGATACGCGTATGTCTTCCGGTCGGTGACACCGGTCAACCTTCCGGACGGCAGCGCCACGACGTCCCACCCGAAGCGATAGGCCGGGATGGAGGCCCTGACCGAGTGCAGCGGTTTGGCTTCGACATGCACCCGCTGCGCCACGGTCGGATAGAGGTAAATGATGGGTTCGGCCAGGTAGATCGGGAGGAAGTCGTTGTTAGTAAAGCGCGTGAGACGCCCGAACGGGTCACGCCACAGGAAGATCGGTCTCGCAGCCAGGAATTGCTCATACGAATACTTGGGCCCTTGGATGCCCGCATTCTCATCGCGCCCAGGCGCCTTCGCGAAATCGGCCTCGTAATCCTTGTAGAACCCCTTGAGAAGTGGGTGATTGGGATCCTTCAGCTCGTAAACGGGCTCACCGCGCTGCGTGTGGCCTACGACGGTCGCATCCCGATCGATCTGCACGGTATCGGTGGCAACGAACGGATCGTAGCGCACTTCAAGACGACCGTAGGTGTCGTCCTTCTTCCATGAATACCCGCTCCTGTTCGGCTGTTTGGGCGGGGTGTTCCAGACGATCTCGTTCTCGGAGAAGTAGGGCACGTACTCGTAGGTCAGGCAGCTTCCGTCCGGACGGGTCACATGGAAAAGCTGTCCGTCGAAGCGGACCTGCTGAAATACCGGGTGACGAAAGGCGACCTTGAGCGAATCGCCGTCGCAGCGGCGGGACACCCACCGAAAGGTTTCAGAACCGTGGAGCATCGTAGCGGGAGCGAGGAACGCCTGCACTGCGAACAGCGAATCAGAGATGAGGGAGAGACCCGCTGCCGCAAATGCGCCCGTCCAAAGTCGCCACTTCGCTTTCTGTCTCTCGAAATAATCGCCGCCATCCGAGTTCTGACGGAGGAAGACGAGCTGGTCCCCGGCTCTCACGAATCTGAAATACGCGGGGTCGTCGCATCCCTCGCCCTTGCACGGCTCGCTGGTTCGCCACCGAGCCGACACCACATCGGACCCGCGATACGGGCCATCGACGAACGTCCCGATCTTGTAGCCCGGCCCGACGCTGTCGAAATATTCGTCCGGCAACGTGACACCGAGGGCGTCAAAGATTTGCATCGGAGCCGTATAGCGCACGCCCGACGACCGAACCGCTTCCGGGGAGTCCCAGCCCCAGCCGACGGTGTCGGCCTTCGGCGTCGCGGAAGCGACGGCTTGAGGGGACGGCGAGGGCGGTGCGGGAGCCTGCTCCTCCGGCGCCGGTTGACGCTTGCAGGCCGTGCCGACAATGGCGAGCAGGACTGTTAGTGACAGCGACCGTATCTGCATCACGTACCTGTTCCCTCTAACTGTTCACCGCTGTGCGTCTGTGCGTCTAGCCTTGCCTGTCCTGCACACCGGTCGTACCGGGCACTGTGGGCATCTAGGTTTTCGCGCCACACAAATCAAGGCTCCCAGCTCCATGATGGCCTGGTTGAACTTCCAGGCGCGTTTTCCGTCGCGGGGCACCAGAGCGCGGGCGAGATCCCAGATGCGACGTGGCGGGATGGGGCGTGGTCGGTTTGGGCGTTGCCGGATGGGGCGTTGCCGGGTGAGGCGTTGTCGGTCGTCTCCGAAGAAGACTCTCAGGAGTACGCGTCTCACGTTTGTGTCCACAGCGGGCACCGGCTTCTCGTACGCGAACGACGCTACCGCGCCAGCAGTATACGGCCCGATCCCCGGGAGCTTGACGAGCTCTTCTGGATCATCGGGCAGCGTGGGAACGCCGTCTCCGGCAACGCCCCTTCCGGCAACGCTTCTCCCGGTAACGCGCTTTGCCAACGAATGGAGATTCCGCGCGCGCGCATAGTATCCCAGCCCATCCCAAGCCTCACGCACCGCGCGAGGCCGCGCCCGCGCCAGACTCTCGAGATCCGGAAACCGCTCGAGAAACCGCGGATAGTACTCCGCCACGCGGCTCACCTGTGTCTGCTGCAGCATGAACTCAGACACGAGCACGCGGTACGGATCGCGCGTCTTGCGCCATGGCAGGTCGCGTGCCGCGCGGGCCCACCAAGCGAGGAGCTTGCGGGTAAATGCCTGTGCGCGCGCGGGCTTGCGCACGCGGGGGGTAGACGTACGGGCCATGGGTACCCAAGATACAGCCCATGAGCAACGGTGCGGCGCTCACGCTGGGCCCCCTGCGGCTGGTCGCCCGCTGGAGCCTCCGCACGGCCGATCACGCCGGCCGCTTCTCCTTCCTCATCGCCGACATGCTCCGCGGGCTGGCGGAGTGGCGCATCTGGGTCCCCCGCACGCTCGACCAGGCGACCGCCGTGGGCTACGGCTCGCTGTTCATCGTGCTGCTGGTCGCCGGGTTCGCGGGTGCCGTGACGAGCCTCCAGACCGGCTACCAGTTCACTGGCGCCCTGCCGCTCTACTACGCCGGCGCGGTGATCTCCGAATCGATGATCCTCGAGCTCGGCCCCGTGCTCACGGCGCTCATTCTCGCGGGCCGCATCGGCGCGCGCTACGCCGCCGAGCTCGGCACCATGCGCGTCACCGAGCAGATCGACGCGCTCGAGAGCCTGGGCCGCTCGCCCGTGTCGCACCTGCTCATCCCGCGTGTGGTCGCGGGGCTGCTCGTGATCCCGGCGCTCACGATGTTCGCGAACGCCACCGGTATTGTCGTGGGCTATCTCACCGCCAAGGGCTCGCTCGGCCTCACGTACGGCGACTTCGAGTACGGGGCGCGCTACTTCTTCCGACCGCTCGACCTCTGGTACTCGGCCATCAAGAGCGGCTGCTTCGCGGCCGCACTCACGACCATCCCGTGCTACCTGGGCTTCAACACGCAGCAAGGCGCCGAAGGCGTGGGACGCGCCACCACGCAGGCGGTGGTGTCCGCGTCGGTCGCGATCCTGATGCTCGACGCGGTGATCACCAAGCTCTTGCTGGTGGCGAAATGATCGAGCTGCTCGACGTCCACAAGCGCTTCCTCCAGAACGTGGTGCTGGAAGGCGTGTCGCTCGAGGTGAAGGACGGCGAGACGGTGGCGCTGCTCGGGCCCTCCGGGGTGGGGAAGAGCGTCACCCTGAAGATGATCAACGGCCTGCTGCGGCCCGACTTAGGGGACGTGATCGTGGACGGGCTGCACGTGCCGCTGCTCGGCCGCAAGGAGCTGGCGCAGCTGCGCTCCAAGATCGGCTACGTGTTCCAGTACGGCGCGCTGTTCGACTCGATGAACGTGGCCGAGAACATCCGGCTCGGCATTACCGACGAGACGTGTTATAACGACGAGAAGTTTTGCGAGAACCGCGTGCTCGAATGCCTGCGGCTCGTGAACCTGCCGCCCGAGGTGGCGACCAAGCTGCCAGCGGAGCTGTCCGGTGGGATGAAGAAGCGCGTGGGGATCGCGCGGGCGATCGCGGGGCAGCCCAAGTATCTCCTGTACGACGAGCCGACCTCGGGGCTCGATCCCGTCAACGCCGACGTGATCGATGGTTTAGTGGAGCGTCTGCGAGATGAACTAGGAGTGACGAGCGTGGTGGTGTCGCACGACGTGCGGGGCTCGTTCCGCGTGGCGGACCGGGTGGCGCTGTTGTGGCAGGCGAAGATCCGTGCCGTCGGCCCGCCGGACCAGATCCTCGCGTCCAAGGATCCCGCGGTGCTGCAATTCCTGGAGCGCGATCTCGAGATGACGCTGATCCAAGCCGAGGGAGTGGCGCGTGGACGTAACGTATAAACGGGAGGTCACCGTCGGGGCCCTGGTGCTGGTGGGCTTCGTCGTGTTCACGGGCTTCATGTTCTGGCTCACCGGTCGCTCGATCGTCTCCAAAGCGATCCCGGTGGATGTCGTGTTCAAGAACGTGAGCGGCTTGAAGGAAGGCGACCCGGTGCGCGTGTCGGGGGTGAAGAAGGGGCGGGTGGGGAACGTGCGGCTCGTGCGCGTGGGACACGTGACGGTGACGCTGAATCTCGATCCCGAGGTGCGGCCCCACAAGGACGCGCGCGCTATTGTCGCGTCGGCCGATTTCCTGGGCGCCAAGTACGTGGACTACGACCCCGGCCTGTCGGACAGCTTGCTCCCGTCGGGAGCGAACATTCAGGGCGTCACCGAGGAGCAGTTCGCCGACGTGGCGCAGGGGGCGGCGAAGAGCGCGCAAGAGCTGATCGCAAACGTGAACAAGGGTCTGAACCCGGGCCAGCTCGCGACTGACATTCACGCGACGCTGGTGGCGACGCAACGCGGCATGGAGGCCCTCACCAAGGCGACCAACGGCCCGGCGATCCAGCAGACCCAGGCGACGCTCGCGTCGCTCGAGCGGGTGATGGCGCACCTGGACACGCTGCTCGGCGCCGCCAACCCCGCGCAGACCGGCAAGCGGCTCGACACGCTGAGCACCAATCTCACGCAGTTGACCAGTCGTCTCGCCGACGCGACCGGGTCGCTCAAGGGATTGCTCGACAAGATGGATAAGGGAGAAGGGACGCTCGGCAAAATCGCGACGGATACGCTGCTGTATAAAAATCTGAATGCGACGCTCAAGTCCCTGACGGAGCTCCTGACGGATCTGAAAGAGCGGCCGGGGCGGTACTTGACGGTCAAGGTTTTCTAGGGCGGTAACAGGCGGCAAATGGCGGCAAGGGGCGGCACAGATCCCTGCCGCCTTCTGCCGCCCTCTGCCGCCCCATTGCCGCCCTATATTCCCCGCCATGCTTTCAGTGACCTTCCTGGGAACCTCGGCAGCGCGCCCAACTGTCGAGCGCAACGTCTCCGCCATGACCCTCGTGCGCGAAGGCGAGACGCTGCTGTTCGAGTGCGGCGAGGGCACCCAGCGCCAGATGATGCGCTACGGGGTGAGCTTTGCGTTGTCGGAGATCTTTTTCACGCATTTTCATGCCGATCACTTTCTCGGGGTGATCGGGCTGATCAGGACGCTAGGGCTACAGGTGCGAACGGAGCCGATGCGGTTGTATGGGCCGAAGGGGGCGAAGAAGCTGCTCACGCAGGCCCTTCAACTCGGCGTCGAGCGAGTCCCCTTCGAAGTAGAGATCGTTGAAGTCAAGGCGGGGGAGGTGCTTCGGGAAACGGGAAACGGGAAACGGGAAGCGTACGACATCTGCGTCTTTGACACCGAACATGCTGGCGGATCGGTGGGATACGCTTTACGCGAGCATGAGCGTCCCGGGCGGTTTGATCCCGAAAAGGCGCGCGCCGCGGGCGTTCCGGAAGGGCACCTGTGGGGGAAGCTGCAGAAAGGTGAGACGGTGGGACTGCCGGACGGGCGGACAGTGACTGCGGACGGCATTGTCGGGCCGAAGCGTCCCGGGCGCGTGATCGTGTTTACCGGTGACACGCGGCCCTGCGCGGCGGTGGTCGACGCGGCGCAGCGGGCTGATCTCCTGATTCACGAGGCGACCTTTGGGGAGGAAGAGAAGGAGAGGGCCAAGGAGACGGGGCATTCGACGGCGCGCGAGGCAGCGCAGGTGGCACTCGCCGCGAAGGCTCGGCGGCTGGTGCTGTCGCACGTGTCGGCGCGTTATTCGATCAGTGCCGAGGAGTTGGTGAAGGAGGCCCGCGAGGTGTTTAAGGAGACGGTTGTAGCGAAGGACGGGATGACGGTCGAGGTTCCCTTCAGCGACTGACGGTGTCCGTCGGGGTCTCCCTCCGCGACAAAACTACACAGTCGCTCCGGGAGACCCCGACGTCCACCGCTATGCCGCCCTTTGCCGCCCCTGCCGCCCTTTGCCGCCTATCTCGTCAACGCTTTTCTCAGGTTCTGTAGCAGTCCATCGAACATCTTATGTGCACTTCTTCGGCGGTAGAATTGTCCTAGGAGCCACGCCCGCCAGCTCGCCGGCACCCAGACGCATTTCATCGTGATCTTGGTGGTGCCGCCCTGGAAGTCGAGCTTGAAGAAGGTTTTCGAGCCGCGGCGGTAGATGATCTCGACCCAGGCGTAGGTGGTGGGGGGTTCGTACTCGATGACTTCGATGACGGCGTCGGCTTTGCGGCCCTGGCGCTCGAAATGGAGTCGGTGGCGGTCGCCTTTGCCCTTACCGATGGGTCCCGGGACGACGGACACGCAGTTGGGCAGCCACTCGGCCATGCGGCTCGGGTCCGAGATGAGGTCGAAGACGTCCTGGATGGAGACGCCGACGGTGCCGGTATACGTCAACGAGACTGGACGCATGGGCATAATATGGCGGCAAAGGGCGGCAGAGATGCAAAGGGCGGCAGAGGGGCGGCAAGGTGCTGCGTCTGTCCGACAGTCCTTTGCCGCCCGTTGCCGCCCTTTGCCGCCCTTTGCCTCATTGCCGCCCTGTCCGTCGGCGAGCGGGGGTTAGATTATCAAGGGGTTGCTCGCCGGGGGCGGCGATTCTAAGTTCCGCCTCCCGACGGGGCTGTAGCTCAGCTGGGAGAGCGCCTGGATCGCACCCAGGAGGTCAGGGGTTCGAGCCCCCTCAGCTCCACTCTCACGTACGACCGACTCATGCGCGCCACGCCGAGCCTCAACGCCACGCAGAGCACCCAGAACGAGGTGTATGCGCGGTGGGCGCGGGACCCGGAGGGGTTCTGGGCCGAAGCGGGCGAGGCCATCCACTGGTCCAAGCGCTGGGATCGGGTCCTCGATAGCGCGCGCGCCCCGTTCTATCGTTGGTTTCCGGGCGCCACCGTCAACACCTGCGAGAACGCGCTCGACTGGCACGTCGAGCACGGCCGCGCCGACCAGCCCGCCCTGATTTACGACAGCCCCGTCACGGGCACGATCAAGACGTTCACGTATCGCGAGCTGCGCGATGCGGTGGCCCGGTTCGCCGGCGTGCTGCTCGGCCAGGGTGTCGGACGGGGCGACCGGGTGATCATCTACATGCCGATGGTGCCGGAAGCGGCCATCGCGATGCTGGCGTGCGCGCGGATCGGGGCGATCCACTCGGTGGTGTTCGGGGGATTCGCCTCACACGAGCTGGCGACCCGGATCAGCCACGCCGCGCCGGTCGTGATCGTCTCCGCCTCGTGCGGCATCGAGGTGAACCGGGTCGTGCCGTACAAGCCGCTGCTCGACAAGGCGATCGAGCTCGCGGAGGTGAAGCCGCGCCGCTGCATCATCCTGCAGCGTCCCCAGGAGCGCGCGCCGCTCGTCGCCGGGCGCGACTCGGACTGGGCGGAGCTCATGGCCACGGCGCGGCCCGCGGAGTGCGTCCCGGTCGCCGCGACCGATCCGCTGTACATCCTCTATACGTCCGGTACGACCGGGATGCCGAAGGGCGTGGTGCGGGACAATGGGGGCCATCTGGTCGCGCTCAAGTGGAGCATGACGCACATCTACGGCGTGGAGCCTGGTGAAGTGTACTGGGCGGCGTCCGACCTGGGCTGGGCAGTGGGCCACTCGTACATCGTGTACGGCCCGCTCTTCAACGGCAACACCACGGTGCTGTACGAGGGCAAGCCGGTCGGCACGCCCGATCCGGGTGCGTTCTGGCGGGTGATCTCGCAGCACCGGGTGAGCGTATTCTTCACGGCGCCCACGGCGATCCGCGCGATCAAGCGCGACGATCCCACCGGGGAGCACGTGCGGCGCTACGATCTCGGCGGATTCCGCACCTTCTTCCTCGCCGGCGAGCGGTGCGACCCCGACACGCTGCACTGGGCGGAGCAGCAGCTCGGCGTGCCGGTCATCGACCACTGGTGGCAGACGGAGACCGGATGGTCGATCGGGGTGAACTGCATGGGGCTGGGGATGCTGCCGGTGAAGCCGGGCTCCTGCGCCAAGCCGGTCGCGGGGTACGACGTGCGCGTGCTGGACGAGGACGGCAAGGAGGTCGCGGCCGGCGTCACCGGGAACATCGTGATCCGACTGCCGCTCCCTCCCGGTTGCCTGCCGACGCTGTGGAAGAACGACGACGGGTACGTGCGGTCGTACTTGAGCCGGTATCCCGGCTATTACCTCACGGCCGACGCCGGTTACAAGGATGCCGACGGCTATCTGTGGGTGATGGGCCGCACCGACGACATCATCAACGTGGCGGGCCATCGCCTGTCGACCGGGGCGATGGAGGAGGTGCTCGCGTCGCACGCCGACGTGGCCGAGTGCGCGGTCGTGGGCGTGGCGGATGCGATCAAAGGGGAGGTCCCGCTGGGGCTCATCGTCCTCAAAGCGGGCGTGGGACGCGCCGCAGCGGCGCTCGCCGAGGAGGTCGTGCGCATGGTGCGCGAGCGGATCGGTCCGGTCGCGGCGTTCCGGCTGGCGATCGTGGTGCAGCGTCTGCCGAAGACGCGCTCTGGTAAGATCCTCCGCGGCACGATCAAGAAGATTGCCGATGGCGTCGAGTACCGCGTGCCGCCCACCATCGATGATCCCGCGAGTCTCGAGGAGATCGCGGCCGCGCTCGCGACGGTGGGGTATCCGCGGCGCTGAGAAAGCTGTTACTTTGGGAGCACTGCCCCTTGGTGTAACTGGCAACACGCCTGACTCTGGATCAGGAGAGTCCTGGTTCGAGCCCAGGAGGGGCAACTCGAAGCGCGATGCGACAATACGTCGTGTCGCGCTTCTCGTTTTTTCGCCCGTTTGTCATCGTTTCTG
>Ga0209804_1000117_pt1 | contig 67855 bp, 62 predicted proteins | sample GraSoiAngelo_139_FD_185896 | JGI IMG/M metagenome (GOLD analysis project Ga0209804, IMG submission 185896) | Grasslands soil microbial communities from the Angelo Coastal Reserve, California, USA - 14_0929_12_20cm (SPAdes) (version 2) | ecosystem: Environmental > Terrestrial > Soil > Grasslands ... | reverse complement strand
AGACCGGTCCGACGCTGACGTTGGTAAAGTAATCGCCGCGTCGTCCGATAGTGGCGCGGTCGCTGGAATAATAGCCGTGTTCAGGATGATACAGCACCTGCTCCATGAACCAGGCGAAGGAAACCGGGCCGTGATTGCTGATCTCACAGCGAATTAATTCGACTAGCGCGGGGTCACCGGTGCTCACTCGTAAATCGTTAAATCGTTCCGCCTACGTTAAAAACTACGGCGCGACAGGTAAATCGTTGAATCGTCAACCGACTGCCCTAAGTTGCTCCCCCCGCCGCTTTGAGAAATCCCTCGACTAACCAGTATTTGATCCCGCCGCCGGGCTATCGGTTCCGGCCGCGGTGGTATACACGGCCGGAGTTTTACGTGCCGATCACAGTCGCGGCTTTCGTCCTTGGCGGCCTCGCCATTTATATCTCGATGGGTCTGAGCGATTTGAAGAACCAGGCGGCCACCCTCGATCTGAACAAGCTCGAACAAATGGAATCGGCCAGCGTGATTCTGGATCGAAGCGACAAAATCTTCGGCCAAATCTACGTCGAGAACCGTGAGACCATTCCGTACGAGCAACTCCCGCGCGATCTGGTCAACGCCGTCATTTCGGTCGAGGACGCAAGTTTCTATCAGCATCACGGCTACGCAATTTCGGGAATTCTTCGCGCCACTTTCAAGAACCTGGTCGCCGGACATGTGCGCCAGGGCGCGAGCACGATCACGCAACAACTCGCCCGCAACAGTTTTGCGCTCAAAGGAAAAACGTTTCGCCGCAAACTGCTCGAAATTTTTGTCGCGCGCAGGATCGAGGACAATTTTAACAAGCAGAAGATCATGGAGCTTTATCTCAACCGGATTTATTTCGGCGGTGGGCTTTATGGCGCGGAAGCGGCCGCGCGCGGTTATTTCGGCAAATCAGCGCATGAGCTATCGCTGAGCGAATGCGCCACCCTCGCGGGCATGATCAAAAGCCCGAACCGGCTTTCGCCCTGGACCGATAAGGCGGCCTCGCGCGACGCACGAAATTATGCGCTCACTCGCATGCACGACCTCGGTTTGATCGACAGTTCTAATTGCGCCGCGGCGCAGGCCCAGGATTTGGTAATCGGAAATCGGCAGAACGCGCAGGGCCAAAACTACGCGGTCGATTATATCCGACAGCAAGTGATCAACGCGGTTGGCTGGGACCGCGCCATGAACGAAGGCTTTCGGATTCACACCACGGTCGACGGCGAACTGCAAAAAGTCGCGGAAGAATCGCTTCGCACGAATCTCGACAAAGCGGAGCAGCATCCGGGTTACGATCATCAAAGGCACGCCGAATACGCGGCCAGTTTTCGCCAGGCGAAATCGAGTGGCACGGCATCGGCCCAGCCCGCTCCGGAATATTTGCAAGGCGCGGTCATAGGGCTCAACAACGAAACTGGCGGAATTCTCGTCCTGGTGGGTGGTCGCGATTTTGAGCACAATCAGTACAATCGCGCACTGCAGGCCAAACGTCCGGCCGGGACGGCGATGCTGCCGCTCGTTTACGCGGCCGCGTTCGAACAGGGAATGTTTCCGGGAAGCCTGGTTGAAGATTCACCGCTCGATAATCGCGCCGTGATGATCGGCGGGATGACGGGAATTCTTGGCGAATGGGGTCCGGAAAGCGCGGACAATCGCTACGACGGGACAATAAGCGCGCGGCAAGCGCTGGTGAAATCAAAGAACGGCGCCACGGTCCGGATCGGAATGGAAGCGGGCCTCGATGAGGTCTTGCAGCTTTGTCGAACGGCGGGAATTCGTTCCAGCCTTCGTCCGTATCCGGCGACACTGCTTGGCAGCAGCGAAGTCACACTGGCGGAGCTCGCTCTCGCTTACACGATTTTTCCAAACGGCGGCTGGCGCGTGAACGCACCGCACATTCTCGAGCGGATCGAAGAAAAAGACGGGACCGTCGTTTGGGAAACGCCGCGCGACCACAACTCGCAGAGCGTCCTCAAAGCCGAGACCGCCTATGAAGTTCATTCCTGTCTGACGGACGCATTGGAGACCGGCACCGGCAAAACTGCGCGAATTGAATTTGGTCTCAAAAAATTTCCGGCCGCTGGGAAAACCGGCACCGCCTACGATTTTACCGATGCGCTTTTTACAGGTTACGACAGCAACTTCACTTGCGCGGTTTGGGCTGGATTCGACAAGCCGCAGAAAATTTATCGCGGCGCATTTGGCCGAGAACTGGCGTTGCCAGTCTGGGTCGACATCATGAACACGGCGGCCGCCCGTTATTCACCGCGTGAGATCAAACGCCCGCCAGGCTTGAAAGAAGTCGAGATTTGTTTGCGTTCCGGAATGCTCGCCACCGACAAATGTTACGACACGGTAAGAAGTGCGACGGGTGATTCAGTCCAAAAGCGCACGACTTACACCGAAATTGCGACAGCGGCGCAAATGCCGACTGAGCCGTGCAATGTCCACGGCGAACCACGCGTGCCAGTGGTTGCGGACGCGCCGGCCGCTGAAGCTCCCCGCGCCCAACTCGCCGCTGATTTAACTGAAGTGAAACCCGTCATTGTTAAAAGTCCGACGCTCCTGGCGGAAAACGATCCATATAATTCCGCAAGATCGATCGCAAAAATCGACAAGGCGACCGAGGAACAAGTCGCGGAAAAAGAAACGCCGCAAAAGATCGACAATCGAGAACGAGACGCCATGCGAGGCGACGCTCGAAATCAAAAGACCGACAAAGCGCGCAGTGCCGACGACGCAAAACCGATCTTAAGAGCGATACCGGTCGAACCGGAGCCGGAAGAGACGCCGGTGGAGATCCGCCGGGCAGTTCCGGTTGGGCCGATGGATGAGGTCGAAGAGGGAGCGTTGTTGAAAGCGGCCACTCCATCCCCATCTAAATCAGACGATCACTAGAATGGCGTCAACCGACGCAACTGATTTTCAGCTCAGCGTCCTCAATCCGGGCGGACGGGATCTCGAGCAATATTTTGACGAACCGGTCGGTCCCGGTGCGAACGGCCATCCGCCGGTCAACCTTCACGCGTTCGCCGCTTGCACCGGCGGTTCGTTTCATCGGGCGACAAAAAATGCGATCGAAGAAAAACGCCCGATTCTTCTCTTGCTCCGCGGCAATTTTCGAGCGACCGAACGCGCCCTGGCTGAATGCCAAAAGGAGAAACGAACTGTCGCGGTCGCGTTAAAAGAAACTGGCCTGCATCAAATTGCCGAACAATTATGCGATCCGCGAAAGCTTGCGCGATTTATGCGAATTGTAGCGCAGGCTGACGGATGCGTTGCTACAACCCCGGAAGCCGCTGAGATTTTTCGCCGCGTCCGACCCGAACGGGATGTTAGCACGGTCGCTTTCATCCCAACGCCTTACCCGCTCGAAGACGAGCAATGGAAATTCACCGTTCCGCCCGTTGAGCAACGCGGCGTCTTCGTTGGCACCCGCGAATGGGACGTCCCGTCACGCAACCATCTTGCGGCGCTGTTGCTCGCCCGAGAAATTTGCCAGAACAGCTTCGAGCCGGTGACCGTCTTCAATCTCGACGGCCGAAAAGGTGAAAAACTTTTGGCCGAGTTGAATTTTCCGCCCGGGAAATTGCGCGTCCGTGACAGGCGCGAATCGTACCCCAATTACCTGCGCGAGATCGCACGGCACAAGATCGTCCTCCAACTCGATCGCAGCCGCGTGCCCGGACAAGTGGCGGGGGACGCGCTCCTGTGCCAAACGATTTGCGTCGGCGGCAACGGCGCGATTGAGCGGCTCGTATTTGCCAATTTCTGCGGAGAAGGACGGACCACCGCGCAACTCAAAACCATCGCCTTGGAATTGCTAAAAAACACCGCCGGACGCGCGACCGCGATCGTCGAAACCCAATGGCGTGCTGCCGAACGCATCTCGTTTCAAGCCGTGCAAAGACAGCTCGCGAGTTTTTTCGAGCGGATTGAGAAAGGCGTGGTTGATCTTCAACCAACCCTGCCAATCATACCCAGATAAATTTCTTCGAGCCGGCGAATTTGATTCCGTTGATCGAATTTCTCCGCCACCGCAGCAGCGCCGTTTCGAGCCAGTCGCGCCAGAAGATGTCGATCCTGCACCGCTTCAAGCAGGGCGTATGAGAGCGCCTCGTGATCGCGCTCGGGGACCAGGATCCCACTCACGCCATTTTCGATCGCTTCCGGAATTCCGCCATGATCGGTCGCGAAAACTGGAAGCCCGCTTGCCATAGCTTCCAACATTGAATTGGGAATGCCTTCTTGATTTCCGTCGCTGCCGGTTTCGCTAGGATGCAGGAAAATGTGCGACGCATAATAAATTTCGCGCAATCTCTCCGACGCCACGAAGCCAGGGAGAACCACGCGATTATCGATCTTGAGTTTGCGCGTCAATTCCTGGAGCTCGCGCAACATCGGTCCTTCGCCGGCAATCGTCAGTGTTGCGCGCGGATAGTGCGCCAGAAAAGCGGTGAATGCATGAAGGGTCGTCGCCAGACCTTTCTTTTCAATCAGGCGGCTGGCTTGCACGAAACGCCATTCGCCATTGGCGGGAAACTCGCGTTCGCGGAATGGAAATTCATCAAGCGGAATGCCGGTGCGGACGATGTCGATCTTGTCTTCGTCGCATCCGAGCTCGACCACAGCGCGGCGCAATGAAGCGGAGCGCACAAAAACTCGCGTCACGCGGTCGAGCATTTCCTTGGTCGCGTTCCGATAAGCAGGCTTTTCCATGTCCACCGAAACGTCCGCGCCGTGGAAGGAAACGATGCTTGGCTTCGGCCACGCCTGAATCAGCGGCAAAAGATGAACGACAATGTGCCCGAAGAAAGTGTGTAGAAGCTGCGCTTTCTCGCGATTCAGAACGTCAGTCAAAGCGCGGAGTTCTTTCGATGAGATCTGCCACGGCTTGTTTCGAACCTGTCGAAACCAGAAACGCCGCAAAAAATGGGTCGCCGGTTTTGCGACGATGTCGATCTTATCGAACGGAAACTTGTCCGGATTCTCGCGCTTTTGGGCGATGACGAGTGACTGAACCCGGCGAAGGCCGGTGATTTGCCGGTAGATGTGCAGCATCTCCGGCTTGAGAAACGTCGCGCAATAAAAGGCGACAACCGGTCTTGGATCAGGCGCGTCGTTCAATGTTTGAAATCAAACACCGAACGGCAAAATCAAAAATTAATTGTGAAGAGCTTGATCCCTTTCCACTTTCCGGTGTCGGGATCGAGCACAACGCTGTCTTCGGCTCTTCCGTATTGGGGCGGAGCCTTCGGATTCAACATCTGAAATGGATTTCCCCCACGGGCAGCGCGCGGAAGAACGCCGTCCGTATTTTCTTTCTTAATCGGTGGCGGCGTCGGCGCGGGACGAGCTTTCACACGAGCAGTGAAAGTTTTCTTTTGCGGCTGCGCCATGGCCAAGCCCGCGATTGTCATCACAATTCCAAGCACCACGAGCTTCTTCATTCCTTTTTCTCCGGTTAAGCCCTCGCAAGTTCTTGCCGGTTAGACTCCTCCGGCGCAGAATTGTCAAGAGAAATGGATTATCTCGAAAAAGCCAGGCGCGTCTTCGACGTTGAAATTCTCGAGCTCGAGCGGCTTCGCCAGCGGCTGGGCGATGATTTCTCCCGCGCGGTCGCTTTGATCAAAGACGCGGTGGATGCGCGCGGCAAAGTAGTCGTCGTTGGCGTCGGTAAGTCCGGGCATATCGGAGGCAAGATCGCGTCGACATTGACCAGCACGGGATCGCCTGCGGTGGTTTTGGATTCGCTCAACGCGTTGCATGGCGATCTCGGCATGGTGGCCGACGGCGACGTCGTCCTGGCATTGAGCTCGAGCGGTGAAACCGAAGAGCTCGTGCGCATTTTGCCGGCGATCGCGCGGTTTCAGGTCAAGATCATTGCCATCTGCGGCGACGCCGACTCCACTCTCGCCAAAAACGCGCACGTCGTTCTCGATGTGAAGGTCGAGCAGGAAGCGTGTCCGTTGAATCTGGCGCCGACTTCAAGCACGACCGCCATGCTCGCTCTTGGTGATGCGATCGCGATGGTTCTGCTGGAGGCGCGCGGGTTCAACAAAGAGGATTTCGCAAAATTCCATCCCGGCGGAAAAATTGGACGCAGTCTGCTCATGCGCGTTCAACAAGTGATGCGGCCGCGCGAATCCATGGCGGTCGTCCCGCCAACTGCGACTGTTCGCGACGTTCTCAAAGCAATGTCGAGCGTGCGCGCAGGCGCCGCGGTGGTAGCGGGGGAAGATCGGCAACTCCTCGGGATCTTCACCCACGGCGATTTCGCGCGGCATTTTCAATCCGATCCAAAAGTCGGCGAACGCCTTGTGGCGGACTTGATGACGCTGAATCCAGTGACGGTGCACAAAGACAAGCTCGCAGTCGAAGTTCTCAAACTGTTGGAGACCCACCGCATCGACGATCTCGTCGTTGTTGATGACGACAAAGTCCCGGTCGGAGTGGTTGATTCACAGGATCTGACGCGTTTGAAGTTATTGTAGGGCAACCGCGCCGGTTGCCAATGGATGGCAGGCGATGCGTCTGCCCTACAATTGCAAAATCACACAACGCATGTAACGTCGGCCCTCTTTTCCACTAGTCACTTATCACTGATCACTTCTGTATGGCCGCGGCCAACGATCTCCGCCGAGGAATGGCGATAAAATATAACGGCAATGCCGCCATTATCCTCGAAGTGCACCATCGTACGCCCGGAAATTTACGCGCCTTTGTCCAGGCGATCATTCGCTACATCAATACCGGCAAGAGCGCAGACGTCCGCTTTGGTTCCACCGATAAAGTGGAGCTGGTCGATATCGAGCGAAAACAACTCGAGTTCAGTTACAAAGATCACAACGGCTACCACTTCATGGACCCGGAAACTTACGACACCATCACTTTGCAGGAGAATTTGATCGGGGAAGGACGCGATTATCTCGTCGAAAATCTCACGGTTCAGGTGCTTTACGCCGAAGGCAAACCGGTCCAGATCGAAATGCCGGCGTCGGTGAGCCTGAAAGTTGTCGAATCAGCGGAAGGTTTGCGCGGCGACACCGCCAGCAACGTGACCAAACCAGCCAAACTCGAGACCGGGAAAACGATCAACGTCCCGCTCTTCATCAAGGAAGGCGAGATAATCAAGATCGACACCCGCACCGGCGCCTACATGGGCCGGGCCTAGCATTCTTCCTCTTCCGCTTCGTTCTTCGTCTTACTAAAGTTCGATTCTGAAACAATAAGAGATTCCTCGACTTCGCTCGGAATGACAGGAAACGTAACCGAGCATCGGTCAAGTCATGAGTCGAAGATCGAGACCTATAAAAACGCGCCGCGTTTACGTCGCGGCTTCGCGCCGCCTGGCAGGCTCGCCGCCGCTGATGATTCCGACGCGCTGGGTGAAATTTCTTTTCGCAATCTTTCTGCTGCCGGTGTGCGCAATTTTGACCCAAACGTTTTTTACTGTCTTCGCTCGCGCAACGATCACGCAACGTTTGTGGGCCGGACAGGAATTTTGGTTTTTTTCGTTAGGCGCGGTGCTCTGGTTGATCGCGTTTATCGGGCTGCCGCGACCGATCTTGCTTTACGTGTTTGGTCACGAGCTCACGCACGCAGTCTGGATTTGGTTAATGGGTGGCCGCGTCAGTCGTTTCCGCGTCGGACGGGACGGCGGCCACGTCGTCACCAACCGCACCAACTTCTGGATCGCGCTCGCGCCATATTTCTTCCCCCTCTACAGCATCCTCGCGATCGCGATTTATGGTGTGCTCAGCTTTTTTTACAACGTCCAGCCCTACGGCCGATTGCTTTACGCGGTCATTGGCGCGACCTGGGCGTTCCACCTTACCTTCACTTGTTGGATGATCCCGAAGAACCAGACCGACCTGCGCGACCACGGGACGTTTTTTTCGGTGGCTGTGATTTACCTCATGAATCTCGGATTGCTCAGTGTGATGCTGATCGTGGCGTCACCGCACATCACGTTTGTGAGTTTCGGTGCGGACCTGGCGAAGAATCTTGGCAACTTTTCTCAATGGGTCGGCGATTTGAGCGACAAGTTCGTTCAAGGCGCGCGTCATTGATTCGTCACCATCGTGAACGGCAAGCCCGACAGGGCCTCGGCCACACGAATTTGCCGGTTCTGAATCGACAATTCGCGGCCGGTAAAAATTTCGCGCCCGCGTTCGAGCAATAAGTTTTCAGGAACCTCGATCACCGTGTCTTTCCAACGTTCGCCGATCGGTGGAAAACCGATTCGCGATGAAAGGCGCGGCACGATGACGATTGCCCAGTCGCGATCCAGTTGGCGCGCGAAACTGATGCAGCAATCGGCAAATGCGCCGGTCGCGTGCAGCGGCAGATAATTTCCACGCTGAAAAAGATCGACCTGCTCGTTGCGAAACTGGAGCGCGCGCTGGGTGAGGAACATTTTGATGCGACCGTCCGGCCAATTTTGCAGAAGCTCTTCCGGAGTTTTGCTCGATAAACATGAAAGCATCTCGGCGCGAAGTCTGTAATCAACCGCGCGCCGATTGTCTGGATCGACCAGAGAGAAATCCCAGGTTTCGTTTCCCTGATAAATGTCCGGCACGCCCGGCGAAGTCAGTTTGAGCAAAGTCTGAGCAAGCGAATTGATTGCGCCGAGTCGCGCAATCTCCTCCGCGATTGGGAGAAAAGCCGGCAAAAACTTGTTCTTTGGAGTCGGATCCAAAACCTTCGCAACAAAATCGCGCGTCGCGGCGAGCCACTCTTCGTTCGGTTGGATCCAGCTCGTGGTTAGTTTGGCTTCATTCAGCGCCTTCATCATGTAAGCCTGAATGCGCTGGGTGTATTCAGGGCCGACGTTTTGTTCCGGCGCGCCATTGCCCGCGATCGGCCAGGTCCCGAGCAACGTCTGGTAGAGCAGATATTCCTCGTTCGGAGCGGGCGTCTCCGCTTCGTTCACTATTTTTTTCCAGCGCCGATTTGCGGTCCGCCAGCGTTGCAAAGAGCGCCTCCACAATTCCGGAATTTCAGAAATTGCAACCATTCGCGCGCGCACGTCTTCGCTTCGCTTGGTGTCGTGCGTTGAAGTCGCGAGCAACGTTGCCGGCCAAGTGCGATGTCGATCCAGGTTGCGTTCGTGAAATGCGTCGACACTCAGGCCGAATTGTTGCGGCTCGCCGCCCACTTCGTTGAGCGCGGCCAGACGGTTGTAAATGTAGAACACCGTGTCCTCGAGTCCCTTCGCCATGATCGGCCCCGTGAACTGCTGGAATTTGAGCACGAAATGCATGTGCTCTTCGCGTGCCTGCGCATCCAGGTTTTCCGGAAACCGGAAAAGCAGAATGTCGCGCAGAAAATTGAAGATCGATTCCTCCATCGCTGGATTGCGACGTTTGGCCGAGGCGATCGCGCGTTCGATCACTTGTCGATCTTCGTCGCTCACCGGTTGGCCGGGCGCGAGATAAGTTCGATACACCGGGAAGCAGGCAATCGTTTCCCGCACCGCGCGCGCGAGCGCTTCAAATGTAAAATCGCGATACCAGCGGTTCTTTTCCGACAACCGGTCAAGCATGTTGCCGAGGACTTCGACCTCGTTGGCCAGCGCCAGTCGCATCACCAGGCGCTTCTTCGCGTAAACGAGATGCCCGAAGTGCATGGTGTGTCCGATGAACCGATGAAAAGTCCTGGTCGCGTCAGCTTCGGCCGATGCGTCGACCAAAACACCGGCGACTTGATTGGCAAAATCGTAACCGGTCGTTCCGTGCAGCGGCCAATCTGCACGAAGCTTTTCCGCGCCGGTCAGAATTTTTTCCGCGATCATGTAGACGGCGCGCCCGTCTTTCGGCAGCGGAACGCCCAGCATCTTGGCGCAACGCCGCTGCAGCGCGTCCAAATATTCTCTCGGCAAATACAAGCCGTCGGGATGATCGACCCGCAGTCCGGTCACCGCTCCCGTTCGGACAAGATCGACAACCAGCTGGTGCGCGGCGTCGAACACTTCGGGCAGTTCCATCCGGATTGCCGCCAAATCATTCACATCGAAAAAACGGCGATAATTAATTTCCTCGGCCGCGACGCGCCAAAACGCCAAGCGATACGACTGCGCGTTAAGAAGCTCATCCAACCAATCGAAGCTCCGGGGATCGCCTGGGCGACCGTTAATTTTGGCCAGCGCTTTTTCAATCGCGCGCTGAACTTGGGGTGCTTCCTGACAACGCCGCTCCAAACGGCGCTTCACGATTTCCTTTTCCCGCGCGCGCTCGGCGATCTTTTCCGGATCGGTCTCCGTCCGTCGCGGCAAATACTCCAGCGCAGTCAGAATGCTTTGAAACTCGGCGTAAAACTCTTCGTCTTTGTATTCCGCGAGATTTTCCAGCGCCATCTCGAGCACGAAACGATAAGTTCCGGGCGCAATCGGCAGTTTTTGATTTCGATAGGCCAGATAGAAGGCGCCCTCTTCGAAATGCACTTGCAGTTCGCCGCGTTCAAGCACGCGACCGTATTGATCGGTCAGGATTGGGAGTAGAACTTTATCGCGCAGGTCGGATTTGAGCGGGCGCCAATCGATGTCGAAATACGGCGCATACATTGAGCTCGGTCCGTTCTCGAGCACGTCCGCCCACCACTTGTTGCCGGGCTCGGCGATCCCCATGTGATTCGGCACGAAGTCGAGCACCTGTCCCATCCCGTGCGCGTGCAACTCCGCGATCCACGCATCGTAGTCGGCCTGCGAACCGATCGCCGCGTTCAGCTTGTTGTGATCGGTAATGTCGTAGCCGTGCAAGCTGTTCGCGCCGGCTTGAAAATAAGGCGATGCGTAAACGTCGCTGACGCCGAGCGCCTGCAAATACGGCACGATCTCGCGCGCCTGCGCGAATGTGAACCAACGGTTAAACTGCAACCGGTAAGTGCAAGTCGGTATGCGTGGATGCTGTTGCTTTGTCATGTCGAGCCAAGTCGAGACGCGTTTTGAATGACGAAATCCGAATGACGAAGGACGAAGGAATGATGAAACTCAAATGACAAATGTTGCGTGGACGACCTATCTCGTGGTTCTGGCTTCGTCATTATCGTCACATTTTCTCCGGCACTTTGATGCCTAACAAATCGAGGCCGCGCTGCAAAATCCGCCCGGTCAGATCGCATAGCGCGAGGCGCGAGCCGCGCACCGGTTCGTCCGACCTCAGGACCGGACAGGCCTCATAGAACGCGTGGAAGCCATCGGCCAACTCAAATAAATAATTAGCGAGAATGTTCGGCCGAAAATCGTTGAGCACTTGCGGCACAATCTCGGCAAACTGGCAAAGGCGCTTGGCCAAAGTGATTTCAGCAGATTCGTTGAGAATGAACTTGTCGGTCTTCGGCGCGCTTTCGCCCGCTTTGCGAAAGATCGAGCGGATCCGGACGTAGGCGTTCTGCAAATACGGGGCAGTGTTGCCTTGCAATGCCAGCATTTTGTCCCACGAAAAAATGTAATCGGTCATTCGATATTGGGAGAGGTCGGCATACTTGACCGCGCCAATCCCGATCGTCCTCGCGATGTCGATCTTCTCGGCCTCCGTTAAGCCCGGATTCTTCTCTTCGACAATCTTGCGCGCGCGGACGCAGGCTTCTTCCAGTAATTGTCGCAACGGCACATTTTCGCCGGAGCGCGTCTTCATCAGTTTCCGGTCTTCGCCGAGCACATTGCCAAACGGGATGTGACGAAAATCGGCTTTGTAGCCTTCCCGGCGCGCGATCTCGAATATCTGCCTGAAGTGCAAGGTTTGGGGCGCGCCCACCACATACCAAAGGGTGTCGCGCGTTAATTCGTTGATTCGATACTCAACCGTGGCGATGTCGCTCGTCGCGTAATTGAAGCCGCCGTCGCTTTTTCGAATGATGCACGGCTTGTCCGCCAGCTCGGGAACGCCACGAAAGAAAACCACGACCGCGCCTTCGCTCACTTCCGCGATCTTCGATTTGAGTAATCGATCGACGACGCCAGCCAAGCGATCGTCGTAAAAACTTTCGCCGCATTGGATGTCGTAGTGAATGTCGAGCAACTCGTAAACGTGTTCGAAATCCTGCATTGAGAGCGCAACGCACTCGTTCCAGATACCGGTGTTTTCTTTATCACCGGATTGGAGCTTGACCAGTTCCTGACGACACGCTTCGCGCACCGCCGGATCGGATGTCGATCTTGCATTCGTCTCTTTATAAACGCGAACGATCTCCGCGAGCGGATCGCGCTGGAGCGCCTCTCGATCCAACAAATTTTTCCAACCCCAGATCACCATCCCGAACTGGGTGCCCCAGTCGCCGATGTGATTGTCTCGGATCACGTCGTGCCCGATAAAGGTTGCGATTCGGGCGAGCGCGTCGCCGAGCGCAGTGCTGCGAATGTGACCGACGTGCATCGGCTTGGCCACATTCGGCGAACCGAAATCGATCACGATTTTTTTGGGCGATGTCGACCTTGCAACGCCTAATCGCTCGTCGACAAAGAGCTCCGCTGCTTTCTTGGCGACCGCGTCGGCGCGCAGCGTGAAATTGATAAAGCCTGCGCCCGCGACAGTTGGCGATTCGGACAAATCGGAAACATCGAGTCGCTCCAAAATCTTTGCGCCAACGTCTCGCGGATTTTCGCCGCGCTGTTTTCCGAGTATCAGCGCCGCATTCGTTTGATAATCGCCAAAGCGTGAATCAGTCGCCTGCGTCAGCTCGCCGACGTTTGGGAACCCAGCCTTCGCCAATGCGTCGACCAATCTCTTGGCGAGAAGTGTTTGGAATGTCTGCATTGCTGGATCAAACTGTAGCCGCTTGGCTGGGCGAAGCCAGAAGGTGGATCGAGCCACCGCAGACCGCGGCTACAATTTATTTTTGTGCTGAATCGCGAAAGATCGACAAGATTTCTTCAGTCGATTTCGCGGCGGCAAGTTTTTCGCGTGTGGCGCGGTCGTTTAGAAATTTCGCGATCGAGGCGAGGGTGCGGAGATGCGTTTGAAACTGGTTCTTCGGAACAATGAAAAGGACGACGAATTTCACCGGCGCGTTATCGAGCGCGTCGAATTCGATGCCGGATGTGGACCTTCCGAAGGCCGCCACGACGTCATCAATCCGATCGGACGAGCAATGCGGAATGGCGATGCCAAAGCCGATTCCCGTGCTCATCGTTTCTTCGCGCTGCTTGAGCGAAGCGAGAATGCTGTCCCGGTCGTCCGGTTTGATTCTGGCCAGACGCACGAGCAGGTCGATCAGCTCGACGATGGCCGGCCAACGCTCGGTCGCCTTCATCTCGGGGATGATTTGCTCGGCGGAAAGTAAATTGCCCAACGACATGCAGAAGCGCGATTCGGGAGCGCAAGCTTAGCGGTGACGCTTACGTTGACAAGCGCATTTCAGTCTCAGGAACCGCGGATCTTATAATTCAAACGGCGCGAGAGCAGCCAGCGGACACCAAACATGTCGACGGTGGCGAGCAGCGCGCGACTTCCGAAACCGTATTTGGTCTGGCCGAACCGGCGCGGCCGATGGTTCACCGGAATTTCAACCAATCGATAGCCCGCGCCTCTAACGAGAGCCGGAATGAATCGATGCATCCCCTTAAATGGAACCAGCGCGTCAACACATTCACGGCGCATCGCTTTGAGCGTGCAACCGGTGTCGCGCACGTAATCCTTCGTAAACCGGCTCCGGACAAAATTTGCGATCCGACTGGTCAGACGCTTCGTCATCGTGTCCTTGCGTTTTGCGCGATATCCGCAAACCAGATCGGCGCCGCGCGAGATTTCTTCGAGCAGCCGCGGGATATCAGCCGGATCATTTTGCAGATCGCTATCGATCATCACAATCGTCTGCCCGCGCGCGGCCCGAACACCGGCATATAGTGCGGCACTTTGGCCGGTATTCTTTTCAAATCGAAGAACTCGCACGTTCGGCGCGGGTTCGATTTTCTCGGCGCTGCGATCGGTCGAGCCGTCGTCGACAAAAACGATTTCGTAATCCAAATCCGCGAGCGCGGCTCGCAATTCCGGTTGCAAGATCGACATGTTCTCTTCTTCGTTGAAGACGGGAACCACCACAGAAACAGCGGGCGACGCGATTGTTTCGTTCATAACGGCAGCGTCCGATAATGGCGGCAAAGAAAAATCTGCCAGTAGCGCACATGTTGGCCAAAACGCCGCAACTCGATTGTGCCCACAAGTTCGGTAGATTCAAACGCGGCCCGGATGTTGTGTGGCGGACTCTTCGCGTAATTACGAATAAGCAGCGCGCTGCGTCCCACAAAGAGGTTTTCTCCTTTTTGCTCGGTGAGGGTTTCATCCGGCGATTGACCCGGTTTTGCCGGCTGTTCGACAAACTGATCGTAGCGCGGCCAAAACGAAAATTGGTTTATCAGGTCCTGGGATTCGACAATATAGACAGGCGGATGACCTGGACCTTCGACGCGTTTGTCGCGCAGATAGAACGAGATCTCAGAAGCGCGATGGCGTTCGTCGGCAATCAAAAACAATTTCTCACCGAGCTTTGTTTGGAGGTCGTTGCGAATTCGCTCCACTTCGGCGGTCATCGATTTCCAGCCGCGGAGCCGATCGCTGGGATCACTTCGCCGAAACCGGAAACCGGCGCTGCGCAGCAAGTCGGAGTCGAGTGCAAAAAGGCTCACGATGAATCCGAGAAGAATGGCGGCAGCAGCGAAGATTTTTACGCCGCGCGTCTCGACCCGTTCGCACCAATAATGGACCGCGAGCAATCCGAGGCTGAGGAACGACACGGCGTCCCAGTTCGGCGTCGGCACGTGGTTCATTGAGAGCAGGAAATAAAAAGCGAACACCGGCAATCCAAACCAGAATAGAAACAGAATCTTGAATTGTTTATTCACGCGGCGCCAGCTGCCGATTACCCCCCAGACCAAAGCGGCAAAAAGCAGCGGCGAGTAAAACAGGAAATGTTCGCCAAGAAATTTGAATGCCTCGAGCGGTCGAAAGCCAACGTCTTCGCTCAAACTCCCGCGCGTCCGCAGATGAATCAGTGTGATCCACGCATGTTGAGCGTTCCACACGATTGGCGGGATCGTGCAAACGACGAAAATCCCGAGCAGCCAATACAAACCAGGTCGTTTGAATTCCTGGCGGAGTCGCGGAGCAAAAGCGAGAACGAGCAAGACACACACGATTTCGAAAGCGTTGATCCATCGGCTCAGAAATCCAAGGCCGATAAGCAATCCAGTCAGAGGCCAGTAAAACGAAAACTGCGGACTCTTTTCAACCGCGAGCCAAAACGTGAACGTCGCCGCCATCCAAAAAAAGATTGACAACGCGTCCGTCGTCATGACGAACGCGCCCACGTTGAAAATGGGTGTGACATTAAACGAGATCGCCGTCCAGAAACCGACGTTTTCGCCAAACAAACGCCGCCCGAAATAGAAAAGTAACAAACTCGTGCCGGCGGCGAGGATGGGACTCCAGAAACGGACACCCAATTCAGTGGCGCCGAAAATCGCGGTGCTGGCGCGAATCGCGAACGCGATCCCCGGGCCTTTGCTGAAATAACCGGCCGCCAGTCGCTCCGACCACATCCAGTAATGCGCCTCGTCAAATTCGAGATCGGTCGATCCCAACATCGACAAGCGAATCAGCGTCAGCCCTCCGATGAACAACCAAACCGCTCGTGTTTTGCTCATTCGACTGGATTGACTACCAAACTCGGATGCCGCTCAAAAATTCGCGGCGCCCATCTCTTGGCTGCCCAACGCCAGATCAACTCCAATGCCGCCAGAATAAAAAATGTTTCCGCCGCGGCCAAGAACACCGTGCCGATCACGTCGCTCGGCCAGTGCGCGCCCAAATAAATTCGCGAATAGCCGACGAGCGCAGCGAAAATCCAGTAAAGCCAGCCGCGCCGGTAAAACAGCGTCAAACAGATTGCCGCGATCGTATTGTTAGTCATGTGCCCCGACGGAAAGGAGGCATCACCGCGCCTCCGGTCGGATTCGTCCGAACGGCGCACCACCGGTTTTTTGAAGATCGACATAAGCTCCGGCCGCCCTTTCTCCAGTTGGACCATGCGGATGGAAGCCACGTGCTTTGGTCGTTTTTGATTGATCGCCGACTTCAGTGTGTTCGTGATCGGCTGAGCAATGAAGATCGTGATCAGTAAACAAAAAATGCAGGCCCGCGCCCTGAATCCGCCAAAGATGAGAGCGGCAAAAAGGACGATGAGGAGGAGCGGCTTCCAAACGTCGGCGTCGCTGAGCGCAGCCATGAACAAATCCAGGGCCGGGCTCGTCCATCGCTCGTTGATGAGATGAAAAAGCTGCTGATCCATTTGGCAGGGTTAAAGATAGGTGATTCGTTGAGACCTTGAAAAGGTCAAGCGCGATGCGTCTTACGGTTGTTGTTTTCACTTTCGTTGTGGCTGTTTTGTCCGCGGCGCCGCCTCCTTCGGCCAAGGAAATTCTTGATTCCGTCCGGATGCTCGAGGCGCGACAGCAAATCGATCTCGAGGGCCAGCTGCGCGAGGACGAAAAGGTGATTCCGTTTCACCTCACCCAAACTGGGCCGTTGATTCGTTATTCATTCGCCGACCCCGAGGAAGTGTTGCAATTGCGCCTCGGTGAAAACGGATCGCGCCTCGATCTTGTCACCGCTGCGGGCTCGGAAAAATTTCCGGCGGAGAAGTTGAATGAGAAAATTCGCGGCACTGGCATTAGCTACGAGGAGCTCGCCCTTAAATTTCTTTACTGGCCAAATGCGCGCGTCCTCGGCGACGAAACGGTGCGGACGCGCAGCTGCTGGAAATTGCAATCAGTCGCGCCTTCCCGGGATTCGCAGTATTGGAACGTCGTTATTTGGGTCGACAAGGCGAGCGGCGCCCTGATGCGAATGGAAGGTTACGATTGGAACGGAAAACTCGCGAAACGCTTTGAAGTCATTTCCGCGCAAAAGATCGACGATCGCTGGTTCCTAAAACAGATGCGCGTGGAAGAATTGCAGCCCGGCACGAACAAAGTGCGGGCCCGTACTTATCTCGAGATCAAACGGTAATTACTTTTCGTCGCGCGCGGCTTTGACGATTTGGGCGAAGGTGCGCGGATCGAGGCTGGCGCCGCCAACAAGCGCGCCGTCGATGTCCGGCTGCGTCATCAGATCGCGGGCGTTCTCCGGTTTTACGCTTCCGCCGTACTGAATGCGAATGCGATCCGCCGTCGCTTCGTCGGATATTTCGCAAAGTGTATGGCGGATGAACGCGTGCGCTTCCTGCGCCTGCTGAGATGTCGCGTTCCGGCCGGTGCCGATTGCCCACACCGGCTCATAGGCGATCACCGTTTCCTGAAGTTCCTTTTCGTTGAGGTCCTGCAAGCTTCCACGCAGTTGGATCGACAATATTTTTTCAACGTTGCCCTTGTCGCGCTGCTCCAATGTCTCGCCGACGCAAACGATCGGCCGCAAGGTCGCTTCGTGCGCCGCGCGCACTTTGCGATTCACAATTTCGTCGGTCTCGCCAAACAACATGCGACGTTCGCTGTGGCCGAGGACGACGTAACGCACCAGCAAATCACGGAGCAACGCCGAGCTGATTTCTCCGGTGAATGGGCCGTTTGGTTCCCAATGCATGTTCTGCGCTCCCACTTTGATGCTCTGCGAAGCACCCAGCGCTTCCATCACCTTCGCGATCGCGGTGAACGGCGGAACGATCACAACCTCCACATCGGTAATGTCCCCAAGATCGAGCAACAACGACTGAACAAAACGCTCCGACTCCGCTTGCGTCATGTTCATCTTCCAATTCGCCGCGACAATTTTCTTACGCATAAAATTCTTCTGACAGAATGAACAGAATCTACAAAATTGGTTTCGAGCAAACAGCCATTCTGATCATTTTGTCAATTCTGTCTAAGTCTTATCAGTTAACGCCGCCACCCCAGGCAGCTCCTTGCCTTCGAGTAATTCGAGTGAGGCACCGCCGCCGGTCGAAATAAAAGTCATTTTGTCGGCCAGGCCCGCTTGTTTCACGGCCGTGACCGAATCGCCGCCGCCGATGACGGTAGTCGCGCCTGATTTTGCAAGCGCTTCCGCGATCGCGATTGTGCCTTCGGCAAAATCCGGAATTTCAAAAATCCCGACTGGCCCATTCCACAAAATCGTCTTCGCCTTGGCAATTTCCTCCTTAAACAACGCAATGGTCGCGTTTCCGATATCGACCGCCTGCCAGCCGTCGGTGATTCCGTGCTCGCGGGAAAGGCGGCTGGTGTTTCGGGTCGGCGCGCCCGCGCGAATTTCCTGGGCTTCGACGACATCGATCGGGAGAAGCAATTTAACGCCGCGCTCCTTTGCAAGATCGAGAAGCTCATTTGCCAGATTTGTTTTGTCGGCCTCCACCCGACTCGCGCCAATCGGAATTTCCTGCGCTTTGAAAAATGTGTTAGCCATTGCGCCGCCGATCAGGATTGTGTCGGCCTTTTTCATCAGCGCCTTGAGCACGCCGATTTTATCCGACACTTTCGCCCCGCCCATGATGACGACGAACGGCTTCGCCGGATTGTCCAAGTCCTGATGCAGATATTTAAGCTCCTTCTCCATCAAAAAACCCATCGCGCGCGTCTCGAAGAACATGGTAACGCCGACAGTCGAGGCGTGCGCGCGATGCGCGGCCCCGAAGGCATCATTGACATAGACGTCGCCGAATTCCGCGAGAGCACTGGCGAACTTTGGGTCGTTCGCTTCCTCCCCGGGATGAAAACGCAGATTTTCCAGGAGCGCGACGTCGCCGTCCTTCATCGCGGCGACGATCTTTTCCGGCACCTCGCCAATTACGTCGTGACTGAAGATGACCGGCTGATCGATCAGGGTGTGCAAATGATCGCCGACTGGTCGGAGCGTGTATTTCTGGACACGTTTTCCCTTCGGCCGGCCGAAGTGCGACATCAAAATCGTCTTCGCCTTTTGCTGGCGCAGATAATTGATTGTCGGCAACGCTTCCCTAACTCGTGTGTCGTCGGTGATTTCAATTTCGTCGCCGTGCTCTTTGATCGGCACATTGAAATCAACGCGCGTCAAAACGCGCTTCCCGCGAACATCGACATCTCGGACCGAAAGTTTCGCCATTATCTCCCGAGCATTTCGAGCATTTCGACGCAGCGATTGCTGTAGCCCCATTCGTTGTCGTACCAACCGACCACTTTTACGAAACGGTTTCCGAGCATGATGGTGAGCTTGCTGTCGAAAATACACGAATGCGGATTGCCGACGATGTCTCGCGACACGAGCGGCTCGTCACTGTATTCGACCACGCCTTTGTAACTCTCATCGGACGCAGCTTCTTTGAATGCCGCGTTCACCGCATCGACCGTTGCGTCTTTTTCCAATACCGCGCTGAAATCCGTTACCGAACCATCCGGCGTGGGCACGCGGAACGCGCCGCCGTTTAATTTTCCTTTCAAATCCGGGATCACTTCGCCAATCGCTTTGGCCGCGCCGGTGCTTGAAGGAATGATGCTGACCGCCGCCGCCCGTGCGCGCCGCAAATCTTCATGAGGAAAATCGAGAATGCGCTGGTCGTTCGTGTAACTGTGGATCGTGCTCATGAAGCCGTGCGCGATACCAAATTTGTCGTGCAACACTTTTGCCAGAGGCGCGAGACAGTTGGTGGTGCAGCTCGCGTTGGAAACGATGGTGTGCTTCGCCGGATCGTAAACGTTGTCATTGATCCCGATACAAAGCGTCGCGTCGGGATTTTTCGCCGGCGCGCTGATCAACACCCGCTTCGCCCCGGCTTTGCTGATGTGCAGTTCGGCCTTGTCGCGCGCCGTGAAAAAGCCGGTCGATTCCAAGACAACATCGACATCCAACTTCCTCCACGGGAGATTTCCGGGGTCGCGTTCCTTGAAGATCTTAATCTTATGGCCGCGAACGATGATGTTCTCCTCGTCGAAGCCTATTTCACCGTCGAATTTGCCGTGGATCGAGTCCCATTTCAGTAAATGCGCGAGCGTTTTGGTGTCGGTAAGGTCGTTGATTGCGCGAACGCGCTCGACTTGTTGCTGCGTCATCGCGCGCAAGACGTTGCGACCGATGCGCCCGAAGCCGTTGATTCCGTAATTAGCCATAAACAAGAAGGATTAAAATTTGGAAGGGTTTACACCCTAACGTTCAGCGTCCAACATTCAATGTTAGGTTGGATTTTTCGTTGATCGGATTATGAGGGTAATCGATGTGGCAGTCGTTAGTCTCGCTCTGATCTCTCTTGCGCAATCCGTAGACGCGGCGTCACGCGATTCTTCACCGATGAAACGAATCCTCATTCTCGGCGACAGCTTGTCGGCAGGATTCGCGCTGAGACCGAACCAGGCTTATCCGGCGTTGTTAACTGAAAAGTTGCGCGCCGCGAATCTGAGCTTTGAAATCATCAACGCCAGTCAAAGCGGCGGAACGACCGAGGGTGGATTGCGCCGCTTACCCGCGCACCTAAAACCCAAGATCGACATCTTCATTCTCGAACTCGGGATTAACGACGCTTTTCGCGGCGTACCGATCGCGGAAATTCGAAGTAATCTGCAAGCGATCATCGACCAGGTGAAAGCGCGCAATCCGAACGTGCGCATTATCATCGCCGGAATGCAGCTGCCAAATTACGCCTCTGACGATTACGTTTTTGCTTTCGGACAGATGTACGCGGACCTCGCCGCGAAAAATAACGCCGCGCTGATTCCCTATTTGCTCGAAGGCGTTAGCGGCGATCCGCTCTTAAATCAGCCAGACCGCGTGCATCCGAACGCGGCCGGCCAGAAAATTCTCCTCGAAACCGTCTGGCGCGTGCTCGAACCGATCGCGCGCGAGACAGCCACCCAGCCGTCGGCCCGCGTTCAATAAGTGATGGGCCCAGCCCGACCAAACGATCCCGAACCGAGCGATCCGTTCAATCCCGAGCGCGCCGACCACGCGATTGTCGAAACGATCGAAATCGCAACCGAAGGCGAAGATTGCGACGAATGTGTGCGGAAACTGCGGCCGGTCTTAATGAAAATCCGCGGTGTCCAGGATGTGACCGTCGATCTGCAACGCGAACGGGTCATCGTTAAATTCGATGCGCGCAAAACGCACGCGCCCAACCTCCACGACGCGATTTTGAAAAGCGGCTACAAACCCGCGCCGGAAGCGGATTAAATCGCCGGCTGCTGCTGGGTCAGGCAATGAAATGTCCCGAGACCCCAGATTAATTCGCGGCAATCGATTCCGATCACTTCGCGCGAAGGAAAACAGTCGCGCAAGATCGAGAGGGCCATTTCGTCCGCGGGATCGGCGAATGTCGGAACGAGCACGCAACTGTTTGCGATATAAAAGTTGGCGTAGCTCGCAGGCAGTCGGAGATCTTCGCGGACAATCTTTTTCGGCATCGGCAAGATGACGATGTCGAGTCCGAAGCCGGACAGGCGGTTTAGATTGTCTTGAAGAGGCTGGTAATTTGCGTCGTCGCGATTCTCTTCGACCACGGTGACCACTTTTATTTCCGAAACGAAACGCGCCAGATCGTCGATGTGCCCGTCGGTGTCGTCGCCCTCGATGCCATCGCCAAGCCAGAGAATCTCACGGACCCCGAGAAAATCGCGCAGCCTTTTCTCGATCTCCTCACGCGAGAGATTTGGATTTCGGTTCTTATTCAGAAGACACGATTCGCTGGAGAGGAGCGCGCCCGTGCCGTTCACTTCGATCGAGCCGCCTTCCAAAATCATTCCCGGATAAAAGACCGGGACTTTCAAAATCTCGGCGACACGAGTCGGCACGACTTCATCCAAATTGAACGGCGGATATTTGTTTCCCCACGCGTTGTAGTCCCAATCAACGATCGCCAGCTTCGGATCGGCATTCCGCGTCAAAAAAATCGGGCCGTGATCGCGGCACCAGGGCTCGTTCGTCGGGATTTCGTAATAGGTAACGCATTCCTGCGGCAGGACATCCAGAACAGCACGCGCTTCGGCTTCATGCGCGCCGTTAATGACATTGATGCAGACCGGCTCAGATTCGATCAGCGCGGCGACCATCTCGCGAAGTGTTGGCAAGACATCATCGAACGAATCCGGAAAACTGATTCCTTCACGCCGCGGCCATGACAACCAGGTCGCAGCGTGCGGTTCCCATTCCGCCGGCATGCGATAGCCAAGCTGCGCGGGAGTTTGCGTTGAGGACATCGGAGCAAACGTTGAACGCTCTACGTTAAACGTTCAATGGCCTACCTTTTACGGAGGAGCATTTCTTTAACTGAGCTTCTCGATGGAGCGCGGCAATCGGCGCGTGACAAGTGATCCAGTTCGCTTTCGTCCGCATGAGCACATCCGGCGTTTTCGCGGCTTTGCATCGCCTGATGGCAAATGTTGCACTCGAGCGGTTTTTGCGTTGCCGGGTCGACTTGGTGTTTGGCGTAACTGAAATTCGGCTGCGGCACCCGGCGATCGACTAAAATCGGTTTTGTAACTGCGGATGGGCCATTGGGCGGCGCGCGACCGTGTTGGAAGCAATTTTCCCAGCGGCGAAACGATGCCGACCAGCCGGATCATTATGCCCCGCTTGTGCTCGGTTTGTAAATCGCGCCGATGATCGCACCGGCGATGGCGAACATGAGCAGGTCGCCGACAATCCAGCCGCACAAAATTTTCGTCGTTAGCGGCTGGACCGCATAGGTGATGAAGTCGGCGCCAGCATAAACGAGTGCGACCATGAAACCGAGTCGCGCGCCCGCGCCCGCCCCGCCCGTCGCATAGCGAGCGCAAAGCATGGTCAGAAAGAATGCCATCACGACATGACCAAGAATCAGCCACGACATGTAATTGGGGGCGTCCATCTCGGGTCGCCAGAGTGCCGGCACCTCGCTGTGGATGCCGTGCAGCAATTTTCCGTACCAGATAAAGCCAAAGGCAAAGATAAAAACAAACGTTGCGATGAATGCGATGAAGAATTTTTTCCAGTTCATAGTTTTTTCAGGATCTTAATTTAGCTAGCCCTCAAGAATCCTGAAGTCTGCTTGCGAAATTCCCGCCGGTTTGTCGATCTAAATTTCGGTCGAAAGTGTTCTACTCGCGCAATCCGGGAATATGGCCGTAACCGATGAAAGTCGGTCGCAATTTGCCATCATCGTTCTTTCCGGGACGCTCAATTTTAAAATCAAAGACGCTCACTCCAAAGCGCGATTCCCCTTGATAAACACGGCCGTCACTCGCGCCCACCATGACGCGTCGCCCCGTCTTTCTTTCGCGGCCGAGATAAATCATGGCATGGGTAATCGGCGGATCGCGCTCGATCGAATAAGTTCCGGTCCAGAAAAGCAGGTCGCCCGGCTTCAAATCTTCCAGTTCGAATGAGTCGTCCTTTTGACTGAGGACCGCCTCGAATCTTCGGACACGCCGCAGCCAAACGTATTGCTGGCTCGAATCTCGCGGTACATCTTCCACGCCGTTTTGTTTGAGCACGAAATAAACAAAACCGGAGCAATCCATCCCGCCGTTCGCGGGATCGGCCGAGCCGTATTTGTAATCGAGATTGCGCGCCGTCAATTCGAGGGCGCTGACGAGAAGCTTCTGCACGTTGGCCGGATAATTTTCGAATCCTTTGATTTGTTCCGGGGACAAGGAGGCGTTTGGCGCGCCATGTTTTGCTGATGGCGACGGCGTGGGAGCTTGTGGTGTTGGCGTAGGCGACTCCGCTGGCGTTGGGCTGGGTGATGGTGACTCAAATGGCTCCGGCGTCGGCGAAGTCCTTTTCTTCCGGCGCGGCGAAGCGGTTGGTGAAGGCGTTGGTGAAACTCTTGTTTTTTTGCGTGAAACTGATGGCGATTCTTCTTTTGCTGGCGTCGCGGATTTCTTTGCAGTGGGAGTCGGCGAACCTGTTGGCTTTGCAGTTGGGCTCGGAGTCGGCGACTTCTTCGCTGGGTGATGCGAACTCTTTTTCTTATGCGGCGTCGGTGTCGGCGTTGCGAAAATTTTCTTGACCGTGTCGGCCAGCGATCGCTCCGCCGCTTCGTTTACCGGAGCGGTGACGATGATGAACGTGAGGAAAATTAAAATTCGTAGAACCATGGGGTAACTATTGGACGGAGAATGTTAACGATTCCTTGAATCAGAATTCGCCGCTCATGCTAATCTCTGCGGTATGAGAACGATTGGATCCGTCATTCTCCCTCTACTCGTTTGTCACCTCGCTTCCGCGCAAATCGATCGTATCACGGGAAAAAAATTTGCGACGCGCTCGGAAGTCTTGGCGCGGCACGGAATGGTTTGCACGAGCGTGCCGGCGGCGACCCAAGTCGGGATCGATATTTTGAAAAAGGGCGGCAGCGCGGTGGACGCAGCGATCGCCGCGAACGCAACGCTCGGTTTGATGGAGCCGGTGTCGAACGGAGTCGGCGGCGATCTCTTTGCGATCGTTTACAGCGCAAAGGAGAATAAACTTTACGGAATCAACGGCAGCGGACGTTCGCCGCTCGGTTTGAGTTACGAGCAAATGAAAGCCGAGCTCGACAAACTGAATCGCAAAACGATTCCACCGCAGGGAATGCTGCCGATCAGCATGCCCGGTTGCGTCGACGCCTGGGCGGAGCTTCATAAAAAATTCGGGAAGCTGAAACTTAGCGACGATCTCGCGCCGGCGATTCGTTATGCTGAGGAAGGTTTTCCAGTCACGGAACTCATCGCGTATTACTGGGCGTTCGGTCCTCGACTCTATAAAGGACTTCCCGGCGCGTTCCTCGAAACTTACATGCTCGACGGTAAAGGCCGGACGCCGGCCAAAGGCGAAATTTTCAAAAATCCAGCGCTGGCGAGAACGTTGCGATTGATCGGTGAGAAAGGTCGCGATGTTTTTTACAAAGGCGAGATCGCGGACAAGATCGACAACTTCATGCAACAGAACGGCGGTTTCTTGCGCAAAGTGGATTTCGAGAAACACACCAGCGCGTTCGTCGATCCCGTTTCGACGAACTATCGTGGCTACGACGTTTTCGAATTACCACCGAACGGACAAGGGATCGCGACACTCCAGATTCTGAACATTCTCGAAGGATTCGATCTCCGTGCGATGGGGCGCAATTCGCCCGACGCACTGCACACGATGGTTGAGGCCAAGAAAATCGTTTGGGCCGACCGCGCGAAGTATTACGCCGATCCCGCGTTCGCGAAAATTCCGCTGACGAAATTGATCTCAAAAGATTACGCGGCCGAGCGTCGGAAGTTGATCGATCCGAGTCGCGCGGCGAAAACTGTCGCCGCCGGTAAGATCGACAACGGCGACACGATTTACATGTGCACGGCCGACGATGAAGGCAACATGGTCTCGCTCATTCAAAGCAATTATCGCGGGATGGGAAGCGGCATCGTAGTGCCGGGACTCGGATTCATGTTTCAGGATCGCGGCGAACTTTTCTCGATGGAACCGGGTCACGCGAATGTTTACGCACCAGGCAAGCGTCCGTTTCATACGATCATTCCCGGATTTGTGATGAAAGACGGCAAACCGTGGGAGGCATTCGGCGTGATGGGCGGCGGAATGCAACCGCAAGGTCATGTTCAGGTGCTGACGAACCAAATCGATTTCGGTTTGAATGTGCAGGAAGCGGGCGATGCGTCGCGCTGGCAACACGAGGGCGACAACGAACCGACCGGCGAGAAGATGGAAAACGGCGGCTACGTGAATCTTGAAAGCGGCATTCCCGCAGAGACGCAGCGCGAATTAAAAAAGCGCGGCCACGATGTGCGCGTCGATGTTGGCGGTTACGGCGGTTATCAAGCAATCAAGGTTGAGATGCATGACGGGCAGCGCGTTTATGTCGGCGCAAGCGAATCGCGTAAAGACGGACAAGCAGCCGGTTACTGATCGTGACTTAATTTTTCTGCGACTTGAGCTCGGCAAGTTTTTGTTCGGCGCGGGCAACGTCGGATTTCCTGGCGCTGCCAAGAGCGAGAAGTTTTTCCTGGCGACGGACATTGGCTTCAGCCGCATCGAGCTCAGCTTGCTCGCGTTTGACGGTCGCGGCATGCGCTGCTTCAATCGCGAGCGCTAGACCCGCCTCTGTCTGCGCGATCTCCGCCTTTGCGATTTCGCCCGCGGTCAGCTGTTTTTCTTTCTCCAACATTTCTTCCTTGGCACAGACCAACCGCGCATTCGCGAGATCAAATTCAAGGTGAACGAGACGGAGCGCACGTTGCTCAGCTTCAAGTTTGGAAAGGGCGCCCATTTTGCACAGCCGTTCGATGCCGGCGGCGCTTCTTTTTGCACGCTCCAATTCTTTTTCCAGCCTGGCAAGATCGACATCTCGCCCGAGAAACGGCGCGGCCTTGGTATTGGGCGGAAGCTCGCTGTCGCGATTTGGAATCAGCAGCGGCGGCTCGATATCAAACGAATCGGGATTCTTGGTCGGCTCTTGCGCCAACAGAGTTGTGGCGACAAGTCCAAAAAGAAGCGCGGCTCCGCGCAGCATGCCGAAATAATATCACCTTCTCCCGTTCAACGAAGCGCCTTTAGTGATGTCCTAGGCCGAGGCCGCCCAGTCCGCCGAGACCACCGAGTTCACTAACGCCGCCGGGCACAGCACCCACGCCACCAACAGCCGCAGCGACTAGCGCGAGCGATGACCAAAAGGTCTTGAGAAAGTGACTTTTTTCTTTGCAAACGCAATTCTTATGGCATAGGACACGCTCCGAAATCGGCTTGTGCATCCCCTGAGCCCTAAAATTCTAATTGGCGCGGCTGTTTTGGCCATAATCGTGTCATCCGCGAACGCGAACATTTTCCCGTCGTTCGGTCCAACTGTGCCTGGAACGCGTGCCCGCCTTCGCTTCGGCCAGGCGGCTGCGCCGGAAGGTGCGCCGCTCGTGGTAAAGCGCGCCATCTGGGCCGCGAATCAGCTCCACCGCAAGCCGTACGTTTTCGGCGGCGGCCACAAATCGTTCATAGACCGCGGCTATGATTGTTCGGGCACCGTTTCCTACGCCCTCGGCGCAGCCGGTTTGCTCAGGTCGCCCATTAGCTCAACGGAGTTTCGCAAGTTCGGCGAACGCGGCCGCGGCAAATGGATCACGATTTATGCGCGCAACGGCCACACTTACGCCATCATCGCGGGCTTGCGACTGGACACCACGCCTTATCTGACCGCGCACGACCGATGGGCACCGGGGTGGCAGGCAACCGAACGCGCCCCGGCCGGCGGTTTCGAAGCGCGTCACCCGATCGGGTTGTAAATCTCCGCGCGCCGGCGCAAGATCGATCCGCCAAAGGACGGATTCGCCGTGGCGAACAATACAAGATCGACATCCAGACGCCGCGATTTTGGATTTACGGCGTCAGAGTTGCGCAAATTCCGCGCACTGAAAACGCCTGCCGGCGTGCAGGGCTTCCTGGACGGGCTGCCTTATAATCTTAGTTACACCGCGCGTTCGCCGAAACGTGTTTTGCATGACTGCACGGCATCTTGTCTAGAAGGCGGAATTTTTGCGGCGGCCGCACTTCGCGTCCTGGGCTTTCCGCCGCTTATTTTCGATTTAGAAGCGGAGCAAGACACTGATCACGTAGTTGCGATCTTTAGGCTGCGCGGACATTGGGGCGCAGTCGCGAAATCCAACTTTGCCGGCTGTCGTTATCGCGAGCCGGTCTATCGGAGCCTGCGCGAGCTCGCGATGAGCTACTTCAATATTTATTTTAATCTGCGATTCGAGCGCACGTTACGTCGCTACTCGCGTCCAGTGAACCTGGCGCGCTTCGACCGTCTCAATTGGATGACAACCGAGAAACCGGTCTGGTTTATCGCCGAACATCTTTGCGAGATCCCACACATTTCGTTGCTCACACCGAGCATGAAAAGAAATCTGACCCGGCTTGATCCACGCAGTGTCCGCGGCGAAATGATCGGCCACAGAAAAAAGTAAGCGCCATCCTGTTATTTGGTGCGCATGAGGCGCGTGCCCGGTGCATCTTGCGCAGTGATCAATAGTTCCGATCAGGCGGAACAAACTCGCGCTGCGGTCGCGACTGCCTCCAGTTCCAAAGGCGCATTCTGATAGCCGACGGTCGCACATTGGAAAATGTAGGTCTGGAGAAATGGGAGGATTCCGCCAAGTCTTTGAAACTGCGCGGTGTGCACCAACTCGTGAGCAATGAGCGCGCGATCGCGCCAGTGATCAGCGCGAATAAAAATTCCGTAGTCCAAAGCCAAACCGCGCGGCGCGGCAGTTAAAAAATTAATTGAAGCCGCAGCAGCCCGCAGCATTGGATGGGCCGGAATCGGGACCGCGTCGACCCGCAGCAAACGAACTCGCTCCGGATTGCGCACACCGATAGCTTTGGCGTCGGCCAGTTCGATTTCAGAAAGGCGCACGCCTTCGCAGAGGACGTGCCGTTCCTGTTCCGCTGCCCACTGCGCCGCCAGCGGGAGAAGCTCGTCCAACTGATCGATCGTTGTTTGTCGATCCACCACGACTCAGAAAAGGAGAAATCTAGCCGCCGACAAAATTTGCGCCTTAAAATTTTGCCGAACTAAATCGCGTTACGGACCGTAAGGCGACCAGAAACCGGTGTTGGCTACGTCGGACAACACGGCGAGGTCCGAGCCTGGCACCTGCGGGATGGTGTCCACCGTCTGGTCACCATAAGCGGTACCCAGAAGGCTCTTGCCGTTGTTGTAAAGGAGCGAATCCTTTTTCAAGTAATTCGTCCAATCGGCGACCTTGACCACATCGCCGGTCTTCCGGTTGGTTTCGATCGCGTACTGGTCAACCGCTGAGTCGATCATGCGCAGATCGTTCAGAATTCGGCTGGCTTGCGAGCGTTTGCGCGCCCGGAGGAACCCCGGAACCGCGATCGCCGCGAGTAACGCGATGATCGCGACCACAATCATGATCTCGACGAGGGTGAAGCCTTTATGCGACTTTGCTGCGGACGTATTCATATATATTAGAAAGAATAGCAGGCACCATGCCAAATATATCGAAGGTCGATGTTTAGTGAGGCGCAGTCCGACGAGTAGCTCGCATGTCCCGACTTACCGCCGATGACTACGAAGCGCTGGCGAATTTTCGCTACCTGCTGCGAAAGTTCCTCCGCTTCAGCAAAGATTTCCTCAAAGCAAATGGCAACCTCAGCCCGGAGCAATACGAAGCCTTGCTCGCGATCCGGGCCTTCACTTCAATTGGAGGCTTGACCATCTCCCATCTGAGCGAGCGCCTTCAGGTAAAACATCATTCCGCTGTCAACATTGTCGACCGCTTGGCGGAAAGAAAACTCATCACCCGCAAAGTAGTTAAAGCTGACCGGCGCCGGCGCCAAGTTCAACTTACCGCCGAAGGCGAGAAGTTGATCGACGAATTGGCCGCAGTGCACCGAAAAGAGATCCGCGGCCGGAGCACGGAAATGATCAAAGTCTTGGAGCGGTTGATGCGATGACTGGGTCGAACCTAGTGAATTCGTCCGAAAAGCACGACGATATAAACGACGAAGAGCGCGCTGCCAAAAACAATAAGTCCTTTGTGGTAACGCTCCGAGCGCGTCAACGCACCGATGAATAACGTTACGCCGAAGATCACGTGGAAGATGAGATTCGTCGTGTTTGGCAGTCTGCCATCGAGAACAATATCTTTGCATACGCTGATAACAATGGTGGAGAAGGCCAGCGTGAAAAACCATCCGCGCTGGGCATAGAAATTCTCCTTTAGATCGACAGCTCCTTCGCCAAAAAAGTCGGGAAAGACCAACGCGGTCATCATGTAAATAAAAACTGTGTTCAGCAGCACCATTGTGAACTGGAGGAACGTCCAATCGTGCCGGTTTCGCATCCCAAACATCGACCACCAGTTCTGCGAACAAATCAGAAGCAAGAACGCAGCCCAGGCAATGACCGGCCAGTAAATCCGAACCCGCGCCCGCGACAGCAAGATTCCGCGGAACCCTTTTAGAATTTGCGTTACCGCCAGACCGAGGATGACCGAGATCAGAACGGAGAGGTAACTGAACTCATCCATGTCGATCTTACGTTTTGGGCTCAGCGCGGATCGATGTAAATTCGAAAATGAGCGTGCAGGTTTACGGATGCAATCACGTCGCGATCGAAGTCGATGACATCGAGAAAGCGGTCGCGTTCTATCAAGATGTTTTCAATCTGGAAAAGCTCGACCGGGGCGAAGGCGACGCCTTTTTCAAACTGGGCGAGCACCAATTCCTCGCGGTTTTCGAAGTTGAAAAAGTTCAGCCCGGCAACATGCGCCATTTCGGAATCATGGTGCGCGACGAAGAACAGCTTGAGAAAGTCCGTAAGAAGTTGACCGGCAAGTACAAATTAAAACTCGAGCCGCCGTTCCGCTGCGATTTTCGCGATCCCTGGGGCAATCGCGTCCAGGTTGTCGATCTTCACGACGAATCACTCATCTGGCTCCTGCCTTATCGCGAAGTGCAGAAAGTCGGAATCAAATTCAGCGAAAAATAGACAGGATTAACAGCAGTGAGATGGATCTTTCCTTCATCATCCCGGCCTACAATGAACAGCTAGAGCTACCGGCGACGATCGAGGCGATCCGCAAGGCCGCAGAAGATCGATCCGCCGAAGGACGGATTCGCCCTGGCAAACGCTACGAAATCATCGTCGCCGATGACGCTTCGAGCGACGAGACGTCAGACATTGCGAGAAATGCCGGCACACAGGTTGTTCGAACCAATCGCCGGCAAATTGCAGCCGCACGTAACGCCGGCGCGCGAGCAGCTAAGGGAGAGATTTTGTTCTTTGTCGATGCGGATACCCGCATAAATTCGAAGCATGTTGGCGGCGCAATCGCAGCGCTCGAAGAAGGCTGCGCCGGTGGTGGCGCGCGCATCGTTGTCGGCGGAACCATTCCGGTTTGGGCGCACATTTTCTTAAAAGCCTTCTGCGCGCTGTATTTCGGATTTAATTTCGGCGCCGGCGCGTTTCTTTTTACAACGCGCAAGAACTTCGACGCGGTAGGTGGATTCGACGAAAAGCTCTTTATCGGAGAAGAAATTTATTTCAGTATGGCGTTGCGAAAGCTTGGGCGTTTCAAGATTCTGCGTGACCCGGCCGCCACCTCCGGTCGCAAACTGCGAATGTATTCCGCACGCGAAATTCTGGGGAATTTTCTGAGCGTTATTCTCCGGGGCCCCCGCGCCGGCCGTTCACGAGCCGGTCTTCACATCTGGTACGACGGTAAACGCGAGACAGGATCGACATGAAAGCAATGACAAAGCACTAATGACAAATAAGCGACCAACGAGGAACAAGGCGACTGGTCAGAGTTTCGGCATCCGTCATTACTTCGAGCTTCGTCGTTCCGGTTTCGTCATTGATCGCTTGAGAACGACATGAAGAATTCGCAAATTACGATCGCGAACACACCAGCCCAAATCCGCCGTTGTCACCCGGTCATGCGCCAGTTGCGTCCGCTCTTTCAAGATCCCGAACATTTTGTCGAGCGCGTGCTGCGCCAACAGAAGCAAAGATACTTGCTGGCGTTTCTTGAATTTGACGGAGAAGTCTGCGCCGTTGCCGGCTATCGATTCCTCGAATCGCTCTTCTCCGGAAAATTTCTTTACGTCGACGACCTGGTCACGCGTGAAGGTGACCGGTCGCGCGGTTTTGGTGGCGAGCTGCTTGATTGGTTAATTAAACAGGCACGCGAGTACGACTGCGAAAATCTCGAGCTCGATTCCGGAGCAGAGCGGTTCGACGCTCACCGCTTTTATCTGCTCAAGCGAATGAACATTTCATCCTACCATTTTCGGATTAGGATCGAGCCGAACGATTAACTTATGAAAAAAGAGAATCCCTGGATCACAATTTGTCCCGGCATCAAACGACAAACGGTGGCGAGTGGAAAAACAATGTATCAAATGGTCGCGACGCTTGAGCCTGGCAGCAAAATGCCGGCGCATCAGCATCCGCAGGAACAGATCGTCCATGTTTTGTCGGGGCGAATGAAATTGATTGTCGATGGAACGCCACACGAAATGGCGGCGGGCGATTCACATTATCTCGCGAGCAACGTCCCGCACGGCGTCGAGACGATGGAAGAAACCCGCGTCTTAGATACTTTCAGTCCGCCTCGCAATGAATATCTCGCGATTGACGAAGCGAACCGTCAGCGCAAGTAGATGCTTGCTACGCTGTGGCTTCAGCGAACGCGAATCGATCTTACCTTAAGAAAAGAATCGCCTCCGAGCCAACCACACACTTAGCATTAGCCTCATGTTACACATCATTTGGTCAATCATTGTAGGTTTCATTGTTGGCTGGATTGCCAAGTCTTTCATGGGGTTCCAAATGGGCTTCTTGCTAACGGTGCTTCTCGGTATCGGCGGATCCATCATCGGCGGTTTGATCGGGCGCCTCTTCTCACGGCCAACACCTGGCTCGGCGTTTCACCCGGCTGGATTCATTATGTCGATCATCGGCGCACTTCTTTTGCTTTGGGTTTGGAGCAAATGGGGCGCGGCCATGATGCATTGAAAACGCGCGATTGCGCGACCAACAATGAGGTCGCAGAGCTGGTGCGCGGTTTTGAAAACGCGACATGTCACCAGCGCGTGTGATGTCGACTCGTCGCGCCGTAGAAAAGCGCCAAGGCGGACCTTCCGCTTTGGCGCCGGACCAACTTAATCGTCGACCACTGGACAGAGCGCCGTCCGGTCGAAGCCATTACTCACGCGAGTTGATTAGCTCGCAAGCTGCGCGCGACAATTGGTGTCCACCCGATTGGTTGCCTTTGCCATTTTGATTTATTCCGTTATGGACCTTCCAATTCAGATTCCGGTTCTGAGAATCGTGACCGGCGCGATTCTGTTTCTAATCATCATCGGCCTGCGAATCGCGAGGGAATACGAGCGCGGGGTGATCCGGGAACATAGGAGTCCGCCGAAATAGCCGGCGCTTGCGCAAGGACGTTCTTCATTTACAATAGGCGCTTCGAAATGGCTGAGAATACGGAAACGGTGGATATCAAGCAGTTCCAGTTGCACGGGAAGGACACCGGCAGCGCAGACGTCCAAGTCGCGCTGTTGACGCGCCGAATCGGGGAACTGACCGAACACTTGAAAAACCACGCCAAAGACCATTCTTCGCGTCGTGGCCTCCTGAAAATGGTGGCCCAGCGCCGGAGCTTGCTCGATTATTTGAGCCGGTCCCAAGCCGAACGCTACAAAAAGTTAATCGACAAACTGAACCTCCGAAAATAGCAGGTCGGATGTCGATCTTAGCGTCCGCGTTTCAGTGCGACGCCGATTCGAAAATTAAAAACGCGACAACCAGGTCGCCAGGCACCTTGAATTTAGGTTTTAGGTCCGCCCGTCCCGCAGCCGCGGGATTGGAGTTAAAACCTACAGTCAGGGTGACCGACCTGGAACTCGCACATCCAGGAAATTACAATGCAACAGAAGGTCACAGCCCAAATTGGGTCTAATCAAATATCTATAGAAACCGGCAAAGTCGCCAAGCTCGCCGATGGCGCAGTCATCGTTTCGTGCGGCGACACAATGGTGTTGGTAAGCGCAGTCTCCGCCACCGCGATCAAGGAAGGTCAGGATTATTTTCCGCTAACGGTCGATTACCGTGAAAAAGCAGCCGCTGCCGGAAAATTTCCCGGCGGTTACTTCAAACGGGAAGGTCGCCCGACCGAAAAAGAAACGCTCACGTCGCGGATGATCGATCGTCCGTTGCGGCCGCTCTTCCCGCAGGGATATTTCTACGACACTCAGATTATCTCGATCTTGCTGAGCGCGGATGGTGAGAACGATCCCGACATTCTCGCGATCAATGGCGCTTCTGCAGCGCTGTCTGTTTCAGACATTCCATTTGCTGGACCGATCGGCGCGGTGCGCGTCGGTCGCGTTAACGGCCAATTCGTGGCGAACCCGACTCACACCGAGCGTCAGCAAAGCGCTCTCGATCTGGTTTACGTGGGCTTGGAAAACGACGTGATCATGATCGAAGGCGCGGCTAACGAATTGCCAGAAGCCGATTTTTTGAAAGCGCTCGAGTTCGGGCATGAGCAAACGCGGGAAATAATTCGCATTCAAAAAGAGCTCGCGTCGCGGATCGCCAAGCCAAAACGCGAAATGCCGCTGCTTAGCGCCAAACCGGAGTTGCTCGAAATTGCTTATCAAGTGGCCGGCGACCGAATTGAAGGCGTGCTCTACACGCCTGGCAAAGTCGCTCGCGCCAAAGCGATTGAAGCCCTGCGCGAAGAAGTCAAAAAGTCGATCCTGGAAAAGCATCCCGAGACCGATGCCTTCTCAATTTCGCAGGCGTTCGATCACGTTCAGAAGAAAGCGTTTCGCATTAGCATTCTGGACAAGAAAAAGCGCGTCGATGGACGCGGTTACCAGGATTTGCGCCAGATCACGTGCGAAGTGGGAGTAATCCCGCGCGCACACGGATCTGCAATTTTTCAGCGCGGCGAAACCCAGGCGTTAGCGCTCGCCACACTGGCGCCGATCGAAGAAGCGCAGATGATCGACGCTTACGGCGGCGGCGAACAATCGAAGCGTTTCATTCTGCATTACAATTTTCCACCGTTCAGTGTTGGCGAAACTGGTCGGACCGGCGGACCCGGGCGGCGTGAGATCGGTCATGGCGCTTTGGCGGAACGTTCGATCGAGCCGGTCGTGCCGGGCGAAAACGATTTTCGCTACGCGATTCGCATCTCGAGCGAGATCATGGAATCGAACGGCTCGACTTCGATGGCGAGCGTGTGCGGCGGAATGCTGGCGTTGATGGACGCGGGCGTCCCGATGAAGGGCACGGTCGCGGGGATCTCCGTCGGGCTCGTCACCGAGCACGGCGAAGATCGACAATTGAAGCGCTACGAACTGCTCACCGATATCATTGGTTCGGAAGACCATTTCGGTGACATGGATTTCAAACTCTGTGGAACCGACAATGGCATCACCGGTTATCAGCTCGACCTGAAACTGCCCGGCATCAGCCACAAAATCCTGGCCGAGGCGATTCAACGGGCGAAAGAAGCGCGCACGAAAATTCTTCAGATCATGCGCAGTGTTATTGACAAACCACGCACCGAGCTTTCGAAGTACGCGCCCCGAATCGAGACAATCAAAATTAATCCGGAAAAGATCGGCGCGCTTATCGGACCGGGCGGCAAAACGATTAAGGGCATCGTGGCCGAGACTGGCGCGGAAATCAACATCGAAGACGACGGCTCAGTGCACATTTACGCCACTAGCGGCGAATCGATGCAGCGCGCGAAGGAAATCATCGGTGGGATGACGAAGGAAATCGAGATCGGCACGACTTATCAGGGCCGTGTCGTGTCCACGAAAGAGTTTGGCGCATTTGTCGAAGTTCTCCCGGGCAAGGAAGGCCTCGTCCACATTTCCGAGCTGGCCGATTTTCGCGTCAAGCGCACCGAAGACGTCGTCAAAGCAGGCGACACGATCTGGGTAAAATGCATCGGCATTGATGATAAAGGCCGGGTTAAACTTTCGCGCAAAGCAGCGTTGAAGGAACGCGCAGAAAAAGAAACCGGGCAGGCAGCGTAGCGTTTGTTAACCGAGCCGCGTGACATGAGCACGCCTATCAAAGTGTCCTACGGCGTCCTGATTGCGACGCTAATCGTCGCAGCGTGGCTGCACCTGGGAACCCTGTTGCTTGCCGCTTTTTTTTCTTACTTCACGCTGCGCAAACTGCACGCTGTCACGAAACGAAAATGGCTTTCGTTGATCTTATTTGTCATTTGTCTGGTCGGAATCGCCTACGCTGCGGGCTACTTTACTCGCGCTGCCTGGCGGGCGTTGCCCGATATTGCCGATAGTTCAATTCCATCGGCGACAGCATGGGCGGAAAAAAGAAACATCGAGCTGCCGTTCACCGACTTCGAAACGCTAAAAGCGTTCCTGATCGCGCAGGTCAAAGACGAAATCCATTATCTCAACGACGTGGCGCATTTCGCCGGCGCCGCGACCACTCTTTTCGTGCTCGTTGTGATCGGAATCGTCGTGGCAGCGAGCTTGTTCTTTCGCAGTTGGCGTCATCCAAGTGTGGGCTCGACCGCAAAGGACGCAACTAATCTCTATACGGCGTGCGCGACCGAAATCGCGACGCGCTTCCATGATTTCTACCACAGTTTTGAGACTGTCCTCGGCGCGCAGATCATCATCTCCTGCATCAACACGGTCCTCACGGCCATTTTCATCCTCAGTATTGGCCTGCCGCACGCTGCCGTTGTCATCGGCGTCACCTTTCTCTGCGGGCTGCTGCCGATTATCGGTAACTTGATCAGCAACACAATTATCTTGTTCCTCTCGGCAGCGATGTCAGTAAAGATCGCGCTCGCTGCGCTCGTCTTTTTGGTCGCCATTCACAAACTCGAGTACTTTCTGAACAGCAAAATCATAGGCGGCTGGACTCGCAATCCTGTTTGGCTCACGCTGATCGGCTTGATCATTGGGGAGATCGTGATGGGAATTCCCGGCATGATCCTCGCCCCCGTGGTCTTGAACTACGTCCGCGTTGAGATGTCTAAGATCGAGGTGCCTCCGGTGTCGACCTAATGGTGGCAGATTTTGAATTGAACTGAGCCGCCCTTCCGCCGATTTACATTCTGCAATGTTGTGAAAGCCGGGTTCGTTGAAAAACTGATTGGTCGCCTCGGTAAGATCGGGCCGGAGGACGTGCAGAATTATTTTCTGCGTCTTGCTCAGGAGAAAGGTTTTCTCGAGACAGTTTTCAATTCGATTCAAGAAGGGATCATCGTCACTGACGCGAAAGGTCGAATCACCTACTTGAACGATGCGGCCTGCCAATTGTTCGGATTGGAAGCGGAAGATTCGATCGGAAAACGCTTGGACGAGCGGGTTCGCGGCTTGGATTGGAACGCTCTGTCGTGTGAAGGCGCGGTCAGCCGCGACATGGAGATTTTCTATCCGACCAACCGGTTCATCAATTTTTACAGTGTGCCTCTGGTGATCGAGCGCCAAGATTCGGTGGCTGGGGACGCTGTCGTAGGCCCACCGCGGTCAGCGATCTCAGCTACAGGCGAACAGGTCGGACACGCGATCATTTTGCGAGATATCACGGAGAGCAGGCGCAGCGAACAGCAAACAATCGAGTCGGAGCGGCTGAATGCGTTGACCTTGCTCGCCGCCGGCGTCGCCCACGAAATCGGAAATCCGCTCAACTCACTCAACATTCACTTGCAGCTGATCGAACGCGAAGCGCGTAATCTCGACGGCTCAAAACGCGCCGAACTTCAGGAATCCGTCGAGGTAGCGCGCGCCGAGGTGAGCCGGCTCGATTCCATCATCAGTCAATTCCTGCGCGCGATCCGTCCAACACGGCCGCAGCTGCGCCCGGAAAACATCAATGCAATTGTCGAAGAAGCGGTCCGTTTTTTTGCTCCGGAAATCAAAGACCGCGATCTTGTCGTCGAGCAGGAGCTACGCTCCGATCTGCCTCTGCTCGAGCTCGATCGTGACCAGATGAAGCAAGCGTTTTACAACGTGATCAAAAATAGCTTTGAAGCGATGAAGAGCCGTGGAATTCTGCGTATCCGCACTGACATGGATGAATCGCACGTGATCGTGCGCTTCACGGACACGGGCGGGGGAATTTCAGCGGAGAATCTTAGCCGCGTTTTCGAGCCTTATTTTACAACCAAGACCAGCGGCACCGGACTTGGTCTTCTGATCGTTCGCCGGATTGTCCGTGAGCACGGCGGCGAATTGTCGATCGAAAGCAGTGAAGGCAAAGGTCTCACGCTGGCGATTCGTCTGCCCCACCTCGACAGACGGGTTCGCATGCTGGAAGCAGGAGATTCGAAATCGACATCGAGCGCAAACTGAATGGCGAAGTCGAACCCGAGAAACGGTGTTAAAAATTCGCAGCGGATCCGGCTCTTTAGTCTCGCTCTGATAGTTGCCACCGCCGTCGCTTATCTACCGGCGTGGAACGGCAAACCCATTTGGGATGATAACGCCCACATTACCCAACCGGAATTGCGGTCCTGGCATGGTCTGGTCGAGGTCTGGACGCAGGTTGGAGCGACCCAACAATATTATCCACTGGTTCACAGCGTCTTTTGGATCGAGCAAAAACTTTGGGGCGATTCGGTGCTCGGTTATCACCTAATTAATATTTTCCTTCACGGCTTCGCCGCGATTGTTTTGCTCCGGATTTTGCTGCGCCTGAAGGTTCCGGGCGCGTGGCTGGCCGCCGGATTATTTGCTCTTCATCCTGTTCAAGTCGAATCGGTCGCCTGGATCTCGGAAATCAAGAACACGCTCTCCGGTCTGTTTTTTTTCTGCTCGATTCTTGCTTACCTCAATTTCGATCAGAACAGAAGTCGAGTCGCATACTTCGGGTCACTCGCTCTTTTTCTTTTCGGTTTGATGTGCAAGACGGCCATTGCGCCGCTGCCCGCCATAATTCTCGCGGTCCTGTGGTGGAGACGAGGTCGGCTTCGTCTGCGCGATGATGTCGTGCCGTCGTTGCCGTTCTTTGGTCTCGGAATCGGCGCCGGCCTTTTCACCGCCTGGGTGGAACGGAATTTTGTCGGAGCCCACGGCACCGTCTTCCAATTGTCGATCCTGCAACGGTGCTTGATCGCGGCGCGCGACTTTTGGTTTTATCTCTTCAAACTTCTTTGGCCGGTAAAATTGACTTTTATTTACCCGCGCTGGCAGATTAGCGGCGCAATCTGGTGGCAATATCTCTTTCCGTTGACGCTCATTCTATTGCTCGCGCTCATCTGGCGACTGAGAAAAAAAAATCGAGGACCACTTGCCGCCGTGCTTGTTTTTCTGGGCCTGCTTTTCCCCGCACTCGGCTTCATCAATGTCTATCCGTTTATCTATTCTTTTGTCGCCGACCATTTTCAATATCTCGCCTGCGTCGGTCCGCTGACCCTGTTCGCTGCGGGAATGACGATGGCGCTGGATTCAATTGCGCCCGGAAAAGTTCTTCTGCGACCGACGATTTCCTTCCTTCTGTTGCTAACGCTCGGAGCTTTGAGCTGGCGCCAATGTCGCGACTACCGCGACATTGAAACGCTCTGGCGGACAACGATCGCGCGCAATCCTGATTGCTGGATGGCGTACAGCAATCTCGGCTCTTTTTTGTCCGCGCGTGGCAACGTCGATGAAGCCATCCGTGATTTTCGAAAAGCCCTCGAACTCTGGCCCAACCAGAGTAAGGATCACAACAACCTCGGTAAGGCACTGGTTCAGAAAGGTCGAATCGCCGAAGCGATGGACCATTTTCAAACTGCCCTCCGGGTTTCACCCGAAGATCCGGACACGGAGAGCAACATTGGAGCGGCCTCGTTGCAACAGGGCGATGCAGATGAAGCGATATCTCATCTCCGGCGAGCGGTTGAAAAGTGGCCGCGTCACGCGCAAGGCCACATCAACCTAGGCAACGCGCTTTTGCAAAATCGCGAGATCGATGCCGCCATCGCCGAGTACGAGAAGACGCTCGCGCTTCCATTCGATCACGCCGAGAGCCATTACAGCATCGGCACGGCGCTCCGTCAGAAAGGCGACGTCGAGGAGGCGATCGTTCATTACCGAAAGGCACTCGAACTGCGACCGGACTACGCGAATGCGCATAACAATCTCGGGAATGCCCTTCGCCAGCAGGGACGAACTGAAGAAGCCGTGCACGAGTACGAAGCAGCTTTGAAAAGCGAGCCCGACTCCATTCTCGCCGGAAACAATCTGGCCTGGATACTGGCAACTTCTCCAAATGCCTCAGTGCGCGACGGTGCTAAAGCGGTGCAGCTGGCTCAGCGGGCAAATCGATTGTCCGGCGGGAGCGATCCAATAATTCTACATACGCTCGCCGCTGCTTACGCGGAAAACAGGCAATTTTCCGAAGCGGTGAACGCTGCTCAACGTGCCCTGGAACTCGCGGATGCAAACGGCGTCGCTTCCCTCGCCGAATCGCTGCGCAGCAAACTTGCGCTTTATCAGGCCGAAACGCCTTATCGCGATTCGAAGTAATAATCGCTCAGGGATTGATCAGCTTCAGTGAGCTGACGAACCGCACGCACTCGACCGGCTCTTCCGCAGTTTTGTAAACGGCCACGGTACAGTAAACACGATGATCAGCTTTCACCATCAACACATGGAAGTTGGCTTGCTCGCTCTTGGATTTGAATTCCACCGCCGGAAAACCTCCGTACTGACGGCGTTCTTCGGAGACGACAGTTGCTTTTACCTCTTTGTCAAAGTTGTCGCGATCTGCGGTTAGCTCCTGCTGATCCTCCAACGGGACCGCAGGTGGATATTGAGTCAGACCGGCGATAAATGCGTTCGTCTGCGTGTTCGCGACATAAGTGTCAGTAACGATCGGCCCTTCTTTGTGACTCTCGTCCTTTTGCGTTTGGTGCTGCGGCTCGCCGGGCACCAGGAATGAAAAACGACCGGTCGCATCCGTGAAAGTATGCCAATTGCCGGTCGTCTGTTGCGCAGCTGCAGTCACCGCAAGAGCGAGCGCAACCGTTAGACCGATCTTAAGTCCAAACCGCGTAAACATGGGCACGTTCATCGTCGCAGAATAGCATGTACGGCTGCCGCATCTAGTTTGCGGATTATCGCGTGGCCTACGAAGCTACACTCACCGCGGACCCGATGTAATCGTCCTCAGTCAATTGTTTGAGCATAGAATCGGCGGGGATCCGATCGCATAAACGATCAAAATAATTATGATCGCTTTCAGCGGCATCGTTCGCTTTTACCGGCAGTTCCAAACCTTGCTAGGAATATCTTCCTGATTGAGAGATCGCGTGATTGAGTGAGAATAAATGGCGCACGCGTCATTGCCGAAAATTATTCATGGATTCTATCCAGCCCATCATCCTTATCGTTGATGACGAAAAACACACGCGGGACGGACTGCGCCGCCTGCTCGAAAGCGATTACGATGTCTATGTGGCGGGCGACATTGCCAGCGCAATGAATGTCCTCGAGCGGGAAGATGTCGATCTTCTTCTGACCGATCTGCGGCTCGGGGCGGACGATGGAATGCAACTGATCGATCGCGCGCTGAAAATGCCGCAACCGCCAATCTGCATCATGATGACGGCGTATGGCTCGGTCGACACCGCCGTGGAAGCAATGAAACGCGGCGCTTACGATTTCGTAACCAAACCCCTGAATCTCGACAAAGTGGAAATGCTGATCTCGCGCGCGCTGCGGAACAGCAAACTCGAGCAGGAAAATCAGACGCTGCGGCAGCAGGTCGACGAGCGCTACGGCCTCGAAAACATGATCGGCGACTCGCCGGCGCTGCACGAAGTGCTCGACACAATCCGCCAGGTCGCGCCGTCATCGGCGAATGTTCTGATCGAAGGCGAAAGCGGTACCGGGAAAGAGCTGGCGGCGCACGCGATTCACAACTTAAGCCGGAGGAACAAAGCGAAATTTGTCACCGTCCATTGCGCCGCGCTTTCGCCCACACTGCTCGAGAGCGAATTGTTCGGTCACGAAAAAGGCGCTTTCACCGGCGCCCATGAGCGCAGGATCGGGCGATTCGAGCAAGCCAACGGCGGCACAATTTTTCTGGACGAAGTCGCTGAAATTCCGCCGACGACCCAAGTAAAATTGCTGCGCGTGATCAGCGAAGAGCGCGCGTTTGAGCGCGTGGGCGGTAATCAAACTCTCCGAGCGGACGTGCGCCTAATCGCAGCGACCAACAAAAATCTGGAGCAACTGGTGCAAAAGGGAACGTTCCGCGACGATTTGTATTTTCGCCTCAACGTGGTCCGCATCACCATGCCGCCGCTGCGCGAGCGTAAAGACGACATTCCGTTGTTGGTGCGCGCGTTTCTGCGGCAGTTTTCCAAAGCGAACAACAAAGAGATTGTCGATCTTACGGCCGAAGCGATGAACGCTCTCCTTACTTACAACTGGCCGGGCAACGTCCGTGAGCTGCGCACTGCCATCGAACATGGCGTCGTGATGGCGACCGGACCGAAGATCGCGCCCCGCGATTTGCCCGCGGCTTTACGACAAGCTGCCGGCGCAACGCTCCCGCGCGGCATTTCACCGGCCAAAGCTTTCGGCGAAAAAGCGAGCCCGCTCGATCTCCATGAAACGGAGCGCAAACTCATTTTACAGGCGTTGGCCACAACGAATGGAAACGTAACCGCGGCTGCAAAAAAACTCGGGATCAGCCGGCGGACACTGCATCGGAAGATCAACGAATTGAACGAAACGAAAAAAGAAACTGCGAGCAAGTCCAAGCAGCCAGCAGCGGAATGAAACCGCCCACTCCACTTTACCATTTACGAACTGGCATCGGAGAGTTTCAGTAAGGCTGTGAAACAAGCGACAAAGATCTTCGGCACTGACGGCGTCCGCGGCGTCGCTAATGTCGAGCCAGTCACGGCCGAGACCGCGCTCAAACTTGGCCGCGCCGCGGCGCATGTTTTCACGCAACTGAATCCGCGCACGCTTCCGGAGGGCGCGCGGCCGAAAATCGTGCTCGGCAAAGACACTCGCCTTTCCGGTTACATGCTCGAGAACGCGCTCGTCGCCGGAATTACCTCACTTGGCGTCGATGTTCTTGTCATCGGTCCGCTGCCAACGCCGGGCGTGGCATACATTACCCGATCGCTGCGCGCTGACGCCGGCATTGTTCTTTCGGCTTCGCACAATCCTTACGAAGACAACGGCATCAAATTTTTCCGGCACGACGGTTACAAACTTGATGACCAGGTCGAAGAACAGATCGAGCAGCTCGTTTTTACCGGTAAGATCGACGACATCCGGCCAACGGCCGGTAAAATTGGACGCGCCGCGCGAATTGATGACGCGCTTGGCCGCTATGTCGAATTCGCAAAGGCGAGTTTTCCGCGAAAAATGTCGCTCGAGGAATTGCGCATCGCAGTCGACGTCGCGAACGGCGCCGCTTACAAGTCGACGCCGTGCATTTTGCGCGAGCTCGGGGCCGACGTCGCGGTTGCACACAACGAGCCGAACGGAATGAACATCAACGACGGATGCGGCAGTACGCATCCCAACGAAATCCAGCGCCTCGTCAAACTCGCCGACGCAGATATCGGCATCACTCATGACGGCGACGCCGACCGCGTTCTTCTCTGCGACGAAAACGGCGAGATCGTTGATGGCGATGAAATTCTCGCCATCGCGGCGCTCGATCTTTTGAATTCGAATCAACTTCGCGACAACACGCTGGTCGCGACCGTGATGAGCAACTTTGGCCTGGAGGAAACGCTCGCGGCCAACGGCGGCAAAGTGATTCGCACTAAAGTGGGGGATCGCTACGTGATCGAAGAAATGGTCTCGCGAAATCTCGGTCTCGGCGGCGAACAGAGCGGCCACATTATCTTCCGCGATTTCACAACCACCGGGGACGGCATCATCAGCGCGCTCCAAATTTTGCGGATCATGCACACGACCAGTCAGCCGCTGAGCAAATTGAAAAAATGTCTCAAGAAATATCCGCAGGCGCAGCGCAATCTCGTGGTCAGATCGAAACCCCCGATCGAAGAGCTGCGCGAGGTCGTTAAATTGCGCGAGGAAGTGGAACGGGAGCTGGCCGGCAAAGGCCGCGTTGTCCTGCGTTACTCCGGCACGGAATCAAAGATCCGCCTTTTGATCGAAGGGCGGGAATTCGATAAGATCGACAAACACGCCAACCGCATCGCAGACGCAATTCAAAGCGCGATCGGCGCGAATTAAACAACATGGATCTGACTCGTGTCATCGAAACGCTTCTTTTTAGCGCGCAAAAACCGCTCTCGACCAACGAGATTATCGATGCTCTTCGCAATGCTGGCGCGGAAGACGAATTTTCGCCGAACGAATTCGCGAATGTTCGACAAGCGGAAGTTGCCGCCGCGATTGAGCAGTTGAAGGTCGAATACATTCAACACGAGCACGGCTTTCAGCTTGTTGAAAAAGCCGACGGCTGGCAGCTGGCCAGCGATCCAAAATACGCCCAGTGGGTTCGCGGACTTTTCCCGGCGCCGAAACCGGCACGCTTAAGTTCGCCGGCGATCGAGACGCTCGCGATCATCGCTTATCGACAACCAATCACGCGCGCGGATGTCGAAGCCGTCCGCGGCGTGACCATCGATAGCGTTTTGCAAACCCTGATGGAACGCGGCCTCGTTAAAATTGCGGGCCGCGCCGAGATTCCGGGTCGTCCGTTGCTTTACGAGACAACCGAATTCTTTCTCGATCATTTCGGTCTGCGCAATCTCGACGAATTGCCGAATGTCGAGGAACTCCGCAACCGCCACTTGCCAGTAAGCCCGCGCCCAACTGCAGCTGCAACAGAGGACCGCGGCACGACGACAGCGAGCCCTGCGCCAGCATCGGAATGACGGCGCGCTTTGTCGCGTTGTTGGTTCTGGGGTCAATTGCAGCATCGGCATCATCATTTGCCGACATTCAGCCCGGCAATTGCGCGCGCGCCGCCAAATATTCCGATAGCAGACGCGGCTTCTCCGTTCTGGTCATGCAAAACGGCCGGACTGTCTTCGAACATTACGCCAATGGCGGCGGGGCCGATCTGCGTTGCAAGATTTTTAGCGGCACGAAGAGCTTCTGGGGGATCGCCGCGCTTTGCGCTGTGCGCGACGGCTTGGTCAGCCTCGACGATCGCGTCGCGGACACCATCACCGAATGGAAAAACGACCCGCGCAAATCGCAGATCACGATTCGCCAGTTGTTGAATCAAACCGACGGGATCGAACCAGCGCCGCATCTTCATAGCGAGTCGATTCGCGATCGAGATGCCGCGGCAATTCAATTGCCGCTCGTTGCTGCGCCGGGCTCAGTTTTCGCCTACGGTCCGAGTCATCTCCAAATTTTTGCCGAACTCTTGCGAAGAAAACTGAACGGGCGTTCGACGATTTCGTATCTAGAAGCGAATGTTCTCTCGCCGCTCAACCTAACGAGTCTGGAGTGGAAAAAAGACGGACGCGGTAACCCTTTACCGGCCAGTGGCTTTGAATTGAGCGCGCGCGAATGGGCGCGCCTTGGCGAGTTGGTGCTTGGGCGCGGCAATTATCACGGAAAACAAATTGTTCCGGCAAACTTGTTCACTCAAGGTTTTGCCGGCTCGAGCGCAAATTCCTCCTACGGCCTGACTTTTTGGCTGAACCGAAACGCGCCACATGCGCGCGAGATCGATATTGAAAAGGAATTGGATCTCAAATGGCAACGCGCGCGTTGGATCGATATCTGCGTTTGCAAACCTGCGCCGCCCGACATGGTCGTCGCGCTCGGCTCGAATTATCAACGCTTGTTTATCATTCCATCGCTGAACGCGCTCATCGTCCGGCAAGGAATGAGCGCAAAGTTCTCCGACGCCTATTTTCTGCGCCTCATCCTCGGCCGATAGCGGGTTTGACTTGGCCACCGCTTTCCTGAACGGTTGCTGGCACTTATATTCTCGATCTTATGAATAAATTCGCGATCGGTTGCGGCGGGCTGCTCGTCATTGTTCTCTTTATCGTTTTCGTCATTGGACTCTTTTTCTGGGGGACTTACAACCGGCTGGTCACGCTCGATCAGAATGTGAATAAAAAATGGGGGGACGTGCAGACGGTTTATCAGCGGCGAGCTGACTTAATTCCGAATCTGGTGAACACAGTGCAAGGCGCAGCCAACTTCGAGAAATCGACAATTGTCGAAGTGACCAACGCGCGAGCGAGCGTCGGGCGCGTTCAACTCGACCCAAACAAAGCGCCGACCGATGCCAGGCAGCTCGAAGAATTCCAAGCTGCGCAAGGACAATTGAGCAACGCGCTCTCGCGATTGCTCGTAGTGGTCGAACGTTATCCTGAGCTGAAGTCGAACCAGAATTTTCTCGGACTTCAAGCGCAACTCGAAGGCACGGAAAACCGGATCTCGGTCGAAAGAAATAATTTCAACGGCGCGGTGCAAGACTTCAATACCGCCGTGCGCCGTTTTCCGACCAACACGATCGCCGGGATGTTTGGATTTTCTTCGCGCCCATTCTTCGCTGCCCAACAAGGCGCCGAGAAGGCCCCGACCGTGAATTTCAATTTCGGTTCGCCCGCGCCGGCGGCTTCGCCCGCAGCGACACCGTAACGTAATCGTCGATCTTGCATGAAAGATCGACAACCGATTCTCGCGTGAAACGAATCGCGTTCTGCATCGCGGCTTTTGTCACCATCCACTCCCAAGCGGCCGAAGTGATTCCGCCGAAGCCCGCGGCTTACTTCAACGATTACGCCGGAGTTGTTTCAAAAGAAGCCGCCTTGCGGTTCAACGAACAGCTCGCGCAATTCGAGCGCGACACCTCAAACCAGGTTGTGGTCGCGGTGTTTCCCAAAATGCAGAGCGACTCTGATGTTGCCGATTACGCACAACGTGTAGCAGAAGCCTGGGGCGTTGGATCAAAAGCGCAGCGCAATGGAGTTGCTTTGTTTGTTTTCATCGCTGAGCGCAAAGCTTCAATTCAAGTCGGATATGGTTTGGAGGGCGTGCTGCCAGACATCACTGCTTTCGATATTCGCCAGAACCACATCAATCCTCATTTCCGAAATGGCGATTATGAAGGCGGTCTTGCGGAAGGCATCGACTCAATCTTCAAGGCGATTCACGGCGAGTACAAAGGAACTGGAAAAACCGTTAGAGAACGGCTGGGCGAGAGGGGCAATTTCGGCGGTAATCTCGTTTTCTTTATTCTCTTTATTATTATCGCGCTGATTCTGTCGCGATTGGGTCCAAGACGCGGTTATCACTACAGCAGTTCTGGAGCCGGATGGGCTTGGGCGCTCGGTTCTGGCGGTGGCGGCGGCAGTTGGCCGTCGGGTGGGGGTGGCGGAGGTTTTAGCGGATTCAGCGGCGGCGGCGGCTCGTTTGGCGGCGGCGGCTCGAGCGGCAGCTGGTAGCGATGCGAACCAAAGAATTTCTAAGCAAGCTCGAGCACGATCGGATTGTGCAAGCGATTCGGGAGGCCGAATCAAAAACGTCCGGTGAAATTCGCGTTTTTGTTCAACGCGGCAAATTGGATGTCGATCCATTGATCGCTGCGCAGAAAAAATTTCATCGGCTCGGGATGCACAAAGCGCCGGAGCGAAATGCGATCCTGATTTTTGTCGCGCCGCGTGCGCACAAATTCGCGGTGGTCGGCGACAAAGCGATCCACGAAAAGTGCGGCGAGCAATTCTGGCAGCGGCTGGTTGAAGGAATGCGTCAGCATTTCCGGAATGAGAAATTCAGCCGCGCATTGGTGGAAGCGATTGAGGAAGCGGGCAAAGCGCTCGCATCGCATTTTCCCAAAAGATCGACATCCTCAGGCAAACTTTCCGACGAGATCGGGGAAAGCTAAGCGGTCGTTGTCTGGCGCGGTGCGATTCGAAAAAACCAGAGATCGGCCCCATCGCGCTTGAGCGTGTCAAGGAGCAAGCCGGCGAAGAGACAAATGTTGGCCAGCGCGAAGAACAGCGTGATATCGACGCCGGCGATGACCGGATTCGGTCGCTGACCGAATACGCCATAGAAAAGAAAGAGGTTGGCGTTGGCGGCGATGCTCAAGTTGATGCAGCGCGTTAATTGGTCGGCTTCGAAAAAGACCAGCATCCAGCCGAGGCAGCAAACAAGGAAGAGATGGTTCTCGTGCACGCCCGTGTTGAACACGAAGTAGGCCATGTAGCCGAGAATTGAGTAAACGAGGAGGCGCGCGAAGGTTTTCGGCTGACGCGCGAACGCGACCAGAATCGCGAGATAGCTGAGGTAGAACAAAATTTTGTCGGGCCAGACAACGATCGGTTCGCGAGTGAGGAAGATGTCGATCATGCCGTTTTGGAGCGGCTCATATTTATCGGGCTGGATCAGATGAAGCGCCCAGGTTTCAAGCCAGCTGAGGTTTAACGCGTAGGCGGAGAGGAAAGCATGCCGGGTCACGGCGCGCTCCAATGAATCGAAAACTTTCCAGCCAAAAATGACAAGGAGCGGAAGCGCGACTGCGCCGGCTGCGAGCAGGAACGGCAGCATTTGCGTTTTGATTCGGTGATTTTCGGGTGCGCGTTCTCTGGCGAGGTCAAGCACGTAAACCAAAACGAACGGAGCGATGATCAACGGTTGCCACTTCGTGAAACAGCTGATGACGAACAGAACGAATCCGAGGTTCAGATTGCCGCGCTGCAAAAGGAAAAGTCCTGCGATCAGGAACGGCGCAAAATAGATGTCGAGGTAAGCGAGGCCGACACTGTTGAGGGTAAGCGCCAGCTCGAGTGCCGCGGTGAGAATGAGATTGCGGGTGAACCAATAAAAGCACGCTGCAGTGACAAAGAGGAAGAGCACCAGCGAAAACTTCAGGACGAGGAACTGCGCGATTCCAAATGCCGCCGCGCCGCGCGAAACGGCGGCAAGCAGGACGAATGCGAGCGGCGGATAATCGGTCCCGCTATGCTTAAATCCACCGATCAATCCGTAACTCGAAATTTCACGGATCCAGTCGCCCCAAATCGAGACATCGCCCGTTCCGGGTGAGAAAAAAAGGCTCACCGCGATCAGGCTGACGAGCAATAAAAGCGCGACTGCGGACCACTTCGGAGCGTTTCTCGCTGGTTCGATCATGGAGGTGCCGTTTGTGCTTAGTCCGAGCTGAGGACGCGAGCCAGGTCAGTTTTTAGCCCGTTAGCTCGTCGAAGCGCAAGCCCGTGAATCCGCGCGCAACTCCGGCCGCAGACGTTCGCCGGTGTAAGAAACTAACGCCCGAAATCACTAAATGGGAACAAAGGGTCGTAACTCCTTGCAATTTCGGCTGAACCCCGTCACATGCACTGTCGGCAAAAGGATGCGCGTCACAGCAGTGTTCCGGAATCGGTTCGTCGCAACCAGAGTTGTTCTTTCATTGCTGCTTTTGGTCTTTGCCGTCCTTGGTGGTATCGCCTCAGTTCAGTCGGGTTTAACAATCGATGATGCCACTGAACAATTGACATTCCGTACAATTACGAGCGCGGCGAAGAGCCTGCTTCAAGGCAACTTGGAGGAATACAATCACCTCCAGTCCTATGGCGACAGGTATTATGGAATTGGCTTCGACCTGCTCGCCTACCCATTCCAAATTCTGCTTCAGCCGCATCTCGCCCGGGCGTTAAGAGTCGACGCGGACACAGCGCTCTTGCTCGCAATTCGGCCCGTTATCTTTTTCCTATTCGCAATCTCCGTCGCCGCCTTCTACCGCTGTGCGCGATTCTTCATTAACGAACGCGGCATCGCCGCCGCCGCTTCGGCCACATATGCCGCATGCCCCTACCTGTTCGGCCACGCGATGATAAATGTGAGAGATAGTCCATTCATGTCCATGTACCTCATCTGCACCTACTTGTCGTTGAGGTTGGTAAAACGACACCTTCATCGTACCGAGGATAAATCGGTAGCGGATGTGGCCGGGCTTGCTTGCGCGACCGCGGCTCTCGCGTCGATCCGAATTCCGGGATTGATGATTCTAGTTCAGTACGCGTTCACGTTCGGGGTCGCAGATTTTTCCAAACCACCTGGCCCAAGATCCAGAATTTTGACGTGGCAGAAGATAACCTGCTTCTCGGCTATCTTACTTTTCCTCGTCATTCTCGCATTCCCCGCTGTCTGGCTGAACCCATGGCGCGAAATCTTTGCAGGGATCCACTTCGTCGGCTGGTATTACCAGCCGGGATGCACTCTCACGTGGGGTCAATGCATGGAATCCTACGCGACCCCGACGTATTTGCTCGGTTGGTTCGCGGTCAAGTTACCACTAGTCATCGTTGCGGGTATCGCAGTGGTTCCGTTCACATTCAAAAAGATTTGGGGCCATTCTTTTCAACGAATCGCTTATCTCACACTTCTGTTTGGTAGCGTTTACGTGTTGATCGTCATCGTCGCTCTGCGAGCGCACCTTTACGATGAGACAAGGCAACTTCTGTTCATCTATCCATTATTGTTCTTGCTAGCACTCATCGCGATATACTTGGCTTCTCGTAGAGTGGCGTTGGCTGCGGCTCTGTTAGCGTTAGGCATGTTCTTGTGGGACCAAGTGCGGTTGCACCCCTATCAATATGTCTATTTTAACGAATTTGGGCGTTTCCTGGACATCGATCGGTTGTTTGAGACCGATTACTGGGGGATATCGGCGCGCGAACATGCACGGGCGCTCGAGACCGATGCGCGCTTCGTTAGAAGACTCGATTGTCTCTACGCGGATCCGGTCATTCTTTACCGACCCTTCATTAATCCTAATATCTGCGTCGGACCGCTGGACGCGCTCACTGAATACCCACACGGTAATGAGGCTGTGATTGCAATCACTTGTTCTCCCAGTCGGTTCGCTATGCCCGCAAGCTGTTGGCAAATCTCGTCGATTGCCCGCACGTTACCATTGTCGAATCGCACGATCACAATGGCGGCCGCCTACGATTGCAGGCGATAGACCGTCAGGTTTGCCCAGATAGAGATCCCGATACTGAAGGCCAAATCAAGACCGGGGCGTTGCCGATTCTTCTAAGCGCTTTGTAGAAGCTGACCCACCGTTGAATGCTACCTTCCGATAATCTCCTCTGCTGAAATACTTTTCTAGCCACACGTAAGCAATGATGAAAAAGTAGCGGCTGCCCATCTCCTTGATCTTAAACTTCGGCGCGCCGGTCCGGCGATTACGCCATGTTACCGGTAGAACCGTCCAGGAGTAGCCGCGCGCGATCGCCTTTAACGGCAACTCCACCGTGAGATTAAAATGCGGTGAGAGAAAAGGGCGACAACCGTCCAGCGCGGTCTTGCGATACGCCTTAAATGCATTGGTCGTGTCGTTGAACGGTATCTGGAACAGAATGCGAATCAAAAGATTCGCCAGGCGGTTGATGATTAGCTTAAACCATGGGTAGTCAATAGCATTGCCACCCTTCACAAAACGGCTGCCAAAGACGCAATCCCAGCCGTCGTTCAATGCCCGCCAATATTCGACAACGTCGTGGCAATCGTCGGATTCGTCCGCCATCACCACCACCACTGCATCTCCGCGAACGGCATCAATACCCCTGATTACAGCACGACCAAAGCCGTGCCGGCCTTCATTATTAATCGGACGCAACGCCGGATTACTTGCCGCGATTTCCTGGAGAACGGACCAGGTTCGGTCTTTGCTACCGTCGTTTACGACAACAATCTCATGAGGAATCCTGTTCGATTCCAGCTCGAGATGAAGATGGTTTACCGTGGCCGCGATGCAGTTGGCTTCGTCAACAGCGGGAACGACAATACTGAGCAAGCTCAACTTCCGTCTCCCGATCTCAGGGCCGCGCAATTCCATTTGCAGTTTACGTAAGCTGATCGATAAAACGCAGCCAGCTTTTTCGCATGCAGCTCTGAAAAGCGCTGCTTGCAAAATCGCCGAAATGCTCTTTATTCCTCGCTCCACAGCGAGTTTTGTAATTACGCCGTTGGTCCCTGGGTTTCCGTCGCTGGACGTGAAACCGCACTCGCCAGGGGAAACCCGGCAATCCGAAAGGATGAAGGTTGAAAGAGGAAGGATGAAAAACCGCAGGCGTGTTTTGTCCTTTCATAATTCATCCCTCATCCTTCATCCCTAAAAAATATGCCAGTTCGTTACGGTCGTTTTGAAATGCCAAAAACTCTCGCCAAAGACGAGAGCACAGCCACTGACACTTACGCCAAATTTACCGCCGAGCCGTTTGAAGCCGGTTACGGTCACACCGTTGGAAATTCGCTCCGGCGAGTCTTGCTTTCATCGCTCGAAGGCGCTGCCATTACCGCGGTAAAAATCACCGGCGCACAACACGAGTTCGCCACGCTTCCCGGTGTGGTCGAAGACGTGACCGACATTGTGCTCAATCTCAAGAAGGTGAAATTCAAAGCTGAGGATCATGAGCCGAAAAAACTTTCGTTGAGCGTGAATAAGGAAGGCGAAGTTACCGCCGGGGACATCCAGGAAGTGGCCGGCTACGACGTGCTCACCCCCAAGCTGGTGATTTGCACGCTCGACAAGAAACACAAATTTGACGCCGAGCTCGAAGTCCGTGTTGGCCGCGGTTTCGCTACTGGCGAAGAAAACAAACGCGCCGACCAGCCGATTGGCCTGATCCCGATCGATTCGATTTTCTCACCGGTTACCCGCGTGAAGTACGCGGTCGAAAACACGCGGGTTGGGCAACGCACCGATTACGACAAGCTGATTCTCGAAGTTTGGACCGATGGTCGATTGACTCCAGACGACGCGCTGCTCCAGGCCTCCGCGATTCTACGCCACCACCTCGACGTCTTCGTCAACTTCAACGAGGAAGTAATCGAGTTCGACGAGACGCCGGCGGGCGTGAGCGAAGAGAACCTGAAGCTCAAGAAGCTGCTCAACATGAGCGTGAACGAAATTGAGCTGAGCGTTCGCGCGGCTAACTGCCTGAACAACGCCAACATCACCACCGTTGGCCAGCTCGCGCAAAAGACCGAAAGCGAAATGCTCAAGTATCGTAACTTCGGCAAGAAGTCGCTCAACGAGATCAAAGACAAATTGCAACAGCTCGGCCTGAGTCTCGGGATGAAGTTCGAGGCTGGTTTGGTCGAACCTGTTGCGGGACCCGATGGCGCCACTTCCGGAAACGGCGCTGCTGCCGCGGCGACTGAACGCAAGTAACGTAATTCGATCGAGGCGAACCGATGAGACATCAAAGAAAGACGGTGCGACTCGGCCGCAAAGCTGAGCATCGCAAGGCGATGCTCGCCAATCAGGTTTGCAATTTGATCGAGCATCAGCGGATCAAAACCACGCTGGCAAAAGCGAAAGCGGTCCGTCCCCTTGCTGAACAAATGGTCACACTCGGAAAGAACGGCTCAATTCACTCGCGCCGAACGGCTTTTTCGACATTGCGGCACAAAGACTCCGTCAAAAAATTGTTCGACGAGATCGCACCCAGATCGACCGAGCGCAACGGCGGCTACACCCGCATCGTGCGACTCGGTCAGCGCAAGAGCGATTCCGCTTCGATGGCATTCATTGAATGGGTCGACGCCGCCGTCGTGATCGAAGAAAAGCCGGCTGAAGAAAAGAAGGCGAAGCGGAAAGAGCCGGAAGCGAAACCAAAGAAGGAAACGAAACGCGAAGAGCCCAAGGCGAAAGAAAAGGAAACGCCGGTGGCCGAGGAGCCAAAGAAAAAGCGCCGATGGTTCGGCCGAAAATCGAGCGACGAGAAATAATCATTTGATCGGCAACCTTCACCTCAATCCTCTCCCTGGCCAGGGAGAGGAAGTCGCGAAGCGGCAGGTGAGGGTCGAAGTTCAACCCAGCGGCACCAGCTTCCACTTTATTTTCCCATTGGCGATTTCGAGCCAGGCCACGCTCGCGGGCGAGCCCTGGTTCGGTCGCGCGATGCAACCCGGATTTAAAAACAACACTCCGCCGCGCTTCTCATTTCGCGGCACGTGGGTGTGACCATGCAAAACAACATCGACATCGTCGGGCGGAACATCCGGCGGAATATGCTGCAGCCGAAATCGCAATCCTCCTCGGACAAGATCGACAACCAACGGCCATTCCGAATTGCTGTCGCAATTTCCGCGAACAATCGTGACCGGCGGCCCGATCGCGCGCAGCTCATTCAAAATGATTTCCGCGCAGACATCGCCAAGATGCCAGATCTCGTCCGCGCCGCACGCAAGATCGACAATTTTCTGCGGCAACTTGTTATGAGTGTCCGCGACAACAAATACTCTTGTCATATTGAGTACGCCGATTGCTTCCAGGAATCTGCGCTCTAGTTTCACCTCGTGTCATTCAATAATTTCGAACTTTCGCCGGAAGTCGTGCGCGGCACCCAGGCGATGGGTTTTACCGAGCCGACGCCGATCCAGCTTCGCGCGTTTCCAATTATTCTATCTGGCAAAGACTTAATCGGCACCGCGCAGACCGGCACCGGCAAGACCGCTGCGTTCGCCCTGCCGATCTTGACCCTCCTCGCCAAACATGGCGCGTTCCGATGCCTTGTGCTCGAGCCAACTCGCGAGCTAGCCGCGCAAGTCGAGACCGCGTTTCGCGATTACGGCCGTTTCACCGACTTACGCGCGACCGTCGTTCACGGCGGCGTCGGCTACGGAAAACAGCGCGAAGACCTGAAGCGAGGGGTCGATGTTCTCGTCGCGACGCCCGGCCGGCTGCTCGATCTGCTCGAACAACGCACGATGGATTTGCGCCAGGTAAACATTCTGGTGCTGGACGAAGTCGATCGCATGCTCGACATGGGTTTTCTGCCGGATGTTCGCCGCATCGTCGAAAAAATTTCGACCGATCGACAAACTCTCTTGTTTTCGGCGACGCTTCCGCCAGAAATCGAGCGCCTTGCTGCGTGGGTGCTGCGCAACCCTGAGCTGGTAGAAATTGGCGTGCGCCGTTCACCGGCCGAAACCGTGACCCACGCTGTTTATCCGGTCGCGGCAGAACAGAAATTCGACCTTCTGATGGCGCTGCTGGAACGAACCAACTTCGATAGCGCATTAATTTTTTGCCGGACGAAACACGGGGCCGATCGGATCGCGCACAAATTAAAGCAGGGAAACCATTCCGTGGCGGTTTTGCATTCCAATCGCACCCAGCGCGAGCGCATTGAAGCACTCGAAGGATTCAAGAGCGGCAAATACGAAGTCATGGTCGCAACCGACATCGCCGCGCGCGGCCTCGACATCGCCGGCGTCAGTCACGTGATCAACTACGATGTGCCCGAGCACGCCGAAGATTACGTGCACCGCATCGGTCGAACTGGCCGGGCCCAAAATGTGGGCGACGCCTTCACCCTCATGAACGGCGAGGAAGTTTCTGCGTTACAGGCGATCGAACGTTTCATCGGACAAAAAATCCCGCGACTCAAACTCGATAATTTTCCGTATCTCTACACCATTCTTTTCGAACCTGAATCGATGACCGGCGGTAGACGCGCCATCGGCGGCGGCCGTTCGCATCGCGGTTATTCCTACGGACGAAGACGCAGGTAAGATCGACAATTAACTTTCAGTTATCTGCCAGTCCGGCTCGGACTACACCACTGATCCACCCAATCGTTCACCGTTTTGTACCAAAGCCGCGAATTCTGCGGCTTGAGCACCCAGTGACCTTCGTCCGGGAAATACAACATCTTCGACGGAATCTTTAATCGTTGCAGGGTCGTGAACAGTTGAAAACCTTCGCTCACGTCGAGCCGGTAATCATTCTGGCCATGAATCACCAACGTCGGCGTTTTGAATTTGTCCGCGAACAGGTGCGGCGAGTATCTGCGATACTTTTCTCTGTTCTTCCAAGGGGGCCCGCCAAATTCCCATTCGTTAAACCAAAGCTCCTCGGTCGTGCCGTAGGCCGACTCGCTGTTGAACACTCCGTCGTGTGACACGATGCATTTGAACCGATCGGTGTGGCCTAACAACCAGTTAGCCAGGTAACCGCCGTAGCTCGCGCCGAGCGTGGCCTCGCGGTTCTTGTCGATGAACGGGTACGTCTTCTCCACGTAATCGAGCCCCTTCATCAGATCGACGTACGGTTTGCCGCCCCAATCGCCGCTGATCGAATCGGTAAACTTCTGCCCGTAACCGGTCGAGCCGTGGAAATTGATCATCACCACCACGTAGCCGTTGGCCGCGAACAACTCCGCGTTCCAGCGATACGTCCACGAATTTCCCCACGCCCCTTGCGGCCCGCCGTGGATCAAAAACTTGAGCGGATATTTTCTATTCGGATCGAATCCCGGCGGCGTCACTATGAAACCATGAATCTTTTCATCGTTGGCGCCTTTAAAGGTGAAATCGTCGATGCCCTGCTTGTCTATGTTCGCGAGCAGACCTTCGTTCACGTGAGTAATCTTTCTCGGCACGCGCAGATCGCCGTGACTGTCCGGGTGCAGATTTTCTGACCATATCTCATCAGGCTCGGCGATTAGGTTTTGGGTGTAGTAAAGTGCGTCACGAGTTACGACTACATTGTCGATATGTTCGTCGTGCACATCAGGCCATTCCAATTCGGCTTTCGTCGGCGCGGAACTGTTCAATAAATTGGGATCCAGAAGTCCGCCGCGCCCAACTGAAGCTTGACCCAACACTGCCTGGCCTGCGGATTCATAGCTGAAGTAAATGAATTCGCTCGTGCTATTCCAGCTGTAGCTCCCCACCGAGCGATCAAACTTCTCCGTCAGATCGCGCGTCTTCCCTGATTGTCGATCCTGGACGAAGAGCCGCCATTTATCGGCTTCGAAGCCGGCGCGCGCTTGCGAGCGCCACGCGAGATATTTTCCATCCGGCGAATAGAGCGGCGTCGAATCGGCGCCGGGACTGGCGGAAATTTTCTTCGGGTCCGAGCCGGACTGGCCGTTAGCAGAACTGGACGCAAGCGAAACTATGAAAATCTCCGAGTTCGTGCTGATCGCTTCGACCTCGTCGATGTTGCTCGTGTAAGCGAGCTCCTGGCCGTCCGGAGAAATCGCATACATGTCCTGCCCTCCGAGATGAAACGGTGGCACATCGTGATCGCCCGGCGTGAGATCCCGCGGCTCACCGGTCGGACCCGAAGTACCGGCTCCCGAAACGACGCTCACGGCAAAGAGATGACGGCGCTTGAATTCGGTGAACGCGTTCCAGTGCCGATAAAAGAGCTTCGTGAAAATCTTCGCTTTCACTTTGCTCTTCTTCAGCTCGTCGTCGCGTTGCTTGTTGCACGCGTCGTCTTTGCAATCGGGATAAACCGCCGACACGAACACGATGTTCTTTCCGTCCGGCGACCAAATCGCGCCGTCGGCACCGGTCGACATGTTCGTGACTTGATGCGGCTTGCCATCCAGCTGCCCGCTTTCGGAACTAAAATCACACATCCAGATTTGGGTCGGATCCGTCGCTTTCGATGTCCAGATGAGCCGTTTGCCGTCGGGCGAAAATCGCGGCCGCTCCTCGTGATTCGGCGTTTCGCTCAAGCGCTTCGATTCACCGCCACTCGCCGGCACGATCCACAAATGCGAAATCTTTGTGTTCGCCTCAAGATCAACATCCGTCGCCGAGAACACGACCCATTTGCCGTCCGGCGACGGCACCGGCTCGTCCAGCCGTTTCAATTTCATCATGTCCTCGAACGTGAACGGATGCTTGGCACTTGGCGACGGCGTCTGAGCGAAAACCGAGCTGGCAAAAACGATTGAAACGGCGACAAAAATCTTCATGCGCTGCTCATTTGTATTTTGTCATTCCGAGCGAAGTCGAGGAATCTCTCGCCATTTCAGAAATATTTAGAGATGTCTCCACTTCGGTCGACATGACATTAGAATAGGGGCATGGCTGAAGTAACAATCGAAACTATTAAGAACGGTCCGTACATCGTGAAGGGCGAGGTGGAATTGATGGATAGCGACGGAAATAAATTTCCGGTGGAAAAACGGATGGCGCTCTGTCGTTGCGGCGCGTCGACCGAGAAACCATTTTGCGACGGCACCCATTCCAAGATCGGCTTTCAAGCGGCCGAGAAAGCCGTGCCCGAATCCAAAGAATAGCACCGCTGTCATGAAGACGCGTGCCTCTGCCGTTTATTTGCTGATTTTCACGCTAGCAAACTTGACGGCTTTAAGCCGTCAAGTTTCTGGAGCTGTCGGGGCCGCAGATCGCGTCGCGCTCGTTGGCGCGACCGTGATTAATCCCGCCGACGGCAAAGTGATGCCGAACGCAACTGTGGTGATCAACGGCGACAAGATCGAGCGCGTTTCGATAGGCAAGCAAGACGCGGCGGCTCTCGGAAAACAGATCGATTGCGCCGGCAAATTCATTTTGCCGGGTTACATCGACACCCACGTTCATTTCTTTCAATCAGCCGATCTGTTCACCCGGCCGGACGGCGCCGATTTGAACAGCATTCGCCCCTACAAAGATGAAGTCGCGTGGATCAAATCGCATCTGAACGACGTTTTCTCGCGCTACATTCGTTGCGGGATTACGAGCGTGGTCGATGTCGGCGGGCCGATCTGGAATTTCGAGGTCCGCAAAACTGCGAACGCGACCGCGAAGGCACCGCGGGTCGCGGTCGCCGGCCCGCTAATTTCCAGCGTCTCCCGCGAGAAACTCGATCTGGGCGATCCGCCGATCGTGAAGATCGACGGTCCCGAGCAAGCACGCGAGTTCGTGCGCAAACTCGCCGAGCAAAAACCCGATCTGGTGAAGATCTGGTACATCGTCGACAAGGATCATCCGGTCGACAGTTTCAGGCCGACCGTTCGCGCCACGGTTGAAGAAAGTCACGCCCATCAGATCCGCGTGGCGGTTCACGCGACCGAACTGGAAACGGCGCGCGCAGCAGTTGAAGAAGGCGCGGACATTCTGGTGCATAGCGTGGTCGATAAACCGGTGGACGACGCTTTCGTGAAACTACTGAAAGATCGACATATCATTTTGTGCCCGACCCTGGTGGTGTTCGAGCGTTACGGCCGAACGTTTTCACATCAGTTGAACCTGACGCCGGAAGAAAAAGCGTGGGGCAATCCAGAAGTGATCGCGACACTCGATGTGACGAAGATTCCGCAGGACAAATTGCCCGACCGGATCAAGAGCGCCCTGGCGAAACCGGACGAAGCACTGGATCGCATCAAGAAAACTTACGAGGTCGCGTTGCCGAATTTGAAGAATTTGGAAGACGCCGGCATAACGATCGCAGCCGGCACAGATGCCGGGAACATTGGAACCATTCACGGACCGGCGCTGTTCCGGGAATTTCAGTTGATGAAAGAGGCCGGGCTGACACCGATGCAGATTCTACAATGTGCCACGGCAAACGCTGCTCAACTTTTCGGCGGCGAGACCGGTGCGCGCATTGGCAAGATCGACAATGGCTATTTCGCCGATCTCGTGATTCTGAAATCCAATCCGGTTGACGACATCGCCCGAGCGTCAGACATCGACACCGTGATCAAGAACGGCGTGCTTTATCCGGCCGATTCGATTTTGCGTTGAACACAACCACGAATCCCGCAGCGATTCTGGCGAATGCGATCGGCATTCCGAGCGTCTAAGCAGCTGTGAAACGAGAAGCCGCGATCATCACCTTTCTTGCCGGAGCCGCGTTTTCGATCTTCGCGGCCGAGCCTGGCCAGAACGAGGATTGGAAAATAGTTAAGCAAAGCAGCGGCGTGGCGATTTACAGCCGCCCACACGCAGGATCGCGCCTAAAGGAATTCAAAGCGGTCGGCGAAATCGATGCACCGACCGAAACGGTTCATAAGGTGATCGACGACGTCGAGGCTTATCCGAGTTTCATGCCCTACACGACGGAGTGCCGCGTGATTGAAAGAAGCAGCGACTCGATTCTCACTTATCAGCGACTTTCGCCAAAGATCGTCAGCGATCGCGATTATACGCTTCGGATCGAAAAGAAATCGTGGCCCACGCAAAATGGGTCGGCTTATTTGAATCGGTGGAAACCGGCCAATGAACATGGCCCGGCCGAGAAGCCCGGCGTCTTTCGAGTGAAGTTGTGCGACGGTTCGTGGTTGCTCGAGCCGACCAGCGAGGGCAAAACGCGGGCGACTTATTTCGTGTTTACTGACAGCGGAATCACCGTCCCGCCTTTCTTGGCGAATACCATCAGCGAAACAGGAATCAGCAAACTTTTCGCGGCCGTGCGCAAACAAGCGAAAGACCCGAAGTATCAGGCGAAATAAGAGTTCACGCGTGAAGTTCGACCGATTTGGTTTATCCTGCGCGCTGCGCAGATGCCGCGGAACAACGATCTAAAGAAAATTCTCTTAATTGGCTCCGGTCCAATCGTGATCGGGCAAGGCTGCGAATTTGATTATTCCGGCGTGCAAGCGTGCAAGGCGCTGCGCGAAGAGGGTTACCAGGTCGTGCTCGTGAATTCAAACCCGGCCACGATTATGACCGATCCGGAATTCGCGGATCGCACTTACATCGAGCCGATCACGGCCGAAGTGATTGAAGCAATCATTGCTCGAGAAAAACCCGATGCGCTTTTGCCGACGATGGGCGGGCAGACGGCGCTGAATGCGGCGATGGAACTTTATCGCAACGGCGCCCTGGCGCGACACAAAGTAAAATTGATCGGCGCCAACGCGAAAGCGATCGCGAAGGGCGAAGATCGACAATTGTTCAAGGAAGCGATGCTGCGGATCGGACTCGACGTCCCGCGCTCGGGAGTGGCGCGCTCGCTCGCGGACACGGGGCGTATTGCTAAAGAGATCGGAACTTTTCCGCTCATCATTCGACCGGCGTTCACGCTCGGCGGGAGCGGCGGCGGCATCGCCTACAACCCGGACGAACTAGACGAAATCGCCGGCCGCGGCCTCGCCATGTCGCCGGTGAGTGAAGTGTTGATCGAGGAATCGCTCGTCGGCTGGAAAGAATTTGAAATGGAAGTGATGCGCGACCGGATGGATAACTGCGTCGTCGTTTGTTCGATCGAAAATTTCGACCCGATGGGCGTGCACACCGGCGACTCCATCACGGTCGCGCCGGTGCAAACGCTGACCGACAAGGAATATCAAATGATGCGCGACGCCGCGTTCGCGGTAATCCGCGAGATCGGCGTCGAGACCGGCGGATCGAACATCCAATTCGCGGTCCACCCGGACAACGGACGCATGGTCGTGATCGAGATGAATCCGCGCGTATCGCGTTCGAGCGCACTCGCGTCGAAGGCGACCGGTTTCCCGATTGCGAAGATCGCGGCCAAACTGGCGGTCGGTTACACGCTCGACGAAATCAAAAACGACATCACTCGCGAAACGCCGGCATGTTTCGAGCCGACGATCGATTACTGCGTCGTTAAAGTGCCGCGGTTCACCTTCGAGAAGTTTCCGCAAGCCGACGCTACGCTAACGACGCAAATGAAAAGCGTCGGCGAAGCGATGGCGATCGGCCGCACGTTCAAGGAAGCGCTGCAAAAAGCGCTGCGTAGTCTGGAAATTAAACGCTTCGGACTAGCTATGGACGGAAAACATCCTCTCGCTTGGCGCGCAAACGGCGCCGACAAACCAGATTGGGACCGCGAACTTCTGACACAAAAGCTAAGCACTCCAAACGCAGAGCGAATTTTCTATATCGCTGAGGCGTTCGCAGCTGGCTTCAGCATCGACGAAGTATTCGAATTGTCGAAAATCGATCGCTGGTTTTTGCGAAACATTAGAGAAATTGTCGATGAGGGGGATCGCTTCGAGAGCGACAGCGCGCTTCATACTTGGCTGAACGAACAGGAAGGAAAGAAGCAGGTCCCGCCGTCGAATCCAAGGTCTGCAAAATCAAGTGTTCTTCGTGCAAAAAAATTTGGATTTTCAGACGTCCAACTCGCGTGGCTTGGTATCGGCACTTCGGAGGAAGCGCGGCAGCGAAGACAAACGCTCGGCATATCCCCGACTTATCGGCTGGTCGATACCTGCGCGGCCGAGTTCGAAGCTTATACGCCATATTACTACTCGACTTACGGGGACGAGAATGAGCGGCGCGAGAGTGGTAAACGAAAAGTAATGATCCTGGGCGGGGGGCCGAACCGGATCGGTCAGGGAATTGAATTCGATTACTGCTGCGTGCACGCGGCGTTCGCGCTGCGCGAGCTCGGGTTCGAAACGATCATGGTTAATTCGAACCCGGAAACCGTTTCGACCGATTACGACACCAGCGACAAACTTTATTTTGAGCCGCTCACGCTAGAGGATGTCCTTAATATATATGAGCAGGAAAAGCCGGAAGGCGTGGTGGTGCAGTTTGGAGGACAGACCCCGCTCAACCTCGCTGACGGATTGAAAGCGGCCGGCGTTCCGATTTTTGGGACGCAGCCGGAGAGCATTGAGACAGCGGAGGATCGAAAACTGTTTGCCGCAATGCTCGATAAGCTCGGACTGCGTCAAACGCCGAGCGGATCGGCGGTCAGTACCGATGAAGCAGTAAAGATCGCTGCCAAAATTGGTTACCCCGTCCTGGTCCGACCGAGTTTTGTTCTGGGCGGGCGCGCGATGGAGCTGGTTTACAACGAATCAGATTTGCGGCGCTACATGACCAGCGCGATCGAAGTAACGCCGGATCGCCCAGTGCTGGTCGATCGTTTTCTCGAAGACGCCATCGAAGTCGACGTCGATTGCATTTCCGACGGTGAAACAACCGCGATCGGGGCGATCATGGAACACATCGAAGAAGCGGGCATTCACAGCGGCGACAGCGCGTGCGTAATCCCGACATTTTCCTTGTCGCAGAAAGTGTTGAGCGAGATTTCGTCAGCGACAAAGGCGATGGCGCGCGAATTAAACGTCCGCGGCCTTATGAACGTGCAGTTCGCAGTTAAAGGTGAAGATGTTTATGTCCTGGAAGTAAATCCGCGCGCGTCCCGCACGGTGCCATTCGTGAGCAAGGCGATCGGCGTGCCCCTGGCCAAATTGGCGGCGAAGATTATGGCCGGCAAAACTTTGCGCGAGCTCGGATTCACCAAGGAAATCGTGCCCAAACACTTCTCCGTCAAAGAAGCGGTCTTCCCGTTTCTGCGTTATCAAGGGATGGACATTTCGCTAGGACCGGAAATGAAATCGACGGGCGAAGTGATGGGAATGGACGTCGATCTTGGACTCGCTTACGCAAAATCGCAGATGGCTGCGCCGCCGCCGTTGCCGAAAAAAGGGAATGTGTTCATCAGCGTGAAAGATAGCGACAAGGAGTCGGTGATTCCGGTCGCGCGCGAGTTTGTCAAACTCGGCTTCGGAATTATCTCCACCAGCGGCACAGCGGACGCGCTGGCGAAAGCCAAAATCAAAGTGAAAAAGGTCTTCAAATTGCACGAAGGCCGGCCCAACGTGCTCGATCGGGTCAAGAATGGCGACATCAGTTTCATCATCAACACGCCGAGCGGGAAAATCCCGCGTGAGCACGAGGTTATGATCCGAAATGCCGCGCTCGCGCAAAAAATTCCGATCATGACGACGGTGCGCGCGGCCCAGGCGAGTGCGAACGGGATTCGTTCTTTGCAAAAAAGCAAAGTGCAGGTGCGGAGCCTGCAGGAATATCACGCTACAGTCTGAAAATTTGCGACGGGTATAGACCGCCGCTACAGCAGAAGAATGAAGATGTGGATCTTAGCGATGTTCCTATTAAGCTCCGCGCTATTTGCAGCGGAAGAAAAGAAGGAGGATACGAGTCCCGTGAGTACAGGAAATGAAGTCGCAGTAATCACAACGAGCGAGGGCGACATGGTCGTGGAGTTCTGGACCGACGCCGCGCCGAACACGATCGAAAATTTCAAGAAACTGGCCCGCGCCGCTTTTTACAACGGCACGATCTTCCATCGGATCGTGAAAGCATTCATGATCCAGGGCGGCGATCCGAATTCAAAAGATCCGAGCAAAGAAAATCGCTACGGCGAAGGCGGTCCCGGTTACAAAATCAAAGCGGAGTTCAACGATCACTTGCACGAGCGCGGCGTGATCTCAATGGCGCGCGAGCCCGATCCGGATTCGGCTGGTTCACAATTCTTCATTTGTCTCGCGCCGGTGCCGCGACTCGATCACCAATACACAACGTTCGGCAAATTGATCAAAGGGGACGACGTGCTCGCAAAAATTGGCGACACCCCGGTGAGCCGCAATAGCATGGGTGAAATGAGCAAACCGACGAAACGCGTGGGGATCGAAAAGATCGACATCGTCCCGGCCGGTTCGGTGCACTAGCCCTCCTCTTGTCATTCCGAGCGAAGTCGAGGAATCTCCTACTGTTTCAGAAACATTTAGAGCTGTCTCCACTTCGGTCGACATGACACAAGACAAAACAAAAGTCGCGCTGGTGCAGATGCGTTGCTGCGCGGATTCCGAGAAGAATTTCTCGCGCGCTCTCGATTTCATTCGCGACGCGGCCAAGAAAGGCGCAGGGATTGTCTGTCTGCCCGAACTTTTCCGCTCCCAATATTTTTGCCAGACCGAAGACCACAAAAATTTCGAGCTGGCGGAAGAAATCCCCGGAAGATCAACCTCCGCGCTAAGCGAATTGGCGGGCGAGCTAGGCGTGGCGATTGTCGCATCGCTTTTTGAGAAACGAAGCGCCGGCATTTATCACAACACCGCCGCAATCATCGATGGCGACGGGAAGTTCCTCGGAAAATATCGCAAGATGCACATTCCGGACGATCCGCTCTATCACGAAAAGTTTTATTTCACGCCGGGCGATCTTGGTTTTCAGGCGTGGGAAACAAAGTCCGGCAAGATCGGCGTCTGCGTTTGCTGGGACCAATGGTATCCGGAGGCGGCACGACTAACAGCGCTGCGCGGCGCGGAAATTATTTTTTATCCGACGGCGATCGGGTGGCATCCGAGCGAGAAAGAAGAATTTGGCGGGGCCCAACATTCCGCCTGGGAAACCATTCAACGGAGCCACGCGATTGCGAACGGCTGCTACGTCGCCGCAGCGAATCGCGTCGGCCATGAAGCGCCGGCCGGCGGCGACGGAATTGAATTCTGGGGGCAAAGTTTCATTTGCGGGCCGGACGGCGAGATTCTCGCCAAAGGTTCGGTCGATCAAGAGGAAATGGTGATCGGCGAAATCGATTGGGACCGCGTGAATGAATACCGGACGCACTGGCCGTTTCTGCGCGACCGGCGCGTCGACGCCTACGCGGGAATCGAGCGACGGTTGCTCGATTGACAGTTTCATTTTGCGGAGAAGCGCCGTACGTTTGCGGCATGAAAACGATTCTCTTCATAACAATGTTTTGCGGGGTGGCTTGCTTTGCCCAGGCACAAGAAGTCACAAAGGCCGCAGCGCAATTGGAGCCGAAGTCGGGCAGTCAGGTAACCGGCCTGGTCACATTCACAAAAGTTGGCGACGAAATCCAGGTGGTCGCTGACATCCAAAATCTCAAACCGGGCAAACACGGTTTTCACATTCACGAAAAAGCCGATTGCTCGGCGGCGGACGCAGCGTCAGCCGGCGCCCATTTCAATCCGACCCAAAAACATCACGGCGGACCGATGACGCTCGAGCACCACGCCGGCGATCTCGGCAACATCGAAGCGGATGCTTCCGGCAAAGCGCATCTTGATTGGAAAGGCAAGTTGAGTCTTAGCGGGAAAGATTCAATCATCGGCAGATCTGTGGTCGTTCACGAGAAAGAAGATGATTTGAAGACGGATCCGGCCGGCAATTCCGGCGCGCGGATCGGCTGCGGCACCATTAATGCGGCCGATTAAGCTCTGCGCGAAATGGTAAGATCGACATGCAGTTAATGACGTTGAGTGAAATTCGCCGGAGCGCGCAAAGCGGGCCGGTATCGGCCCGGGTGCACGTCCAGGTCGAATCGGCAGCGCCGAAACTCACTCGCGAACAAAAACCGTACTGCGAACTGGGTCTGGCCGACGCCTGTGATCGGATGACGTTGCGGGTCTGGAGCGATCATCCTGCTTACAAAGCGTGCAGCGCTCTGAACAGCGAAAGCTTCATCGAGCTTACCGGAGAATTTAATTCTCATTCGCAGTACGGCCTCGAAGCACAGAAATGGACCGTGCGGCCATTAACGGCGCAGGAGAAGGACGAATTGTTGCAGGGCCCGGGCGAGCTGCGAGCCAAACAAAACGCAGATTGGCAATTCATCGTCGAGACGATTGTAACGATCACCGATCCGCGTTTGCGCGCGTTGTGCGATGCGTTTGTGAAAGATTTGGGCGAGCGTTTTCGGCGCACGGCGGCAGCGCGAAATTATCATCACGCGCGTCGCGGCGGCTTGGTCGAGCACACCGCGCAGATGATGCGGATCGCGAATAAGATCGCGCCGTTGTATCCGCAATTGAATGCCGATCTTTTGCTGGCCGGGATTCTGTTTCACGATTGTGGCAAGCTTTGGGAAAACGCACTGCCCGAAAACGGATTCGTCATGGGCTATGATGAGCGGGGTGAATTATTGGGACACATCTCGATCGGGCTCGAGCTAGTGAATTCGTTGTGGCGAAAAGTTTCGGCGGACAATGGCGACGCGTGGAAAAGCCTCACCCCGCCATCAGAAGATGTACGTCTGCATTTGTTGCATCTAATTGGAGCACATCATGGCGAAGCGCAATTTGGTTCACCGGTGAGTCCGAAAACCCCGGAGGCGATGGCGCTCCATTACATCGATAATCTGGATGCGCGGCTTGAAATGTTCGCCGCCGGCTACACCACGGCGAAACCGCTGGCTGGGCGCATCTTCGACCGCGTCCGTCCGTTGCCGGCAAATTTGGTGGCACCGCTTGAAAAATTTCAAGCGCCGGCAGGTCGGCAGAAATCGGCCGATCAACTATTTTAACTGAAGCCGGCGCCTGGCTTCAGCGAGATAAGTTTTGTCGATCTCAAAGCCAATGAATTTGGGGACGTCGCAATTCTTGGCGGCAATGGCCGAATTTCCAATACCGAGAAACGGATCGAGCATCGTCTTCACAGACGAGATAGCGTGAAGTTTGATGCACCATTCGGCCAGTTGCACCGGAAACGTGGCCGGATGTGGTCGCTCCTTCTCGCGGCTCTGGATTGTTTGATAAGGAATGAACCAGGTATTGCCCCGACACCGTGCGTCGCGCCCCCGCGTATGCGACCAGCGAGCGATGTTGCTCTTGTCTTGATAAGGCACACCGAGCGCGAGTCGGTCGATGTCGATCTTGCCGTCGACAGTGAAGTGAAAGATGTATTCGTGGCAGTCGTTCAGGAATCTTTTTGAACTGATCGGTTTGAAATGACCGAAGGTCCGATCGTCAATGGCGATCGATTTGATCCAATGAATCGTGTTTTGAAGAACGAACAGGTCGCGCAGCTGAAAAACAATTTCGTGCGGAAGCATCGGGTTTGATGGCGCGGAACCGACATTGAGAAAAAATGAGCCGGTCGGCTTGAGAAGGCGACGAATTTGCGTCGCCCACACCGCGCACCAATTCAAATACGATCGTCGATCCTGTCGATCAGAATATTTTCGATATCCGATGCCGAGGTTATAGGGCGGCGACGTAACCACGAGATCGACGTCGGCATCAGGCAAGCGGGCCATGCCTCGAACGCAATCCTCGAGGCGCAGATGAAACTTGGTCACCAAAGAAAAGTGGCCGAACAAATTCGATTCGTACAGCGAATTCGTTATTGTTTAGGCAATGTCGGACAAACCTTCCAAGCTGAAGATTGCAGGGCGCGAATTCACCTCGCGCTTGCTTGTCGGCACCGGGAAGTTTGCTTCGAACGAATTGATGCGCGATGCGCTGGTAGCGAGTGGGACCGAAATTGTGACGGTGGCGCTGCGGCGCGCCGATCTTTCCGGCAAGCACGATCCGTTCGCGAATATTCTGGATTTTATCGATCCGAAACGCTTTCTGCTTTTGCCAAACACGAGCGGAGCACGCACCGCTGAAGAGGCAGTGCGGCTGGCGCGTTTGGCGGCGAGCGCCGGCTTGCCCAGATGGATCAAGCTCGAGATCCATCCCGATCCGCGTTATTTATTGCCGGATCCGGTGGAGACACTTGCAGCGGCTGAAATCCTCGTGAAAGAAGGATTCACGGTGCTTCCGTACATCAACGCCGATCCAGTCCTGGCGAAACGTTTGCAAGACGTCGGCACCGCCACAGTGATGCCACTTGGCTCGCCGATCGGCAGCAATCGCGGGATTGAAACCCGGCCACAAATCGAAATCATCATTGAGCAGGCGACGGTACCGGTCGTTGTCGACGCGGGTTTAGGAGCGCCAAGTCAGGCCGCTGAAGCGATGGAAATGGGCGCGGACGCAGTTTTGGTGAATACCGCGATCGCGATCGCGTCTGATCCCATCCGCATGGCGCAAGCGTTCAAAAAGGCGATCGAGGCCGGCCGTGAAGCGCACGAAATCGGTTTGGGCGAAAAGCAATTGACGGCTTCGTCGACGAGTCCACTGACTGCATTTTTCTCGAGTCAGGCGCAG
>Ga0209804_1000115_pt1 | contig 68206 bp, 66 predicted proteins | sample GraSoiAngelo_139_FD_185896 | JGI IMG/M metagenome (GOLD analysis project Ga0209804, IMG submission 185896) | Grasslands soil microbial communities from the Angelo Coastal Reserve, California, USA - 14_0929_12_20cm (SPAdes) (version 2) | ecosystem: Environmental > Terrestrial > Soil > Grasslands ... | reverse complement strand
GAGTCCAGCGCGGCCTCACCATCGGTAAGACCGACGATTATTGCTACAACATCCTCGAAGACCCCGTTCACATCCACGACTTGCAGGCGACCATCCTGCATTGCCTCGGAATCGATCACACGAAGCTGACGTACAAATTCCAGGGCAGATATTTCCGTTTAACGGACGTCGGCGGGTTCGTCGTGAAGAAAGCCCTCGCTGGAGCGTGAGCGGTACGGTCTCTACTTGCTCGGACCTACTTCATCACCTTGCCCGGTCCTGATCGCTTTGCCGGCCCGGCCCCATGAGCTGGCTTGAACTCATGCAATCATGCGAATACTCACCACCAGGCGAGGGCGTCCGCAGGCAAGTACCGCAGATCGGCACCAGCCAGGGGGCGCTCTCATAGCATGACGGCGGAGCCATGACCTCTTGAAGCCTAAGCCATCTTCATCGCGCCCTTGGGAACAGGGTCGAGTTAATCGGCTCCTGGAATCCGTTTGCTTCTGCCCCTCACAAGATGCGGCTAAGACGATGCGCCAATGACTCTTTCTTCGTTCGTGCGAGTCGAGCCGCATTGAGGGCACTTCCAGAGCCGAAAACTCCTCTTCTGTGGATTGGTTTCCGCAAGATACATCGGTCGACCGTCGACCGAACATTTCACGCGCGGCGTGGAATCCAATTCTATCTGTCCTTTGCCCGCAACGAGAAAGTATCCTTTTGAAGGGTTGTAATGTACGACGCAATCCGGCCGCGGACACGTGTAGGTGGCCGTCTGACCCGGCGCAATCTGGGTCTTTCCAGATTCTTTCACTGTCATTTCAATGTGATGTTCGTGGCAAAGCGCGCGAAGGTATTTGCCAGTCTGTCCAGCAAGCATAAGGCCTCCTCGGAAACTGCTCAGGGGGTTCCTCTCAGAGCTTGTACGCCAAGGCGGCATGGTTGGGATGTGTGCGTTTTGCCCCCGGTTGCCATTCTTGTATAGCATCCGTCGTTCGGCTGTCAAGAGTCCATCCTGATTCAATTCTCTAATTTTTGAATATCCCTTTTGCTCTATAACGGAGATGCGATAGACGACTCCGGCTCCGTCGTCAGAGACGAGAAGCGAACCGTCCGGCGCGACCGTCACTCCCACCGGCCGCCCGTACACGTCCGGGCCGGCAGGATTCGGCACCAGGCCGGTAAGGAAGGGCAGGGGATCCGCGGATGGTTTGCCATCCTTGAACGCCACAAACGCCACTTGGTAACCCGAACGCGTCGAGCGGTTCCATGATCCATGTTCCGCAACAAACGCTCCGCCCCAATACTTTTCTGGAAATTGTTTGCCGGTGTAAAACGCGAATTGCAGCGGCGCGACGTGCGCTCCTAGCAACACATCGGGAATAATGGCGCGCCTCACCAGTTCCGGATGCTCCTGCTTCACGCGGGAATCCACGTTGTCGCCAATGTAGCCGTACGGCCAGCCGTAGAATCCGCCGTCTTTGAGCGAGGTGAAATAATCCGGCGGAAGATCGTCGCCGAGTTCGTCGCGTTCGTTCACGCTGGTCCAGAGTTCACCGGTCACCGGTTCGATCGCTAGTCCAACGGGATTTCGCAGTCCCGTCGCATACTGCCGCGCATTTTTTCCGTCGAGATCGCAAATCGTGACTGCGGCACGGATGGGCGGCTCGCCGGTGTTAATGTTCGAGTCCGAGCCGACGGCGATGAACAAATGCTTCCCATCAGGAGCAACAACCACCGTGCGGGTGTCGTGCCCGCCCGAAGGCAAGCCCATCAGATGTTCTTTTTCACCCAGGCGCTTGGAGGTTTTGGGATCGTACTTGAAGCGCACCAGCTCGTTCATGTTCCCGACGTACACGTAGTCTTCGTGAAACGCGATGCCGAACGGACGATTCATTCCGTCTACAAACACTTCGCGTTCCCGCGCGCCGCCCGTGTTTTTCGGGTCACGAAGGATGAGGATTTGGCCTCGTCCTGTTGTATCGGCGAGGAAGATGTCTTTGTTCGGCGCGACCGTCAGGAAGCGGGGCCGCTTGAAATTAGTCGCGAAGATATTGACGCCAAATCCTTCAGGAACGGTGGGGAGAAAACCCGCTGGTGGCTTCTCGCCACGCGGCCCGTTGCCTGCCGACCTCGTGGCGAACGGCGCCGGCAGCTTCGGCGGCTGGCCGTGCGTGACTTGCGCAGGCAAACTGGCCGCCAGCACTAAGCTCGATGCAAAACAGAAAATGATTTTGCGATTTGTCAATTTTGTCCTCTCGCCTTGAGCATGTTTTATTACTTGAGTAGGATGCCCGCAGCGTCCCGCGGTTCCATTTCCTGTCTTCCATCCTACCCGATAAGCGGCTGCGCCGCTCTTAGGCCAGTTCACTCGCCACCTTCCCTGGTGCAGTCGCATTCAGCACAGGCTTCTGGAGAAACGTACTCACCGCCAACCCTCTTTCGCTAGAATCCTCCCAGGTCCCCTCATCGTGATTTGGTAATCGGTTCGACAATTTCGGAAAGTTTTGATCTTATTGTGATTGGCTTGCGGCCCCGCAGGCGAAAAGGCGGGCGCACAAGCCGGACAAGGGCCTCACCATCGACGAATTCATCGAAAAGTTTTTGATTACCCGACGCTCAGCGAGACGTACAAATACGCCGCGTACGACGGTCTCGGCAATCTTGCCGGCCACAAAGTGCGCGAAGGATAGCGTCTGCAGGCGGCCTTCGCGCGGGAATTGTGCTATTGAGGCAATCCAGTTGCCGGGTTTTTGATGCAAAGGGTTGGCAACAATTCGATGATCAAATTCATCCCAAAGTCGGCTTCCACAGCGCTCTTTTCCCTGATATTGGCCGCAATTGCGCTGCTCTTTGCTCTTGGCGCGCAGAGCAGTCCCTCCGCTGATTTCCCCGGATCTGAAAAAAGCTACTTGGGCTTCGACCGCAACATTTATCCGGGTGACGGGGCGCTGCCGATTCTCCGTAAAACCTTTGCGTTTTCGGGCTACTGGCTCAGCCCTCCACCTGGTGAAAAAAACAACACCTGGTCTGGCAAGCGGGAACTGCTCCGCTCGCAGGGGTTTGGTTTTGTGGTTCTCTATCGCGGGCCTGATAGCAGTGAACTTAAAACGCAGGCCGTTGCAAAATCCAAAGGACCTCGCGACGGAGACGACGCCGCGGCCTCCGCGAAAGCAGAAGGTTTCTCCTCAGGGACGGTCGTTTTCCTGGATATTGAGGAAGGTGGGCGTCTACCGGAGACCTATCACACCTATCTTGCCGCCTGGTCGGAGGCACTCGTCCGCGGCGGATTTCATCCTGGCGTCTATTGCTCCGGAATCCCCGTCAAAGAAGGGCCCAAAATCAGCATCACGACGGCCGATGACATTCGCCATCACTCGCCGACACGCGATATCGCCGTCTGGGTTTATAACGATGCCTGTCCACCTTCTCCGGGCTGTGCCTTTCCACACGATCCGCCACTGCCCGGAAAAAGCGGAATCCACTACGCGTCGATCTGGCAATTTGCGCAGTCGCCCCGGCGAAAAGGATTCACATCTCGCTGCGCCCGGACTTATTTGCGAGACGGAAATTGCTATGCGCCCGGCGATACCGTTCATTCCTGGTTTCTCGATGTGAATATCGCGACTTCGCCCGATCCTTCGGGAGGGACGAAGTGAGCGGACAGGAGTGACTTCGCAAAACTAGAGAGGCGGCCACGCGCAAGGCTGCGGCCGCCTTTTCTACTCCAACGTTAAACTTCGAACTTCAAATTTGTCCCAGTCCGCCGTCCACGTTGATTTCTTCGCCCGTGATGTACGAGGCGTCTTGCGAAGCCAGGAACGCAACGACGCCGGCAACTTCTTCCGGTTGCCCGAACCGCTTCATCGGCACTTTTCCAAGAATGTCCTTGGCGAATTCATCCACGGCTTCTTTGGAAAGCCCGGTTCTTCCGAAGATGGGGGTGACAATCGGACCCGGCGCCACGGAGTTCACGCGGATGCCGCGCCCCGCGAGTTCCGCCGCTGCGGTTCTGGCCAGTGAACGCAAAGCCGCTTTCGTGGCGGCGTAGGCGCTTGCCCCCGCTGTGCCTTTCTGGTCGGCAACGCTGGTATTCAGGATGATCGATGCCCCGTCATTCAGGAAAGGAATCGCTTTCTGGACGGTGAAGTAAGCTCCCTTGATGTTGGTGTCGAATTGTTCGTCGAACAGGGTTTCGGGAGTTTCAGCAAGCGGAGCAAACTTCGCGACCCCCGCGTTCACGAACAGAACGTCAATTTTTCCAAGCTTCTTCGAAACTTCCGAATACAACTTGTCCACATCCGAGAGCTTGGACACGTCGGCCTGGACGGCCACAACGCCGTTGCTGATGGTCTTCACGGCCTCGTCGAGCGTCTTCTTGTTGCGTCCCGAGATGGCCACCCGGGCGCCCTCTTCCTGCAGGCGCTTCGCCGAAGCCAGCCCGATGCCGCTGTTACCGCCCGTTACGACTGCTACTTTCCCTTGCAATCTCTTTGTGCTGCTCATGTTGGTCTCCGTTGTTCCGTTTTTAGAGGCCAGCTTCCCCGGATGTCCGCCCGGCCTCCGAGCTTTTGATAATTAGATGGCTATCGAAGTATACGGTTACAGCCAGTTTGAACTTTTTCGATGCGGGAATATTCCGGCTGGCGGTGGAGGCTGCAATTGGTTAGACTCCGGCCAGGCTCGGGGGCTGTTCTTATATGGACCGCTCGCAAATCGAGAAAATCTCCAAAGCCCTGGCCGGCGAGACGCGCCTGCGAATCTTTGAGTCCATTTGCCGTGGCAAGCAAATGAATTGCGGAGAAATTGTCTCGATGCGCGGGATTACCCCGGCCACGGTTTCGCACCATTTGAAAATCCTGAGCGAAGCAGGATTGATTACCTGCCGACGCAACGGACAGTTTGTCTACAGCGAGCCCGTGCCGGAGACCCTGAAAGAATTTACTCGAACGCTGGCGAAGATGGCGCGAAGCAAGAAAGGGCCGCGCCGTTGATTCCGAGCGCGACTGGAAGTGTTTTGCGGATAAGAAAAAGGGTTCAGTTGGTGGGATTTCGGAGAAACTTGAAATACGACAAGCGCTGCCTTGTTTTTCTGTTCGCTTTTGCTACCTCTTTTGTGCCAGGTAATTTCTACGGTTCCGTGTCTTTTTTGCATACGCATCTCCTTTCTTTCTAACCTCTTATCGCCACGTCGCATCTAAGCTGAGGTATAATGAATGGTTCACATTTTTATCGCATCGCGCCCATCAAAATAATTCGTGCGGGATTCTGGGGATAACTCAGTTAAGGTGTTCGTAGAGGGGTGCGGGCTTCCCAGAGTCAATCAAACCCTAGCAGGAAGGGAACAAAGGAGTCCTACTACATGGTGAAACACTACTTGCTGGCCAGCGATTTCGACCAGACACTTAGTTTCAACGACTCTGGTGTGGTGCTGAGCGAGCTCATCGGTTTTCACGGGTTTCACGACAAAGTCAAAGGCTTGGCGGAGATCAACCTGGTTCAACAGGGCGCGGAGCTGAGCTATCTCATACTGCATGATCCGGATTTTCGCCACGTGCGGCGGGAGCATCTCGTCGAGACCGGAAAGCGCATTCGCCTGAAGCACGACGTGGCGCTATTCGCGCGCGCACTCGACACCCTTGGCGAAGGCTGCAAATTTCATTTCAACGTGATCTCCGCCGCGCCTCAAGAGATTATTCAATCGGCGCTCGAAGGGATCGTTGCGCCGGATCATATCTTCGGCACGCGGTTCCGGTACAACGAAGCCGGCGAAGTGCATTCCATCATTCGAGCTTCGGCGGGCTGGGGAAAGATCACTGTGCTCGAAGAGCTTCGCGCGAGCCTCGGCATCAGCCACGACCAGATTATTTACATGGGCGACGGTAGTTCCGACTTGCCGGTGATGATGCACGTCAATCAATACGACGGCTTGACCATCGCGGTGAGTGAGGCCAGGTTCATCACGCGCGTCGCGAAGCGCACGGTGCTCAGCGACAATGCGATGAGCGTGCTTGTCCCGGTGATGGAAAAAGTCTTGAATTGGGATTCCGCCAAAATCCGGAAGTTCTTCGCTTCGCAAGGGCTCACATTGCTCGAATGGGAAAAAGTGCGCACCGACATGCTGACGATTCAGGAATCGGCGGAGCCCATGGCGGCTACGCCGGCGTCCTAAAACACCAGTTTATAGTTCTTAATGTTGGGGTCGGAGAGGGCGGACTGCGATCCGCCCTTTACCTTTCGGTACGCCGAGCATGTCCGATTGCCTGGAAGTGCAAGTCCTCTTCACAACCTGATAGAGGTGAAGTGACAGCGAAGCGCAAGGGCCTCGCCGTGAGGTGGGGTCTGAAGCAGCTGGGCGACTATTGTCTAAACAGCGGACACCTACGAGGGCGACGCAAAGCTCGTGTATTCGCGGCCGTTCTTGCAATCACTGCGCAAAACGCACAAATTCTGCGAAAGGCCTTGGTTCAGGCCGCTATACAACTTGACGCCATCCCAAGCCATCGCGACCATCGCGATGCCTATGGACGCTAGGTGATAGACTTTGAATTAGAAGGCCCTTTAGGGAAAGCCCTGGTCCGAAGTTCTTGGATTGTTTTGTCGGGGGAAGGGTTCCCCCGGCTGATCAGTTGTTATGTGCTGTAAGGAGTAGAGATATGTCAGCGAAGCTGCTTGATGTGGTCGGGTTGCTGGAGGACCAGCCAGCCTCTAAGCTTATTCGTGGCCAAGTCGGCACAGTTGTAGAGTCCCTGGCCTCAGGCGTATTTGAGGGTCGAGTTTAGCGACGACAATGGTCGCACTTACGCGAGTCTTGCCTTGCGCTCTGAACAATTGCTGGTTCTTCACCGCCAAATTGCCGCTGCCTGAGGAGTTTCGCATTCTTTCCTAAGGCAAGCACGAATACCCAAACCTGGCTCTGATCGAATTTCTGGATTCCTCTCTGTTGAGAAACGAATCGTTCCTCCAGCCCTTTCTAAATTTCGCGGCAAAGTGGATAATTCTCTGTTCCGCATCTCACGAAAAGGCGTTTTAGCGATTCATGGCACACGTGAAGACCAAGAAGGGAGTCATCGGCATCCTCACCGGGGGCGGCGACGTTCCCGGCCTCAATCCGGCCATTCGCGCCGTCACTCTCCGAGCGCTTCGCGAAGGCTATCAGGTCATTGGCATTCGCCACGGATGGGCGGGCCTGGTCGATATGGTCCGCGAGAAGGACTACGACAACTCCGACAACTTCTTCCTGCTTGATGAAGAAACTGTGGATCGCGTGGGGCGCACGGGCGGCACTTTCCTTCATTCCTCGCGGACGAATCCGGCGCGCGTGGGCAAGTCCACGGTGCCGGAGCAGTTGAAAAGCAAATACACCGCCGAAAAGAACGATCTCACCTCGGAAGTTCTAAAAAACCTTGCCTGGCTGGGCATTGATACGGTAATTCCTATCGGCGGCGATGACACGCTGAGCTACGGAGTCCGCCTGCATAAAGAAGGATTCCGCGTCATCGGCATCCCCAAGACGATGGACAACGACGTGCCCGGCACGGACTATTGCATCGGCTTCAGCACCTGCGTGTCGCGCACGATTCAGATGGTCAACAGCCTGCGCACTTCAGCCGGCTCTCACGAGCGATTCATGGTGCTGGAAGTTTTTGGCCGCTACGCCGGCTTCACCGCCATGCTCCCTACCATGGCGGGCGCGGCGAACCGCTGCGTCATTCCCGAATTCAAGTTCAACATCGAACGCCTTACGGAACTGTTGGTGGAAGACCGCCGCAAAAATCCCAGCCGGTATTCGATTGTGCTTGTCTCGGAAGGGGCGATGTTTGAAGGCGGCGAAATGGTCTTCGAAGGCGCGGAGACCGACGCTTACGGCCACAAGAAGCTGGGCGGCATCGGCGACATCGTCGCGGAAAAGGTGCGCGATCTCTCGGCGAAGTTCAATAACGGCAAGAAAATTGACGTCATCAACCAGAAGCTCGGCTACCTTGTACGCTGCGGGTATCCGGACGCGATTGACTGCATTGCTCCCATGGCTTACGGCAATCTGGCTCTTGATCTGCTTTTAAAAAATGTGAGCGGCCGCCTGGTGGTGCTGAAGAACGGTCACTACGACAATATTCCTCTCGAAACTGTCACTGCTACCAAGAAGGTCGTCAACGTCAAAGAGCAATACAACATCGACCGCCTTCGGCCGCACTATGCCAGTTTCGACAAGCATCCTCTCTTCCTTGTGACCGACGCCGTGGCCTAGCTCGTTCTTTTCACACTGTTCAGAACGGCCTCTTCTCGCAACGATGGCGTTGGGAAGAACCCGTCTCTTGCCATCCCCGCGTGAATGAATATGATGATGATTCCCGCAATTCTATCCCGAAGTCCTTGAGGGGGCTTTATTCACGTCCTGGGGATTGACGTCGGAACGGGCGGCACGCGCGCGATTGTCATCGATCAAAACGGTCGTCTCGTTTCTTCCGCTACAGAAGACCATCAGCCGTTTGCTTCTCCGCAGATTGGCTGGGCTGAGCAGCAGCCCGAAGATTGGTGGCGCGCCACTTGCATCGCGGTGCGCAAGGCGCTAGGGGACGCGAAACTCACGGGGAAAGACATCGCGTGCGTGGGTTTCTCCGGCCAAATGCATGGCGCAGTCCTTCTCGATGAGAAGGGAAACATCGTTCGTCCCGCGCTGATCTGGTGCGACGTGCGCACCGAAAAGCAAGGCCACGACCTTACCAAGGCTCTTGGCTTGCAGCGTCTGATTCAGCTCACCTGCAACCCCGCGCTCCCCAACTTCACGCTCACGAAAATTCTTTGGGTCCGCGAAAACGAACCGGAGAACTGGAAGCGCGTGCGGTACCTTCTGCTTCCCAAGGACTATGTGCGCTTTTGCCTCACCGGTGAACGCGCCACGGACATGGCCGATGCTTCTGGCACTTTGCTGCTCGATGTATCTCATCGGCGGTGGTCCTCGGAAATGCTGGATGCGGCAGCGCTTGACGAAAGCCTCTTGCCAACGGCTTACGAATCACCCGATGTTTGCGCGAAAGTTTCTGCGGAGGGCGCGGCGGCAAGTGGGCTCGCAGCCGGCACACCGGTAGTGGCTGGTGCAGGCGATCAAGCCGCTGGCGCGGTCGGCATGGGCATAGTCTCTCCCGGGACTGTCAGCGCCACCATTGGCACGTCTGGAGTGGTTTTTGCAGCCACGGATCGCCCTGCGCTCGATTCTCGCGGCCGCGTGCACACGTTTTGCCACGCGATTCCCGGCCGCTGGCACGTCATGGGCGTGACGCAAGCTGCCGGTCTGTCATTGCGCTGGTTTCGCGACACGTTCACTGGCAGATCCAACGGCACGGCGGCATCCTATGACCAACTCACCGCGGAAGCTGGCAAGATCCCTCCTGGCTCCGATGGTCTTCTCTGGACGCCGTATTTGATGGGCGAGCGCACGCCGCATCTCGACGGCAGTGCCCGCGGCGCGCTCGTAGGCCTCACCGCTTCGCACACTCGTGGCCACATCGTGCGCGCCATCCTCGAGGGCGTGGCGTTCAGCCTCCGCGATACTTTTACGCTATTTCAGGAGATGAATGTTCCGGTAAACAGCGTGCGCCTTGGTGGGGGCGGCGCGCGCTCGCCTCTTTGGCGGCAGATACAGGCGGATGTCTATGGCCATTCGGTCGAAATCGTGGAAGCCGAAGAGGGGGCGGCTTACGGCGCAGCGCTTCTCGCTGCCGTTGGCGCGGGCATCTGGCCTTCCGCAGATGCCGCTTGCGCGGCGGCGGTGCGCGTTGCCTCGCGCATCGAACCGCAACCCGCGGCGGTCGCTATTCTCAAGGCTAGCTACGCCGCATTCCGGCGCGTCTATCCAGCCACGCGCCAAATCCTTAATCCATCCTGACGTCATTTTGAGCAGTTCCTTGCGATTTGGGCGGTAAGGGCACCCCGCTTTTCCATGACTTCATCTGGTATAATTTGCGTGCGTTCATCTGGTACAAAATGTGGCAGTTCTCAGCCCGCTCTCATCTAACTATTGTCAAATTTCGCGTTTTGAGGAACGACATGAAGTTTTTTCGCCCTTGGATTCTTTTCGTTTTTATCTCCTTGTGCAGGACTGCCTATGCGAGTCCTCAGCAAGCGCCGCCCGACCCGAATCCTTCCCCGCCGCCGTCAGCAACTGCCGCGCCTGCCGGAGCAATGACCGTTTATGTTAGCGATTTCGATTTGGACGTGGTTCACCGCGAGTCGCCACCTAAGCCCGCAACGCGCACGTCCCCGCCTTCCCGCACTAGAAGCGCTTCACGGTCTCCTTCCGGAGTCCCAAGAACAACACCCTCGGTCCCGGCTTCCGGCTCAGCAACGCAAACGCCTGATTCCTCGGGCACTTCCACGGAAGATAGTCCCGCCGATCAGGCCAACGCGCTGGTCAACGCGGTATCGGAGAATATTATTCGGGCTCTCACGCAGGCGGGCTACAACGCGCGGCGTCTTCCTTCTAGCGCGGTCCTTCCGGAACAGGGTGTGCGGATTCGCGGCGTTTTTGCCGAGGCTGATGAGCAGAATCGCGCGCGCCGTCTGCTGGTCGGTGGGGAACCTGTAGGTCCCAATCTGATTCTCTATGTCGGCGTCAACAGTCTCGCCCGGCCAGAGCAGCCCCTCTACGCATTGGCCGATCCCCCCGCCCCTGACCCACGCCACGGCCCCGTCATCACGGTGACTTCTTACGCACCGGCGGAGCGCTTCGAGGTGTCTCGCGATCCCGGTGAAGAAGAACTCAAGAAAGTGGCCGCGAAAATTGCCGCCGACTTCACCGCGCTCGTGAACGCCAGTCGCCTCTTCCTCACGCAGTAGCTTCATCCGTCAGTTGCAGCATTTTTGTTTGTTGCCCACATTTTCAAAGCAATCTCAAACTAGTTAGAGTCAAGCGCGGGTTCGAGAGCGAAGGATTCACGCCGGGCGATGTCGGAAGCAATGGTCCGGGAGCCCATGTAGAGCACCCCGGCCAGCGCGGCGGAAAGAATCGGAATAACCAGCATGGCTTGCTGCAGTCCGACCGCCCGAAAAGCTTCGGTCACGACCGGCGAACCCGCCAAAGCCGCCGCGCGGTGCGCCAGCCGGTCGCTCAGATGCCCCGTCAGGAGCGGGCCAAAGGAGGCTCCGCACAGGTACATGGCCATGAAGTAGATGGCCATGGCGATTCCACGCTGATTAGGCGCCACGATGTCCTGGATGGCGGAGTACACAAACCCGTAGTACGTGGTTAGCGCCCCATAAGTGAGCACGAAGAAAACAATCGCGGTGGGCAATGATCCGGCAGGCCGCAGGATGGCGAGACTGGAGAGCGGCACAGCGATTAAAGCCGCCGCCGCCGCGCAAAGCATACGCCCATCCTTCCTCCGCTGGACGATGGCATCGCCCAAGTATCCCGCGCTCAGGCCTCCGCCCAACCCTCCGATTAAATACACCACACCTGTTGCAGTGCCGGACGATGCCAGTGACAAGCCGTGCACGCGGCTCAGGAACGCCTGCAAGAATGTGGCGATGGCGTACAAATTAAAATTGAGAAAAACGCCGGATGCGATGATCCACCAAAGTGTTTTTAGGCGGAGAAGGGTCCACACCGATGTGCGCGGCCCTGCGCCGCGCAGCGCTTCACTGGCCCCGCGCTGCGGTTCCTGCATCATGAGCAACGCCGGAACCAGCAGCACTGCCGGCGCTCCGGCCAGCGCCATTGCAGCCCGCCATCCGTAGGCCTGGGCCATCACTCCGCTGAAAAAGGCAGCCATCGCACTGCCGATGGGCACGCCGAGCATGAACAGGGCCAGGACGCGCGAACGCTTTGCTGGCGGATAAAGATCACCCAGCCAGCTCGTCGCCGCCGGCGCGCACGTCGCTTCTCCCAGGCCCACGCCCAGGCGTGAAAACAGCACCATCGAATAATTGGCAGCCATCGCGGCGCAGGCGGTCAGGGATGCCCACACGGCCAATCCCCATGCCAGCAGTTTCTTGCGGCTCCCCGAATCCGCCAGGCGCCCCATCAGCATCCCAATGACCGCGTACGGCCAAATAAATATGCTTCCCAACAGGCCGATTTGCGTGTCGCTCAGGTGAAATTCTTTGCGGATCGGCTCGACCAGCGCTCCCGGAACCAGCCGGTCGTAGAAGTTCAGGATGTTTACAGCAAATAAAACGAGAACCGGGAAAAGCGCGGCATCCTTCTTGGCGTTAGGCGTCAAACTTCCGAAATGCTACCACACCGGGCTTCCTTGCGCCCGAAGCAAAGGCAGGAGCCGGATGGAGGTCCACCATTGTCATCCCGGAGGGATCTGCTTTTGACTTCCGAATTCAAGCCCGCAAGGTAGAATGCTCTCCGTTCGAAAGGGGACGCGCACGATGGCTGTTCAGAAACGAGATTCCGTTCGCATTGGCGTGGATCTTGGGGGAACAAAAATCGAGTTCGTCGCCCTCGAACGTGACGGCGTCGAATTGCACCGGCACCGTATCCCCACCCCGCGATTCGATTACGAGGCCACCGTGCGCGCCATTGCGGATGGCGTGAAGGAAATGGAGAAGCAACTTGGCCGCGTCGGAAGCGTGGGTGTGGGAATCCCAGGAACCGTTTCCACGCGAACCGGTCTCGTTAAGAATGCGAATTCCACCTGGCTTAACGGAAAGCCCTTTGACAAAGATTTAAGCCGGGCCCTCAGCCGTGAAGTTCGTTGCGCGAACGATGCGAATTGCCTCGCGGTTTCCGAAGCCACAGACGGAGCGGGAGCCGGCAAACATATCGTCTTGGGGGTGATTCTTGGCACGGGCTGCGGCGGCGGAATCGCCGTGGATGGCCGCGTCCACGGCGGTTCGAATGGCGTTGCCGGCGAATGGGGGCACAACACTCTCCCTTGGATGCGCGCGGAGGAATTTCCCGGGCCCCCCTGCTACTGCGGGAAAAACGGCTGCATCGAAACGTGGATTTCCGGGACCGGCCTTGAGAAAGACTACGAGCGCGCAACAACCATTTCTCTTCACGGGCCCGAGATTCTCGCGAGAAGCGAAGCTGGAGAACCCGCGGCCCTGGCGGCGTTGGAGCGCTTCGAAGACCGGCTGACGCGCGGGCTGTCCGGGGTCATCAATCTGCTCGACCCCGACGTGATCGTGATGGGCGGAGGCGCTTCGCAAATGTCGCGCATCTACAAAAATGTTCCGGGACGGCTGGCAAAATATGTTTTTGGAAAAGAAGCGGACACGCCTCTGGTTCCCGCAAAACACGGAGATTCCAGCGGCGTGCGCGGTGCTGCCTGGCTCTGGCCGCTGGAGTGAGTCGCGCGCACCTTGCTAGAACTTTTTCCCGCCCAACTTCACGCGGTTGCGTCAGACTAACGACGAGCCCAGAGAGGCAAGTGCCTGTCATTTCCTGAGGAACAAGACTCATGGCCAAAACACAAACTGCGCAGCCTCAAGTAGCGCGCAACATTTCCGATACAGCGCGGTGGGCGGCATACTTTCGCGCGCGAGAAACAGAGCGGCCGGACGCGATCTTCCGCGATCGGTATGCTCGGCGTTTGTGCGGACAACACGGCGTAGACATTGCCAATACCCTCCCCGATGGCAACAAGCACGCCTGGGCCTGGGTCACGCGAACGTACCTCTTCGACCGTTTTATCGAACAAGAGCTGAAGCAAGGCGTGGACCTGGTCTTAAATCTCGCAGCAGGCTTGGATGCGCGTCCCTATCGCATGAAGCTGGCCGCATCGTTGCAATGGCTGGAAGTCGATTTGCCGGAAATCCTCGCGTACAAAGAAGAGATTCTTGCGAACGAGACGCCGACCTGCACGCTCCAAAGAATTCGACTGGATTTGGCCGACGGCAACGCGCGGCGAACGCTCTTTGAGGAACTCAACCGCCGCGCGCAGAAAATCTTAGTGTTGACCGAAGGATTGCTCATTTATTTGAGCGCGGACGAAGTTGGCGTTCTCGCCAACGATCTAGCCGGCGGCACGAATTTTCACGGTTGGATTTTGGACATAGCCTCACCCGGACTTCTCAGAATGATGCAGAAAACCACGGGCAAGCACTTGAGCGAAATCGGGGCGCCTTTCAAATTCGCCCCTGCGGAAGGACCTGATTTCTTCAAAGCCCATGGCTGGGAGCCGACGGAAGTGAAAGGAATCCTGAAGACCGCTACTCAATTCAAGCGGCCGCCGTTCTTCTTGCGGCTGCTTGGCCATTGGCCTGAAAGTAAGCAGCCAGCAGGAAACCGGCCCTGGTCCGGCGTTTGTCTCTTTCGAAAGAAGTGAAGATTTCTTCCGGGCTTGCGGCCTTTTGGCTAGGACTGTTAAGCAATTCCGCGCACACCGCGTTTTACAAGTGAATTCTGCCCCGGCAAGCTTTCTCACCCACCGTTCCCGTGACTTGCGTCGCGCGCACGCGTGACTCTAATTATGATTACTGGTGCCCTTCCGCATTAACCACACAAAACGTCAAACATCGGGACCCTTATCACGTTACCCCCTCGCGTTGTGAGGTCCTAAGCCCGATTTTCGCCGCGCGCCCATAATGCGGACGCGTAATCGCATGCCGCGCGATCATCATTCGGCGCCTGGGCGCACGCCGCCCGCAAATGGTCGATGGTCACTCTCATATGGACCGAACGAATCGGTAATAATGGGCGCGCAGGCCGTGAACGGCTACTCTTCAGCAACACGGTTGTGGGATCGACGCGCGCAGCTCTGCGCGCGGGAACATATGCCGCGCCGAGCGTGACTCCGAATAACAGCAGCGCTGGCAGCGTGGACGTCGCGACATCTATGGCCCCGACTCCGTACGGCAGGCTGCGCGCCAGCCGTAGCAGAGCGCCCGCGCCGATGAGCCCGATGATCGCGGTCGCGGCCACGATTCCCGCCTGCCGCAAAACGAGCCGCGTCAGCACGCCCGGGTCCGCGCCTAGCGCGGCTCGCAGTCCGAGCATGCGGCTCCCGACCCCATATGTCATTACGCCGTAAATGCCGATCGAGGCCGAAATCACTGCGATAATGGCAAATCCGCTAAGCAGCAGAGCGCGAGATCGGGGCTCGCCGATTGATATCGTAAACCGGTTGATCGGGGTTGATGGATTGGACCGCGCTGCGAATCGCTGAAGATAATGCGAGCGGTGCGATGGCCGTCCGAACGGTCAAGGTCATGTCCAACCCCGAAAACGGAATTTGCGAATCCGGCAAGTAGGTTTCCGGGTTAGCCCCGCTATCCTGGCCGTCGTGGCGCACATCCCCGATCACCCCGACAATCGTCCGCCATTCCATGGTCGGGTCCAATAGCCGCAGCCTGCGGCCATGGGCGACTCGATCAGCCCCAGGACGGTCGGCCACGAATACGTGGTGGCAATCATGCAGTTCTCTCCACTCTGAGGTCAGCGCTTCCCAAACCCGATTCCGCTAATGCAAATCTCACTCATTGCCGTCCGGTCAAATTTCAGCCTCACGGCGGTGAGCTTTCCCGGATCAAACCGTTTCGCCCCATTCGGCGTCTGAACCGCTGTCAACGGTATGCGCACCGTCTGAAACACTGGCTCCCAATCTTTTTCATATCCTTTCTCATCGATGACATCGAGTTTCGCGAATTTTTCTTTAAAGGGCGGCTCGATCACCATGAATCTGCTGACTGGCGCACTGGCCGTCGTCCCATCGCTGGACACTAGTTCTATTGTGAAATCCGGCGACTCTCGTTCTTTCTTTGACTTGTCTTCCTGTTCGTTTTTCTTTTTCTCTTCTTCCGTCTTCTTCCCCGGAAGGGGAGCGTCTTCATCCAACGCCGCTACCGAAAGCTCGATCGTCGAGCTTTCACCCAACTGCCATTTCGCCGCGGCTCCTGTGGGCAAGGTCAATGTGTACGTCGCTGCCGGAGCGTCCTTGGCGCGATTCCATCCGAGAAACACGCCGTTGTAGTCGCGATCGCCTTGGCGCCACGGGATGTGGCCTTCATGCCATACCGACAAGTTTTCTCCCTGGATGCTTCCGCCGGGTGCTGTCGTCGTAGTTAGGTCCGCATCTTCCTGAAAAGACGCCAGCGACACGTACGACGCATCCTGATATCGGTTCACATAAAGAGTCTCCGGCAGCCACTCCCGCCCCACGCGCCAGTCTTGGAACAAAGGAAGATACTCGCGCCGTTCCAGTAGCGTGGCTTCCAAGAACGCCGAAATGTACGTCTTTAAGATGAGCCGCTGCTCCTCACCCGGCATCAAGGGCTTGAAATTCCACAGCCAGCTAAGCGGTTTGCCCACATCATCCCGGCCCCACACGGTGTTGAACTGTCCGTGATTTGCGCGGTAGGCGTAAACCTCGGCCTTGAACCACGGCCTCGGTTCCGTGTACTTCACGTGGTCCCACTGCCGGCTGCCCATGAACGACGAAACGTCGGCGTCGTGCGCGCCCTGCAACGTAAGGTAGCTTACGTCCTGAATCCAGCGGTGCTGCTCGGCGGGTTTGTACTGGCCATCCGCCGGCGCAATCGCCACCACCGCCTTGATCGCGAATCCATAATCGAACTTGATATTCGCGTCGTCGGGATAGTATTTCATTCGATTAAACGCCGCCGCCGTCGCCGCGGCTTCTCCCCCTCGCGAATGTCCCATCAACGCGATCCGCGTCAAGTCGACTTTGCCCTGAAACGGAATGCCCGCCGTTTGGTTCCACTCCTTCCACAATTTCAGGTGCTCGAGCAGCAACCAGCCCCGCACCGCGCTGCCCGGTTTCAACGGCGGATCGTGAAACAAGCCAGCGTTCACGAAATTCTCGTCAATCGAGACAAGAATGAATCCGCGGCTCGCTAACAATTCACCCAGATATTCGTAACCGGGATCGGAAAATTCGCTCATACGGTGATTTCCGTGCACAATCAAGGCCAGCGGAAAAGGCCCTGCTCCCTCGGGGTAGCACACGCGCGCATTCAATGGCAGCTTATCTACGTCAAATCCCCAATACTTTTTCCGCGCCCAGCGCTTCCACCCTTTGAAATCCTTGAAAAACCCCGAAGCATCCACTGTGTGCGTCTTGACCGCCACGGAACTTCCATATTCCGGCCGCCGAATGTCGTTCCCCACTCCATAGAAGAGTTTCTGCACGCGATACGGTCCATTCACGCCGGGATTCTCCACCGCCAATTTTGCCGGCATGGATTCCGCTGGCGGCTTCCACTCCGTGAGCTTATCCATCGAGCCAGGATGTACGAAAAGCCAAACGAAATACACATTGCCCGCAACCCCACCGGCAAAGAGCAGCGAAACGAGAATCTTCTTTCGTAGTGCCGCTTGCCCAAGCCCTCCCGCCACGAACGTCGCAATCGTCGCGCCCAGGACCCCCTCCACCAACCCCACCACAATGGCCATAGGAATTCCGAGCTCCAGAGGCCCCCACAGCATCCGGACCACCACGCAGGATCCGATGACCCATCCCGCGGCCCACCTGGGCAGCTTGCCCAGAATCGTCAGCAGCAAGGCCACGCCCAGCGCAGTCAACGGAATGCAAAGAGCCGCAAACAAGATCGCAAACGCAAAGTCGAACGCGCGGCCGAATCCCGTGCACAGATACATCCCGCCGATCAACACGCACGCTGCCGCCGCAGCAAGCGTTCCCCACACCGCTCCGCGCCGGACCTCCGGCCCCGGACGAATTAGCGTCCAGTTTTTCGACCACCAAGCTTTGATCCTCAGCCAAATGTCCTTCCCGCGCGTCCAGAGAGACATCTTGTTGCCCTCCATCCCGACCTCGGTTCCGAAATTATTCTTGGTCTAAGAGTGGTCCCACTTCGCCGAGTCCACCGATGGGATGGACGATACCCAAGTCCCAAAGTCATTCCCGCAGCTTCAAATTTCTCCAAAAAAGAAGCCTCCCGGCCAGAGCCGGGAGGCTTCTTTCGTAGCTCAATGAATTGCAAACAGTTAGCTTTTGCCCGCGGCGGCCGCTTTGGCCATTTTCGCTTGCCATTCTTTAGAGCGCCGTTCCATTTCGGCGGGCGCAACGTCCTCTATATGCTGTGACAGTCCCCACTGATGGCCGAAGGGATCGGTGATTTTTCCGTACCGGTCGCCCCAAAACTGATTCTCGAGCGGCATATCCACCTTGGCGCCCGCCGCGACCGCGCGATTGAAAGCAGCATCCACATTCTCCAAATAAAGGAAGATTCCGCAAGCATTCTTGACGCCCGGTGTCGGCGCGCTGTTCATGCCGGGGAATTCGTCCGAGAGAAAAACGTGAGAATCGCCGATCTTAAGTTCGGCATGGCCGATTTTGCCGTCGGGACCCATCATTCGCATGACTTCCGTAGCCCCGAAAACAGATTTGTAAAAATCAATGGCCTTCGCGGTGTTCTTGCAGGTCAGATAGGGAACGACAGAGTGATACCCCTCAGGAATTGGACGGACGGGACTCATAATTGCCTCCTAGAAGATTTTTTGACATGCGCGCACAGAAACGGGAGGGAGCTCGGGCTCGGTAGAGCCATGCGCAATGACGGTAATACTCCTGTGGGCCAGCGGTGTCAACAGGGATGAAATAAACTAGCGATCCGGACAAATCCATGTGATGCTCGCTTGCGCGCGGCATCGCCAGAAGGGAAAGGTCTCCTCACCCTTCTGATTCACCGCGTGGCGACGGCCTTGAAGAACGTGTAGCAGAAGGTTCCGTCCCTTTTTGTTGCCCGGTGCAGGTCAGCAATCCCTTTGTACCAGGTTCGTTCATCGATGAGCCCGAGCGAAAGAGCCTGATCGCGGACGCCCTCGACCATCGCAATGAACGTGTTCTTGAAAACGCTCTCCACCAGTCCGGGACGGCTGCTGTCCACATAAACGGTTCGCGGGCTCACCCGCACTTCGCGGAAGCCCGTCTCCAAGAGCAGCGGATAGAGACGGCGCCCTATCAGCGAGTCGCCGCCTAGCTTGGCTTGAACTTCGACCAGGCACTGGACCGCGCGAGACGCCTCCGCCGTCTGCGGGTAGCAGAACCAGGAGCCATGATCTCCTTCGATCACTGTAATGCTTCCCTCACGCCGCAGGACTCGCTGGACAGCCTTAAGAGCCGTGGCAGGCTCCGCGAGGTGCTCGAGCACAAAACACAGGAAAGCATGGTCAAAGTGCGCGTCGTCAAAGGGCAGCTCGAAGATACTCGCCTGGTGAAATTCGACATTGCGCTGTCCGGCAGCTTGTATACGCCGGCGCGCCTGTTCGAGGGACGCCGCCGAAACGTCAACCGACACAATGCGCGCCTCAGGGTTCCGCGAAGCGAGGAAAACCGTCTGCGCCCCCGTGCCGCAGCCGCACTCCAGAACCACGCTCCCCGCCGGGCACGTGGTGTCCTGGTGGAGCAATTCGCTTAGAGCGTTTGCCTGGTCGGTGAGCCGCTCCCATTCGCGAGTGGAGTATCCGTGCACGTAGCGCGTGTTGGTCATCGAGTCTCGCAATCGTATTTAGATATCAACGCCTTGCTCGCGAAGAAAAACGATCAACGGGCTGACAGGCAGGGCCGTGACAAAGTTATAGCCGCCCGAAATCCGGTCTGCGAAAAACAGCACGGCGTCGCTCTCAAAAGCGCCCGCATAACTCAATACCGGGTATTTGCGAATGTATTCCTGGATTTCACGTTCGATGAGCGGCCGAAAAGAGATATTGGAAGTTTCAACGGCCGACAGCATCTTCCGGATCCGGGAGTGAAACACCGCAAGCGCCGTGACAAACTGGAATTCACTGGCGGAAAGCTCTCTGAGAAATTCTGCCGCTTCCTCCGCGCTGCCCGGCTTCTCATAAATCCTGCCGTTCTTCGCCGCCACGGCGTCCCCGGAAACGACCACGGCATCCCGATGCTCGCTCGCGACCAATAGTGCCTTTGCCTCCGCCAGCCTGCGTGTCAAGCGAGCGGGATCGTTGTCTCTTATAGCTTTTTCATTAATTCTGCTTGGACGCACTTCATACGCGAGACCAAGCATGTCCAACGCCCGCTGGCGAAACGGCGACTCCGAAGCCAGAACTATTCTCATTTAGCAGACCTCTCGAAAGTGCAAAATGGGCCGTGAGACTCGCGAGTCCGCTATCGCGTCAGGCGGACTTCCTCGAAGGTTGCGTCGAAGCCCGTGTCCTCGGGCGAACAGCACGCGATTCCGGCATCGACAGAAGCTTGCACGGAAAGATAGCCGAGGCGTGTCGAGATGAAGTGCTTGCCGTCGAGAGAATAAAGAACTTCAAGCGAAGAGCCTTTTCGAACCATGCGCCACCACAGCGGTTCCTTCGTGGTGATCCCGCGAACCGTGGACCAATCGGAAAATTCGCGCGTCACGACCACGCTGGCATGGCCGATGCCGTCTACGAGTTCGAGCCCGCACTTCACCCAATTACCGGCGTCGATGCGCACCATTAAGCCCGCCTGGTCGTACAGCGCGGCATATTTTCCCGCGACGCGGCTCTCCAAAGTGAAATCGCCATTCACGGCCAGATAGAAGAAGTGCCCGTTATCGGTGACGTATTCGTAGAAAGTCTTCTGCCAATAGTCCGTTTTGGGTTTCGTGGTGACGATGAACTGATCACCAGAGTGTTTGGCGGAGGCCGGTTCATTGAGCCATTTCATCTTGGCAAGCAGCGCTCTGCCGGAAAGTTCCGAGTTGGCGGCTAGGCTTATGGCCGGTGAGACAAGCGAACCTACGTCATTGGCGAGAGCCACATCTCGGCAAAGGGCGGCACAACTGAGCACGGACGCGGAAGTCAGGAATTGGCGGCGATTGGAGTTCATGGCCTTCTCCGGCAAAAGTTTCTCAACTTAGACGCGCATGATAACAGTTTGGCTCATCTCTCACGACGGAGATTCCCGGTATGTTCACGGGCTTCGCCGAGGATCTTAAAGGTTTCCCGCCATCTCTTCGTTTAGGCGCTTGTGTGGCCAGACAGTTCCTAATTTTCGGACTGAAAGTGAATTTTTGGCGATTTTCGTAGTGGCCGCGTTTTTCGCTGAGTCGTATTAATATGATTTGATTTCTTGTTTCTATCCGTATTATTGTGTGCACCCTGAGCATTTGACGCAAAACAAACGGCACGGCTTCCGCCAGCGAGGCTTCTCGCGCCAAGGGGGAAAACATGATCATTGGCCGCAATAGCTTCCTGTTGCTCCTGGCCGTTGTTTCACTCGCAGTTCCTTCCCAGCCACAAAGCACCACGAACCCGAGCGCTGGAAGCGATTCGGGATTTTTCGACAATTGGTTTCGCCGGGTCGACCAAACCCAGGCCGAGCAGCCGCGTTGGGTCACCCCGTTGGCCACCACAACCCCGCGTCTCGAAGAAGAATTTCGCTACGATATCTTCTGGCAAACCAACAATGCCGGCGTTGCCACGGAGAACTACGGCGGCGCAAAGGGCCTCGAGCTCATCCCCAGGGAGCGCGTGGAAGTCATTCTTGTCGCTCCGCCCGCCTACATCGTCCACAACAATCCTCTAGTGAAAGATGGATTTGGCGATTGGGGCTTACTGGTGAAATACCGGATTCTCTCGGGGAACCAAGAGCGCGGGAACTATATCCTGGCAGCTTTCTTCCAAATGACCGCCCCCACAGGGCAGTACAAGAACGGCGCGACTAACGCTATCATCACGCCCACCATTGCTTATGGAAAGGGCTTGGGAGCGTTCGACGTCCAAGGCACGTTCGGCGCAACGCTGCCGACGGGTAACGAAGCAAGGATTGGGCACACCTATCCCTGGAACAATGCCTTTCAATATCGCCTCTACCGCAGGTTTTGGCCCGAAGTGGAAGTAAACTACACGCATTTCCAGGACGGTACGAACGATGGGAAGACGCAAGTCTTCATGACCCCGGGCCTGGTCATCGGCAGAATGCACCTCTGGAAGAGGCTGGCATTCACTGTCGGCGGAGGTTTCCAAATCGCCACCACGCATTTCCACGCGAACAATCACAACGGAATCTTCTCCGTGCGCTTCCCGTTTTGAAGCTAGGCTGAATTCTAGGATAAGGCCACGCGACAAAGTAGCCTCTCCTTTTGGTGTTGTGCGCGTCCTGCGTGGAAAATCCAACTTCGCTAAAGCAGGAGCAGGATTTTGTCCTGCTTGGAGACCACCCAACCGGTCATCCCGGCGGAGGGATGTCTCTTCAACTTCGGAATTCAGGTGAAATTGACTGGCGCGTTTGTGCCAGGGAAAATGCACCTCGAATTCGCTCCACGAACAAGGAGGCGCGCATGCGTTACGACTTTCTGGTCGGGACTTACGAGACAGAACGCATCAAAGTGCTGAGCGTGTGGAGCGAGTTCCGCGACGAAGATTTGCCCGTGCGGCCGCGCCGAGGCGATCCGCGGGGGCGCAGTGTGCGCGAGCAGATGGTGCATCAGTGCGTGAGCGAAAACCTCTGGTTCATGAACATCCTCGGAATCGACGTAGGTGCGCCGCCGCTGCCAAAAACGGAATCGCGCATGGAATTCATCTCTCGTTACGCGGAAGACAGCGCCAAGCGCTTGGCCGCGGTCAAAGGAAAAGAAGAGTCATGGTGGGAATCGCAAACGAGATTCTTCGACGTCCCGCGTTCCCGCGCCTGGGTCATGGTGCGGAGAGTCGCTCATACCGCGCACCACCGCGGGCAGCAGATGGCCATGCTGCGAATGCTTGGGCGCGACTTGCACAGCAACTACGGCCCGACCGCCGATACCGGCGGCCTGATGCAAAACCACGCGCCCACGATTTACGCCTACGACAGCGTCGAGGCGCTCCTCACCGCCGAACCAGCCGGAGGAGCGAAGAGAGCATTACCTGGCGCCGGCGGAAAATCTGTCACCGAGCGCCCCGACCGCTGACAAAACCAGAACACGATTCCAGCTTCTTTTGCGTGTTAACAAACTTAAGATGGCTCAAGACAGTTTTACTGCTTGCGTTGAGTCATCCGCTGTTTGCGGAGGATTTCGATTTGCAAGAAAGACTTAGTAATTGCGGCGACGGGGACAGGGACGGGGAGGGGGAAAATCTTTAGGTGGATTTCTTCGTAAATCTAGGGTAGATTGCCGGTCACGGTACTAGAACCCCTTTTGCTGCATCTAAAAAATAGGAGAGCCGGAGGCACAATGGGCCATGACAGCACAGGCTAAGCGGCGTACGTTGATAGCGTTGTGCGGGCTCCCGGTCCTCGTCCTCGCTTTCCAGTCTTTTTACTTCCAAGAACTGTTTTTTGCATTCCTGCTGTTTGCCATGGCGTTTCTCGTTCTGTTGGTGATGGCAGGCATTGCTGTGGCAGCGTGGATCCTTTACGCGCGCGCCGTGGTTTACGTTGCGACCCGGACGGCGCAGCAGGGCAGGCGCGCCATGCCCATCGTGCGGGCGATGGTTCTGTGGTTGGCCCCAACGGTCACGAAGACAGCAGGGACAGTTTCTGCGGCGCAGCAAGTCCTGCTTTTCCCCTTTGGAGGCAGGCTGCGTGTTTGGCTGAAGTCATTCCAGTTCGACGCCTTGCACTTCCGCGAGGACGCGGAGCGCGCCGTCAAACATTTGCGCCTTCTGCTCAAGCAGAGCTAAACGTTGGGAGCCTGCGTTCTTCGTGTAGCGGCCGCCTTCTGAAGCGGGCTTTTTAAAGCGCGGACCGTATTTGTCTCGTCAGAACTGCTTGGACAAATATGGCCTCGAAGGTTCTTGCCAGAGTCCTATCGAATGTTGGCGTGGAAGAACCTCATCCACTTGGCAAAGGCCCATCGCTTGGCTGGCAATGGAAGGCGATCATCCCGCTCGTGGGAGCGGAAAATCGTGCGGAGATAGAGCGGCCGCAATCGATTCGAAATGGCGCTGCCGCAGTCGCACGGGAATCAGATCAAAGCAACCAAGCTGCTGGACATCAGCCGCGACGCGCTGCGCTACAAGATGAAGAAGTTTGGGCTGGTGTACGGAGAAGAAGAACAGCCGGCCTCGCCGACGCGCTCGTGAAGACATCCTCGGGCACTTGCGAAAACGTTCGCTCTGTCCCCCCGCTCCCCGCCCATGCAATGACTGTCGGCGTTTGGGGAACCGGGCGGCGCATTGGAAGTGATTCCGCACCTGGAAGACAGCAAGCCCTCCACCACCCATTTGTGCCGTCGGCCTGCTCCGCTCGGAACGACAGGGGTGGGCGAGGCGGCTTTTGAGTCGGAGCCAAAGCTCCGACTCCCACACAGGGAGACAAAGCGGCGTCAAGCCGTCGCACTCCAAAACGAAGATGCCATCCCGAAGGACGCCGCCATGGGGTCGCACCCACGGCGCTCATGATTCGTTTGCTCCGGAGCCCAGTCCTGACGGACTGGCCTCAGAGGTGACGCGCCTACGGCGTTGTGCAGTTTCACTTTTCCTGCGCGGCGGGCTTCGCGGCGAGCTTTTCTGCGGCGAGCTTCTTGGCGGTGGTCAAAGCATCGGCGGCGGGGACTTTGACGTCGGGCTCAACGCCAGTGCCTTCCCAGTTCGTGTGCGTGACGGGATTTATGGCGCGAGCGAAGGGCACGCCAATCGAGAAATGCTCGGTGATGCGGTGCCCGCGCACCGGGTGAGCGCCGCCGCCCGTGGTCTCGCCAACGATGGTGGCGCGTTTGAGAGTTTTTAGGTTATAGGTGAACTCCTCTCCGCCGGAAAAGGTGTTGGAAGACGTCAGGACAAACGCGGGCTTGCCGTCCAGGCGCTTGCCGGGTACATACGGAAGCGTCCAATACTGATCGGTGATGTCGCCCTTGCGCGTCCACAAATCGTTGAGATGGGTCCGCTCGGCGAACAGATAGGTCGAAACCAAGGAGACCATCTTGGGGTCGCCGCCTCCGTTCTCCCGCAGGTCGAAGATGATGGCGTCCGTGTTGGCGAGGAAACTCATCGCCGCTACAACCGTGCGTCCGCAGATCCGAGGGTCGGCAAAGAAATCGAACTTCAGATAACCCACGTTGCCTTCGAGAATATCCGCTTTATTGAAGCCGCAATTCAAACGCTCCATCTCTTTGCGGTGTTCGGCTTCGTGATTGGGGTCGGGGAGCTGAGCCTCCATATCCGGCATGGGCGTGGCACTGAACATGACACGCAAATGCTTGTCGTGGCTGACCGCCTGAAAATCGTCGGTTAGGCGCTTGGCGAAGTCGTCGCCATCGGTAATGGAATCGTAGTCCCCTTTCTTCTGGTGGGCCCTGACAGCCTCTTCCATCTTTTTGGCGGTTTCCGGGAAGACATAAGATTCGTTGAGAGCGGCGACAGTGCCGTCGATGACCTTGGCGCGGGTGGCGGGGTCGACTTTGAAATTGAGGTCGGTTAGTTTTGTGCCGGGAGGAACCGCGCGGAGAGAGAAACTGGCCACCATCGCGGGGTCGCCGGGTTTCACTTCCATCTTGCCGACAGCCATGGTTTCGCTGTTGCGCTCCTTCACCATGAATGCAACGCTCCGCGGGTCGCTTTTGATGATTTGGAGAAGCACGAACCCACCCGTCACGCCGCGGAAGCGCATTTCCTCGTCGAGAGAGCGCGTGTGATCGTAGGTTTGGAGGTATTTTTCCTCCACCGCACGGTCGCCGTTGTTGAAGGCATCAAGCCATGCTCTTAGCGTATGGCCGGCGGGGGTTTCGGGAATTACTTGCTGGGCGCCAGCTGCCGACAGCCGAAGAAAAGAAAGAATTACAGGAAGTGTCAAGAGGAACAGCACCCGGCGGAGCATAAACGACCTCCTGGAAAGCAATTCTAATTGCTTTGGATGCCCGTGAGGCGGATTTAGTGCCCAGGATCACCCCGTACGTTTCATGCGAAATTCCGGGTAGACCCGCAAATGGGTTGGAATTGTCACGCTCAAGGTTCCTCCATCCGGGCCCTGAAGACTCAGTCGGAAATCGACCAGTTTGGCGTCGGGGCCTTTGACTTCGAATACAAACGTGTGTCCCTCGGTTCGTGGATTGAGTATCTTTCCGCTCGGCGGTGGGGTTGGCAGCGGCGGTGGGGGCGGGGCGGGAGGTGGCGGTGGTGCGCCAAGCGAAGGACGTGGATTTTGTACCGGTTGGTGCTGCCATGAGCTGGTCGAGGTGATACCTGAAAGTTTGCCAGCGCCTCCAGCCTTCACCGTGAGCGTGACAGTCAACGACGATTGTGACCCTGGTTCATGATTTACAGCGCCATAGCCGTGCCAGGCGCCTTGCCAAGTGCCCTCAAACGACTGTGGGCTGGTGCTTTCCCCCGATGGGGCCGACGATGACCTTGAGGACTGTGGTCCTTGAACTCCGGTAGACTTAGCCAATGGGGGAGAATTGGCCACTTGCGCGGCTCGAGCGGCAATCGAACACGCGGCGAGGAAAACCAAAATACGTTTGTTCATAGGTCGTCATCCTCCTCAGTTTCAAGCAGACAGGCCCCATGAAATAGACACCGCCAGAGCCTACGATGTTTCCAATTTGACCGTTCAAGAAGGCAGTGTGGCTGGCTCACACAAACCCGATAAAGCGTCCGGCGGCTACAATTCCAACCCATAGCAGAATCGAAACAAAACCTGAAATTTTCGCCTTCATGGGCAAGAGTGCTCTGTCATCCCAGTTCGCGACATCTCGATAGACGAACCAGTGGAAAATGAACGCGTGCACGCCAGCCACAAAAATCAAGACCATCTTCAGTCGAAACGCAGGATTGCTGCAGACCTTGACCGCTTCCGATGAAAACAGCAGCGTGCCGGTAACCACTTGCACTGCAAATGCTGCCCAAGCCCAGGGGAGGAGCATTCCCGCCAGAGCCGAAACGCGCTCCCGCCGCATCGCCCATCCCAGGAGCCGCAAATCGAGGACTGTCACGGTCCCTACTAGCGCCGCCATCCCAAGTAGATGCAGAGTTTCGATCGCTGGGAACAGCCACAACGACTCTCGAACGGCCGCGCCCACCGCCGTCTGATCGAGCCACTTGCACAGGGCCTGCAGGTCGGGCATGTCTATGGGGCCGCCGACAGTACTTTGCCGTTGGAAAGCTGGACGGTGGCCAAAGACGCGTAAGCCGAGCCGTCTTTGGCGGGAAAGCCTTCCACGGTGATTTGGTCTCCACGCCGCACGGTGTCACGAGTCCAGCCGCCGAATCGCGTCAACATTCCGAGACTCCCTAACTCGAGTTTCCAGTTTCTGACCTTACCTTGCTCGTCTTTCACGTCCGCATAAATATATGCATGGGGATTGACCAACCGGAAATCGGTAACGGTCCCTTGTAGCCTCACCGGATGCTTGGTATCAAACTGTGCCAGGCCGTGATGGCCGCGCAACGAAGGCACGGCAAGCAAAACTGCCGTCACCATCAATAGAAGGAGAAGGGCGGCTCTCCATCTAGTGTTCATTGCCGTCCTCGGTCCGTCGCAACAAGCGCTTCGCTTCCACTTCATGATGGGCATCCGTTTCTGGGCCTGGGTACTCGCTTAACCTTGAAATGATAGCCTAGCAGAGTCCGCATCTTCTCCAGATCAAAGGACGGAACTGAGCGCGAGAGCGCGAACCGGTTCCGCCCTTTTCATTTTTTTGATTGAAAGCATTCCTTGGAAATTCGCACACGGTGGTGTAGGCTTCCGGTTTTTCCAGCAAGCCATGTTCTTTGCTGAATAGAAAATAGATAACAAGGATGCCGAAATTGCGGATCAAGATTCTTGGAGACAAACAGGCGATGAGCCAAACGGCCGCCGAGCACGCTGCGAAATCTCTTCGCGCCATGATCCGCGACAAGGGGCGGGCGCGTATCGTGGCGGCTACCGGTACTTCTCAAATTGAGTTTCTGCAATGCCTGACCAGTGCGCCGGACATTCATTGGGGACGCGTCGAGCTTTTTCACCTGGACGAATACGTCGGCTTACCGATTACACACCCTGCCAGTTTTCGCAAGTATCTCTTCGAACGGCTGATTCATAAAACTGGAATCACGCAACAGCATCTGTTGGATGGCGAGCGTGATCCGCGCGCGGTGGCAAAAGAAGTCGGCAGGGAATTGATTTCCAAGCCGGTGGACATTCTTTTTGCGGGGATTGGCGAGAACGGGCACCTGGCGTTCAACGATCCTCCGGCGGATTTTGATACAGATGAGCCGTATATTTTGGTGGGTCTCGACGAGGCCTGTCGACGGCAGCAAGTGGGCGAGGGATGGTTCGCTAAATTGGAGGATGTCCCGGCGAGGGCCATCTCCATGTCCATCCGTCAAATTTTGCGGGCCAAGGAGATCCTTGTGACGGTGCCGGAGGCTCGCAAGGCGCGGGCGGTGAAATCCTGCTTCGAAGGCGAAATCAGCCCGATGGCACCTGCGTCCATCTTGCGCACGCATTCGAATGCGACGGTTTATCTCGACAGGGATTCCGCTTCCTTATTGAGCCCGGGAACAGCCAAGTCTGGGTAAAAAGAGCCTGGAGCGAGCACGGCAGCGCTCCGCCGCGGAGAAGGCCCTTAGAAAGAAATGTCAGCACCCGATCAACCGTTTTCTCGGGGAGTACCACCCATTCCTCATTTAAGGTGGTGGATTGGAGGATTGCTGTTTGCGTCCACGGTCATCAATTACATCGACAGGCAAACGCTGGCGCTGCTCGCTCCGTACCTCAAGGCGGACTATCACTGGACGAACACCGATTATGCGAATTTGCTGATTAGCTTTCGAATTGCTTATTCGGTTGGCCAGACCGTGTGCGGAAGGCTGATTGACCGCGTGGGCACCCGGCGGGGTCTGAGCGTCTCCGTTTTGTGGTACTCCGTGGTCTCTGTCGCCACATCGCTGGCGCGTGGGTTTTACAGCTTTGCGGTGTTTCGACTTCTCCTCGGAGCGGGCGAGTCCGCCAATTGGCCTGGCGCGACCAAGGCGGTTTCGGAATGGTTTCCAAGACGTGAGCGCGGACTGGCGGCGGCACTGTTCGATAGCGGGTCGTCCATCGGCGGGGCCATTGCACCGTTCATCATCTTGCCAATCTATTTCCGGTGGGGATGGAGACCGGCATTTGTGATTCCGGGACTGCTGGGCTTTGTTTGGCTATTCGTTTGGCGGCGCATGTATTACCTTCCCGGGCAGCATCCGCGCATTGGGCCCAGGGAACAGCAGATGATTCTTGGCGAGACCGCCGGAATCGAGGCTTCGGCTGAAAGCCACTCCGGATGGAGTGCCCTTTTGAAATTGCCGCAAACCTGGGGAGTGATTTTTGCCAAGGCCTTGACCGACCCGGTCTGGTTCTTCATTGTGGATTGGTTTCCGCTTTATTTGCTGGCGAAGGGGATTTCGCTGAAGAGCAGCTTGATCGTGATCTGGATTCCTTTTGTCGGCTCGGATTTGGGCAACTTTTTTGGAGGGGCGGCGTCGGGATACTTGATCAAGCGCGGCTGGCCGCTCGGTGCCGCGCGCAAGGTGCTGGTGGTCTTTGGAGGAATTGGCGTGACTTTGCTCATTCCCACGATTTTCGCGGTGAATCTGGCTGCGATCGCGGCGTTGTTCGCATTGGCGACTTTTTGTTATGCGGCGTTTTCGACCATTGCTAACGTTTTGCCGTCAGACCTCTTTACCGGTGGTGCCGTGGCCTCGGTGAGCGGATTAAGCGGAACGGGGGCTGGGATTGGGACGATTATTGCGTTTGAGCTGATCGGATATTTTTCCGACGCCAGTCGAGCGTTCCCAGCTCATTCCTTCGACAAAATCGTCGCCGTCGCGGGACTTGTTCCGTTTGTGGGGATGATTCTGGTCTTATTGCTTGTGCGCAACACCCGCGCGACGGAGCAGGGGTTGGTACGGCCGATTTGAAAATATCGAGAGTTATCAATAGATGAATGGGTGTAATCGTTCCGGACGAAACCTCTGAGCGTAACCTCGATTCACATTGCGCCAAGCCGCGATTTAGTCTTAGAGCAACCCGTGACCCAAACCCTTGTTTCTTGAGTAGCCTGAATTTTGGTGACTGATTGATGCCCGGCTCAACCGCCGAGCGCCGCTATGCGAGAGTCAAGACTCCGAAGGGCTGGGTTGTCGCATGGCAGGGCCCAAGTCAAAGGTGCGTATCACGCGTGGATAACGATGGGGCTTGGCGGTTTGTTCATCTCTACGAATTACCCTCCGCAGGTAGGAACCACGATTCGAGTGCTCTTCGATGTAGACCACGGGGAGGTCCGGGCAAGGGCTGTTGTGCGAAGTGTGCTCGCTCGGCGAGGCATGGGCATTGAAATTATTGCCATGCAGCCAGACGACCGAGCCCGATTGTCACGATGGCTAGAACGGCTGCCCGCCCATTCCCAACCTTCCGATCAAGAGGATTCGAGCAGGAAGCGCCGCTTCGAACGGATTGCACTGCCCAAGGGAATGTGGGCGGCTTGGCACGGCGGGGGTGAGCACCAAACTTCCCGTATAGGGACGCTCGGAATGGCCGGTGTTTTTCATTTGCGTGCCAAATCCACCACGCGTGGGTACAAATGTTCGATTGGCGTTTGAAGTTCCCGGTGGAAGCGTGACGGCAGAGGCCATTGTTCGAAGCGTCGGAGCCGGCAAAGGCATGGGCGTCGAATTCACGAATGTCGGTTCAAATGACAGGGTAGTGCTCCAGCGGTTGCTGCAACGCCTGCTGAGAGTTTGAAAAGAAAGCCTCTGCCAGTTCTCTCTGAGGGCAGACCAAAGCTCGATCAAATCTACGCCAGAACAACGCGCCGCGCCTGTCCACTAAAGTACGGTCGCAATCTAGGGGAGCCTTTCGGCTCCCCTCTTTTGCAACCCGCGGTCAGTCTGAATCTCTCATCTGCTGACGGGTGTTGAGCTGAAAGAATAAACTGGTGCCCGGGGAGGGAGTCGAACCCTCATGAGGAAAAATCCTCGGAGGATTTTAAGTCCTCAGCGTCTGCCATTCCGCCACCCGGGCACAGGCAGGTCTAAAACATAGCACAAACTGAGTTTGATTCGGTTTCGCGGTAGAACTCAAAACGGCCCCAGAAGAATTGGGCGAGAAGGCTCGCAAGGATGCGGCCGCTATTGTGAAATCGCCCGGCTTTCCAGCCGACACTTCACTCGCGCGGCAGCGTGCCTTCGTACGTCGCAATTTGAAAGAGGTACTGGCTGACATCGACCGCGTGGTCCGAAAAATCCTCTAACTTGCCGAGGAAAGCCCCACACTTTTTGCGCGTGGTAGAATCCACGGGATCGCGACGTTTTTGTTGCACGATGGTACTTTGCTCTATGCCAAACCGAATGCTGACGCCCGATGAATTGGAGACGGCGAATGCGCTCTTGCGGGACATCTTCTACGCAGTAACACGCCAGGACGGCACGTTCGACGACACAATTGAACAATTTTTGGACGAGAAGGTCGAGTCGCCCGCGATGGCAGTTGTGCGGAAGCTTGCCACTTCGAACGAGCAGCCTTCTTGGGAGGAGCGAATCGCTCTTACGCGCTGGATTTCATTTCAGGAATTGAGAACTCCGTTGCAAAGGGGCGGCATTGAGCAAATTGCCGGGAAAATCATTAAACAAACGATGCTTTTGATGGCGCGCGCGCCGGGCGCCATCGAAGAAGGTCTAGCGAAATTAAAAGAGCAAGGAAAGGACTATGGGGTTACGGCGGAGGACCTGCGCAAGAGTGTCGAGGAGGACGCATTCGAGATTCAGGTCAATCCGGTGCTGAGTCTTGACGTAATGATGCAGGCAGAGGAGTTTGTGCCAATTCTGGCCGAAATGCAGTGGACGCTCGTGACTGCAAGAAACGGCACGGCGTTGGTTACCTCAGATCATCCGGGTTCAAGGTTCCTGCTCATCACTCATGATTTCGAACGAGAGCGCAAATGGACAGAACTAGTCAGTGCCGGTAAAGAACAAGAAGCCAACGCATTGAGGGGGGCGCTTCCGGGGTCGCTTCCCGCTATGAAGGCCAAGATGCTAGACATAGAAAAGACCCTGAGCCTGAAGGAAGGGATTATTCGGAGCGCTCCTAGGTTCATTTTCTGCCCGGATGAGGACCCCCAATACTCCGAACTGCTGGCGCTAGAGCCTTGGACGCTGAGAATGAAAACAGGATAAATCGTGCCAATCGCGTTCCTTGGCCTTGGCAATAATCGGCGATATTCCATCGAGGAGCATAATGGGCTATATCGAGCGGAATCTAGTACCTGGCGAAACCGTTGTGTATGAAAGCCGCCTCCACTGGATCGTTTTGGTTCGACCTCTGGTTGTTGGCTTGCTCCTGGGCAGCATTGGGCTAGTGTTTGTCATTGGCGGCTACGAGGCGAGTGGCAAAGACGTTTCTTATGGCGGGATGATTTTTGTTGGCGTCCTGCTTCTCACTGCTGCTGCGATTTCTGTCAGTGGCGGGCTGATAAAGAAAAGCGCCACAGAAGTGGCAGTTTCAAACAAGCGCGTGCTCATTAAGACCGGCCTCATCTCTCGAAAGACAATTGAAGTGACCCTCTCAAAAGTTGAAAGCGTGGGCGTCGATGAGTCGGCGTTGGGCAGAATGCTTGGGTATGGGGATGTGATTGTGCGGGGCACCGGGGGAACAACGGAGTCGTTTAGCCGGATCGCAAACCCTGAAGAACTAAGCCGGCAGGTGCAAGGGCAACTAGGGATCGCCGGAAAACACGAGTCAGGGCAACTTAGCGCATAACGAGGGCAAGTGTTCTTTGGAGCAAGAGTGTTGAGTGACCGCGCATCATCTTAGCGACGCTCGCCCCTTGTTTTGTCGCAGGTGGCCGGGTTCTTCCAACGGGAAGCTTTTTCAAGCAAAAGGTCTTTTATCGCTGCCTGAACCGTACGAGGAAACCGCTCCGCGTACTTTCTGAGTTTTGCAGCATTGACAAACTGGAGCTGTAGTTCGTCGAAAGGCGTAGGAAGTCCTTCCTGCCGGGTCAAGTAGATCCAATCGAGTAACGCCTTTTCAGGTTCCGGGATGAGACGTCAGCGCAGAGCTTCAATTTTGGGGTTGCACCTCAATCTCGATCTGACTTCCGGTCCAAGTTTAAGCATCAGGCGTCGGTTCAAGTAGTAACTTCGCCTTGGCACTCAGCGCCCGAATACGCAAGCGTGGCGCGGCTTCAAGCCTCACCTACGCCATGCGAAATATGAGCGTGACCACAGAATTCCTCGCGTGAATCGGTGACTTCTGAGCCGACGCCTCGAACCGACAGAACGGTTATAGCGGCCAATCCCACATATGGATTATTAACATCGCCACTCTTCCGCTCGGAAAGCGTTTTATGTCGGGTGCGAGTGGCGCGACTGATAAACTCGTCCGAGGATGGGAAATCGTCTGGATTAGCACTCTTCAGGGGGGCAGCCTATCAGGCTCAGTTGCCCGTCACCTACAGCCGCAGGAATCAACAACGGACTGAGCTGCGGAACGGAGTTTTTCAACATATTCAACCACCTGAACTTCAACGCACCCGGATTTGGCGGCAATGGTGTCGTAGTCATTGCCGGATCGACTGACTTCACGAACACTAGTCCGAAGAGCACGTTTGGCGAGATCGGCTCGACCCGCGACGCGCCCTACGACCCGCGCCAGATCCAGTTCGCAGTTAAGTTTTACTATTAAGCGTCGTCATGTTCACCCCGGCAAGGGCTTCCATTGGAAGGCCTTGCAGTTTCCTTGCTCGCAATCCTCGGGGCGGATCGAGTGATACGATAACGATATTGTGAATCTCAGGGCCTGGATTTTGACTTCGGCGTTGTCGCTTCTTGGCGTCCGCCTATCCACGCCTTCTCCGGGCGGGGCTCACCGGCAGGATCTTGACCTCGACTTTCAGGCCGCGTCGCCCAATGCGAAGCAGGACTATCCTGATGCGGCCGCCAAATTCGAAAAGCTGCTTCCCAATTCTGGAGTATTTGCGTGCGCGGGAACGCAATTCAGATTTGGCCGACGTGCATTACCGGCTGGCCCAGGCCTACGTCCGAACGGGTGAAAAAGATCTTCCCAGGAGGGATTCAATGTTTATCAGCGCCTCCGCGAGCAGCGTCTCTCTGAACTCGACAAGCAGCGGGCAGAGATTCGGCAATTTGTCTATTCCGCAAAGAAGGATTCCTATGGCAAACCCCAATCTCATCGATTTCGTTGTTCGCTCGGGCGCCGCGCTGCGGGTGATTTCGCTTGCCGCACAGTTGCCGCGGCTGGACACTGGTTTCCCCATGGCCTACTTTCTGCCAGAGTAGCTGAATTGCCCATGACGCTGCCCTCCTCATTTCGACTGACAACCCGCCCCGCTTGGCGGAGCTCGGCGAGAGGGGGCCATCTTTGCGAACTCGCCCGGCTAGTTGCGTTCGACCGGCGAGAGTTTCTGCGCTCTGCGACCGGAGTGGCCCTGGGGTCCGCCCTGTTGCGTTCCGCTCCCCTTGGTTTCGGATCTCCCTCCAGGAGGAAGGTGGTGGTGATCACCTTCGGCGGCGGGGCGCGCGATCAGGAGACTTTTGCGCCGGAAGGTCAGGAAAACATTCCCCACCTGATGCGCGAGCTCATCCCGCAGTCGGCGTTTTTCACCCAGGTGGTCAACCGGGGAATACTCGGGCACTACGTTGCTACCGCAAGCTTGGCGACGGGTGTCTACGAAACCATAAATAACTTTGCGGCGCTCCCCCCGGAATCTCCCACGGTATTCGAGTACTTTCGGAAAGCACTGAAGAGGCCGGCTTCGGACGCGTGGGTCGTTGCTCCCAGTAATGGATTTAATCGCATCGGCGAGAGCAGCCACCGCTCATTCGCTCCCGGTTGGGGAGCCCAGGTGATCCTGCCCAAGTATTTGTTGGGCGCGGCCACTTCCGGCCGGGGCGATTACGGACATTTGCTTCGCGACAGCTACGAAACACCGCTGTATGCGCCGGAGCTCGGCGGGAATACCTTTGAGCTGGAGCAAATGGAGACGATCCTGAAGCTTTCGGTGGATGACTTCCGGGCGCACGCGCTGACGCTTTCGAGCCCGGACGAACTTTCCATATATATTGTCCGGCAATTGATGCGGCAGTTCGCGCCGAGCCTGCTCTGGGTTACCTTGCACGATATCGACATCGCGCATGCAGGAGCGTACTCCCTATACATCGAAGGAATCCGTCGGACCGATCGCCTGTGCGCGGAACTCTGGAAGGCCGTCCAGAGCGAGCCCGAATATGCGGGTAAGACCACTCTGTTTATACTTCCGGATTTCGGCCGGGATTCCGACGAAGACGCCGGCGGGAACGGGTTTCAGCACCACCGGACAGGGGACGTCATTTCCCGAACCACTTGGATGATGGCCCTAGGCTCCGGCATACGTGGGGGCGTGGTGTACGACCGGCCGGTCGACAGCATTGACCTGGTTCCCACTCTCGGCTCCCTGATGGGATTCACCGCCTCGCTTTCCAGGGGCAAGCCGATTACCGAGGTTCTGTAGGCCTATGCGCCCGGAAGACCTAAAGCCCGAACAGTTCAGCGGTTATCCTCCGGAGGCGAGGAAGCTGGCGCTCGATTATCTGGACACGTTCCGGCGATTGCCCCTGAGCTTCCTTCCTAACCTGTTGCGGGAAGTGATCGAGTTCGATTTCAAGTTTCCCGTAGAGCGCAGGCTCCTAGAGAAGGAACTTGCCAACCTGCGCTCCCTTTCGCAGCAGAGCCTTCGGTTCTGGTTTCAAGAATTTACGGAAATCAGGCTGTCGGAAAGCCTCGAAAAGTCGGACTGGGTCACTTCCCCGGCGCAATTTGTAGAGCAGCTTTCCGCCCACCTTTGGGCGACCCACCAGATGGATGCGTTTCGCCACGCCGCCCTAAGCTACGCGGATAGGTTGCGCACGGCGGTCGCACCAGAATTGCCGGCATCGCCCCGTTTCGGAATCGCAGTGATTGGTCAGGGAGTAGATGTTGCGCCAGGGCCGCTTTTTCGAAAACTGCGCCCCTATGGCGCCTACTTCAGTGCCGTCAATCCCCAAAACGGTCTCCAGCATCTGCTTGAGGCCGTTGCAGCGCGGGCTCGCTCGAGTCCCGCCCCTTACGCCCATTGGTATATCGACGGGGGAGAGGCGCTTCCCCATCCTTCGGAAGTCATCTGTGTTTCTTATAAGGCCATGGAGCAGGTTCGTGCAACGATTTTGGCGAGAATCCATGCCGAGACGCAGAAAAGGGGCATGGGTCCTGAGGCCCTGCGCACGCTGATGGCCCAATTGCAGCCAGCGGATTTGGGGGCCTCTGGCGGTGACCCGGCTCTTGATCGGTTCCGGATTAAGTTGTTAACGGAAGCCTCCGGAACGCAGATCTTCAGCACGAGCTTTGTACAATGGGCCGCGCGAGAAGCGCTTCGACGCGCCCAGCCGCTGACGGTGCTTGCCCGTTTTGGTCCTCGGCGGCGGCAAAAACCCATGAACGAAATGCTGTCCCCGAGTGCCGAGCAGGTGGAACTAGATCCGGTCGGCTCGCTCGTGGACGCAGATATGGGTGCTTACTATAACTGGATCAACCAGCAGCGGCTGCCAGGATCAGAAAAGTCCCTCTTTCTGGCGTGGTTCGAAAATCACCAGGAAGCCATTGCGATTTCACCGACTCTGCCGCGAGGCACAGTTTCCACTGGAACCATCGATCTGCGCGGGGTTCTCTCCTGGATGACTTGAGAGGGTTGCTCCAGCCTTCAGGGCGAGTCTACCTTGTACTTCTACAAGGGCCTGTGTTCACACGATCCTAGCGATTGGGATGCGCGGCTCGAATCGGTAAACGATTCTTCTACTACTGAGAAAAAAGAGAGCGTCAGTTTCATGGCTGCCAACGGCAACGAGCCAGTCTCCGCATATCTCGGTTATCTGATGTTGCGAGGGAACCTAGGCGAAAACCGCGATTCTTGTCGACGTCCGCGGGCGAAGCTCGGTCCATCTCCGTCTCAAAGTGTCCCTCGCCGCCAACCTGAGCGTTTTCCTCCGTTCCTCAGAGTTAGTTTGCTATGATCGGCAGGCCATGCAGTGGAATGGGGTTCGCCGGTTGGTCTTTTTGCGCGGTGCACCTGTGGTGGCAGGTTCACGGTCTCAGTTCATTCAGAATTTCGAAAGCGAAAAACCATGGGTCATCTCTGCTGATCAGAATTCCCATGCCCTCGCCGTCGGTCGGGAAGGAACACGTTGAGCGAGCTTCCATCTTACGACGTTTGCATTATTGGCTCGGGAGCCGCTGGAGGTGTGATGGCCAAAGAGCTATGCGAGGGTGGAGCGAAAGTCATCCTGCTCGAAGCCGGTGGAGAAGTGCCACTGACGAAGTTCCTGTCGCATAAGTGGCCTTACGAATTGCCCTACCGCGGGTTTCGCGGCGAGAAGCAGGCGCCCTTCTACCAAGGGAAGGTGTCCACCTCGATTCGCTATGAAGGCTCGGATCAAGTGAGTGTGGACCGGATACGTGTGGTAGGGGGCAGGACGGTGCATTGGAATGCCGTAGTGCTCCGCTATGCAGCGCGGGACTTCAAGGAATGGTCGATGAACGGCATCGAAGAAGATTGGCCGCTGACCTACGACGAGCTGGAACCTTATTATGAGCGAGTGGAGCGGATGATTGGCGTTTGCGGCCGGGACGACGGGCTCGAGATCGTGCCTGCAGGGAAACACTATCTGCCTCCCCTTCCGTGGCGCTGCAGCGAACAGATCTTGCATCGGACAACCCAGAGCATGGGGATTCCTCTCATTTCGGTGCGCAAAGCCGTCGTCACCGTCGTCTATGACGGTCGCCCGCCATGTCACTACTGCGGCCACTGCATGGACGGATGTGATGTGGGGGCGATATTCAACAGCGCCGTGGCCATGTTGCCGAAGGCGCAAAGGACCGGGAACTTCAAGCTCCGCCAAAACGCTCTCGCTCGTGAAATCCTGGTGAACCAGGCGGGGCTCGCGCGGGGCGTGCGTTTTGTTGACACACGAACCAAGCAGGAGCAGGAGGTAAAAGCGAAGGTCGTGGTTGTTTGTTGTGCGACGGTTGAATCGGCCAGGCTGCTTTTGAATTCGCGGTCGCCGCAGCATCCGAACGGCCTGGCCAACTCTAACGGTGTCGTGGGGCGCTATCTTCACGGTCACCTAGGAGGAGGCGCGGATATCTATCTCCAGGAACTGGAGGGCGTTCCCCCGTTCAACCAAGACGGAGCCACAGACCACGTTTACATTCCACGGTACAATCATCTCGCCGGAAAAAAAGACTACGCGGGCGGCTGGGGATTTCAGGTCAATTTTTCGGGCTACATGTTTCCCCGTCACGCAGCGCGGCTTGTTGGCTACGGCGCCGCCTATAAGGAACGCGTCCGCCGGATGCAACCGGGCTACCTGATGCTTGGCGCATTTGGGAAAGTCGAAGCCCGCCCGGAAAACCGCGTAACCGTGGCGCCCCAGCATACCGACGAGTACGGCATCCCTATTCCGATAGTTCATTTCCGATTTGGCGAGAACGATTTGGCCCTTTGGCGCGACAAGAATCGCAGCCTGATGGAAATTTGCTCAAATTTAAAGGGGGAGGCTTTTCCAGACTCCAGCCAAGCCCCCAGCGGCTTTGCCAGTCATGAAGTGGGCACAATCCGCATGGGCAAAAATCCCAAGACCTCCGTCCTGAACAGCTTTTGCCAGGCGCGCGAAGTGAAAAATCTCTTCGTGACCGACGGAAGCTGTTTCACCACCTCCAGCGAGAAGAATCCCACGCTCACGATCATGGCGCTCTCGCTTCGGGCGGCGGACTACATCAAGGACCAAAGGCGCCGCAGCCAACTTTAGATCTCGTTGCGCGAGCCAGCAACGCTTCAGGAATCTGGAACTTCGGGCACTGCGCTGGAAGGAAACTTGGAGCTAGGATGAGACGAAGGACAGCCATCAAAATCGCGGCGATCGGCGCTCTTGCCCCGAAACTCGACGCCCTCGGATCTGCTCTAGGCCATGCACCTGCGAGTGCGGGCCGGCTTCCGAGCGACGACAAGTTGCGGTTCTTTACCGCAGACGAAAAAGAACTGCTCGACGAGCTTATGGAAATGATTATTCCCGCCGATAATCACTCACCCGGCGCGAAAGCGGCTGAGGTGAGCCTGTTCGCAGATCGGATGGTTTCGACCGGCAGCAGGGAGGAACAACAGCATTGGCGCGAGGGCCTGAAGCAAATGCAAGTGGAGGCCCGAAAATCCTCGCTTGCCGAGGCCCTTGCCAAAGCAGCTGCCCACGAGGACCACCCGACTACGGACCTGGAGCGCTTCTTTCAAACTCTCAAGCATATGACGGTGAATGGGTACTATACCTCGGCCATCGGCATCCACCAGGATTTGCAGTACCAGGGGAACGCCTATCTCAGTGCTTTTCCGGGCTGTCCCCTCAATGAGATCGGTGGCAGCAACCAGGCGGCTGAGCAAAGAGAAAAGGCGCAGCAGGCGCCACAGCCGCGCGCGCCAAGCGATCTTTCCGACGGACACGAAGGATCGCGGACATGAAGTACGGCGTCAACACCATGGTGTGGACCACGCGGATAACCGAACAACATGCGGGGCTTTTTTCTCGTATCCGGGAGTGGGGTTTCGACGGGGTCGAACTCTTTTTGTCCCCGAGCGAGCCTGCCAACATTCGGGCCGTCAGGCGAGCCCTGGATGAAGTCGGCCTCGAGTGTACCACCTGTAGCGTCTTGCCACGCGAGGCCAACCTGATCGATGCGCATCGACAGGTACGTGCTCGCGGAGGCGAGTTCTTGAAGCAATGCATTGAGCGTACGGCAGAGCTCGGAGGCAAAGTTATTTGTGGCCCGCTCTATGCGGCTCTAGGCTCGATGAGTGGAAGGCGCAGAACTGAAGAGGAGTGGAAACTAGCCCTGGAAGGCCTACGCGCTGCCGCCGGGCGAGCCCGCGGGTTTGGCATCACCCTTTGCGTTGAACCGCTCAATCGTTTTGAGACCTATTTCCTCAACACTCTGAGCGACGCGTCTCAATTGGTTCACGATGTGGGCGAGCCGAATGTGCTGATACATTTCGACACCTTCCATGCAAACATCGAAGAAAAACACCCTGCCAATTCTCTTCGCGCCGTAGCCAAGGAGCTTGGACACGTGCATATCTCGGAAAATGATCGAGGCACTCCCGGTACAGGACACAACGACTGGCCAGGCATTCTCTTGGCGTTAAAGGAGATGGGGTACGACGGCTGGATGACGATTGAATCTTTTGCGCAGCCCGAGCCGGAGCTCGCTGCGGCAGCGGCCATCTGGCGCGATCTCGCCCCTTCAGGCGACGAACTTGCGCGCGAAGGGCTTCGGTTCGTCAAGGCGTTGAACCAGGAGATCGATGTCCGTACGAAACCGGCTGCGCGCGAGGTACACTGACGTTGCATGAAGACAGAAAGCGCGGACGAAGGCAGTTCCTGAAATCAGTGGGCGCAATTGTTCCTGCCGCTGTTTTCGCTCATGCGCCAGGCCAGAAGCATACGCGACAAAACGGCTCGGTGGTCCCCCCGCGCAAAGAGCCGGACCGCTACATCCCTATCGCCACGGTACCCGCGGGGGACGACGCCATCCCTTTCCGCAAACATACGCTTGATCTGGGAATGAGCGAAACGGTTGCCGTCGCCGACATGAATGGGGACGGCAGGCTTGACATCATCTCCGGCGAGAACTGGTTCGAGCAAGGACCTCCGGAAGCCGGTGTCGGCCCGCGCTTCGTCAAGCACAAATTCAGGGACTTGTCCTATACGTTCGACTACCTGGAGGACCTGAGCGACCTGGCTATCGATGTGAACCACGACGGCTATCCGGATATCGTCAGCTGTTCCTATTGGTCGAAGCCTCTGACCTGGTGGGAGAATCCCGGCAAATCCGGCGGCGCCTGGCGAGAACACCTGATCGAGTCGGGCTCTCCGGTAGAGTTTGTCTTTTTGGTGGATATCCTGAATACCGGTCAACCGCTTCAGCTTTTGCCTCAGTTCGGCAAGCGGGAGTTCCCCTTGACGTGGTATGAACTGGCGGAACGCGGCGCTCCAGACCCGTGGAGGCGACATGAGATCAGTCCCAGAAGTTACGGGCACGGGATCGGAGCGGGCGATGTCAACGGGGATGGACGCACGGACATTATCACGCCTCAGGGGTGGTTTGAGGCTCCACCAGACCCGAGGAAAGGTGCCTGGACCTTTCATCCCGAGTTTGAGTTGGGCGCCACGGGATTCATCTACACGGAAGACGTGAACGGCGATGGGTTGCCCGACCTGATCACTAGCCTGGCTCACGACTACGGCATCTTCTGGTATGAGCAAACAAAAGATGCCCGGGGCGATCGCGTGTGGAAGAAGCATTTGATCGACAATAGCTGGTCGCAGGCGCATGCGCTGACCCTGGTGGATCTGAATGGCGACGGACGACGCGAAGTGGTCACCGGCAAACGCTACTATGCGCATGACCATGATCCCGGCGCCAATGAGCCGCTCGGAGTCTACTGGTACGAGCGAATCATGGCGGATGGCGCCGTACAGTGGAAGAGGCATGTTCTGGACTACAGCACGCGCACCGGCGGAGGGATGCAAATCGCTGTAGTGGATATTGATGGGGATGGTGATCAGGACATAGTCGTCGCCGGAAAATCCGGCCTGTTTCTCTTCGAGAACCTGGCATCGCAACGTTGAGAGCCGCTTTGTCCAATGTGAGGGAGCAATTCGAAGATTTGTCTCTTTCAGAGCATCACAGTTAACGGGTCTTTGCTGCGAATCAGTGGAGGAGACTCGAAAGCCGCGTTTCATGCCCAGGCTGGCCCCACGGCCATTTATTTGCGTTCCCAAAACTGAAAGGGTAACCTCATCCCGTTGCGCGGCACTCCGGGCGAGATGGCCACCCCCGGGAGGTGAGTGCCTCTATTCTCGATCATCAACTCCCACTACTCCCACGGTGGGGCAGAGGCTTTGGAAGGACGCTCCGGTGAAGAAAATCACTCTGGCAAATTACCGCCAGGATCGGTATTACGCTCGAACCGTGAAAGCCACTGAGGATCTCCTTCGAGAAAGGGGATTCGTTGCTCCCGTGGACCTGTTCGTCCGGATGGAGCTGCTTTCGGCGGAATCGGTAGAGGACTGGCATCGTTGGCATCCTGGAAAACGCTACGATGCTGCCCAGCATATGACGAAGGATTCGACAGACTGTCGGTAAGCTCCTGAGTGTGTTGGCGCAACAACAACAACCCCCTCGGAGCTAGCTTTGTGGCAAAATGTCTGAAATAGGGTAGCCGCATGACCGACAGAGAACTTCTGCATTTCAATCCGCTTATTGCCAAAGCTTTCACTCAGTTCGAATCTGAAAACGATACCCGAACGGCCGACGTGATGCGAGAGATCGTTATCGCCGGCCTCAAGACCGGTGTGGCCCCAGAGAAGATCTATGCGACCATCAAGACTGGCCGGATGTTGACCAAGGACAATATGCAGTTTTTGACGCCGGCTGAGATCCAAGAATGGGCGGACGCGGCTGAGGAATACAAAATGCTGGCAGCTTGCCGTTGAGTTTGGTGTGGAGCGTCATCGAATTCGTTCTGCGGACTTCTCTATTGCGGTCCAGCTAGCAATCCAAAACTTCCACCGCGGCCTGCCCGAATGGCCGGCAATCGATCTTCTGCGATCAACCGGCGGACCGCTGCGATCGGAATTCCGAGGATCTCAGCTGCATTTTTTGGATCGACCAGGAGTGCTTGTTTCTTCGACTGCGCGGCCGAAGGGGTGGCGGCCGTTGTTCCAGGCTGAGTGAACACAGACGCGCTGCGCCAGTCGTCGTGCTTTTTCATCGACCGATGCCACCACAAACGAGGTACTTCTCCCAATTCCGTCCCAATTTTCTAAGAAAGGGCGAGAAGTATCCGCAGGTTTGTTGGACTAACAGATACATTCTACGCGTGTTCTATGATGGCAAAAGATTTGCTTGCACACGTGTTAAGGATTTTAAGAACTCAGCGTCTGCCATTCCGCCACCCGGGCATCGGCAGAAGAACGTTGAACGTCAAGCGAGCAGCCATCGGGATTTTGTCGTAAAATCCCGTCACCCACGCCGTGCCCCGGCGCATCTAAATCTTGCGGGTGCCCTCCTGCCCGCAACAGGAGCGAAAGTGAGTCAGGTAAAGAGTCAAGTCGACGTCGATCTCCTTAGCATCAATACCATCCGCACGCTGGCTATCGATGCGGTCCAGCAAGCAAATGCCGGCCACCCGGGCGCGCCAATGGGGCTTGCGCCGGTGGTTTATTCACTTTGGCAGAAATATTTGCGTTATAACCCAGCGGACCCCACGTGGCCAAACCGCGACCGCTTTGTGCTCTCCGCGGGTCATGCTTCCATGCTGCTGTATGCGACGCTGCATCTTGCCGGCGTGCGCCTGGTGAATTCCAAGGGCGCAGCAACCAACGATCTTGCGGTATCCATGGAGGAGATTAAGCGGTTCCGGCAAATTGATAGCCGGACGCCGGGGCATCCTGAATCGCATCTGACGACGGGCGTGGAGACGACAACCGGTCCGCTGGGGCAAGGCGCCGGTAACAGCGTGGGCATGGCCATTGCGAGCAAATGGCTGGGAGAGAATTACAATCGGCCGGGCTTCGAGATTTTCGATTTCAATGTTTACGCAGTTTGCGGAGACGGTGACTTGATGGAAGGTGTGGCGTGTGAAGCGGCTTCGCTTGCAGGACACCTGAAGCTCTCGAATCTTTGCTGGGTATACGACAACAATCGCGTGACGCTGGACGGCCCGGCGGAATGGTCGTTCAGCGAAGACGTAGCGACAAGATTTGCGGGCTATGGGTGGAACGTGACGCGCGTTACCGACGCCAACGACCTCGAGATGCTGGCACACGCGTATGAAAATTTCCTCAAGACAAAGGATCGGCCGACGCTTATTATCGTTGACAGCCATATTGGCTACGGCTCGCCGCACAAACAGGATTCCTACGAGGCCCATGGGGAACCTCTTGGCGAAGCCGAAGTCAAGTTGGTGAAGAGAAATTACGGCTGGCCGGAAGACGCCAAGTTCTTGGTTCCAGACGGCGTCTATGATCAGTTCAAAAACGGCGTGGGCAAGCGCGGCGCACAAGCGCATGCGGCGTGGCGAAACAAATTTGAGGAGTACAAAAAGCAATTTCCGCCGGAAGCGGATCAGATCAACCGAATGCTGACGGGGAAATTGCCCGACGGCTGGGACAAAGGCTTGCCGAGTTTCCCGGCCGATCCCAAAGGCATTGCCACGCGCGAATCCTCGGGAAAAGTGCTCAACACGCTGGCGAAGAATATTCCCTGGCTCATTGGCGGTTCCGCGGACCTGGCAAAATCCAATAAAACGAACCTTACGTTTGACGGCGCCGGAGAGTTTCTTCCCCACCAGTATCGCGGGCGGAACATTCACTTTGGCGTGCGTGAACACGCCATGGGCGCCGCCATCAACGGGATGACCTTATGTAAACTGCGCGCGTTCAGCGGCACCTTTTTCAATTTCAGCGATTACATGCGGCCCAGCATGCGCTTGGGCGCGCTGATGGAGATTCCGGCTATTTACATTTTCACGCACGACTCGATTGCCCTTGGGGAAGATGGCCCGACGCACCAACCCGTCGAGCAATTGGCTTCTCTGCGCGCCATGCCGAACATGATGGTTCTCCGCCCGGGCGATGCGAACGAGGTAGTGGAGGCGTACAAGGTTATCCTGCAACACACCCATGGGCCTTGCAGTTTAGTGCTGACGCGGCAGGCGGTGCCGACGCTTGACCGGACTAAATACACCCCCGCTTCGGGCGTCGCGAAAGGCGCGTATATTTTAGCGGACGCCGGGGGAGGGAAGCCCGATGTGATTTTAATGGCCAGCGGCAGCGAGGTGTCGCTTTGCGTAGATGCGTACGAAAGGCTCAAAGCCGAAGCCATCAAAGCCAGAGTCGTGAGCATGCCTTGTTGGGAGCTCTTTGAGAAACAAGACCCTGCTTACAAGGCGAGCGTACTTCCGCCGGACGTCACTGCGCGAGTAGCCGTGGAAATGGGCGCGACTTTCGGCTGGGAACGCTACACCGGGGCAAAAGGTAAAATCCTTGGCATGCACAGCTTCGGTGCGTCTGCTCCGTTGAAGGATCTGCTGAAAAAATTCGGTTTCAGCGCGGACAATATGGTTGCCGCTGCCCGCGAAGTTTTGCAGAAGTGAGCCTCTGATGAAGCTGGTGATTGGGTCGGATCACGCAGGCTTTGCCCTCAAGGTTGCGATGGGGGATTTCCTGCGCTCTTTAGGACATGAAGTGCTGGATGTGGGCGCATTCAATGAGAACCCCTCCGACTATCCGGATTTTGCCGAAGCTGTTGGTCGAGCCGTGCTTGATGGAAAAGCCGAACGCGGCGTGCTGATTTGCGGCAGTGGCGTGGGTGCGAGCGTCGCTGCGAACAAGCTGATGGGCATTCGCGCTGGCATGTGTCACGACACGTACTCGGCGCGCCAGGGCGTGGAGCACGATGATATCAACGTGCTGGTTCTCGGCTCGCGCGTCGTGGGTGAGAAACTGGCCGAAGATTTGGTGAAGGCATTCCTGGGAGCAAAATTTACCAGCGAAGAGCGCCATGTTCGGCGGCTTGGAAAAATCAAGGCACTCGAAGCAAAATTTGGGGCGGGCGCGAAGGTGAAGGTATAGGAGCTTCGGGAGCATGGAGCGCTCCTCTTTCCTAGGCTTAGAATAAAGGCTTGATGAGTTTTTGGGTTGAAGGAGAACCAACCATGACGACGACAACCACTCTTCCCAACATCGCTAAGGGAGAAGACACAAATCCGCTGAAGGGCTTGCTGGCGTACGGCCAGTCGCCCTGGATGGATTACGTCCGCCGGGATCTGCTCACCAGCGGGCAATTAAAAAAATACATAGATAACGACGGACTGCGCGGGATGACCTCCAACCCGGCGATTTTCGAGAAAGCGATCACAGGCAGCAATCTATATGACGACATTCTGAAGTCCCCCGAGGCGAAGAACCTCGATGCCAACGGAGTTTTTGAAAAAATCGCGTTCCGCGACATTCAAGACGCATGCGACATCTTCCGCCCGGTCTACCAGGAGACAAACCGCCGCGACGGCTACGTCAGCATCGAGGTTTCGCCTTTTCTGGGTTACGACACAAAAGCCACCATCGCGGAAGCGCACCGCTTGTGGAAGGGTGTGAACCGCCCGAATGTGATGGTCAAGATCCCCGGCACGCCGGAAGGCCTTCCCGCGATACGGCAATGCCTCGAAGAAGGCATCAATATCAATATCACTCTGCTGTTCGCGCAATCGGTATATGAAAAAGTCGCGGAGGCATTTCTTTCCGCGCTCGAAGCGCGTGCCGCGAAGGGCCAGGACATCAGCCACATCGCCAGCGTGGCCAGTTTCTTTGTCAGCCGTATTGACACTCTCGTTGACAGCGTCATCGATGAAAAACTCAAGGCCGGCGTGGACGCGGGACAGCAAGCTCTTCTTGAAAGTCTCCGCGGCCAAGTGGCCATCGCCAATGCGCGGCTGACTTACAAGAAATACCAGGAACTTTTTGGCGGGCCACGCTGGAAAGCTCTCGCGGCCAAGGGGGCGCAGACGCAGCGGCTTCTATGGGCCAGCACGAGCACGAAGAATCCCAAGTATCGCGATGTGCTTTACGTCGAAGAACTGATTGGTGCGGACACCGTGGACACGATTCCGCCGGCAACCTTTGACGCTTTCCGCGATCATGGGCGTTTGCGCTCAAGCCTGACGGAAAATGTAGAAGGCGCGGCCAAAACCATGGCCGATCTCGCCAAGGCGGGAATCTCGATGAAAGAAATCACGGACAAGCTGCTTGCGGACGGCGTGAAACTGTTCTCGGATGCCTTCAAAACCCTGCTGGATGCCGTGGGGAAAACCGCCGGAGCCCGCGCGTGAGCGTGAACAAGCAGACCAGCACACTACCGGACGAACTTGCCAATGCAGTGGCCGCCTCGCTCGAGGACTGGCGAAAAAACAATAAAGTTGCGCGCCTCTGGAAGAAGGACGCGTCGCTCTGGACGCGGACCGATGAAAGCAACTGGCTGGGCTGGCTGCACATTGTCGACCAGCAACTCACGCACGTAGACGCCTTCCGGAGAATTGCCGAAGACGTGCAGAAATCGCGCTTCAAGCATGCACTGCTTCTGGGAATGGGAGGGTCAAGCCTTTGTCCGGAAGTCCTGCGCATGACGTTTGGGAAGATAAAAGGATTTCCCGAACTTCACGTTCTGGATTCCACCGATCCCGTACAGATCAAATCCATTGAAGAGAAACTGGACCTCAAGAGCGCTCTTTGTATCGTCTCGAGCAAGTCCGGCAGCACGCTTGAGCCCAACATTTACAAGCAATACTTCTTCGAGCGCGTGAAGGCCAAAGTGGGCGAGAAAGAGGCAGGGAACCGCTTTGTGGCTATCACTGATCCCGGGTCGCACATGCAGGAAGTTGCCGTGGCTGACAAGTTCCGCGAAATCTTCTTTGGTGTCCCGAGCATCGGCGGGCGCTATTCCGCGTTGTCGAATTTCGGCATGGTGCCCGCGGCGATCATGGGCTTGGACGTGGAACAATTTTTGCAAACGGCACAGGAAATGGTCGCTGCCTGCGGCCCAAATTCGGCAGCGCACGAGAATCCGGGCGTCATTTTGGGAGCGATTCTCGGTGTGGCCGCGACGCAGGGACGCGACAAGCTCACCATCATTGCCTCCCCGGGAATTCATGACCTCGGCGCGTGGCTCGAGCAATTGATCGCCGAATCTACTGGAAAAAGCGGGAAGGGCATCATTCCGGTGGATCGCGAACGCCTCGCGAGGCCCTCCGCTTACGGCAACGATCGCGTGTTTGCTTATTTGCGCCTGGCAACGAAACCCAACAGGGCGCAGGACGCTGCCGTGATGGCGCTCGAAAAAGCCGGGCACCCAGTCGTCAGCATCAGTGTTGACCATGTTTGCGCGCTGGGGCAGGAGTTTTTCCGCTGGGAAATCGCCACGGCGGTTGCGGGTTCTATCCTCGGCATCAACGCCTTCAATCAGCCCGACGTCGAGGCCAGCAAGGTCGAGACGCGGAAACTGACCAGCGAATACCAAGCCAAGGGCAAGCTGCCTGCCGAGGTGCCTTTCTTTGAGGCGAGCGGCATCCAGTTCTTCGCCGATGAGAAAAACGTTGCGGCGATTCACGGTGGCTTGAATGCTGCTGCGGTTCTAAAGAGGCATCTCAGCCGGCTCAAGGCTGGCGATTACTTTGCCGTGCTCGGCTACATCCCGATGAATTCAGAAAATGAGAAAGCGCTGCAGGCCATCCGTCACGTGGTGCGCGACAAGAAGAAAGTCGCTACAGTTCTCGGATTTGGTCCACGCTTCCTTCACTCCACCGGCCAAGCCTACAAAGGCGGGCCTAACAGCGGGGTGTTTCTGCAAATCACCTGCGACGACGCAAAAGATTTGCCGGTTCCCGGGCAGAAGTACACCTTCGGAGTGGTCAAGGCGGCGCAGGCCCGCGGTGATTTCGCTGTCCTCGCGGAAAGGGGCCGCCGCGCATTGCGTGTCCATCTCGGCAAAAACTTGAAGACGGCGCTTGCCACACTATCCAAAGCCGTGCAAAAAGCGGTTGCCTAACGAACGGGGACAAACCTCTTTCACGCCGATCGGCGAGGAGCACACACGATGCAATTGGGGATGATCGGGCTCGGCAGGATGGGGGCCAACATGGTGCGGCGCCTGCAAAAGGGCGGCCACAAATGCGTGGTGTACGATCGTAGCGCCGAATCGGTGAAACAGCTTTCCGCCGAAGGGGCGACCGGCTCAACATCGCTCGACGATTTCGTCGGCAAATTGCAAAAGCCGCGGGCAATTTGGCTTATGGTGCCTGCGGCCGTTGTGGATGCCACGCTGCACGATCTGGTCGGCAACCTCGACAAAGATGACGTGGTGATTGACGGCGGAAATTCTTATTACATCGACGATATCCGCCGCGCAAAAGAACTCTCCTCGAACGGCTTACACTACTGCGACGTGGGCACCAGCGGCGGCGTCTGGGGCCTCGAGCGTGGCTATTGCCAGATGATTGGAGGCGAAACGGCGGTTGTGAAGCGTCTCGATCCCGTCTTCAAGACGCTGGCGCCTGGCCGTGGCGACGTGCCTCGCACGCCTGGCCGCGAAAAAGCGGGCGGCACCGCGGAAGAAGGCTACTTGCACTGCGGCCCTTCGGGTGCCGGACATTTTGTGAAGATGGTTCACAACGGAATCGAATATGGCTTGATGGCAGCTTACGCTGAAGGCCTGAACATTTTGAAGCACGCCAACGCTGGCAAGTCCCATCGCGAGACGGATGCGGAAACCACGCCGCTCCGCAATCCCGAGCATTATCAGTACGATTTCAATCTCGCGGACATCGCGGAAGTGTGGCGCCGCGGAAGCGTAGTTGCCTCGTGGCTGCTGGATCTCACGGCGATTTCTTTGCTGGAGCAGCCGACGCTCGAGCGCTTCTCCGGCCGCGTTTCGGATTCCGGCGAAGGCCGCTGGACCATTCTCGCGGCCATCGAATCGACTGCACCCGCCCCCGTGCTCAGCGCATCTTTATATCAGCGCTTTACGTCACGCGGCGAAGATGATTTCGCGGCCAAGGTGTTATCCGCAATGCGGTTCCAGTTCGGCGGGCACATCGAGAAGAAGGCGGGCCATTAAGAACCGCGGAAGTTTCTTTTTGGCGCTGTTAGAGGGATCCTAAGTGATGAACTACGACCATCCGGAGACGAATTCGTCAGCCGCTCCTTGCGTGATGACGATTTTTGGCGCGACGGGTGACTTGACCCGGCGCAAGTTGATCCCTGCACTTTGCAATCTGGTTCAGGAAAACCTCCTGCCGAAGCAGTTTGCGATTATAGGATTCGCGGGAAACGAGTTCGACACGGAAAGCTTTAGGAAATCCCTGGCCGAAGGCATTCCCAGGGTCGCTGCGTCGCCGATCGATCCAAAAATCTGGGAATGGATGGTCGAGCGGATTTACTACGTGAAAGGCGATTTCCTGGACGCGGATGCGTATAAGCGGCTCGAGGCGCAAATCGCCGAGGCTGACAAGAAGCACGACACGCTCGGAAACCGTCTTTTTTATTTGGCCGTCGCGCCCCGCTTCTTCTCGCCCATTGTAAAAATGCTGGGCCAGTGCTGCTTGTCAAAGGAGGAAGAGCACCGCTGGTCGCGCGTTATCGTGGAAAAACCCTTTGGCCATGATTTGGCTTCGGCCAAACAGCTCAACCAGGAGTTGAAGCAGGTTCTCACGGAAAAGCAGATTTACCGCATCGATCACTATTTGGGCAAAGAGACCGTACAAAACGTGATGGTTTTTCGCTTTTCCAACAACATCATCGAGCCGCTCTGGAACCGCAATTACGTGGACCACGTGCAAATCACCGCCGCGGAGAGTGTTGGCGTGGAACATCGCGGCGCGTTTTACGAGACCGCAGGAGCGCTTCGCGACATGGTGCCAAATCATCTCTTCCAGTTGCTCACCATGACCGCCATGGAGCCGCCTATTTCTTTTGAAGCCGACGAAGTCCGCAACAAGCAGGCCGAAGTGCTTCATGCCATTCAGCCCTGGAGTCCGGAAGAGGTACTCACCAACATGGTGCGCGGCCAATATGGAAGCGGCACGATTGACGGCCAGCGCGTCGTGGGCTATCGCAGTGAACCGGACGTCGCGGCCGATTCGAACACGGAAACATTTGTCGCCATGAAGCTGCTCATCGACAACTGGCGTTGGGCGGGCGTGCCTTTTTATCTTCGCACCGGCAAGCGCCTGGCGCGGCGCATGACGGAGATCGTCATCCAGTTTCGCCGTACGCCTTTCGTGCTTTTCCGCAACACGAGCGTTCGAAACCTCGAGACCAACCGCTTGGTCATTCACATTCAGCCGGACGAGGGTATTTCGTTGAGTTTTGGCGCAAAGGTTCCTGGCTCGGTCATGAAGCTCGGGTTGGTCAACATGGATTTCGACTACCGGACCTATTTTGGAACCGAGCACAGCACTGGTTACGAACGCTTGCTACGCGATTGCATGGCGGGCGACGCTACGCTTTTTCAACGCGCCGACATGGTCGAAGCCGGCTGGAGTGTCATCCAGCCTATTCTCGACTTGTGGCACGCGCTGCCGCCCCGAGGATTCCCCAATTATGCTGCAGGCTCGTGGGGCCCGGCCGAAGCGGAAGAGCTGCTCCAAAAAGACGGCCGCTCGTGGCGCCGCATGGGCGAAGATGAAATCGACAAAGGCGGGTACATCGCCGTTCCGGCAAAAGCCCAAATCGCCACCTGAGAAGGAAACGCGAGTGGAACGAGAGATCCGAATCCTGGCCGATGGCGAAGCTGTCGCCAAGAGTGCCGCGCAAGAATTCGTTCAGGCCGCCGCGGCAGCCGTTCGCCAGAGAAGCGTCTTTTACGTTGCACTGGCCGGAGGCTCGACTCCGAGAGCGCTTTACAATTTGCTGGTTACGGATCCGGTGCTGCGTTCGCAGGTCCCCTGGGATAAAATGTTCGTGTTCTTCGGCGACGAACGGCACGTCGGTCCCGGCCACCCAGACAGCAATTTCCGCATGGCCACGGAAACGATGCTTTCCAAGGTCCGGCTGAAAGAAAACCAAGTCACCCGCATTAAAGGAGAGTATCCGGATACCGAACAAGCCGCCCGCGAATATGAGGAGGCCATCACATCGCATTTTCATTTGAAATCCGGCGAGCTTCCGCGTTTCGATCTTTTACTTGCCGGAATGGGCAATGAAGGCCACACGCTTTCCCTCTTCCCCGGAACCAAAGCGTTACATGCGGACGGGCGCATCGCCGTTAGCAACTGGGTCGGCAAGCTGTTCGCGGAACGCATCACGCTGACCGCGCCCGCTGCTTGTGCTGCCGCGGAGATCCTGTTCATGGTGACCGGTGCGGATAAGGCGCTCGCACTGAAGGGCGTGCTGGAAGGCCCGTACGAACCGGAGCAGCTACCCGCCCAACTGCTCCAGCCGAAGAATGGAAAGCTGCTTTGGCTGGTGGACACCGCTGCCGGAAGCATGCTATCAAAGGGCATTCGAGAGTAGAGAAGGAGCTCGTCATGGCCACGACCGTAAGTGTTGGAAGAATCGAAACCTACCTGGGTGCAAAAACCGACTCGCTGTTGGGATTTAAGTCGCCTAAAATCCCCAAAGAGCGCCTCAATCTTCCGGGTCCGGATTTCATCGACCGCGTTTATGCAGTTTCTGACCGCAACGTCCGCGTGCTTACCAATCTTCAAAGGATGTTCGGGCACGGGCGGCTCCGCGGCACCGGCTATCTTTCCATTTTGCCCGTGGACCAGGGCATCGAACACTCCGGCGGCGCCAGCTTCGCGAAGAATCCCGATTATTTTGACGGAGAGAATATCGTCAAGCTGGCCATCGAAGGCGGATGCAACGCGGTCGCCTCGACCTTCGGTGTGCTCGGCTCTGTAGCGCGCAAATACGCGCACAAGATTCCCTTCATTGTGAAGATTAATCACAACGAACTGCTGACCTTTCCTAACCGCTTCGACCAAGTTCTCTTTGGCACCGTGCAGCAAGCTTACGATATGGGCGCTGCTGCGGTCGGCGCGACGATTTATTTCGGCTCCGACCACAGCACGCGCCAGATCGTCGAAATCTCCCAAGTTTTTGCGCACGCCCACGAACTTGGAATGGCTACCGTCTTGTGGTGTTATCTGCGTAATAGCGCTTTCAAGAAGGACAAGGACTATCACCTTTCTGCTGACCTGACGGGGCAGGCGAATCATCTCGGTGTGACCATCGAAGCCGACATCATCAAGCAGAAACTGGCAGAAAATAACGGCGGCTACCTCGCTTTGAATTCCAATGGCGCGAGCTACGGGAAGTTTGACAAGCGCATCTATTCCGAACTGACCAGCGATCATCCGATTGACCTCTGCCGCTATCAGGTAGCAAATTGCTATATGGGGCGCGCGGGCCTAATCAATAGCGGGGGCGCTTCCGGCCTAAACGACTTCGAAGAAGCGGTCGCCACGGCGGTGATCAATAAGCGTGCCGGCGGCACCGGCCTCATTTCTGGGCGCAAGGCCTTTCAGCGTCCGATGAAAGAAGGCGTCCAGCTCCTGAACGCCATTCAGGACGTGTACCTAAGCCCTGAAGTTACAGTCGCTTAGGCCAAGCTCCATTTCTTTTGGCAGCGGCAGTCCCGGCGTCCAAGTGTATGCGCGGGGCCCTAGCACGCCTGCCCTCGGGGTGTTTTTTCTCCTTTCGACTTTCAAGTTTCCAGCTTCAAAATTTGGCTTGACATATTCCTATATGGGAATGTATTATCGAGGCGTGCCCAGGGCAGCCACCACTTCCGATGCCTTCAACGCGGTCGCCGAACCGCGTCGTCGCGAGATTCTCAACTTTCTCGCGCTCCGGGAACGCCCGGTTGGCGATATTGTGGACCGCCTGAATCTGGAGCAGCCTTCTGTCTCGAAGCATCTTCGCGTGCTTCGAGAGGTCGGCTTGGTCAACGTGCGACGCGACGGCCGACGGATGTTATATCGCACCAACGCGGAAGCCATCCGTCCTCTCTACGAGTGGACCAGCACCTTCGAGCGTTTTTGGGGCCATCAATTGAACCGCATCAAAGAGCGCGCCGAAGCCCAAACGGACCGCGATTCGGATTCCAGTCAAAACTCGCAAAGGAGAAAACATGACCCTGACCGTTCCCGGAATTGAAAGCTTGTCGTTATCTGTGAACCAAGAAATCCGCGTCCGAGCGTCGCTTGATACGACGTTCACGGCGTTGCTCGAGCAGCTTGGCCCATACAGCGAAACGCCCGAAGGCACGCCCCTGCCCATGAAGCTCGAACCCTGGCCTGGAGGGCGGTGGTTCCGCGATCTCGGCGAAGGCAACGGCCATTTCTGGGGCGTGGTGCAAGCTATCAAGAAACCTACGCTGCTGGAAATTGCCGGACCTCTTTTCATGTCGTATCCGGTCGCTAATAACGTGCAATACCGCCTCAGCGAAGAGAACGGCGTAACCGTGATCAAGTTCCGTCACTCGGGTTTCGGGCTGATTACGGACGAGCACAGAACAGGCGTGGTGAAGGGGTGGAACTATATTCTGGAAAACGCTTGCAAGCGCGCGGAATCGGGCCGCTCTAAATCGGCGGCCATTCGGTGAGGCTTGTGTCTTTCCGCGATATCATTTGACAGCAAAAAGGAGAACCGCGATGACCATGGCACAATCACTGCTTGCGGAGTTCGAAACACAAGCCCCCATTACACGTCGATTTTTGGAGCGCCTGCCGGAAGACAAGTTGACCTGGAAGCCGCACGAAAAATCCATGTCCGCCGGGCAACTCGCCTACCATCTCGCTTTCATTCCCGGGGGCGTCATTCGCTTCGTGCAGAACAATCCGGCGCAAGCGCCCCAGTTCGCCGGCTTCCCGCAACCCTCGAGCCGCCAGGAAATTCTGAAAACCTTCGACGAAAACATTGTGGCCGTTCGCGACTTGCTGCCCAAATTCGATGACGCCCACATGAACGAAACGTGGCGCATGGTTAGCAAGGGGCACGAAGTTCTTGCACAACCGCGCGGTCAGTTTCTGCGCGACGTCATGTTCAGCCACTGGTACCAGCATCGTGGCCAGTTTTGCGTTTACTTGCGCCTGCTGAATGTGGCTGTCCCCGCTAGTTGGGGACCCAGCGCTGATGAGCCTCCGCTTTTCATGCAGAAAGCGCAGGTGGCCTGACCGAGGTTTGTAAGGGCGCGCCCACCTGCGGCAGGCATGTTGCGCCCCGTCTCGGCAAGGAGTGATCGCGTATTTTTCGGTTGGAGGCAGAACCCGTGTGCCCCGAATGCTTTCCCAGTATCGCTCTAATGCTAACCGGCATCGTGTCTACCGGCGGCGTATCCGCCGTCGCCGCCAAACTTTTTCATAACAAGAATGCGCCTGCCAAAATTTCTGAGCTTCGTGGCCCAAAGCCAAGGGAGTGTGTGGCCATGTCGCATAGTAACTCCGAGGAATCCCCCGTCTTTAGGCGTGGGGAGTCGTCAAGCTCGCGTAAGCATGGCCGCGCGGGCGGCTCCCAGCAGTTTTTTCGCGTTCTCACGAATGTCGCCGCGGCCGAAGACCGCGTTTCCCGCGACGAGGAGTTCGGCGCCCGCTCGCACGATGTCGCCCACCGTATCGACAGCCACGCCCCCGTCCACTTCGATGCGGTAGGACATGCCCAGAGTTTCGCGCACTTCCGCAAGCGTCTTGATCTTGTTGAGTGACCACGGGATGAACCTTTGTCCGCCGAACCCGGGATTCACGCTCATCACCAGGACGTGGTGCACCATGTCCAGGACTTCGTCCAGGGTGTGAACCGGCGTAGCGGGGTTGATCACTACCCCGGACCTGCATCCGTGCTCTTCAATCAGTTGTAGCGTCCGATGGAGGTGCACACAAGCTTCTTGGTGCACCGAAATCCAGTTTGCGCCCGCTTCTGCAAACGCTGGAATGAAATTGTCGGGATTTTCGATCATCAGGTGGCAGTCGAACGTCACATCGGGAAGCGCTTTCCGTAGCGACGCCACCACCGGCGGCCCAATCGTGATGTTCGGCACGAAGTGGCCGTCCATCACGTCCAGGTGCAGCACTGTGCCGCCGCCATCCAACGCGGCTTTCGCATCGTCGGCGAGCCGCGCAAAGTTTGCAGAGAGTATCGACGGGACGAGTTCAATGGTCATGAGCGGGGCCTGCTCCTTTCCTTCCCGGGACAACGCCGATTATACGCGAACGCGAGCGGGTTGCCGAAAACGCCGAACGCAAGAGCTTCTCGCTGTGCGGAATTGCAACTCCGGCTTTGCGAGCGTATGGTTTTCGTGAAGGAGGTGTAACAAAAATGCGGTTCGGCCAACTCCGCTCAGTTCGCTTTCTTTGCTCGGCAGTTTCTCTTTTTCTCTGCGGTGCCTTGCTCGCCGCCCAATCGCCGCAGATTCCCGCCGTGGACGGCGGTCTCGGTTCCTGCCGCGCGGATTTCACCGTGAGAGATGGCTCGGACAAGCCTATCTACAACGCCAAGATTCACGTCCTCATTAAGTACGGATTCTTCAGCAAGCGGAAGACCGAGCTCGAGGTCGGCACGAACAGCGACGGCAAAGCCAGCGTCACCGGCTTGCCCAATATGCCCAAGAAACCGCTCGAGTTCACCATTAAGAGCGGAACGGTCTCGAAAGCGATCACGGACGATCCAGCAGACAATTGCAACGCGAAATATGACGTCACGTTGTCCGTGCACTAATTTCCTCAGGCTAATCAATTCCACGGAATTGTGCGGCGTGTTTCGCTGCTCTCCCGCGCCATTTCCAGCAGCCTCATCACGTTCAACGCCCATTGCGCGCTGACGGCCGCCTCAGCTTTTCCCAGCAGAGCGTCGCGCGCATTCGCGTAGTAATCGCGAAAATCGCAGTTCGCCGAAGGAATGCGCCGCTGCATACAATTGTCCCCATCCGGAATGGTAAGCACGCCCCAATTTCCTTCCGGCTCCGCTCCCCACGGCCCCTTGGCGGGAATGTTTCCGTGCCGCAAATTGTTTTCTTGTGGATCGATCGTTTGCTTTAGGAAACTGCCTTGCGTACCATGCAAGACAAAGCGCGGCCGCGGTGCAGCGGCCAAAATGCTCGAGCGCAGCACCGCGCGCATCCCGCGCGCATAGTGAAACATGATGTCGAACGCATCGTCGGCAACTGCCTGTTCCCGCTCGATCCGAACGTCCGCGGTCACCGCTTCTGGCAGTCCAAATAAGACGAGTGCGTGATCGATGAGGTGCGGCGCAATGTCAAAGAGAATCCCGCTCCCTGCCCGCGTCGTCTCGCGCCATGCTCCCGGTTTCAGTTGCGGGCGGTACCGGTCATAATTCGTTTCGAACCGCACGATGCGCCCAAGTGTTCCCTCGGCCAACAGCTTTCGAACCGCCTGAAAATCGCCGTCGTACCGCCGATTCTGATAAACCGTAATCAACCGTCCGGCGTTCTTGGCAAATTCCACCAACAGCTGTGCTTCCTTCAACGTCGTGGTGAACGGCTTATCCACAACCACGTCTCGCCCTGCTTCAAGGCACTGCCTCGCCAAGGAATAATGCGTGTCATTGGGTGTGGCGATTACCACCAGGCGAAGCTCGGGGATGGCCAGCAACTCCTCTAGGCTTCTCACAATCCGAACGTGCGGATATTTCTCCCCCGCTTCGTTGCCCGTGCGCTGCAGAATCGCCGCCAGACGCAGTCCAGGCACAGCGCCAATCACTGGCGCGTGAAACGCTCGCCCCGCAAGACCGTACCCGATGAGTCCTACATCAATCATGGAGGTTTTCGGTAAAACGAACGCTACAGAGTATCGAATTTTCAAATCGCAAGTGGCGGAAATCTCTCCCGGCAAAAGTTGCTTGAAGCGGCTGCGTCCTTCAGAATGTCCTATCCCCAATGAGTGAACGGACAGCAAGTGAAGGGGCAAACGCCAAGATAAGCGCCACCGCAGGCACCGCCGCAAGTATCAAAGGTCAAGATCAACGCAACCTCTTGATCCTGCTATTTGCCGGTTTCGTGCTCAGCGGCATTGCAACCACGATTGTTGGTCCAATGCTCCCTGTGTTCATCCGTCGATGGTCTCTCGATGACGGACAAGCGGGCCTCTTGTCCACAATTCAGTTCTTAGCTGCTCTTGCAGGCACCTTGGCCTCCAGCGCTATCGCTTCCAAGGCTGGCTATCGTCCTGCCTTGGTTTTAGGTTATGCGCTGATGGGCGGCGGTCTTGCCGGTCTCAACACGGACACGCACAGAGTTGCTCTCGAAGCGACGGCTGCATTTGGGCTGGGCTATGGGCTGATCACTCCGGGGACAAATTTGTTCGTCGCTGAACTGGGAGGCACAAAGAGCGCATCTCTCCTCAGTTTGCTCAATTTCACCTGGGGCGCAGGCGCGATGGCCTGCTCGCCCTTGATCGCGCTGGCTCTGCGGCACAACTTTCTGCCGGGGATGCTGAATGGTCTTGCAATTTTCGGCGGGTTTCTTACGCTCGGTCTCTTGGTCACACCATTTGGCGCGCAGCAGCACCAAGAAAATGCAAAGACATCGGAAGCAACCCGCTTTGGCAGGGGATGGATGGTCTTTGTTGCCCTGGCCGCGTTGTTTTTTATTTACGTGGGGATGGAAAACGGCATTGGCATCTGGGCCGCCGAGTACGCTAAGCGCCTGGTCAGTGGCATCACCGGCGTGACCACGCTCGCGCCTATGTTTTTCTACGCCGGACTCACCTTGGGCCGCATTTCCGCGCCGCTGGCGCTGCGGCGAGTCTCGGAAAGAAAAATAGTGTTGGGCGCCCTGACTCTGGCTGCCGCCGGAATCGCTTTACTGATCGCCTCCACCAGCCTGAACCTGGCCCTGTCTGCAGTTTTTTTAGCCGGCTTGGGATGCGCGAGCGTTTATCCGGTTTACATTGCGTGGTTTTCCCGCTGGTATGGCCCGCGCGGCAAGCGCATTGGCGGCATCCTCTTTGCCCTGGCATCGCTCGGTGGCTCTGCTGGGCCCGGCGCAGTCGGATTTATTTCGAAACATGCCGGAAGCTTGCGCGCGGGCCTTTTGGCTCCGCTGGCTGCTGCTATCGCCATGATCGCCATCGTGGTATCGCTGCGAAAACAAACTGCCGCCTGAGGTATCCTTAGCTCGTGCAAAAGGCCGCCTTTTCGCATCGTTCACCCACAACTCGGCTTCTTCTAGGCCTGCTCATCACTCTAGCTGCGGTGTTAGCTTACTCGTTCTATATCACCGTACAACTCGTCGGGCTCCGCGAACTCCAGAGCGAAATGGTGGACCGCAATCGCAAAGACTCGCTGCAATTGTTGCGCATCGAAAATGATCTCAATTCCATCGCCCTCGCCATGCGTGACATGCTTGACACCACCGAACGCTATCCGCTGACAGCTTGGACCGCGCAATTCGAACGCATCCGGCAGGATCTGGACGCCGCGATGAAACTTGAGGAGGGTCTGGCCGTCGCGAGCCGCACGCCAAACCAGCGAAAATTTCTTACCCAATCTGTCGCGCAGTTCTGGGACGCCGTCAACCGCATGTTCGCGCTCGCTCAAAGTGGCAAAAAGACGGAGGCGCGCGAACAGATTCGGTTGACCCTGCAGGCGCGCGAGCAGGCGCTCAGCACCGCCGTCTCGCGCCTCCTTGTGGAAAATAATGAAGGCGAAGAGCAGGCGGCCGCGAGCATCGCGAAAATCTATAACGGCGTGCAGCGCCAGCTGTATCTGTTTCTTGCCGCAACGCTAATCGCGATCGTCCTGACTAGCTTGTACCTCATCCGCAGCAACCGCCGGCTTTTCGCTCGTCTCGCCGATCTTTCCGAGCAACGCAGCGATTTGGCCCAGAAACTCATTTCCACGCAGGAATCCACGCTGCGGCACATTTCGCGCGAACTCCACGATGAGTTTGGTCAAGTGCTCACTGCCATCGGCTCGCTGCTGCGCCGCGCCGGCAAACAGGCAGGGGAGGGAACTCCTCTTTATAGCGACCTGAAAGAAGTGCAAGAAATCGCGCAAATCACTCTGAACAACATCAGGACGCTTTCGCAGGCCCTGCATCCGGTTTTGCTCGAAGAAGCCGGCCTGGAAAGCACTCTGGACTGGTATATTCCCACGGTAGGAAGGCAGGCCGGTATCGAGTTGCATTACGAGAAAAGCGGCAAGCCTTTTCCGGTCGAACCGGGCGCCGGCGTGCACATCTATCGCGTGCTCCAGGAAGCGCTGAACAATGTGAGCCGCCACTCGGGCGCGCGCGATGCCTGGGTTCGCCTGAAATACTCTGGAGATTCATTGGAGCTTGAAGTGGAGGACCGTGGCTCGGGATTCGTGGCGGAGAAAATGCAACGCGGAATCGGCTTGGTCGCCATGCGCGAACGCGCCGAGTTGATCGGCGGAACGCTGGCCGTCACGCCGCGCCCGCAAGGCGGCACGCAAGTCCGTCTGCACATTCCGCGGGAGAAAGTGGAAAGTCATGCCGCATAAAATAACGGTACTGCTGGCCGACGACCACGCATTGGTCCGCCGCGGCTTTCGTCGGATGTTGGAAGACGATCCGGCAATCTCCGTCGTCGCGGAAGCCAGCGACGGCGAAGAAGCGGTACGCCTGGCGGCGGACCTTCGCCCGCGCGTCATCGTCATGGATTGCGCCATGCCGGAATTGAGCGGCATCGAAGCCACGCGAAAAATATTGGAAGCGCATCCCGAGGCGGGAATCCTGATGTTGAGTATGCACTCCGAGGAAACGCTCGTGAACCAGGCGCTGCAGGCTGGTGCGCGCGGTTACGTCCTAAAAAACGCAATGGACCTCGACCTGGTGAGCGCCGTGAAAAGCATCGCCTCCGGCATGACCGTTCTCGATCCTCAGATTTCGCGTAAAGACGCGCTCAAGGGCGAACGCGGCGGCGGATTGACGCCCCGCGAGCTCGAGATTCTCCAGCATATTGTGGCCGGCAAATCGAACAAGGAAATCGCCTCCGATTTGAATCTCAGCGTGAATACGGTCGCCGTGCACCGCGCTAACATCATGAATGCGCTCGGCATTCACAAAACCGCGGAACTGGTCACCTACGCGATTCGCAACGGTCTGGTGAGTCTGCCTTGAACCGCCGCGATTTCCTTTTCACAACTCTGGGCTCAGGCTTGGCAGCAGTTGCAGGCCTTCCTCCTGGCATACTTGCAACCCCCGCTTCGAACCTAGGATTTCGCCTCACCGACGTAACCGACGCCGCGGGAATTCGTTTTATGCACAACAGTGGCGCCTACGGCGGCAAGCTGCTTCCCGAGACCCTCGGCTCGGGTTGCGCTTTCTTGGATTACGACGCCGACGGCTGGCAGGACATTGTGCTCCTCAACGGCATGGACTGGCCCGGCCACAAGCGCCAACGCTCGATGCTGCGCCTCTACCGCAACAATCGCAACGGCACTTTTGCCGACATCACCAAAGCCGCTGGGCTCGACATCGAAATTTACGGAATGGGTGTGGCCGTTGGCGACTACAACAACGATGGCTTTCCCGACCTTTTCATCTCTTGCGTCGGCCAGAGCCACCTCTTTCGCAACACGGGCAAAGGCACTTTCGTGGATGTCACGCACTCGAGCGGTCTTTTTGACCGCCAAGGATTGAGTACTTCCGCACTGTGGTTCGACTACGACCGCGACGGCTTCCTCGATCTTTTCGTCTGCAATTATGTTCGCTGGTCCCCGGAACACGACGTGTTTTGCAGCCTCGACGGCACTCACAAATCCTACTGCACGCCGGAAGCGTATCGTGGCGATACCTGCTGGCTGTTCCACAATCGCGGCAACGGAACTTTCGAGGATGTCACCGCCACCAGCGGTATTTTTGACAGCAGCTCGAAGTCGCTCGGCGTGGCCATGCTCGATTATGACCAAGACGGTTGGCCCGATTTGCTCGTCGCCAACGACACGCAGCCGAACAAGCTTTACCGCAACCTGCGCAATGGAAAATTCAAGGACGTGGCCATCGAAGCGGGGCTGGCCTTTAGCACCGAAGGCAAAGCCCGCGCCGGGATGGGTGTAGACGTGGGAGATTTCGATAACTCCGGCAAGCTCGGCATCGCCATCACGAATTTCGACAACGAGATGATTGGTCTTTATCGCGCGACCGCCCCCGGAGTTTTTGACGACGTTTCCATCGTTTCCGGCGTCGGCGCGCCCTCACGCAATACGCTCGGGTTCGGCTGCATGTTCCTTGACGTCGACCTGGATGGCGCTCTCGATCTTGCTGTCGCCAACGGCCACATCGACGAAACCGTTCGCAACATTCGTGGAAACGTTGGCTACGCGCAGCCGCCGCAACTTTTCTTGAACGAAGGGCATGGGGAATTCCGCGACGTGGCGGCAGAAGGTGGCGGCGGCTTCGATAAGCCTCGCGTTGGCCGGGGGCTGGCTTACGGCGACTTTGATGGCGACGGCGATTTGGACATTTTAATGACCACCAACAACGGTCCTGCAGTTCTATTTCGCAACGATCAATTGGGCGGCAATCACAGCATCCGATTCGAATTGGTAGGCACGAAATCCAACCGCGATGCCATCGGCGCTAGCGTGCAAGTATTCGCAGGGGACCTTCACCAATGGCGAATGGTGCGCGGCGGCTCCAGTTATCTTTCGCAATCCGAATTTCCAATCACCTTCGGCTTAGCCAAGCGCGACAAAATCGACCGCGTGGTGATCAACTGGCCCAGCGGCCGCACCGAGGAATACAGAGACCTTCAAGCCTCAAAATCCTATAAGTGTAAGGAGGGAAAGGGCATAGAGCCCCTCTGATAAATATGTGTTCTCAGGAGGTGGGCTTTAGCGCTGAAGCGGCGGGACGCTTCTCAAGCGACGTAGGCTTCTAATAGTTTTGTGGTATTGCCGCTACTCTAATTATTTCGCATGATTTTGCGGTTTCTAATGCATTCGCAGTATTGCCCTTTTCGCGCCAGAAAAATATAAGCATGCTCACTAGCACCATCGCCTCCAGCTCAGCCATTCCTTGGCTTGCTTCGGGGCACCCCAAACTGAATCGCGGCCGGATGCTTCTCAGACATCCGGTCGCTTTTTTTCTGGCGTACCGCCGCTCCGATGAGGCTTGCAATGCGCGTTGAGTTGTCCAAGCGCTGGTTGTCCCGCTTTCTGATTCCGCTCGCTCTCAGCGCCGTGTATTTGTACGGATTTCCCTCCGCCACCATTACTTACGCCGTGGTCGACTTGCTTCACGTTGCGGTAGGTGTCCTCGTCTTTCTGCTGCTTATCGCATTTCTGGTTCCGCCCGTTTGGAGTAGTACCACGCTGGCCCGTTTCGGCTGGATCCTTCTCGCCGCCGGTGCCCTTCTCGGCATCGCGTTAATCAAAATGGGAACGCCGCATCATCTCTGGAATTGGCTCTACGCTCATATTGCGCTTTGCGTCGTCGGTTCGCTCTTGCTTTCGGCAGACTGGCTCCATTCGAGGGGCTGGCTGGGGCAAACCACTGCAAGCCAAGCGTTGCGATTTGTCTCCCTTGTCGTCGTGACCTTTGCCGTCTCCCGAGGCCTCTGGTTCGTACGCGAAGGCGGCTGGCGCGACGCACGCGCCAATCGCATCATCAATCCGCTGATGCCTCCCGACTCCATGGACCGCGAGGGTGACGGCTCCAACGGAAAATTCTTCCCCAGCTCCGCGCAGACCAAGCACGACATCAACATCCCCTCGCAATATTTCATGAAATCCGACGCCTGCCAGCGCTGCCACGCCGACATTTATGCGCAGTGGAACAGCTCGATGCACCACTTTTCTTCCTTCAACAATCAGTGGTATCGCAAGAGCATCGAGTACATGCAGGAAGTCGCCGGCGTGCGCTCGTCGAAATGGTGCGCCGGCTGTCACGATCCCGCGCTGCTTTACAGCGGCTTATTTGACACGCCCATCAAGCAAATCGTGAATCGCCCCGAAGCGCGCGCCGGCCTAGGCTGCCTGATGTGCCACAGCATCGTGGAAGTGAAAAGCACCATGGGTCAGGGCGACTTTTTCCTCGAATACCCGAAACTGCATGAGCTCGCCGCCAGCGACAACCCGGTCATTCGCAAGCTCCACGATTTTGTCGTGCGCCTCAATCCCGAGCCGCACCGCCGCACGTTCCTGAAACCCTTCATGCGCACCGATACCGCGGAATTCTGCTCTTCTTGCCACAAAGTCCACCTCGACGTCCCTGTGAACCGCTACCGCTGGATTCGCGGCTTCAACGAATACGACAACTGGCAAGCCAGCGGCGTTTCCGGCCAGGGCGCGCGCGCTTTCTATTATCCGAAAAGCCCCATGAATTGCGCCGATTGCCACATGCCGATGGTGCCTTCGAACGATGCCGGCAACATCAATGGCTTGGTGCATTCGCATCGGTTTCCCGGAGCGAATACCGCCGTGCCCACCGCCAATCAGGACGAAGCGCAATACGAATTCGCCCAGAAATTTCTCCAGGACAGGCAGCTCTCCGTCGATATTTTTGCCATTTCTCCTGCAGGAAAGGAATCCCACGCGCCCGTTCACAACGAACTAGGCAAACAGGAACTTTCCACAACTTTTGCCGTCGGCGAAGAATCCGAAGCCGAGCTGCCGAAAGGGCCTGCAGGTGAACTTCGCGCGATTACCGCTCCCATCGATCGCACCGCCGCTGCCGTGCGCCGCGGCGACGATGTTCGCGTCGATGTCGTCGTTCGCACGCGCAAGGTAGGCCATTTTTTCCCCGGCGGCACTGTCGATGCTTTCGACGTTTGGCTGGAACTCCAAGCCACCGACGAAAAAGGCCAGACGATTTTCTGGAGCGGCCAGGTCGAGGACAACGGCAAAGGCCCCGTCGAGCCGGGCGCGCATTTTTATCGTTCCCTCCAAATTGACGGCCACGGCAACGTCATCAACAAGCGCAATGCCTGGGCTACGCGCTCCGTCGTTTACGTACATCTGATTCCGCCCGGGGCTGCGGACACCGCCCACTATCGCCTGCACGTTCCGGAAAATTGCGGCGACAAAATCACGCTTCACGCCAAGCTGAACTACCGCAAATTCAGTTGGTACAACACGCATTTCTCTTTTGCCGGTGTGGAAGCGCTGGAAGCAAAACTGACTGCCGCCAATGCAAGCACAACGCCGCCTGCAGCCAAGACCACGCCAGACTATGACGATCGCAAGTTCACCTTCACCGGAGACACTTCAAACGTCTCGGGCAACGTGAAAGCCATTCCCGATCTTGCAATCACCGTCCTCGCGGAAGACACAAAGACTCTGCGCGTTCTCCCGCGCAATGCCGCCGCACCTCCGCCAAAGACCATCAGTGTCAAGGATGACTGGACCCGCTGGAACGATTACGGCATCGGACTCTTCCTGCAAGGCGACCTGAAAGCTGCTGCCGCCGCATTCGAAAAAATCACCGATGCCGATCCGCAAAATCCCGACGGCTGGACCAATATCGGCCGCGTGTTTTTGCAGGAAGGGGACACCGCAGGAGCGCGCAAAGTTCTGGAAAAATCATTGGCCATCGATGCGCAGCTCGCGCGCACCAATTTCTTCTACGCCAAGGCTCTCCGGGAAGATGGCGACTACAACGCCGCCATCACCCATTTGAAAACTGTGTTAGAGCAATTCCCGCGCGACCGCGTCGTCCACAATGAACTCGGCCGCATCCTTTTCCTCGAAAAGGGGTACGCCGACGCTGTCGCCGAATTCGAAAAAACTCTCGCCATCGATCCCGAAGATTTGCAGGCGCATTACAATCTGATGCTCTGCTACAACGGCCTCGGCAACGACAAGAAAGCAGAAGAGCACAAAGCGCGCTACTTGCGGTTCAAGGCCGATGAATCCGCGCAGGCTATCACCGGTCCGTATCGGCAGACGCATCCTGCGGACAACAACGAGCGCCAGCCGATTCACGAACACTTCAGCGTCGCACTTACTTCCGCTCAGCCAAAGAAATCAAGAATAGTGACGGGGAAGGTGACGACAAAAAGGACCGCAAGACTTTCTGCGAAGGCTTCGGAAAGCGCCCGGGAGCCAAACATGAAGGCTTTGTTCCACTGAGAACTTGCAACTGAAAACTGAGGACTGACAATGACCTGGATCCAGACAGCCCGCGTGGAAGACGACCAGTGCGTCAAGGACGCCATCGAGTCGCAGCGAAAGCTCTATCCCATCGAATATGCCACGCCCGTGCATCCCGTGAATGACGGAGAGACCGCGGGCATCGTGGCGAGTCACACGCTGATTCCCGAAGCGCTTTTTCACGCCTTTAGCACGTTTGGCGCGCTGATGTCGCCCGATTTGCCGCTGAAGCGCCACCAGCACGAGATGATTGCCACCGTGGTGTCGGTCACGAACCGCTGCCATTATTGAATCGTTTCCCACGCAGAGTTTCTGCGTCGCGTCACGCTGAACGAGGAGATGGTCGAAGCGCTGAAGAAGGATTACCGCACCGCGTCGATTAGCGAGCAGGACCGCACCATGCTCGATTACGTTGTGAAACTGACCAAGGACGCCACGAGGTGTTCGCCGGATGATCACGCCAGACTCCGCGCCGTCGGTTTCGACGACAAAGGCATCCTGCAAATCACGCTGATTGCGTCCTGGTTCAACTACATCAATCGCGTTGCCGACGCCCTCGGCGTTGGTCGCGAGTAACGCATTTCGTATGAGCAACACCTCAATTTGTCTTCCAAGCCCGCCTGCCGCATCCAGGCAGAGCGGGGAATCGGCTGCTTGGTTTCGGAAAATGGCCAATGTTTCAAAAACGGAGGAATAGTGAATCTTTCGCTTTGCGGAAGTCTCATCTTCGTATCGGCTGTTTTTCTTGTGAAAACGTCAAGCGGCGCTCCGCCCGAATCCTCGTCCATCCAATTCCGCGACGTCACCCAACAAGCCGGCATCCACTTCGTTCACAACAACGGTGCCTTCGGCAAGAAATATCTTCCCGAGACCATGGGCCCTGGCGTCGCCTTCATTGACTACGACAACGACGGCTGGCCCGACATTTTCCTGGTCAACGGCACGGACTGGCCCGGCCACGTTCAGAAGCACTCGACGCCCAAGCTCTATCACAACAATCACGACGGCACCTTCACCGACGTCACCCACAAAGCCGGACTCGACATTGAGCTTTTCGGCATGGGTGTGGCCGTCGGCGATTACGACAACGACGGCTACGACGATCTCTTCGTCACTGCCTACGGGCAAAGCCATCTCTTTCACAACAATGGCAACGGCACCTTCACCAATGTCACGCAAAAAGCCGGCTTGCAGGGACCCAAAGAATTCAGCACCAGCGCCGCCTGGGTGGATTACGACAATGACGGCCACCTCGATCTCGTCGTCGGCAATTACGTTCAGTGGACGCCGGGGACGGACCTCTACTGCACGCTCGACGGCAAGAGCAAATCCTATTGCACGCCGGAATCGTACAAGGGCACGGCCGTGCGCCTGTGGCACAACCGCGGCAACGGCACATTTGAAGACGTGACGCAGAAGGCCGGTCTCGGCGACGCCACTTCAAAGACGCTCGGTGTCGCCGTGCTCGATTACGACAACGATGGCTGGCCCGATCTTCTTTTCTCCAACGATACGCAGCCCAACAAGCTCTACCGCAACAACGGCAACGGAACGTTCAGCGAAAAAGCTGTCGTGGCCGGCGTGGCCTTCAGCGAAGACGGGGTGGCCCGCGCGGGTATGGGCGTGGACGCCGCCGACTACGATCACTCCGGCTTCGCCAGCGTGCTCATCACCAATTTCTCGAACCAGATGGTTTCGCTCTATCACAACGAAGGCAAAGGGCTCTTCGTCGACGAAGCGCCGCGCTCGGAAATCGGCCGCGCCTCGCTGCTCACGCTCGGCTTCGGGTGCTTCTTCTTTGACTACGATCTCGATGGCTGGCCCGACGTTTTTATCCACAACGGCCACATTGATGCGGACATTCAGCGCGTGCAGGCCAACGTGAAATACGCTATGCCGCCGCATCTTTTCCGCAACGTCGGAAAAGGGAAGTTCGAGGAAGTCACGAAATCGCTAAGCGCGGCATTCGCCTCTCCCCGCGTCGGCCGCGGCGCGGCCTATGCGGACATCAATAACGACGGCCGCCTCGATCTACTTCTCTCCACCAACGGTGGCCCCGTCTACCTGTTCCGCAACGAAGCCAAGGGCGCTGCCGCGTCGAACCGGGGCTTGCGCATCAAGCTCCTGGGCGCGAAGTCTAATCGCGACGGCATCGGCGCCCTTGTAAAGCTCACCGCTGGCGGCGAGACCCAAACCAAGATGCTGCACAGCGGCTTGAGCTATCTTTCCGCCAGCGAACTCGTCCTGACCTTCGGCCTCGGGCAGCACGACAAAGCCGACTCCATCGAAATTCGCTGGCCCAGCGGCCAACTCGACCGTCTTTCCGCCATCCCCGCCGGCGCAACGATCACCGTCACCGAAGGAAAGGGCATCACCTCCCGCCGCGAATTCGGCAAATCGTGATCGCAACATTGCGATCCCGGCCTTCCAAGGGCCTCAGCAAGCGCGAACTTTGTTGATGAAACGCTGAAAAGAACGGACAGGTTGAAGCTACTCGGTCGAGATCGAATGAGGTGGCAATGTCCGACGAGGAAATTGAGGGGACCCCAACTCAAGGTCCAGGTCGCGGAGGCTCTTGAAGTTTTCGATATGCAATCTAGCCTGACTTCCCTTTGTCGCGAACGTAAGTCGTTGAGTTGCAAGCCTTGTTCCTAACTTCACTTGCTACAAACCGCTGGCGCCCAAGGTGGCGGTTGAGAAAACAGCGGCAGTAGCCCCAGCTTGTTC
>Ga0209804_1000111_pt1 | contig 69511 bp, 59 predicted proteins | sample GraSoiAngelo_139_FD_185896 | JGI IMG/M metagenome (GOLD analysis project Ga0209804, IMG submission 185896) | Grasslands soil microbial communities from the Angelo Coastal Reserve, California, USA - 14_0929_12_20cm (SPAdes) (version 2) | ecosystem: Environmental > Terrestrial > Soil > Grasslands ... | reverse complement strand
GCTTCATGCGGGCCGCCAAGGCGCCGCCCCGCGATGCGGTGCTCGCGGCCGCTCCCAGCGCCGTGCGCGGGTCCCGGCTCTTTGACTCGATCGGCTGCGCGATCTGCCACGTCCGGTCCTTGACCACCGCGCCGGCGGGGACGAAGATCAACGGGGGAACGTTCACGATCCCCGCGGCCCTTGGGGGGAAGACCTTCCACCCCTACAGCGATTTCCTGCTCCACGACGTGGGGACGGGCGACGGTATCGCCATCGCCGCCCAGGAGCACTACGGCCAAAAGATGCGCACGACCATCTGGAAGAATCTATCGATGCAGGCCCTTCAGGACACGGCGAACGAGATCCGGACCGCGCCGCTGTGGGGCGTTCGGATGCAGAACAGGCTCATGCACGACGGCGCATCGCTCACCTTCCTCGACGCCATCCTCCGGCACAAGGGCGAGGCGAGCGAGGTCACGGAGCGCTTTCAGAGGCTCTCCCACGCCCAGAAGGAAGACCTCTTTCAGTTCTTGAGATCCCTGTAGGGCGAAGCGGGCGCTTCCCCGCTCTATTCCACGCCGTCGATCGGCTTTCGATCGGCTTTACCTATGTCCTACTCCTCGCTTCGATCGCCTTTCACGAGCCGGTCCTGACGGTGCTCTCCGAGGGCGCGGGCATACCGGCGCGTCAGCTCCGGCATGATCGTCTCGCGCGCCGGCGCCCGCTCCAGGCCGAACACGGTCAGCGGAAAGGTGGCAGGCCCCTGCGCGGACCAGATGCGGTCGTGCTCCTGCGGCGGGACGATCTGCGCGGGGTCGCCGACGGCGATCCACCCGATGGGGACGATGGCATTGGGCAGGAGGTTCGCCTGGACGTGCACCACCCCGTTGATCCGGACCTCCGCCCGGCTGCCGATGCGCGCGCCGTTGAACACCGAGCTGCCGGTCGCCAGGAAGGCGTTGTCCTCCACCGTGCACCCGGTGAGGTGCGCATGCGGTCCGACCAGGATGTGGTTGCCCAGCCGGGCGGGATGCCGCGGCGTGCCCCGGATGACCGCGTTCTCCATGACGATGCAGTACGAGCCAATCGTCACCGGCCCGCCCTCGGCGGCGACAATGGCTCCGAACAGGATCCGGCTGTGCTCACCGATCGTCACGTCCCCGCAGACGACTGCGGTCGGCGCGATGTAGGCGGTGGCATGGACCGTCGGGCGCTTCTCGCGGTGTTCGAGCAGCATACGGCAGCCCCCCTTCCATGGAACGCTTGGCCCAAACCCCGCCCCCCTCCTTTGTCCCGACCCGGAGGGGGTCCCCTCCGGGGACTCCAAACCATGGTGAGGCCAACGTCAGGCAGAGGTTGCCCCCTCCGGGGACTCCAAACCATATTGAAGCCAACCGCAGGCAGAGGTTGTGCTCCGGCCTCGCCGCGGGCCGCCCGCGCCGGCCGTGCGGCAGGCAGGATAGGGAGCGGGACACCATAGAAGACACCCCGCATGACCGATACCGTGGAGGAGTCCCGTGGCTGAACACAACATGGTCGACACGGTCCGCACCCGCTCGATCGGCGTGCCGGGGCGAGCGCTCAACAGCGCGCGCACACACCATTTTGTCCTGGATTCTTCATCGGGCCCCAGCGAGGCCCTGACCAACAGCGAGGCGTTCCTGGCCGGGATCTCCTCCTGCGGCGTCACGCTGATCGAGAAGTACGCGAAGGAAGCCGGGATGCCGCTGACCGGGATGGAGATCACGATCACGGGCACCCGGGCGGCCAATCCGGCCCGATTCCAGGCCATCGCAATGCGCTTCGAGATCCACGGCGTGGACAAGGCGGCGGCCGACCGGCTCGTGGAGGTCTGGCAGACGCGCTGACCCCTCTACCGGACGGTCGCGGTCGCGACCGAGGTGAAGCTCGAAGTCGTGGCGCGGCCGCGGCCCGCGGCGGTCTAATCGCGCGGCGCGCGGTCCCGGCTTCCACCCCCAGCGATTTAGAGGACCGGGGAGGGGACGCCCGTGAGAGGGATGCGCATCGGCCTGTCCGCCCTGATCGGAGTTCTCCTCTGCGTCTTGCCGCTCCCGGCCGGGCCCCGGGCGCTCGCCGGCGAATCGCCGTCGAAGAGCGTCATTCAACTCGCCGTATTGAAAGTCCAGCTCACGAGTCATGGCACCGACTATTACAGCGTGTCCGCAGCCGAATGGAGGAGCGATGAAGCCTGAGACGAGGCTGGTGCATGCCGGCCGGGATCCCGAGAAGAACTTCGGCGTGGTGAATCCCCCCGTGTACCGGGCCTCGACGATCCTGTTCCCGACGACCGCGGAGTTCGAGCGCCGGCGCGAGCGCAAGTACACGAGCTTCTACTACGGCACCCACGGCACCCCGACCACGTTCGCGCTGGCGGAGGCCGTCACGGAGCTCGCGGGCGGCCACCGGTCGCTGATCACGTCCTCGGGGCTCTCGGCCGTTACCCAGGCGCTGACGGCGTTCCTGCGCCAGGGCGACCACCTCCTGGTGGCCGACACGGTGTACGAGCCGACCCGGACCTTCTGCACGTCGGTGCTCGCCCGATTCGGGGTGGAGGTAACCTTCTACGACCCGAACGCCGGGGCCGGAATCGGCGCGCTGATGCGGCCCCGGACGCGGGTGGTCTACGCGGAGTCGCCCGGGTCCCACACGTTTGAAGTGCAGGACGTGCCCGCGATCGCCGGCGCGGCGCACGAGCGCGGCGCGGTGGTGCTGTTCGACAACACGTGGGCGACGCCGTTGAACTTCCGGTCGTTCGAACACGGCGTGGACGTGGAGATCCAGGCGGCCACCAAGTACCTCGCCGGTCACTCGGACCTCCTCCTCGGCGTGATCACGGCGCGCACCGAGGAGCTCTTCCGGACGGTGAAGGACGGTCTCAGCGATTTCGGCGACTGCGTGGCTCCGGACCTCTGCTATGAGACGCTGCGGGGACTGCGGACGCTCGCGGTGCGCCTTCGCCGCCACGAGCGCTCGGCGCTCGAGGTGGCGCGGTGGCTGGCGCGGCGCCCCGAGGTCGCCCGGGTTCTCCATCCGGCTCTGCCGGAGAACCCCGGCCACTCGCTGTGGAAGCGGGATTTCCTGGGCGCCTCCAGCCTGTTCGGGGTCCTCCTGCGCACGACGGAAACCCGCGCCGTCGCCGCGATGCTCGACGGCCTCGGCGTCTTCAAGATCGGCGCAAGCTTCGGCGGATTCGAGAGCCTCATCATTCCAGCATCGCCCGCCGCGAACCGCACCGCCCGCCCCTGGCGGGAGCCTGGGCTGCTCCTGCGCCTGCACGTGGGGCTCGAGGCGGTCGAGGATCTGATCGCAGATCTCGAGGCCGGGTTCGGCCGCCTCAACGCGACCTCCTAACCTCGGGTACCCAAACCCCCATTTAAAGGCGATAGATCCCATGGGCGGTAGGACATCTCGCGCCCGGTTTGGCCGTATCTCGCATTCCTAACAATGTTAAATAATCATTGACACGTTAAGTGAATGATGTTAGTATTTCGTACATTCGAAGACGGAAGGCCGCGTGCAGGGGGCTCCAAATACGACAAATCGAGGTTGGTGGCCCAAATAATGGGGGTCAAGGAACGGCGGGATCGAGAGCGGTTGGAGATGCGGCAGGCCATCCTCGATTCGGCCCGCGAGATCGCGGCGAAGGAAGGATGGCAGGCGGTGACGATCCGGCGGGTGGCCGAGAAGATCGAGTACAGTCCCCCGGCCATCTACGAATACTTCGAGAGCAAGGAAGCATTGCTGGAGGAAGAGGCGCGCGAGGCCTTCGGGATCTTCCTGGCCGACCTGATCGCCGCGCGCGATGCGCACACGGATCCGCGGGAGCGCCTGCGGGCAATGGGGGACGCCTACTGGAACTTCGTCTGGAAGCATCCTGAACTGTATCAGGTGATCTCGGGCCTCGGCGGGGTAAACCTTTGCGAGCCCGGGCACGAGCACCCGCACTCGGAGGGCAACCAGGTCTTCGAGACCTTTCGTGACGTGCTGCAGGCGAATCTGCCGGCGGCCGGCCGGGCCGCTGACGATATCGAGGGCAGGGTGATGATCCTTTGGAGCCTGTACCACGGCTTCATCGCTCTCCTCATGACCGGCCGGATTCCCATGGAATCGCGCGACCGAGCGCGGGCGCTCGCCGGCCAGGCCGTTGACGGTCTCTTGACTGCCTGGCGGGCGGGGCGGGGTTGACCGAGGTCAAGTGTCGGACCAGCCGCTGAGCCGGCTGATTTGCGGGATGCGTTAGAGCGGGTATGTTCACGGGGAGGTTCCAAATGGTGCGTTTGGCGCTTGTGGGGATCGTCATGCTCGCGTTGGCGGGGGGGACCATCATCGGGCGGTCGAAGGGCCGGACGGCGCCCCCTGCCGCTCAGCCGGCGGCGGAGGTCGGCCGGGCTCCGGCGTCCGTTGTGATCGGCGCGGCGCGCCGGGCCGACGTGGTGACCCGGGTCCTGGCCTCGGGGTCCGTGACGAGCATTCGCGATTCGAAGATCGGATCCAAGCTCTCCGGCCGCGTGGCGGCGGTCCTGGTCGAGGAAGGGCAGCGCGTCGGCGCCGGCACCCCGCTGCTGCGGCTCGAAACGTCCGAGCTCGTGGCGCAGGAAGCCCAGGCAGAAGCCAACGTGGCGGGGGCCCGCGCCCGCCTGCAGGAAGTCCTGGCCGGACAGCGGCCTGAGGAACGTCAGCAGGTCACGAATGCCGTGGCGCAGGCGGAGGCGGCCCTCCGATCCGCCCAGGCGTCGCTGGAGCTCGCCCAGGCCAACGTACAGCGGATGCGCTCCCTCCGGACCCAGGGGGCGGTGTCGCAGCAGGATCTCGATGCCGCCGAGACCCAGGCCCGTGTCGCGCAGGCCCAGGTCGTGCAGGCGCAGGCCGCCTACGACTCCGCCAAGCAGAGCTGGAACATCATGACAGTCGGCGCCCGGCAGGAGGATATTCAGCAGGCGCGCGCGCAGCTGGCCCAGGCGGACGCCGGGCTGGCGATGGTCCGCGAGCAGCTGCACGATTCCACGATCTCCGCCCCGTTCGACGGAACGATCATCCAGCGGAACGTCGAGCCCGGCGAGGTCGTGTCCTCGGCCGGCGGACCCAACCAGAGCCCGCTGTTCGTGCTCAGCCAGGTGGACGACGTCTACGTCGAGTTCATCGTGCCGGCGCAGCACCGGTCCGAGCTGCAGCAGGGGCAGGCGGCGCAGATGGGCGTGGACGGCCTTCCGGGAAGGACGTTCGAGGGGCGGGTAGAGGAAATCCGCCCGGCGGCCGATGTGGCCAACCGGTCCTTCGGTGTGAAGGTCCGGGTGCCCAACCCCAAGGGAGCCCTCCGGCCCGGGATGTTCGCTCGGGGCGCCATCGTTGTGGGAGTGCGGCACGGCGTCTTGAGTATTCCGGAGCAGGCGGTCCTGACGGCGACCTCGGGTCCGATCGTGTTCGTCGCGCGCGGGGGCGTGGCGGTCCGGCAGATCGTGACGCTCGGCGAGCATCAGAACGGGTCCGTGGAAGTGACGTCCGGCCTCGCCGACGGCGACCCCGTGGTCGTCGAAGGCCAGGACGGTCTCACCGACAACCAGCCGGTCACACCGCGCACCCCGTAGCCGAGGAGGATTGCTCATGCAGGCGCTTGCAGGCCTTTCGATTCGCCGTCCCGTTCTCGCCTCGGTGATCATCCTGGCGATGGTCTTCCTCGGCGTCTTTTCCTACGCCAAGTTGAACATCGAGCGCTGGCCCAACGTCGACATTCCCATCATCGTCGTCACGGTGGCCGATCCCGGCGCCTCGCCGGAAGAGATCGAGAGCGACGTGACCAACAAGATCGAGGACGCGGTCAACTCGGTCAGCGGGATCGACCATCTGTCGTCGACCTCGGCCGAGAGCGTCTCGATCGTGATCGCCCAGTTCGTCCTCGAGAAGAACATCGACGTCGCGGCGCAGGAGATCCAGAACAAGATCAACGGCATCCCCGATCTCCCTGCGGGGATCGATCCGCCGACCGTCTCCAAGTTCGACCCGAGCGCCATCCCGGTGATGACGCTCGCGCTGTCGGCGAACCGTCCGGTGCGGGACATCTCGGAGTACGCGGACAAGGTGCTGCGGCCTCAGCTGGAGAGCACCCTCGGCGTGGGGCAGGTCACCCTCACCGGGGACCAGCCGCGGCAGATCAACGTCTGGGTGGACCCGGACCGTCTGGCGTCCTACGGGCTCCCGGTCACGTCGGTGCTGCAGTCCGTGCAGAACCAGAACGTCCAGCTCCCCGCCGGCCACGTGGACCAGGGCAACACGCAATTGACCGTCCGGGCGCTCGGCCGGATCACGTCGCCCCAGGAACTCGCGAACGTGGGGCTGGCGACGCGCGACGGCCAGCCGGTCAGGATCGGGGATGTCGCCCGCATCGAGGACGGCGCCGCGGAGCCCGTCACCACCGCGAACGTCAACGGGACGCCGGCCGTGCTGCTGCAGATCCAGAAGCAGTCCGGCACCAACACCCTCAACGTCGTGCACGCCCTCAAGGACCGCCTCCGGACGATCGAGCCTCTCCTGGCCTCCGGGTACCACCTCCGGATCGTGCGCGACCAGGCCGTGTTCGTGGAGGCGTCCACCGGCGCCGTGCAGGAGCACCTGATCATCGGCTCCATCCTGGCCGCGCTGGTGGTGCTCGTCTTCCTGTGGAACTGGCGCTCCACGCTGATCGCGGCCCTGGCGATCCCGACATCGATCATCTCCACCTTCACCCTGATCTCGGCGCTCGGCCTCACGCTGAACACGATCACCCTGCTGGCGCTCGCGCTCGTCGTCGGGATCGTGATCGACGACGCCATCGTGGTGCTGGAGAACATCTACCGCCTGCTCAAGGAGAAGGGGATGCCCCCCGTCCAGGCGGCGATCGAGGGCACCCGCGAGATCGGTCCCGCGGTCACGGCGACGACCATCAGCTTGATCGCGGTGTTCCTGCCGCTCGCGTTCATGGGCGGGATCGTCGGCCAGTTCATGAAGAGCTTTGGCTGGACGATGGCATTCGCGATCGCGGTCTCGCTGGTCGTGAGCTTCACGCTCACGCCTTCGCTGTCGGCGCGCTGGCTGGGCGGCGGCCGGCGCGCGCCGGCCGGGGGCCCCGGGGATCCGCTCGAGACCGGGAACGGCGAGGCGGTGGATCGAGGGCCCGAGGCGGAGCAGCACCGCGGGAGGATCTACAACGCGGTGGACCACGGCTACCGCTGGCTCCTCGAGCACGCCCTGCGGCGGCGGTGGGTCGTGGTGGTCCTCACGCTGTTGGTGTTGTTCAGCATCGGGCCCATCGGGGCCGCGGTCAACAAGAACTTTCTGCCGGAAGACGATCAGTCGCAACTGGAAGTGGTCGTGCGCGCACCCGAGGGGTGGACGCTGGGAGCCACCGACCGCTTTGCCACCCAGATGGCCGCCGAGATCCGGCGTCTGCCGGGCATGGATTACACCATCGTCACGGCCGGCGACGACCCCCAGCATACCCCCAACCGCTTTACGATCTTCGTGAAGATGGTCGATCTCAACAAGAGGTCGATCAGCCAGCAGGCCATGTACAGCAAGGTCCGGGACCTGATCCAGTCTCGCTACGGCTATCTCGGCCTGCAGACCCAGGTCGAGGCGGTCGCGGAGTTCGGCGGCAGCGGCGGGTTCCAGCCCGTCGACTATGTCGTGAGCGGCCCCGATCTCGGCGTCCTGACCCGCGCCGGCGATCAGGGGATCCGCGTCCTCCGGTCCATCCCCGGGGTCGTCGACCCGCGTTCCTCCCTGATCAGCGGCGCCCCGCAGCTGGGGGTGCAGGTGGACCGCGCCCGTGCCGCGGACCTGGGTGTGAACGCCGTCGACGCCGCGAACGCCCTGTACATGCTCGTCCAGGGCGTCGAGGTCAAGACCGCCAAGTACACCGAGGCCGGCCAGCAGTACAAGATCGTCATCCGCGCCGACAAGCAGCACCGGTCCGACCAGGACCTGCTCGCGCAGCTGCCCGTCTCGTCTCCCACCCAGGGGGTCGTGGCCCTAGAGCAGGTCGTGAGCACGAGCCGCGGGGTGGGCCCGAGCGAGATCAGCCATTACAACCGGCGCCGTCAGGTCGAGCTGACCGCGAACCTCCTGCCGAGCGCATCGCAGCAGGCGGTGCTGCAGGAGCTGGACCGCAAGATCCGGGCGCTCGGCCTGGGGCCGCAGTACGACATGACGTTTACCGGCCAGGCCATCGAGCAGGGCCGGCAGGCGGCGGCCTTCATGCAGTCGTTCATGCTGTCGTTCCTGTTCATGTACCTGGTGCTGGCGGCCCAGTTCGAGTCGTGGCTCCACCCGGTGACGATCCTGCTCTCACTGCCGCTCACGGTGCCGTTTGCGCTCCTCTCGATCCTGTTCCTGCACGGATCGCTGAACATTCTGTCCCAGCTTGGAATACTCGTGCTGTTCGGCGTCGTAAAGAAGAACGCGATCCTCCAGATCGACCGGGCCAATCACCTGCGGGTGCTGGGACTCGACCGCAACGCGGCCATCGTCGCCGCCAGTCGGGACCGGCTGCGGCCGATCCTGATGACCACGATCGCGTTCGTGGCCGGGATGATCCCGCTGGCGACCTCGACCGGCGTGGGAGCGGCGACCAACAGGGCGATGAGCTCGGTGATCATCGGGGGGCAGGTGATGTCGCTGCTGCTGACCCTGGTGGCGATCCCGGTGATGTACTCGCTGTTCGACGACCTCACCGGACTGCGGGTGAGCAGCTGGCTGGCGGCCCCGCGGCGTTGGTGGGAGGGCCGAGGCGGTTCGCCCGGCGAGCAGACGCCGTCCCCGCTCGGCCCGTAAGCGCCGCCTCCGGCGCGTCCCGCCCGGTAGAGGGGTAGAATTGGATCTTACCAGGAGATTAGACCGTCCCCAGGGGGGGTTGGTGAAATGAGAGATCGGTTTGTGGTCCTGATCGTCGTGTGCGCGCTGGTGCTGGCGGCGCCCGCGGCGCAGCCCGCCGGAGCGCAGCAGGCGCCCCCGGCTCCCGGCGTGCAGGTGCCCTCGGCGCCCACCTTGGGCCCGATCCCGATGATCCCGCCGGTCCCGACGCTCGCGCCGCGCCCGCTGACGCTGGCCGACGCCCTCACCGCCGCGCTGCAGAACAACTTCCAGACCCGCCAGGCGGCCCTTGCGGTCGCAATCGCCCGAGCGCAGTTGCGGGAGGCGGAGGCCCAAAAAGCGGTCACCTTGGGCGGGTCGGCGAGCTTCACGGATAACTCCCTGTGCTGCGGCGGCGCGCCGGTGAGCGGGACCATCTCGATCCCCGGGGCCCCCGGCGGCGCGATCACCAACCTGCCGTTCACGGCGACCGGGTTCGGGGGGACTGCGGCCACGAACTCCGTGTTTGCCCTGACGTTCAAATACCCCCTGTACACCGGCGGGGCGCTGGAGGCGCAGATCGCGATCGCCCGGGCGAATGAGCTCATCGCGGAGGCGCAGTTCGCCGCGGCGGCGGAGCAGGTGGTCTTCTCCGTCCGGCAGGCGTATTACTCGGTGACGGCGTCCGAGGCCAACGTCGTATCGGCGCAGCACTCGGTCGACGCCGCGCGCGAAAACGTCCGGGTCGCGGCGGCGCGCGTGCAGGTGGGGACCTCACCTCAGTTCGACCTGCTGCAGGCGCAGGTGCAGCTCGCCCAGTCGGCGCAGGCGCTGACCCAGGCCAGGACGGCGTTGTCGCAGAGCCAGCAGAACCTTGCCGCGACCCTGGTCCTCCCGTTGCCGACCACGGTCGTGCCCGCGGAGTTCTCCGGCCTCCCTGAGGTCCCCCAGGACGTGGATGTCCTGATCCAGCAGGCCCTGCAGCGCCGGCCGGAGGTCGCGGCGGCCCGGGCCAGCGAGGTGGGCGCGCAGGCCGCGATCGACCTGGCCGCCTCGGGGCTGGCGCCCAACGTCACGATTCAGGCCGGCCCCCAGATCCAGACGAGCGATCCAACAAGCAGGGACTCGGTGAACTTCACCGGCACCATCACGCTCACGCTCGCCATCCTCGACGGCGGGCTGACCCACGCGAAGGTGGAAGAGGCCAGATCCCGGCTTCAGTCGGCCAGGGTGACCGAGGAGCAGACGCGGCAGCAGGTGGAGCTCGACGTCCGGAACGCCTACCTGTCATTGGGGAACGCGGCGGACGTGCTGAGGTCCGCCTTGGCGGGCCAGACGGCGGCGCGCGAAGCGCTGCGCATCGCCAACGTCCGGTTTCAGGCGGGCGTGGGGACGCAGCTGGAGGTCGTCACCGCCGTGCAAAACCTCGCCACTGCGGACACGAACGTCACGCAGGCGGTGTTCCAATACTATGTGGCGCTCGCCCAGCTCGACCGCGCGATCGGAGTGCAGGTGAAGATCTGATGGCCGGACAAGCGGGTATCATGCCATGCGGCAGCTCCCCATGGAGGTGATGGACTGATGACAGGTAAGCGCGTCGTCAAAACCGAGCAGGCGCCCCCGGCGATCGGCCCATACTCGCAGGCCATTGCCGCGAACGGGCTGGTCTTGACGGCAGGCCAGATCCCGCTCGATCCGCGCACCGGCCAATTGGTCCCCGGGGACATCCGCGTCCAGACCAAGCGCGTCATGGACAATCTGAAAGCGGTCTTGGAGGCCGCGGGGTCTTCGATGGACAAGGTCGTCAAGACCACCGTGTTCCTTCGCGACCTGAACGATTTCGGGGCGATGAACGAGATCTACGGCGAGTACTTCAAAGAAAATCCCCCTGCGCGGTCGACCGTGCAGGCCGCCAAGCTCCCGCGGGACGCGGCGGTGGAGATCGAGGCGATGGCGCTGGCGTAGCAGCAAACAGATGTTGTCCCCTGCGGGGGCTCCAAACCAGAGTGGAACCAACCGCAAGCAGAGGTTGTCCCCGGCGGGTTCGTGCGGTACGATGGCGGTGGCCCGCTGGGGGGTCGGCTAACGGTAGGCCATCAGACTTTGGATCTGAGAGTCCAGGTTCGAATCCTGGCCCCCCAGCCATCCCCCCACTGGAACCCCGGTTTGGGCCTGTCCCCTCCGGGGACTCCTTACCAGAGTGGAACCAACCGCAAGCAGAGGTTGCCCCCCTGCGGGGGCTCCAAACCAGAGTGGAACCAACCGCAAGCAGAGGTTGCCGTCTAATCGCCCCGGCATTGGGCAATATAAATCAGAGGATGGGAAGGCCCGTCCACCCGGTCATTTGACCATTGGCCTCAGATGTTCAACCACACGCTGGAGACCTGAGAATGAATCTTGCCGCGCTAAAAGGGGTTGGGGGTGTGTGCTGCGCCGTCGTGGCGGCCGGCGTTCTCGCGCTGCCGCACTACTCCACCGATCTGTGGCCCGCGCTCGTCCTTCTATTTATTGGGCTGGGCATCCTTGGCATGCCGATCGTCGAACAACTGACCGGTGTGGCGGGTGGAGCGCCCGGCGCGGCGCGGCGGGTGCGCCCCTCGCCCCACCTGCTCGAAGGCGCGGTGCAGGGTCTGCCGCAGGCGGTCATCGTCCTGAACGACGAGAAGGTCGCCCTCTGGAATACCGCGGCCGAGCGGCTCTTCGGGTGGAGCGCACGAGAAACCGTCGGCCGGCCGCTGCCCTTCGCCCTGGGCGGCGGAGCGGTCCCGTCCGACGCCGCGGAAGCCGCGCCGCGTCCGCGGACCAAGGCCGGGCTGCCGATCGACGTCGCGGTCGTCTCCTCGCTGCTGCGCGATCCACAGGGACGGGTGACAGGCCGGATGCTCGTGTTCATGGATCCCGCCGCGCTCGCGCGCCCGGAGGATCGTGATGCGTCCCTGGCTTCGCTGCTCGAGGCTGCCAACCCGATCGGAGTGGCCGCGTCATCGGCAACCGACATCTCAACGGTGCTGGCGATCAGAAACCGCCTCCAGATCCAGAACCACGTGGCCTCCGTGAGCAGGGCCCTCAGCCGCCTCGCGCCATCGGCCGAGGTGATGAAGACCGTCGGGGAGGCCGCGCTCTCGCTCGGCAAGGCCGATCGCGCCGCGGTGTACCTGCGCCACCCCGACGGAGCGGTCTCGTGTCCCTGGTCTCGGGGGCTCTCCGAGGCCTACATCGCGCAGGTGATCCGCTACGCCAAGGCCATCGCCGACGGACGCATCATGGATTGGACCAAGCCTGATCTGCTGGAGATCTCCGGCCGCGGGATCGAGGGCTCCGCCCCGCTCCTCTACAGCGATGTGGCGGACCTGCCCCACGGCGCGGCGGTGCCGAAATTGACCCAGGTCGAGGGGTACCGCGCCCTGGCCAATTGGCCGCTGACCCGCGAGGCGGAGATCCTCGGTCTTGTCAGCTGCTATTACAATGCCCCGCGTAAGTGGACCGAGATCGAGCAGGAGTCATTCCGCGCGTTCTGCCTGGCCGCGGCGGACGCCATCGACAACGGCCGGCGGTACGACGAGCAGGCCCAGCGGGCGGCCGACCTGGAGGTGTTCTTCGACCTGAGCAAGCGGCTCAGGGTCGCCCAGAACCCTGAGGCGATCTATCCGATCCTGGTCGGGCAGGCCATGGACCTCCTCCGCGCGGAGAAGGGGATGCTGTTCCTGCTCGAACCCAAGGGCGCGGGATTCAAGTGCGTGTATATGGCGGGGCTGCCGCCGGAAGCGCGGGGCGAGGCGTTCCCCACCTCCGGCAGCGCGTTTGGCAAAGTGGCCGCAACCGGCGCGCCGTACCGCACCGACAACCTCGGCGGCGAGCCGCTGCCCATCTGGCTGAACGCCTACCGATCGATCGGCCCGGCGGCCATCGTGCCGGTGCGGTCGGAGACCGAGATCATCGGGACGCTTGCCCTCGGCCGGGACCGGGGGCCCGCCGCCCGTCCGTTCGCCGACGCCGAGATACGGCTCCTGGAGGGGATCGCCGACATCGGGGGCACGGCCGTCCGCCGCGCCAAGCTCTTCCAAAACCTCGAGAACTCCTATCTGCAGATGGTCTTGAGCCTCGCCCGGACGATGGACGCGCGCGACCACTACACATCGGGTCACAGCGAGCGCATCGCGGTGTGGGCCGAAGAAGTGGCCCGCGCGCTCGGATGCGACGAGGCGGCGGTCCAGGAGATCCGCTGGGGCGCGCTGCTCCACGACATCGGCAAGATCGGCGTGCCCGATGAGATCCTCCGAAAGCCCTCCAACCTCACCGAAGAGGAGTGGGCGGTGATGCGCCAGCATCCGGTCATCGGGGAGGAAATCCTCGCCTCGACCGATCGGATGCGCGGCGTGGCCAGGATCGTCCGGCACCACCAGGAGAAGTGGAACGGCACCGGATATCCGGACAAACTTCGGGGGCAGGAGATCCCCCTCGGCGCGCGCATCCTGGCCGTGGTGGATTCCTACAGCGCCATCACCGACGACCGGCCGTACAAGAAGGCGCGGAGCCACGAGGCGGCCATCGCCGAACTGCGCCGGTGTGCGGGGACCCAGTTCGATCCCGAGGTGGTCGACGCGTTCCGCCGGGTCGTGCACCGCGCCCGGGCGCAGCCGGGCCGGGCCCAGTGACGGGCGCCCCGCGGGAGGTTGTGCCCGCGTAGCGCGGACTGCGGCGACCGCAGGGGCCGCGCCGCTCCGCCGCGAATGCTCCCGAGAAGGGTCGGGGAGGCGGGAAGGTGGAGCAGCCGGCCGCCGTGATTCTGGCCGCAGGCCGAGGTACGCGGATGAAGTCGAACCTCCCCAAGGTCCTGCACCCCCTCTGCGGTCGCCCGATGGTGTCGTACGCCGCGGACGCGATGCGCCGCGCGGGAGTGAGGCGCCCGGTCCTCGTGGTCGGAAGCGACGGCGCCGCGGTGCGCGCGGCGCTGGGGTCCCGCGCCGGCTACGCCGTGCAGCGCCGGCCGCTCGGGACCGGACACGCGGTCGCGCAGGCGCTGCCCGGGCTGCGCGGGCACCGGTTGACGTACGTGACCTACGCAGACATGCCCCTCGTCTCGCCGGCGACGCTTCGAGCGCTGGGCGGGGCGGTGCGCGGGGATGTCGTCGCCGCCTTGGCCACCACAATCGTTCAGCACGACCATCGCTTTGGGCGGATCGTCCGGGATGACCAGCGCCGGTTTGTGCGGATCGTCGAGGACAAGGACGCCACCCCCGAGGAGCGGGCGATCCGGGAGGTCAATCTCGGGGTCTACTGCTTCCGCGTGCCCGAGTTGCGGAGGGCCCTCCGGCGGATCCGCCCGGACAACCGCCAGCGCGAGTACTACCTGACCGACGCGGTGAACCTGCTGGCCCAAGACGGCCTGGTGGTCACGGTCACGGTGACCGACCCGGACGAGGCGATCGGAATCAACAGCCGCGAGGAATTGTCCGAGGCGGAGCGCGCCATGCGCCGCCGGATCCTTCAGCGCCTGATGGAGTCCGGGGTGACCGTGGTCGACCCCGCGACCACATTCATCGACGAGACGGTCCGGATCGGACGCGAGACCGTCATCCACCCGATGACGATCGTGACCGGGCGGACCGTGGTGGGCCCGGACTGCGTCATCGGCCCCGGCGCCCGGATCCACGATTCGGTGGTGGCGCGGGGGGCCCGCGTCCAGGACTCGTCGCTGGAGGGCGCGCGGATTGGGGACGGATCGGTGGTCGGGCCGTACGCGCACCTGCGTCCCGGCACCGTGGTCGGCCGCCGCGTGGAGATCGGCAACTACGCCGAGATGAAACAGGTGCGGGTGGGCGATAGAACGAAGGTCCACCACAAGAGTTACCTGGGGGATGCCTGGATCGGGGCCGACGTCAACATCGGCGCCGGCACGATTACCTGCAACTACGGACTCGACCGCAAAAAGCATCGCACCACCATCGGGGACGGCGCCTACATCGGCAGCGACTCGATGCTCGTCGCGCCGGTCCGGATCGGCCGGGGAGCGATCACAGGCGCCGGGGCGGTGGTCACCAAGGATGTCCCGCCGCGGAGCGTGGCCGTGGGGGTTCCTGCCCGCGTGATCCGCGTCCTCGACGGCAAGCGGTAGGTCGGGAGGGCACATGGCGGCCTCGGGGATCCGGGTCTTCGGCGGGACGAGCAACCCGGATCTCGCCCGGGGGATCGCCGCCTACCTCGAGCTGTCGCTGGGCGCGATCGACGTCTTCCGCTTCGCCGACGGGGAGATCGGCGTCCGGATCGAGGAGAGCGTCCGCGGGGAGGACGTGTTCATCGTCCAGCCCACCTGCCCGCCCGCGAGCGAGACGCTGATGGAGCTCCTCGTGATCATCGATGCGGTGCGCCGCGCCAGCGCGGCCCGCATCACGGCCGTCATCCCGTATTTCGGCTACGCCCGTCAGGATCGCAAGATGAAGCCCCGGGAGCCGATCTCGGCCAAGCTGGTGGCCAACCTGCTGACGACCGCGGGGGCGGACCGCGTTCTCACGCTCGATCTCCATGCCGGGCAGTTGTGGGGGTTCTTCGATATCCCGCTCGACCACCTGCCCGGCCGGATGATCCTCGGGGATTACTTCCGGCGGCTCTCGCTCGAGAACGTCGTGGTCGTCTCGCCGGACATCGGCGGGGTGAAGCGGGCGCGGGAGTTCGCGGAGTACCTGCGGGCCCCGCTGGCGATCATCGACAAGCGGCGGGATCGTCCGAACCAGGTCGCCGAGGTGGTCCACGTCATCGGCAAGGTGTACCGGCGGACGGCCATCCTCGTCGACGACATCATCGATACCGGGGGCACCCTGGCGCTGGGGGCGGAGGCCCTGATGCGGCGCGGGGTGCGCGAAGTCTACGCCTGCTGCACCCACGCGATCCTCTCGCCGCTGGCCGCCGGCCGCATCCTGCGCTCCCCGATCCGCCAGTTGATTGTCACGGACAGCATTCCGGTGCCGCCGGAGAAGCGGACCGAAAAGATCACCGTCATCTCGGTCGCCGGCCTGCTGGGGGAGGCGATCCGGCGCGTGCACGCGGACCAGTCGGTGAGCGAGTTGTTCGGGCAGCCGCCGCGGGCCATGCCGTCGGCGGCCGAAGGGGAGTGAGCCGGCCCTTCGGCCTCCGCTCCGTATGCTGATCTCCCGCTTCCTCGTGGCCGCCGCGATCGGCCTGGTCATCACCTACGCCATCACCCCGCTGGTGCTCTGGATCGCGGTCCGGTTCCGGGTGCTGGCGCAGCCGGGCGGCCGGCACATCCACCGCACTCCGATCCCGCGCCTTGGAGGCATTGCGATCTACACCGGCTTCCTCGTCGCCGTGCTCGCCGGCCTGCCGCTGGCGCACGCGGTCCGCATCGCCGTCGAAGCGCAGCAGGTCGTGCTGACGATTCCCTACGTCCCCGGGGTGGACCGCCCGATCATCGGGCTGCTCCTGGGGGCGACGCTGATCACGGCGGTCGGCATCATCGACGACACCTGGGGCGTCTCGCCGCTGCAGAAGCTGCTCGGCCAGGTCACCGCCGCGGCGATTCCCCTCCAGTTCGGCATCGGCATGGACGTGCTGACCAACCCGATGGGAGGGATGATCTTCCTCGGGCCCTTTGGCCTGGTGCTGACCACCGTCTGGTTCGTGGCCCTGTCCAACGTCATGAACCTCATCGATGGCATCGACGGTCTCGCCACAGGCATCGCGACGATCGCCGGCGGCACGGTCCTCTTCGCCGCCTCCGCGGACGGGGACGTCCCCACGGCGATGCTGGCGGCGGCCTTGATCGGCAGCACGCTCGGGTTCCTTCCATACAATTACAACCCGGCGCGGATCTTTCTGGGCGATACCGGATCGATGCTCCTCGGCTACCTCCTGGCCGGCCTCTCCGTGCTCGGCGCCTACAAGAGCTACACCGCGCTTGCGCTGCTCGTTCCGCTCGCCGCGCTCGGGGTGCCGGTGCTGGACACCGCGCTGGCCATCACGCGCCGCTGGCGCACGCGCCGGCCGATCTTCCAGGCCGATACCGAGCACCTCCACCACCGTCTGCTGCGGCGCGGGCTGAGCCAGCGGCAGACCACGGTCGTGCTGTACCTGGTGACCGGCATCCTGGGAGTCGCGGCGCTGCTGGCGAGCGGCATCCACCGGTTCTCGCTCGTCGCCGTCCTGGGGTTCCTGCTGGCGGCGCTGGCCTTCGGCGCGCGCCGCACCGGATTGCTGTCCCCGCCGCCTCCCGCGCCTGCCGACGGGCGCCACAACTCCGCCACGTGACCATCGCCCGCCCGCGGACGGTCATGGTCGTGTTCGGCACCCGACCCGACGCCGTCAAGATGGCCCCGGTGGTGCAGGCGCTCCGCGCCGCCCCCGCCGAGTTCACGCCGGTCGTCGCGGTCACCGCACAGCACCGGGAGATGCTGGATCAGGTGCTCCGGCTCTTCGCCATCGCGCCCGACCACGATCTCGGGATCATGACCGAGAAGCAGTCCCTGGCCGACATCACGGTGCGGACCCTGGAGGGGCTGTCGGCGCTCCTCCCCCGCGTGGCCCCCGATCTCGTCCTCGTCCAGGGGGACGCGGCGCCGAGCTTCGTCGGCTCGCTGGCCGCGTTCTACCAGCGCATCCCGGTGGGTCACGTCGAGGCCGGCCTGCGGACCGACGACAAGTACCAGCCGTTCCCCGAGGAGATGTACCGGCGGATGACCACGGTGCTGGCGGACATTCACTTCGCGCCGACCCCGCAGGCCCGCCGCAATTTGATCGTGGACGGGGTGCCGGCGGCGCGCATCCTGGTCACCGGCAACACGGTGATCGACGCGCTGCTGGACGTGGCGCGGCGGGACCGCCCGCCGGCGGACCCGGCGCTCGCGGCCGTGCTGAACCGGCCCGGCCGGCGCGTGCTGCTGCTGACCTCGCACCGCCGTGAGAATTGGGGGGAGCCCCAGCGACGGATCTTTCTCGCCGTCCGCGACCTCCTCGATCGCTTTCCGGACCTCGACCTGGTCTTTCCCGTTCACCCGAATCCCGTCGTCGCCGGCCCGGCGCACGAGCTCCTCGGACGCCACCCGCGCGCGTACCTCTGCGAGCCGGTCGACTACGCGGCGAATGTGGCCTGCATGAAGGCCGCGGCGCTCATTCTGACCGATTCCGGAGGCATCCAGGAGGAGGCGCCGGCGCTCGGCCGCCCCGTGCTGGTCCTTCGGGAGACGACCGAGCGGCCCGAAGGCATCGCCGCGGGCACGGCGCATCTTGTGGGAACGGACCGGGCCCGGATCGTGGAGGTGGCGGCGCGGCTGCTCACGGATCCCGCGGCCTATGCGCGGATGAGCCGGGCGCGCAACCCGTACGGGGATGGGCGGGCCGCCGGGCGGATCGTGGGAGGGCTGCGCTACTTTTTCGGGTTGGCCCGGAACCCCCCGGCGGAGTTCGTCGTAAGAGACACAGCGGCGCCAACGCGCACCGCGCGGAGGGTCCCCGCGGGGGCCAAGGCGCGCGGCCGGCAGTCGCGCCCGCGGTGAGCCGGCTCGGCAGGCTCGGCGCGCACGGCTTGCCGGCACGACAGATGGGTACTCATATATGGTGAGGGGCCGCCCCGGGTGGCGCGCGGGGCGGGGTGTTTGACACTCTCTTCGGGGCGCGCCTATAATTGGCAGGCATAGCGAGGTGATGGCGTATGGCGTCCGTGCGGACCTTCCGGACCTTCAACATTGTCCTGGCAGTCGCGGCGCTCGCCGCCATCGTGCTGATCCCGGCCACCGCGCAGCAGCGGCCGACGGTGCTCGTCCGCGTCGTCATCTCGGGAGAGGTCCTACCGCTGCAACTGGCCAAGGTGGGCCAGATGGTCAAGCAGGGGGATCCGATCGTCTTCCTTCGGGGAACGAGTTCGGGCGCGGCCGTTCCCGCGGCGGTCGCCCCGGTCGACGGCCAGGTGGTGCAGGTGACGGTGCGGGCGGGAGATCACGTCAACATCGGCGATGTGGTCGCCGCGATCCAGCCCCAGTGAGGGCTGGCGCGCAGGGAGTTCCGAGGGGGATGGTCCCCCTCGGCCTTTTTATGGGACGGCGGCCCCGGCGCGGGCCGAGCGGGGAGGGGAGAGGCCAAGGTGCGGAAACTGCGGGGGGCTCTGGCGATCCTGGCCTTCACCCTCGGTGGGACGCCCGTGGGAAGCGCTGCGCCGTCGGATGCTCCGGCGATCACGCCGTTGAGCCAGGTGCGCCCCGGCATGGCCGGGTACGGCCTGACGGTCCTTCGCGGCACAACGATCGAGCGGTTTGACGTTCAGATCCTGGGCATCCTCAAAGGCGGCCCGGCCAGCGACTTGATCCTCTTCCGGGCCACCGGCCCGGCGATCGACCAGTCCGGAGGCACGGCGGAGGGCATGAGCGGAAGCCCCATCTTCGTGAACGGCGGAATCATCGGGGCGCTGGGCTACGGATTCCACTTCGCCGGCCGGGATTCCAACCTGAGCCTGGCCACGCCGATCGAAGAAATGCTGAGGCTCCTCGCGCAGCCGGGCGCCGGCAGCGGCGGGGGCGCGCAGGAGGGCCGGGGGCCGCGCCTCTTCGATGCCGCGGCGCCGATCCCCACCGCCGCGGGGGCCATCTCCCGCGTGGTTCTGATGGAATCCCCGGCGGATGCGCGCGCCTACAACGCACACCCGCTGCCGCGCACGATCGCCGCCTCGCCGGCGGCGGTCCCCCTGTTCGTGGCCGGGGTCTCCCCGGCGGCGTTCACGCTGGCCACCCGGGTGCTGGGCCGGTTCAACGTGGTCCCGACTCAGGGCTACGGGGGGAGCCGGGACTTTACCCCGCCCCCCGTCGAGCCGGGGAGTTCGTTGGGGGTCGAGCTGGTGCGGGGCGACGTCGAGATGGGCGCGCTCGGGACGGTGACCTACCGCCGCGGGAACCAGATCCTGGCGTTTGGCCACCCGTTCCTCAACGCCGGCGCTGCGGCGATGCCGATGACCGCGGCGTGGATCGATACGGTCGTGCGGTCGGTGGACTCTCCGTTCAAGCAGGGGAGCCTCGGCCCCCTGGTCGGCGGGACGACGCAGGACAGGAGCACGGGCCTGGGAGGCGAGGTGGGCCGCTATCCCCGGATGTTCGCGGTGCGCGTGAGGGTGCGGGATTCCGAACGGGGTCCCGTCCACGAGACCAACGCCCAGGTGGTCCGGCGGGCGGACCTCGCCGAATCGCTGGTGCCGCTGGTCGTGCTCAGCGGTGTCCAGCGTGCCCTCGACCGCGTGTCCGGCGGATCGGCGCGCGTCCGCATCGGGCTGCGCGTGCGCGGGATCGACCGGGACATCGTTCGCGAGGATCTCGCCTATGACGCCGGCGACATTGCGACCGCGGCCGTGCTGGAAGTCCCCGGCGCATCGCAGCTGCTCTTCGGCAATTTCTTCAAGGCGCTCGATCCGATCGACATGACCGTCGACATCGGCGTGGAGAGCCATCCGAATACGGCGCTGCTCGTCAGGGCGAGCCCCGAGCCCCGAACCGTGAGCCGCGGGCAGCGCGTCCGCGTCGGGCTCCGTCTCTGGCCCTACGGCGGCTCTGCTCCGGTCGACCGCACGGTGCAGTTTCTGGTGCCCGACGATTTTCCCCCGGGGCCGGCCTTCCTGATCGTCGGGTCGGGCGGGGGGCTCAACGACCCCACCCCGGTCGGGCAGAAGTTTCAGGTCCTGGCGGGATTCCAGGCCACTCCTCCGGGCAGCGCGGGGTCGCTGGCCGAGGCCCTGGACGACTTCGAGAACTTTGGGATGAACACCGACGTGCTGGTGGACCTGCTGCCCGCGCCGGTGGTCGAGGCGGTCGGCGCAAATGCCAACCCCGCGTTCACGTCCACCGCCGCCACGTCCCTCAGGACGGAGTGGGTGGTGTTGGGCAGGTTCCAAATCCCCATGGTGGTCAAGTAGCCGGGGCGCCGGGTTCACGATGCGGGGACGACGGAGGTCGTGATGCGCAAGGCCGACCGAGCGGGGCGATGGTACGGCGCGGTGCTGGCGGGCGCGCTGGTGGTGTTCCCGCTGCTGGCGTCCCCGCTCGGAGCCGCTCCCCAGGTCATTCCCGTGGCGCAAATCGTCCCCGGCATGACCGGGATCGGCAAGACCGTCTTCCTCGGCACGACGGTCTCGGAATTCCGGGTGACGACCCTCGGCGTTCTGCCGGACGCGGGACCGGCCGGAGCGCTGGTGCTCTTTCGGGCCTCCGGGCCCGCGATCGAGGCGGCCGGGGGACTCGCCGCCGGCATGAGCGGGAGCCCCATCTACTTTGGCGACCGGCTGGCGGGCGCGTTCAGTTACTCGTTTCCGTTCGCGGATCCGATGATCGGGTTGTTCACCCCCATCGAGGACATGCTGAAGGGCATCTCAGGGCAGGCCCGCCGGGAGGGCCCCCGCGTGGTCTCGGTGGCTCCGTTCTTGCTCGGCGGCCGGACGATCCGCCGCGTCGTCCTGGGAGGATCGCCGGATGCTCGGATTGGCTTGGACGACGCGACGGCGGTGGCGGTCCCCGCCTTCACCCCGCTGTTCGTGGCCGGGCTGGGCCCGGCGGCGGCCGAGGCGATGGGCGAGACGTTCCGGCCCATGGGGCTCATCCCGATGGTGGGCGCCGCGATGGCCGACCTGCCGGACACGATCCCGCTTGAACCCGGGAGCGCCATCGGCGTGGCATTGGCGCAGGGCGATGTGGCGGCGTATGCGATCGGCACCCTCAGTTACCGCGACGGCGACCGGGTGCTCGGCTTCGGGCACCCGTTCATCGGGCTCGGGCACTCCGGGTTCGTCCTGACCAATGCCACCATCTTCCAGGTCGTCCGGTCGCAGCAGCACAACATGAAGGTGGGCGCCGCCGGGTCGCCGGTCGGCACCATCTCTCAGGACCGCCCCGCGGGCGTGGGTGGGGTGGTGGGCGTGCTGCCCCCGATGTTCGGCGTCCGGGTCGTGGTGCACGATGACGATGCGGGCGCCATACGGCAGTTTCGATTCCAGGTGGTCGCCAGCAAGGACCTGGCCCCGGTCCTCGCGGCTGTGGGGGCGCGCGGGGTGGTCGAGCGCGCGCTGAACCGATCGGGCGAGGGGACCGCCGAGGTGCGCATGACCCTGCACGGCCGGATGCTGCCGCGTGAGGTTGAGCGGACGAACATCTTCTATAGTGGAAGCGACATCGCGGCCCAGGCCCTCAGCGAAGTCCCGGAAGCGCTGGACTTGCTGTTTGAAAACGACTTTGCCGATGTCGCCCCCACCGGGATCGAGATCGATGTGCGGATCACCAAGACCCGCGAGACCGCAACGATCACCGAAGCGGAGATGCCCGAGGGGCCCGCGGCTCCCGGGGAGACCCTGCGCGCGCGGGTGACCGTGCGCCCCTTCCGTGAAGCGCCCGTTTCTCGCGACATCGAGCTCGTGGTGCCCGAGAACTTCCCGGCGGGCGGCGCGATGCTGGTCGTCCGCAGCGGCGGCGCCGCGACGGCCGAGCCGGGGCCCGGCGGCGCGGTCGGGTCCGGCGGCCCCGGGATGATCCGGGACCTCACGGACGCGATCTCTCAGTTCGAAAGCCGCGAGAAGAACACCGATGTCGTGGTCGAGCTGGTGAGCAGCGCGCGGGGGGCGGCATCCCCCGCAAACGCGGAGCGGAGCCGGGCCTCGACACGGTGGACGACCCGCTGGATCCTCAGCGGCCGGTTCCAAGCCCCCATCGTGGTCCACCGGGGTTCGCGCTGACCTCCCCGCGGCGGCAGGCGACCCGGCGCCGGTTCAGGTGGCGGAGCGGGGCGGCCGTTACGGCGCTCGCGCTCGCGGCCGCCCTGGCGTTCGGAGCCGTCCTCTGGCACCGCTACCGCGCGAGCGGGCTGCTGGCAGGCGATCTCCGCCGGGCGGTGGTTCGGCAGCTCGAAGCGAGCCTGGGCCGATCCGTCTCCCTCGGCGGCATCACCGGGGATCTGGTGCACCGCATCGTCCTGCGCGACCTCCGGATCGCGGAGCGGGGCGGGTTCGATCACGGCGCGACGTTCTCCGCCGCGGAAGTCCGTCTCACGTTCAACTGGAGCCGGCTCTTCAGCACGCGCCTGGATGTCGTCGGCAGCATCGCGAAGGCTGAACTGGCGCGCCCGCATCTTGTGCTGTCCCGCGATGCGGCCGGGCGGTGGTCCTTTGGAGACTTTTCCGGATCCCGGAGCAGCACGGGCCCGGGCCCGTTTCGCGGCCGGGTCGTCGTGGAGGCCGGCAGTCTGGATTTCACCGACGCCTTCAATCTGCCCGGACCGCCCTTTACCGCCTCGTTTACGCGGATCGCAGGCGTCGCCGACTTCCGCGCAGGAGACGCGGTTGCGGTGTCGATGTCGGGATGGAGCACGGACGGCGAAGGGACCACGGTCGACGGGCGCTACCGGCCGGGCGCCACTTCCGGGTTCGATCTCACGGCGATCAACGCGAGCGTGCCGCGCTGGGGTCCGTACCTCGTCCGGCTGCGCGAGCTGGGTTGGGAACGGGGCCGGTTCGGCGGCACCGTCCATCTCTCCGTGCCGACGTCCTCGTCGGGGGTCCTGCTGGACTATAAGGCCGTGCTGAGGCTGCACGATGCCGACGTCGAGTACCTGCCGCTGCACCTGCGGCTCCAGCACGTCACCGGCCCGATCACCGTCGACAGCATGCACGCGGAGTCGCCCGGTCTGGCGCTCGTCGCCGAAGGGTCGCCCGTGGTGCTCGACGGTTCCATCGTCTTTGGCGGCGGGCCGTGGCTGCAGTTTGGGGTCAAATCGCCCGGGCTCGACCTCGCCACCGTCCAGGCCCTGTTCTTTCCCAAGGCCGCCGTCACCCTCGCCGGCCAGGCCGCCGGCCAGGTCCAGGTGATCGGTCCGGCCAGCGCGCCGGGTCTCGACGGTGAGATCACGGGCGCGCGCGGCCGTCTCAACGGCCAGGGATTCGACGGCCTGCACGCGCGGCTCCAATACGGCGCCGGCATCCTGAGCCTGACGGATCTCCGGGCGGATGCGGCGGGAGGCCGAATCGGCGGCGACCTGCTCCTGAACGCCCGCAATCCGTCGCCATCGTATTTGTTCAGCGGCTCGACCACGAACGTCGACGTGCGCGCGTTTGCCTCCGCGCGGCTCCCCGGACTCACCTCGCTGACCGGACGGGTCTCCGGGAGCATGGTCGGCGTGGATTCGGGGACCGGCCTGCAGATCATGGGGGATGTGACGATGGGGCAGGGCTCCCTCCAGAGCCTGCCCTTCGATGGGCTGCATGCTGTGTTCTGGCGCGGCGCCGCCGGGTCGGTGGACCTGGACTACCTGAGCGGGCAGATCGGGGGGGCGGCCATCTACTCCGCCGGGAACGTCGGGGCCGACGGCGCGCTGGACCTGGAGGTCCTGGTCCACGACCTCTCCCTCGCGGACATCCGCGCGCGCGCGGTCCCGCCCGATGCGCGTCCTGCGCTGGCACAGGCGCCGCTCGACGGCAGCGCCGACCTGACCGGGCGCGCGACGGGGACGACAGACGCCCCCGTCTTCTCCGGGACCGTCACCGCGACTCACGGCCGCCTCGGGCCGATCGCCTTCGCCCGCGCTCAGGGGGAGGTGATTGTCACCCCCGGCGGGCTCTCCTCACCCAACCTGGTCTTGCGGAACGGCGCGGCCCGCTATCGGTTGAGCGGCGGGCTCACCTTCGACCCCCCGTCCGCGGCGGACATCCGTCTGGAAGCCGAAGACGTCGACGCGCGGTGGTTGAGCGCCGCCCTCGCCGCCGCGCCGGAGATGACCGGCACGCTCTCGGGAGATCTCACGCTCAACGGTCCCCTCACGGCCGCCACGGTGGCGGGCCAGGTTGCGCTCGACCGCGGCAGCGTGAGCCGGCAGCGGATCGACCATGCCGAGGCGCACCTGACCCCGGAGCCCGGGCGCGTCCGTATCGCGGAGGCCGAGGCCCGGGTGAATGGATCCCGGCTCTACGCTGCCGGGACCGTCGATCCCGGGGGCCCGATCGACATGCGCGTGTGGTCCGCGAATCTCCAGCCGGCCGATATCACCGCCGCGCTCGGGTTGAGCTTCCCAGCAGAGGGAGGGCTGGCGCTGTCCGGGGAGGTGGGAGGCACGCTGCGGAGTCCCCGATTGGCCGGGGAGGTGAGCGCCCGCGGCCTTGTTGTGGGTGGGGAGGCGTTCGATGCCTCGGGAGCCATGGAGTATCAGGGGGGGACGCTACGCCTCCGCTCGCTCCAGCTGGTCCAAGGTCCCTCCAGCTACCGGCTGTCCGGGGAGATCCGGCCCGGCCCGGATCCAACCGCCGGCCTCGCGCTCGATATCGACCACGGGGAGGTCGCCACGGTCCTGGCCGCGATGGGCCTCCAGATGCCCGCGCCGATCCGCGGCACCATCGATGGGCGGGTCGAGCTGTCCGGGGGGTTGAACGATCCCTCCGCCCGCTTGAATCTCACGCTGCACGACGCCGCCTTCGGGGCCTATACGATCGGCACGGGAGCGGCCGATCTGACCCTCACGCACCAGAAGATCGAGATCGACCGCTTCGAGATCCATCCGGCCCAGGGACAGGTCGCGGCCAAAGGGCGGATCGACCTCGCGGGTCCCAGCGCGGTGGAGGTCTCGGCCCAGGACCTCAACCCTGATTTCCTCAGGCCGTTTTTCCAGTTCGATCGGCCGTTTGAGGGCAAGATGACCTTTACGGCCCAGTTTACCGGGACGATGCAGGACCCCACGGCCGGTCTTTCGCTCGACGCCACGGATGTCGGCGTCTCCGACGCGCGGGCCGACCGCATCACAGGGCTGGCCTATTATACGAACGGCGCACTCCACATCGAACAGGCGGTGGTCGCCAAAGGCCCGCATAAGGTCGTGGTGGCGGGCACGCTCCCGGTCGATGCCAAGACCATGACGCTGGATCCCGGGCGGGCGCTCGGGCTGCAGCTGCGCCTTCAAGACGCGGGCCTCAGCTCCCTCGTGTTCTTGACCCCGCAGATCACGGACGCGACGGGGACCATCGCGGGCGCGGTCGACGTCGCCGGGACGGTGGCCGCCCCGCAGATGACCGGGTTCTTGCGATCGACCGAGGGCCGGCTGAGCGTCCGGGGATTGCGCACCCCCCTGGAACACCTGAACGTGGATCTGTCGTTTTCTCAGGACAACATTCAGGTGCGCGACCTCTCGGCGACGCTGGGCCAGGGACAGATCGCCGCCAGCGGGGTCGTCGAGATCACCAACTTCCGGCCGGGCAACGTCCAGCTGGCCTTCACGGCCGCGCATGCCGCCGTCGACATGCCCGGGCTGTACAACGGCCTGGTGGAGGCCGACCTCCAATTGACCGGCACGTGGGCCCAGCCGACGCTGTCGGGAACCGCCACACTCTCCGACGGGGTCCTGTCGCCCGGAGCGGGCGGCGTCGCCGGTGGGGTCCTCCCCAAGCTCGGCCTCGACGTCACCCTCGAGGCGGGGCACAACGACGTCTTCGCGCTGGGGGCGATCCGGGCGCACGTGACCGGAAGCGTCCACGCGGGCGGGACGCTCGATCGGCCGCTGCTGTCGGGTCGCGTCATCGCCCCCGATGGGGAAGTCGACTTCCTGGGATCCGCCTTCCGCCTGACGTCCGGCGAAGCGGTGTTTTCAGAGTCCCTGGGGATCGAGCCGCGGGTCTCCATCCGGGCGCAGCAGGTGTACGGCGACACGCTCGTGTTTTTGGACATCAACGGGCTCGCGTACCACCTGACGACTGCCGATCTCGCCGTGACGTCGGACCCGCCGATGACCCAGGCGGACCTCCTCAACATGATCGCCCGGAACGCGGGGTACTTCGGCGATCCCGAGTCGATCCTCGGGCAGGGCGTGGGCCGGTACCTCTTGGGGTCGATCCGCGGGGCGCTCAACCTCAGCGAGTTTGCGGTCACCTACAGCCACGAGAGCCCCGTCACGCTGCGGATCGGGAAGTTCCTGCTCCAGAACATCTACCTGACGGTGTCCGAGGTGTTTCCGGGACCGACCGCGACCACGCTGCCGGCCGCCGGGTCGCTGACCCGGCCGGTGCCCCCGGGCACGTCATACGCCATCGGCGGGCTGGAGTATTTCTTGAGCCCCAGTGTGCTGGCCGCGTTCAACGTCGACACGCTGGGAGGGACAGGGGTGTTCCTGGTGACCCGGTTCCCGTTCTGAGCGGACCCAGACCCAACGTCGCCGGGGCGATGGGCGAGGACGGCGGCGCGCGCGTGTTTGGGGGAGACCGGCGCGCCGTCCCGATGGATACTCTAGAGGGGAGCGTGTGGCGTGTTTGCCGATTACGTGCGTGAGATCCAGAAGATCGTCCTGCTTCGGCCGGACCAGGAAGCCCGGCTCTGGCGGACCTACAAGGGCCGCGGCGATGTGCGCAGCCGCGCCCGCCTGATCGAGTCCTACCAGCCCCTCGTGTTCAAGGTGGCGATGCTCCTGCGCCTGCGCGAGGAGATCGTCATGGACATGATCCAGGAGGGGACGGTGGGGCTGATCGAGGCGGTGGAGCGATACGATCCGGCGCGGGGAGCGCGGTTCAGCACCTACGCCGCCTACCGGATCCGAGGCCGCATCCTCAATGCGCTGCACCGCGAACGGCCGCGCGCGGCGGCCGGAAGCGTCCAGACCCTGCCGGAGGCGCTGCTGGAGCGCATCCAGGACCCGGGAGCGGAGGACAGCCTGGCGCACGTGGAAGACGCGGTGGTGGTCGAGCAGGTGGTCGCGGCGATCGACCGGCTCCCCTCGCGGGAGCGGCGGATCCTCCACGCGTTCTTTCGCAAGGAGGAGCCGAGACGGATCGCCGGCGAACTCCGCATCAGCCTATCGCACCTCTATCGCCTGCAGAAGCAAGCGGTGCAGCGGATCCAGGCGCATCTGGTGCCGGCGCCCGCCGGGATGCGGACACAGGAATGAGCGGCGGGGCCGAGCCGTCCGGAATCTTGGAGCACATCCGCCATGCCGAGGCATGGCTCCGGCGGGCGCGGGGAGACTGCGCGCGGGGGAACGTGCGGCAGGTGGTGCTCCGGCTGCTGCTCGCCGAGGCGGAGATCCGCCGCGCCCGCGAATCGGGCGTCCTGATGGGCGCGCAGGCGTCGATTGGCCATCGGCGTCCGGCGAGGGTGGTCTGGGCGGCGGTGGCGGCGGCCGGCCTGCTCGTCGCGGCCGCATCCGCCCTGCTGCGGCCTCTCGGGTCCGTCCCGCAGGCCGGGACACCTCGTATGGGTCAGGTGGTGGCCGCGGCAGATGGGGGACGGGGGGTCCTCCGATTCGAGAGCGGGAGAATTCTCCCGTTTGTGGGCTTCCCCGCAGGCGCGCGGCCGGATCGGCCGGCCCCCGATCCGTTCTGGGGACCGGACGTCCCGCCGGGGGGTGACGCATCTGGAGGCACCTCCATCGGCGTGTCGCTGCGATTCGGCGGCGACGGGAGCGTCCCGGCGATATCAAGGTAAGGAGCGGTGATGATACCTCCTCGAAGTCGGGCGGCGCGCCTGGTGGCTTTTGGCGTGCCGTGGGCCATCCTGTTTGTGACGGCGGCGCCGGCCGGCCTGACCGCCCACCCCCGGCCGCGGGTCGCGGCGCTGCCCCGGGCCCAGTTCCAGCCGCCCCCCGCGCAGCCGCCCTCGACTCCCTCGCAGCCGCCCTCGACTCCCTCGCAGCCGCCGGGTCAGCCGGCCCCGCCCGGCCTCGTGCCTCCCGGTCCCTTTGTCCCGCAGCCGGGGGTTCCGCCGCAGACCCTCCCGCCGCAGAAGGTGGTTGAGATCGTTGTGCGCGGGAACGAGCACGTCCCCACCGATCAGATCCTCGCGGTCGTGTCCACCAGGCCGAACGATCCTCTCAACGACGAGAAGCTCCGCAACGACGTCCAGGCGATCCTCAACTTGGGGGCGTTCGCGGACGTGGTGGTCCGGTTCGAGCCGCTGCCGGACGGGGTCCGGGTGGCGTTCGTCGTCGTGGAGAACCCGATCGTCACGTCGATCGACATCACCGGCAACACGATCGTCCCCACGCCGGAGCTTCTGAAAGGGCTCGGGGTCGCGACGGACAAGGTGCTGAACACCGTCACGATGCGCAACGGGTTGCGGGCGATCGAGAAGCTGTATCAGGACAAAGGCTATATCCTGGCCCGCGTCGCCGACGTCTCGGTCAGCCCCGAGGGCGTGCTCCGGGTGGCGCTGACCGAGGGGCGGATCGAGACGATCAAGGTCGACGGGCTGGTCAAGACCCACGAGTACGTCGTCCTGCGCGAGCTCGGATTCAAGCCGGGCGACGTGTTCAACGTCAACGAGGTCAATGCCAGCCTCCGGCGTCTCTTCCAGCTCCAATACTTCTCGGACGTGAAGGCGCAGCCGGGCCCCGGCGCGCAGCCCGATACCGTCGACGTCACGATCTCGGTCACCGAACAAAAAACGGCCACGGTGAGCTTCGGGGCCGGCTTCAGCAACCAGACCGGGATCGAGGGGTTCGTCGGCCTGCGTGACATCGACTTCGGCGGAAACGGACAGTCCGTGCGGATCGAGTACAGCAGCACCGCGCTGTTCGGCACGGGCCTGGCCATCTCGTTCCATGAGCCGTACTTCGAGGGGAGCCGCACGGTGTTCGATACCCAGCTGTTCAACACGACGACGATCCCGACCGACTACACGCTGGGGCTGAACAATTCGTTCCAGTACGACCTCACCCAGGTGGGAGGATTCCTCTCCTTCACATCCCCGCTCAGCCCGAACACCTCGGTCAACTACGGGATCAAGGCCGTGACCACGACCTTCGGCCCCCCCCTCATCGGCACCCCGCCGCCGGGGAGCTTCCCGTTCACCCCCGGGCAGGTCAACGCCCTGATCCTCGGAGCCGCCCTGGACACGCGGGACGATCCCGTGAACCCGGCGGCCGGGGACCACCTCCAGCTCATCGGCGAGTTCGCCTTCCGGGTGCTCGGCGGGTCGTTCTCGTTCCAGAAGTACGAGCTCGATTACGCCCACTTCATCCCGGTCACGGCCGCGGACACGCTGGTGGGACACGTGCATCTCGGGTACTCCGCCACCCCGCTGCCGATTCAAGAGCAGCTCTACCTCGGGGGCCAGGCGGCGCTGCGGGGGTACGTGACCAGCCGCTTTCGCGGGGACGAGATGGCCTTCGCGCAGCTGGAGTACCGGTTCCCGATCAGCGAGCTGCCGCTGCTTCACAGTTTTGGCGGCATCAACGGTGTCGTGTTCGTCGAGGCGGGAGACGCCGAGCCAACGGGATCCCAGTTGATCTTCAAGGGGGATGTCGGGCTCGGCATCCAGGTCAAGACCGCCGTCGGGCCGTTCCGGCTCGACTACGGGGTCAGCCCCGAAGGGTCGCAGGTGTGGATTTCCACCGGGACGCAATTCTAAGAGGAGGGACCGGCATCATGAGGTGGAACGCCAGGAGCATCGGTATCGCGGCGGCGGTGATCATCGTGCTCGCCGCTTCCGGATTCATCGTGGCCCGATCGGGCCCGGCTTTCGGGCAGTCCTTCACGATCGGGTACGTGGACATGGCCAAGGCGGTGGAAGGCCATCCGAAGAAGGCGAGCGCGGAGGCGGCCCTGAAGGACTACGCGCAGGCCCAAATCGCCGACGCGCAGCAGCGCATGAAGACGATGACGCCGGAGCAGCAGGCGGAGACTCGGAACAAGGTCAACCAGGATCTCGTGAAGAAGCGCCAGGAGCTGCTCGGCCCCCTCGAGAAAGACATCCGCGCCGCCATCGACAAGGTCGCGAGATCGCAGGGCATTGCGATCGTGTTGAGCCGCGACGTCGTCCTGTACGGCGGGGTCGATCTGACCGATCAGGTCGTCAAGGCGATCAGCGGCAAGTGATGGTTCGGAGATGACCCGCCCGCTCGTCTGGGCCGCGCTGGCCGTGCTCCTCGCCGGCTGCTCGGGGCGGGCGATGACGGCGAAGCCGGCCCCCGGGTTTCCTCCTGAGGCGCGCGCGGCCAACGCCCTGCGGATCGCCGTGGTGGACCTCACCCGGGTGGCCCGGGTCCACCCCCGGTGGCCGGAAGTCGCGGCCCTCGACCGCCAGATCAGCGTGCTCCAGGCCAAGCTCGCCCTGGCGTCGGATCCCCGCCTCTCCGCCGTGCGCATCGAGATCCCCCGGGTGGATCTGACCCCGGGGATGAAGGCCGCCGTGGAGCGGATGCGGCCGGAGTTTCAGCACGAGGTCGAGGTGGTGCGGGCCGCGGCGCGGACGGAGCTGGATGCCTACGCCGCGCAGGTGCGCGCGGATCAGCAGCAGCAGCTCGTCGCGAAGCGCGCGGCGCTGGAGGCGCAGATGACCAAGGCGATCCAGGAGAAGCGCGACGCGCTCGACAAGGACGGCCAGCAGTACCAGCAGCAGCTGCTGGCGGAGTACCGGTTGCCGATCCTCAACCTCAAGTTGAAGCAGGAAAACGTGCAGCCGTCGGCCCGGGGAGATGCGGAGAAGCTGAACGAACAGCTGCGGGCGCTGACGAAGGAGCGGGACGAGAAGATCGCCGCGCGCGAGAAGGCGAACCAGGAGGCGCTGCAGGAGTTCCAGAAGGCGCAGATCCAGCAGTCCAACCACGAGCTCGCGGCGCTCTCGGCGCAATTCAACAAGGACGGGCAGCGCCTGGTGGATGCCCGGGCCGCGGAGATCACCGCCCGCGTCCGCGCGCAGCTCGAGGCCACGCAGGCGGAATTCAACCGGCGCCTCCGGGGGCAGCAGGAGGCCATCGTCAACGCCGCGCGGCAGGCCCAGTCCCAGGCGGTGGCGCAGGCTCAGGCGCAGGCGCGGGCCGAGACCGAACGGATCCGCGCGCTCGAGGATCAGCTCCTGACGGCCCAGCGTGACCGGGCGCGGCTCTACGCGCTGATCCTCGCCGCCGCGCGCGTCGAGGCGGCGGGGCTGGCCCAGGAGCGCAAGTGGGACGTCGTGCTCACCCAGGCGATCTCCGCGCCGGGCGCGTTCGACGCCACCGACGAGCTCATCGCCCGCATCAGGCGATAAGGGGGAGGCCGGCATGACGAAACTTCTGGTCGGGTTGCTCTCGGTCGGGGTGGCGTTCATGCCCGGGCAGTGCACCGGGTCCACCGTCGGCATCGTGGACACCCAGCGGGTGTTGAACGAGAGCGTCAAGGCGCTGCAGTTCCAGAAGCAGCTGGATGATCGCGAAAAGCAGATGGTCGCCGATCTCGCCGCCATCGCCCCGCAGGTCGGCAAAGCCGAGCTGAACGCCCGGCGCGCCCGGTACCTGACCGAGCTCGGGCAGCTGAAGCGCGACTTCGAAGCGCAGCTGACGCAGCAGTTGAGCCAGGCCGCCGGGGAGATCGCCCGGGAGGACCACCTCCGGATCGTCCTGGTGAAGGCGCCGATCTGGGCCGGCGGCCGGGACATCACGCAGCGGGTCATCGACCGGCTGAAGTAGGCGCATTGCGCACATGCGATTGGATGCGCTGGCCCAGCGCGTCGGTGGGGAGCTCGCCGGGGATCCCGGCCTGGAGGTGCACCAGGTGGCGCCCCCCGAGGACGCCCGCCCCGGGACGATCGTGGTGGTCACCGATCCGCGCCGCCTGCGCCAGATCGAGGCCGCGGGCGCCGCCGTGATCCTGCCCCACGATGCTCCGCCCACGCGCCTGCCGGCGATCCGCGTGGCGAGCGTCCGGCTGGCGCTGGCCCTGGCTCTGCGGGCGCTGGCGCCGCGGACCGCCCCGCCGGCCGGCATCCACCCCACCTGCGTGCTCGGGGCCCGGGTCACGGTGGGGGCGGAGAGTTCGCTCGGCCCGTGCGTGGTCGTGGGGAACGACGTGACGCTGGGGGAGCGCGTGCAGGTGCACGCCCACGCGGTCATCGAGGACGACGTCCAGATCGGCCCGGACAGCATCCTCCATGCGCAGGTGACGGTCCGCCGCGGCTGCCGCCTCGGCGCGCGCGTCGTTGTGCAGAGCGGCGCCGTGATCGGCAGCGACGGGTTCGGGTACGCGCAGGATGCCGAGCGCCGCCACATCCACATCCCCCAGATCGGGCGGGTCGTCCTCGAGGACGACGTCGAGATCGGGGCCAACGCGACGGTGGACCGGGCGATGCTTGGGGTGACGCGGATCGGCCGGGGCACCAAGCTCGACAACCTCGTCCACATCGCGCACAACGTCCAGATCGGCGAGGACGTCGCCATCGCCGCGGCGGTGTTCGTGGCGGGGAGCGCGCGGATCGGCAACCGTGTGCTGATCGGCGGGTGGGTCGGGATCAGGGATCACGCCGTGATCGGGGACGACGCGATCGTCCACGCGGATACGGGCGTGTCCCAGGATGTGGCGCCCGGCGATGTCGTGGCGGGCCACCCCGCGTGGCCCGCCAAGTCGCAGCGGCGGGCCGAGGCGGCCTACCGGCGCCTTCCCGAGCTGGTGCGCGGGCTCCGGGAGCTCACCCGCCGCCTCCGGCGCCTCGAGGGCGGGTAGCGCGCGGCGGTGGAACCGGCGCGGCAGGGGACGATCGCCGCGGAGGCGCGGCTGGCGGGGGTTGGTCTCCACACCGGCCAGCACCGGCAGATGACGCTCCGCCCGGCGCCCCCCAACACCGGCATCGTGTTCCGCCGCACCGGGGGCGGGGGGCCGATCCCGGCGACGCTGGACGCCGTGACCGGCACCGCCGGGCGCGTCACGCTCGGCGGCGAGGAGGGCGTGCAGACCGTGGAGCACCTGCTCTCCGCAGCGTGGGCGCTCGGGATCGACAACCTGGACGTGGAACTCGACGGCAGCGAGGTCCCCGGGATGGACGGGAGCGCCCTGCCGATCGTCCGCGCGCTCCGCGAGGCGGGGCGCCGCCCCCAGGAGGCGCCGCGGCCGGTGCTCTCCGTCCGCCGGCCGGTCTGGGTGGGCGAGGGCGGCGCCTTCGCGGTGGCCCTCCCGGCCCCGCGGTTTGGCGCGGCCTATCTGGTGAGCTTCGACGCCCCCTGGTCGCAAGACCAGGCCGCGACGTACGATCCGGCCCGCGACCCCTACGAGGAGGTCATCGCTCCAGCGCGAACGTGGGGATACGAACGGGACGCGGACGCGCTCCGCCGGCGGGGCATGGCCCTCGGCGCGTCGCTGGAGAATACCCTGGTGATCCGGGACGCGGGGTTTCGGAATCCGCCGCGCTTCCCCAACGAGCCGGCGCGGCACAAGGTGCTCGACCTGCTGGGGGATCTGGCCCTGCTGGGCCGGGAGGTACGGGGCTACGTCATCGCGATCCGCGCCGGCCACAGCCTGCATGTCGCCCTGGCGAAGGCGCTGAGCCAACAGGAGGGATGAGCGTGGTCGACCGCCACCCAGTCCGGATGGACATCGTGGAGATCATGAGCCACATACCCCACCGCTACCCCATGCTGCTCGTGGACCGCATCCTCGAGTTCGAGCCGGGCCGGCGGATCGTGGGGCTCAAGAACGTCTCGGGCAACGAGCCCTACTTTGCCGGCCACTTCCCCGGCCATCCGGTGATGCCGGGGGTCATGATCATCGAGGCGATGGTGCAGGTCGGCGGGGTGCTGGCGTCGCTCCTTCCCGGCGCGGAACGGAAGCTCGCCTATTTTGCGGCGATCGACCGGTGCCGGTTTCGCCGGCCGGTGAGGCCGGGGGATCAGCTGATCACCGAAGTCGTCGTGATGCGCGTCCGGGACCGCGTGGGGAAGATGCGGGGGACGGGGCGCGTCGACGGAGAGGTTGTTGCGGAGGGCGCCTTCACCTACTCGATGGTGAGCCTCGAGGAGATGCACCAGGGGGTGATCGCGGGGCGGATCGTCAATTTGGAGGAGGCAGAGCATGACCCGGTCTGAGCGGGCTCCATCGCGCGCCAGGACCGACAGGGAGGCCGCTCCCGCCGGGCCGCGCGTCCACCCGGCGGCGTACGTGGACCCGGGGGCCCAGCTCGGCCCGGGGGTGCGGGTCGACCCCTACGCCGTGATCGAGAACCACACGACGATCGGGGCCGGCTCCTGGATCGGGCCGCACGCGGTGATCCGGGAGTGGACCACGCTGGGGCGGGACTGTCAGGTCCACCCCGGGGCCGTGCTCGGAGGACCTCCGCAAGACCGGCACTTCAAGGGGGAACGCAGTTTCCTCCGGATCGGCGACCGGGTGACGTTCCGCGAGTACGTGAGCGTCAGCCGGGCCACCGGGGAGGACGCCGAGACGGTGGTCGGGGACGACACGTACATGCTGGCGTACTCGCACGCGGGCCACAACTGCCAGATCGGGCGCAGCGTGATCATCACCAACTCCACCCAGTTGTCGGGGCACGTCGTCGTCGAGGACCGCGTCGTCTTCAGCGGGATGGCCGGGGTGATCCAGTTCGCCCGCATCGGCACGATGGCGATGGTCACCGGCATGACGCGCATCCTCAAGGACGTGCCGCCGTACATGCTGGTCGAGGGCGATCCGCTTCGGGTGGTGACGATCAACCGCGTCGGCCTGCAGCGCGCGGGGGTGTCCCCCGAAACGATCCAGACGCTGCGGCGCGCCCACCGGCTGCTCATCCGGTCCCAGCTCGACGTCTCCCATGCCCTGGAGCGAATCGAACAAGAACTGGGGGAGTGCCCCGAAGTGCGGCACCTCGTGGAGTTCATCCGCGCCAGCCAGGCCCGCGGCATGGGGATCGGCCGGTGACCGCGCAGGACGGTCCGATCGGCCTGATCGCCGGGCGGGGAGCGCTCCCGGTCGCGCTGGTCGAGGAAGCCCGCCGGCGGGGCCGGCAGGTCGTCTGCGCCGATATCTTTGATGGAGACCCGCACCTGGCACAGATCGCGGACGCCTATTACGCGATCGCCCTGGGGGATCTCGGCGGGATCGTCGAGGCATTCCGGCGCCATGGGGTGCGGGAGGTCCTCCTGGCCGGGAAAGTCGACAAGCTCCCCGCCATCGATGCGGCGCAGCTCGACGCCGCCGGGCGGTCCGTGGCCCGAGCGGCCCGGGATCACCGCGACACCAGCATCATGAACGCCTTCCTCGCCGTGCTCGAGCAGTCCGGGTTCGAGGTGGGGAGCCAGATCCGGTATCTCGCGCACCTCGTCCCGCAGCCCGGGAATCTGGGCGGGCGCGCGCCGTCTGCGGCGGAGGCCAAGGACATCCGGGTGGGCCTCGCGATCGCCGCCAGGATCGCGGCGCTGGACATCGGCCAGGCGGTGGCGGTGCGCAACGGCGCCGTGGTGGCCGTCGAGGCCGCCGAAGGGACCGATGCGATGATCCGGCGCGCCGGCGCCCTCGCGGCGGGCGTCGTCGTGGTGAAGGTCAGCCGTCCGCAGCAGGATCCCCGGTACGACCTCCCCGTCGTGGGTCCCGAGACCGTGCGCGCGCTCGTGGAGGCCCGCGGGACGGCGCTGGCCGTCGAGGCGGGCCGGACGATTCTCCTCGATCGTGACCAATCCGCCGCCGCGGCGGCGGAGGCCGGCATCGCGGTCGTGGCCGCGGCGAGCCCCACCGCATGAGCCCAGCCGCGCCCCGGCGGATCTCTAGGAGCTTGTCCGGGACATTGTCCGGCTGATGGCCCGGGGCGGCGCCCCACCCCGCGCCCTGATCGTCGCGGGCGAGGTGTCCGGCGATCACCAGGGGGCCCTGCTTGCCGCGGCCCTCAGGCGGCGCCGGCCCGACCTGGCGCTCTCGGGCGTTGGGGGGCCCGAGATGGCAGCCGCCGGCGTCGACGTGCTGATCGAGAGCCTGCGGTGGGGCGTGATCGGCTACCTCGAAGCCTACGTCCGTCTGCCGGTGTTTGCCGTGCGGTTCTGGCGTCTCGTCCGGTTGATCGAGCGGATGGGGCCGGATCTGCTCGTGCTGGTGGATTTCCCCGGGGTGAACCGCGAGCTGGTCCGCCACTTCAGCGGGCGCGTGCCGATGGTGTACTTCTTCCCGCCGCAGACTCACGCGCGGCGCGGGCGGTCGGCGGCGCGGATGGCGCGGGCGGCGATCCGCCTCTTGGCGGTCTTCCCGTTCGAGGCGGAGACCTACCGGCGCGCGGGCGCCGATGTCGTGTTCATCGGGCATCCCGCCGTGGACGCCGCGGCGGCGGTCACAACGTCCCGGGAGTCGCTGCGGGCGGAGTGGGGCGTGGGGTCCGGCCCGGTGGTCGGCCTGCTTCCCGGAAGCCGCGCGCAGGAAATCCGAGCCCACCTCCCCCCCATGCTGGAGGCGGCGCGCGCGCTGGGGGAGCACCGCGGGGTCCAGTGCCTCCTGCCGGTTGCCTCGCCGTTCCTCGAGCGGGAGATCCGGCGCGGCGTCGCGGAGACGCGGGCGCCGGTCCGCACGGTGGCCGGGCGCGCCCTGGAGGTCATGCGGGCCGCGGACATCATCGTCGTCGCGGCCGGGACCGCCCCGGTGGAGGCGGCGTGCATCGGCGTGCCGATGGTCGCGGTGGTCCGGCTCTCCCGTCTCACGTACTGGATCGGCCGCCGGTGGGTCGTCACCCCGGAGTTCGACCGGCTGGGGTTCACCGTGCCCAACATCGTGATGGGCCGCCGGATCGTCCCGGAGCTTCTCCAAGATGCGGTCACCGGCCCCCGCATCCGGGCAGAGGTGGAGCGGCTCCTGTCGGATCCGGCCGCCCTGGCGCGGATGCGCGGTGATCTTGGGGACGTGAGGCAGCGTCTGGGGCCGCCGGGCGCGGTCGAGCGGGCCGCGGCAGAGACGCTCCGCGCCCTGGACAGCCGCCCGCCGGCCACGTTACGATAGGCAGATGAACATTGTCGCGGCGTGGGCCGCGGTGCGCCGGTTTCTCTTCTGGGGGATCCCCGGCGCGCTGGTCGCGGTCCTGGTCTGGACGATGCTGCCGCACGGCGGGCCGCGGGCGGCGTCGCCGGAGCCCGCAGCGAGCGCCGTCCCCGGCCTCCCGCGCCCGTCGCCCGGCGCGGGATCAGGCGAGGATCCTGCGCGGACGGCCGAGAGCCCGGAGCGCCTGGTCGAGCCCCCGGCCGCCCGGATCAGCCAGGGCGATCTTGTGGGCGCCGACGAGGCCGGACATCCGCTGTGGCGGGTCGTCGCCGCCGATGTCACGCTCGCGCAGGACAAACAGACGGTCCTCCTCAAGCGTGTGCACGCGACCTTCTTCCAGACCGGCGGGCAGATCCTCGTGACCGGCGAACGGGGTACATATAATACGCGCACCCGGGAGATCGACATCACCGGCAACGTTCACGGCACCAGCAGCAGCGGACGCCAGCTTTTCGCCGACCGGCTGCACTGGACGCCCGGGTCGGGCACGATCACCGGGTACGGGCACATTCGGGTCGTGGAAGAGCGGGTGGTCATGTACGCCGATCGGATGGTGAGCAACACCACGCTGGGCCAGACCCAGTTCTTCGGCGACGTCCACGCCGTCGCGCGGTAATCACACGGAATGCCGACCGGATCGTCCCGGCTGAAGGGCATCGGGGCCGCGCTTATCGTGGTCGGGCTCGCCTGCCTGCGGGATGCCGGAGCGCTTGCGGCTCCCGCCGCGGGCCCACGGTCTCCGGCGCCGCCCCCGATCGATGTCAGCGGGGCCTCCACGATTGAATACGAGGACGCCACCCAGGAGTGGGTGTTCCGCGGCGCGCGGGTCGTGATCGTCCGCGGGACGGTCCGGATCGAGGCCCCGGAGATCCTCTACCACGCCGGGGCGCACCAGATCGAGGTGCCGAGAGGCGGGACGATCTCGACGCCCTCCTTCGAGGTCGAGGCCGATCGGATCGTGGCCATGCTGCCGACCCGGCACGTGATGGCGTCGGGGTCCGTGCGAGGCCGTTTTCTCAGCGAGGCCGCCGCCCAAGGGGATGCCGCGGGCCGGGGTGATGCCGCCGCCCAGGGAGAGGCCTCTCCGGGCGGGGACGCGGCCCAGGACGGGCGGTGGGCGACCTTCTCCGCCGAGACCGTGGAGGCCGACGACCGGCCGGACGCGGGGCAGGTCGTGGCGACCGGGCAGGTCGCCGTCCTCCGGGGAAACCAGCAGCTCCGCGCCGACAGGATCGTCTACGATCGGAAGACCCGGCAGGGCACCGCCGATGGTCATGCCGTGCTGGCGCAGGGGCCCGACAGGCTCCAGGCGGACCATCTCGTGGCGGATCTGGACCGGGACGAGGCGGAAGCGCGCGACCACGTGATGCTGGAAGGAGAGGACATGCGGGGAGTGGCCGACCACGCAACGCTCTCGCAACGCGCGCAGACCGTCGTGCTCGACGGCCACGTCATCCTGTACCGGGGCCGCGCGCGGCTCGAGGCCGAGCGGGCGACCATCCTGCTCGCCGAGCACACCACCATCGCCGAAGGGCATCCCGCGAAGATCATCTCCGGCGCGGCGGCGTCCCCACCGGAGCCTGCCCCGTGAGCCGCATCGTTCGGATGGCGCCGCAGCGCGGGGTGCTGCGCGCCGTTGGGCTCGTGAAGCAGTACGGAACGCGGAAGGTGGTCAACGACGTCTCGCTCGAGGTGGCCGCCCGCGAGATCGTCGGCCTCTTGGGGCACAACGGCGCCGGGAAGACGACCACCTTTTACATGATCGTCGGGCTGGTGCGGCCGGACGGCGGCGACGTGTGGATCGGGTCCACCCGCGTGACCGACGAGCCGGTGGATGTCCGAGTCCGGGCCGGCCTGGGCTACCTGGCTCAGGAACCGTCGGTCTTTCGCCGCCTCACCGTCGAGGAGAACATCCTGCTGGTGCTGGAGCAGGCGAAGCTGCCGCTCGACGTCCGGCGCCAGCGCACCGACCGGCTGCTGGAGGAATTCAAACTCGCCGTCGTGCGCCGCCAGCCGGCCTGGACGCTCTCGGGCGGGGAGCGCCGGCGCGTCGAGATCGCCCGGGCCCTCGCGCTGGAGCCGGCGTTCCTGCTGCTCGATGAGCCGTTCACGGGGATCGACCCGCGGTCGGTGCAGGAACTTCAGCAGACGGTCCGCTACCTCCGGGAGCGCGGCCTGGGCGTCGTCATCACCGACCACAATGTGCGGGACACACTGGCGATCACCGACCGCGTGGAGATCATCCACGAGGGCCGCATTCTATTGAGCGGCGGGCCGAAAGAGCTCCTCCAGAGCGCCGAAGCGCGCCGCCTCTACCTCGGCGAGGGGTTCCGCCTGTGACGGTCTCCTGGGCACAACGGCGGCGGGTGCCGGTCCCGGCCCTCTCCCTGCTCGACCGGCTCCTGTCGACGGAGATCGGCCTGTCCTTCGGGTTCGGGCTGGGATTCTTCACCACCCTGCTGGTGATGAACCACGTGTTCTACCTCGCGCGCCTCGCCATTAACCAGGGTCTGCCCTTCGGGACGGCGCTGGAATTGTTCGTCTACAAGGTGCCCTACCTGGTGGCCTTCTGCGCTCCGATGGGGGTGCTGCTGGCGACCGTGCTCGGGATCGGGCGGCTGACCGACAATCACGAGATCGCGGCGCTGCGGGTCTGCGGCATGAGCCTCTACCGCATTGCGGCGACCGTCGTGGCCCTGGGGTGCGCCGCCGCGGTCGGCACCTTCGTGTTCTCCGAGGGGGTCGTGAAGGTCGCCAATGACCGGTATCAGAAGGTCTTCAGCGACTTCGCCGCCAGAGCGGCCGCGCTGCAGCCTGTCCAGAATATCTTCTTCCAGGGGCCGAGCCCCGAGGGAAGCGCGCTGTACCATGCCCAGCGCTACAACCCGCAGACGCAGACCCTTGAGGGCGTCACGGTCGTCTATCTGGTCCGGGGCCAGGAGATCCGCCTCGTCCGCGCGCGCGAGGCGACGTACCGGGAGGGCGGGGCCTGGACGTTCCACGACGGCACGATTTACGTCTTCGGCCCGAGCGTGGTCACGACCAAGTTCGGGGCGATGGACCTCAACGTGCCGCGCACCCCTCAGGACCTCACCGCTCCGCCCAAACAGCAGTCGGACATGAGCCTCAGGGAGCTGTCCGCGGAGATCGCCGCGGCCCGGCGCCGGGGAGAGGACCCTCGGGCCTCCGCGGTGGAGTTTCACAACAGGATCGCCGCCATGGCCAGCTGCGTCGTCTTCGCGCTGGTGGCGATCCCGCTCAGCCTCCGTCCGCACCGATCGGGGCCCAGCATCGGCATGGGCCTCAGCATCCTGGTCCTGTTCGCCTACTACGCCATCGCCATCCCGGCGCAGCTCGCCTCCGAAGGGCGAGTGATCGCGCCGGTGCTGGGGGCATGGCTCCCCAACGCGGTCATCGGCGTGCTGGGGGTGGTGCTGCTCATCCGGGCGGCCCGGTGAACGCGGCGGTCCGGCCGGCGCAGTCGGGCGGCAAACCCGGCGGCGGCATGCCGGCGGTGGCGCGGTGAACGCGGCGTTCATCCTCATTCCCGTCCTCATCCTGGTGAGCGGGCTCGTCGCGTTCATCGGCAACGTCGTGGGCCGGAGCATCGGGCGCCGCCGGCTGGCGGTGCTGGGGCTCCGCCCGCGGTACACCGCGCAGATCATCACGGTGGTCACGGGGATGCTGATCGCCGTCGTCACGCTGGCGGTCGTGCTCCTGGTCAGCAACGATGCCCGGCAGGCGCTGTTCCACCTGCAGGAGATCCGCCAGCAGATCACCCAGCAGGAGGCCCAGCTCCGCGCGCTTCAGGTCAGCGACATCATCTACCTGCGCGATCAGGAGGTCCTGCGCACCGTCATCGACGGCGCCGAACCGCCCGCCATCGTCAACAACCGGGTCCAGGCGTTCTTCGACCTGTCGGCGCAGTCGGCGCGGCAGCGCGGCGCGGCGCCCGGCCCGGACGGCGAGGCCGTGCGGATGTCCCCGCCGGGGCTGGCGATCACCGATGTCGCCCAGGACATCGTCGAGCGTCACACCTCGATGGTCGTGCGGATGATCGCGACCCAGAACACCGTTCGGGGGCAGCCGCTGGAGGCGACCGTCATCGGGTTTCCGAACCGCCTGGTCTTCAGCGAGGGCGAGACAATCGCGGTGCGGCGGCTCGACGGCGCGGCACCCCGCCAGCAGGTCGAGGCCGGGCTCCTCGAGCTCACGGCTCGAGTCGCCGCCGCGGCCAAGACCCGCGGGGTCATCTCCCCACCGTTCGCCCTGGCGACAGGCCCGCCGGATGTCCGGCTGGACCCCGCGGTGCTCCTGGCAACGCTCGACCGCGTCACGGGCCAGCGCGGCGCCGTCGACGTTCGGGTCGTGGCCCTCGCCGACACCTACACCATCGGCCCCGTCGTGCTGACCTTCCGGTGAAGGTGCTGGCGGTCGATCCCGGCAGGGAGAAATGCGGGGTGGCCGTCTGCGGCCCAGGAGGCGTGGTGGCGCGGCAGGTAGTCCCGCTTCCCGAGTTGGAGGGGCTGGTCCGCCGGTGGGCAGCCGACCACGGTGTGGATGTTGTACTGGTGGGAGATCAGACCGGGGCCAAACACGTGCTCAAGAGGCTGTCCGGGCTCCCTGTGCCGGTGATGTCTGTGAGGGAGCGCGGCACCACGCTTCTGGCCCGCCGCCGGTACTTCCGCGATCATCCGCCGCGGGGCTGGCGGAGGCTCCTGCCCCTCAGTTTCCAGGTGCCTCCCGAGCCTTACGATGATTACGCCGCGGTCGTCATCGCGGAAACCTATCTGGCACAGAAATCCGAAGCCGGCCCGCGCTTGTCCCCGCAATCCCGAACGCGCTGCAGGTAAACACCAGTTTGGGGGGGATTCACCTTAAATTCTTTTGGAAAATCCTTGACACTTGCCGAAAGATGACTGTAATATACAGGACGATTGTGTCTGAACGGCACCCTCGGACATATTCTTTCTGCTGTTATTAAGCGTTAGTGTTCACTGCTCCGACGGCCACCGGCCGTAGTCGGGCTCGCCCGGAAGGGAGGGGGAGGCAAAAGAGGGTGACACCCGGGGGAGGGTAGCACGCGGGCGCGGACTGGGGACGCTGGGCGTCGAGAAAACACGGACACTCACGATCCGGCAGCCCCTCGAAGCGCCCGACATCGCACGCACGAGGGGGAATGACATGAGACAGTTCGCGATGGCAGTCGCGACCGTGCTCGTGTTTGCCATGATCTCCCCCGCCTTTGCTCAGCCGTTCGCCGACACGCCCACGAATCACTGGGCGTACGACGCGATCGCTGAGCTGGCGGCGAAGGGCCTCGTCGAGGGATATCCTGACGGGACCTTCAAGGGCGATCGGGCCATGACGCGGTACGAGATGGCCATGGTGGTTGCACGGTTGCTCGCCCGGATCGAGAGCATCCAGATCCCCACACCGGCGCCGGCAATGAAACCGGAAGTCACCGGGTCCGACATCCAGAGCATCCAGCGCCTGGTGAACGAGTTCCGGGCGGAACTGGCGGCGAAGAACGTCCGGCTGACCGCGGTGGAGGAAGAGCTCAACGCCATGAAGGCGAAGCTCTCCAACGTCCGGATCACCGGCGGCATGCGGTTCCGGGAGGACCTGAACCAGTGGACTGTGGCCGGGGGAGCCGCTCTCAACGGGAACCCCAAGACCAGCACGACCGCCGCGACGTCGCAACCCCGCGGGAACCGGCCGCGCTGGGAGAACAAGATCGGGTTTGACTCCTCAGTGGCGCCCGACCTCCACTTCATCGTGGCGCTGATCAGCCAAACGGGGTATCAGTTCTTCAACAGCGCCAATACGTTGCAGGGAGGCTCTCAGGGCTCGTTCGGCAGCATCGACAGCGCGTTCCTCGACTGGAAGGTGCCTTGGTTGGGGGACACGACAGAGGTCTGGTTAGGCCGGTTCGGGCAGAATACCCCCTGTGGAGGGGGGTGTTACCCGGTGCAATTCGGTCCGTTCGGGCTGCTGTTCAACACAGGCGGAGACACCTGGGAAGATTCCACCGGTGACAGCGGGAACAACGCTGCCGACGGCCTCCGGATCGCGGTCCACCTGAGCAGCCTCTCGGACCTGCAGGTCCAGGCCGTGTGGGTCCGCATCACAGGCAACGTCGGCTCCCTCAGCTTCCCCAGCGGCGAGGACGCCTATGGGGTGGACGCCAACATCGCGTTGATGGAAGGGCTCCGGCTGGGCGCCTACTACGTCGGCAACCAGATCGGCAACTTCGGGTCTTCGGGGTTCAGCCAACCCGCCGGCGCGACGAGCATTTTCTACCACGTCTACGGTCCGGGCGGCGGCTCCCTTAACCCGACCACCGCACGCTGCACGAACGTCGGCGGCGCCACGAGCACCGGGTTTGCGGGCGCCGGCGGAATTACTTGCCCGGCAGCCGGCAACGGCTACGGGCTATACGCGCAGTGGGATGTTATGCCCGGTATCCACCTCGACGCGGAAGGCGCCACGTGGAATGACCAGGTGCTCGGCGGCAACGACAGCGGCGCCAACGTCACGGCAACGTGGGACCTCAGCGCCCTCCTCAACGTCTGCTGCAGCCTCACCGCCTCCACCGGGTACGCCTACTACGGCGTGAACTTCTACCCGCCGTACGGCGCGGCCGAGGCCGACATTACCGGAGACTTCTGGGACGTGCTCTATCCCGGAAACGCCCAGGGATTCACCGTCGACGTCAGCGTCAAGCCATGGGCGGGTTGGACCATCTACGTGAACTACCTGACCGGGAACAACGTCTCGGACCAGAGGGCGTTTACCTCCTGGGGCTCCGGCATCTCCTACGCGTGGTCGACCAATGCCAAGATCACGTTCAAGTATCGGGATCTCAGCATGGGCAACGTCGACCAGGCCAACGTCTACCGGGCGCAGATCGACTACAGCTTCTAGCCTCGGCGCTCGGCTCGGCTTTTAAGCGAGGACGCCCCCCGGGAAACCGGGGGGCGTCCTCTTGCTTGCCATTCTAGGCTGGATTCTGGAGCGACCTCAGGGGGGCGGGTTCACGACTGTCCCGTTCGCGGTCTTCACGATCAGCCACTGCCTGCCCGTGTACTTGACGGTATCTCCGATCTGCACCTGGTCGTAGAAGTCCGGCGGCACGTCGTAGGGCGTGCCGTTCACCGCGATGAGGAAACTGCCGCTGTCGGCCCCGCCGCGGTATTTCGCGGTCACCGGCCCGATGACGAACCCCTGGCCGCATCCGACCGACATGTCGGCGGCGAACACAGACAGCGCCAGGATAAACACCAGCGCGTAAACGGTCCTGCCCCTCATCGCCTGCACCTCCCGGTACCACCCCAGCGAAATTGCCGCAGAGAAGCATTTGTCGGGGATCCCAATTCTTCCTTGCCGTCCGGCATCGCGCCCTCGTCTTGCCGCCCCCACTGTTTCGGAAGGGCTTCGGCGGTCGGGGCATGAAGGACATGCCCGGAGAGGAGGTACCCCCATGGATCCCCGCGACCGCCTCATCGTGGCCCTGGATGTTCCATCGCTCGAAGAGGCGCAGGCGATGGCCGGGCGCCTCGCGGGGGTCGTCCGGTGGTACAAGGTCGGGTTGGAGCTGTACACGGCTGCCGGCCCCGCGGCGGTGGCGGCCGTAAAGGACGGCCGGGTGTTCCTTGACCTCAAGTTTCACGACATCCCTGCCACCGTCGCCGGGGCGGTGGCCGCGGCCACGCGGCTGGGCGTCGATCTGCTGACCGTGCACGCCTCCGGGGGTATCGCGATGCTCCTGGCCGCCGCGGAGGCCGCGCTGCGCACGGCGGAGATCATCGGCCGGCGTCCCCCGACGGTCCTGGGGGTCACGCTCCTCACGAGCGGGGATGCGGCGGCGATGGCCGAGGCGGGGATCGCGGGAACGCCTGCCGAGGCCGCGGTGCGGCTCGCGCGGCTGGCGCGCGCGGCGGGGCTCGGGGGCGTCGTCGCCTCCCCGGCCGACGCCGCCGCCATCAGGGCCGCGTGCGGTCCGGACCTTCTGATCGTCTGCCCCGGCATCCGCCCCGCCGGAGCGGCCGCGGATGATCAGCGCCGCGTTGCGACCCCACGCGCGGCGATCGAGGCCGGCGCCGACGTGCTGGTGGTCGGCCGCCCGATCACCCGCGCTCCCGATCCCCGCAACGCCGCGGAGGCACTGGCTCGAGAGATCGCGCTGCTGACTTCGTTTGACACCCCCCGAAGGTCCGTTCTATAATACCTCAATACCTTCATCGACCCGGGGCCGGGGCAGGCCCGGGCACACCCGGAGGGCCCACAGCGAGTGGGGCTGCTGGACGACGTCGCCGAAGTGTTGATCCGCGAGGACGAGCTTCGGGCTCGCGTCGCGGATCTCGGTCGACAGATCAGCAAGGACTACGACAGCAAGACTCCGCTGCTCGTCGGCATTCTGAAAGGCGCCGCGGTCTTTCTCTCCGATCTGATCCGTCAGATCACGATCCCGTGCCTCATGGATTTCATGGCCACCTCGTCCTATGAGGGAGGCACCGAGAGCTCGGGCATCGTTCGGATCTTGAAGGATCTGGACCAGACGATCGAAGGCCGGCACGTCCTCATTGTCGACGACGTCATCGATACCGGGTACACGATGGATTATCTGCTGGAGACGCTCAAGGCCCGGTACCCGGCCAGCCTGCGCGTCTGCGCCCTGCTCGACAAGATCAGCCGGCGGCGCCGCCATGTTCCCATCGACTACCGCGGGTTCGAGATCCCGGATAAATTCGTCGTGGGGTACGGGTTGGACTACGGGGGGATCTACCGGAATCTCCCGTTCATCTGCGTGTTGAAGCCCGAAGTGTACGCCTGACCGCGCCTGGTGCGCGGGATGCGCCGTCGAGCGCCGCACATCAAGGCCGATCGAAGCGTGGAGTAGGGCAAAGGTAAGGGAGGTGAGCCATGGAGTTCATCGGCAAGGGCCGGGCGGCCCGTCGAACCTACGGGTTTGACGAGATCGCGCTGGTCCCGGCGTCTGCCACGGTCGACCCGAGCGACGTCGACCTGTCCTGGCGGGTGGCGGAGCGGACCTTCGCGCTCCCGATCGTCGCGTCCGCGATGGACAGCGTGGTGGATGTCCCGTTCGCCATCGCCCTCTCGCGCCTGGGCGGCATGGCCGTCCTGAACCTGGAGGGCATCCAGACCCGCTACGCGGACCCCGGAGACGTGCTCGACCGGCTGGCCGCCGCGCCCCCCGAGCGCGTCGTCGGCCTGATGCAGGAGGTCTACCGCGAGCCCATCAAGGACGACCTGGTCGCGCGCCGCATCCAGGAGATCCGCGGCGGCGGCGGCGCGGCGGTCGTCTCCAGCACCCCCGCCCAGGCCGGCCGGCTCGGCCCGCTCGCGGCTGAGGCGGGAGCGGCGGTCTTGCTGGTCCAGTCCACCGTGATCACCGAGCAGCACCGCAGCGACCGCGGCCAGGCGCTGTCGCTCCGCGAGCTCACCGCGCAGACCGAGATGCCCGTCATGGCCGGGAACTGCGTTTCCTACGAGGCGGCGCTCCAGCTGCTCGAGGCCGGCGTCGCCGCGTTGTTTGTGGGGGTGGGGCCCGGCGCGGCGTGCACCAGCCGCAAGGTCCTCGGCGTCGGCGTCCCGCAGGCCACCGCGATCGTGGACGTCGCCGCCGCGCGCGCGGAGTTCGAGCGGCGCACGGGCCGGCACGTGCCGGTCGTCGCCGACGGCGGGATCGCCGTCGGGGGGGACGTTGCGAAGGCGGTGGCGTGCGGCGCGGATGCGGTGATGCTCGGCAGCCTGCTGGCCCGCGCCGAGGAGGCGCCGGGACGGGGATCTCACTGGGGGATGGCGACGCCTCACGCCGCGCTGCCGCGAGGGACCCGCATTCAGGTCGGCACCACCGGCACCCTCCGCGATATTCTGCTCGGTCCGGCCCGGGTCGACGACGGCTCCCAGAATCTGGTCGAGGCGCTCCGCACGGCGATGGGGATGTGCGGCGCGCGGACGCTGCGTCAGATGCAGCAGGCGGAGATCATCATCGCGCCGTCGGTCTCGACGGAGGGCAAGACCCTCCAGATGGCGCAGCGCGTGGGGCAGGGGCGATGAGCCCCCTCGCGGCGCCGCGCCTTGGGCGGGGCCGATGAGCCGGATCCTGGAGGGCGCTGGGCCTACGGCGTGGGCCAGTACTGCCCGGGCGCCGGCGGCCGCCGAGGCGACGGCGATCGACATCCCGCGCTCGGTGCAAGACCTCGTCGTCGTCCTCGACTTCGGGGCCCAGTACAGCCAGCTGATCGCGCGCCGGGTGAGGGAACTGCGCGTCTACAGCCTCATCCTGCCGTTTGACACCCCGCTGGCCGATCTCTTGGCGCTCCGCCCGAAAGGGATCATTCTCTCGGGAGGCCCCGCCAGCGTCTATGATCCGGGCGCGCCCCGGTGCGATCCCGGGCTGTTCACCGCCGGGGTGCCGATCCTCGGGATCTGCTATGGGATGCAGTTGATGGCGCACGATCTGGGAGGCGAGACCGGGCCCGCCGCCCGGAGGGAATACGGGCGCACCCGCCTGTTCGTGGATGAGCCCGAAGGGCCGGAGCATCTCTTCGGCGGCCTGGAGCGTCGCCTGATCTGCTGGATGAGCCACGGGGACACGGTCCACAGGCTCCCGGCGGGGTTCGCCACCCTGGCCCACTCGGACCACAGCCCGCACGCCGCGATCGCGGATCGCGCGCGGCGGCTCTACGGCCTGCAGTTCCATCCGGAAGTCTCCCACACCCCCTGGGGCAGCGACGTCCTCCGGAACTTCCTCTACCAGGTCTGCGGGTGCTCGGCGTCGTGGTCCATGGAGTCGTTCGTCGAGCGCGCCGTGGACGAGATCGGCGACCAGATCGCCACCGGCCGGGCAATCTGCGCGCTCTCCGGCGGGGTGGATTCCGCCGCGGCGGCGGGGCTGGCGTTCCGCGCCATTGGGGACCGGTTGACCTGCGTGTTCGTCGACCACGGCCTGCTGCGCCGCGGAGAGGCGGAACAGGTTGTCGAGGTGTTCCGCGACCACTTCGGAGTGTCGCTGGTCCACGTCGACGCCCACCGGCGGTTCCTTGATCGCCTGCGCGGCGTCGTCGACCCGGAGCGCAAGCGGACCCTCATCGGCAACGAGTTCATCACCGTCTTTGCCGACGAGGCCGCCCGGCTCGGCCGGCCCGAGTTCCTCGTGCAGGGGACCCTCTACCCCGACGTCATCGAGAGCGGCACGCGCACGGCCGCCCGGATCAAGACCCACCACAACGTCGGCGGGCTGCCGCAGGTGGTGCCGTTCCGCCTGGTGGAGCCGCTGCGCACGCTGTTCAAGGATGAGGTGCGCCTGGTGGCCCGATCGCTGGGGCTGCCCGAAGAGATGGTGTGGCGCCACCCGTTCCCGGGGCCCGGACTGGCGATCCGGGTGCTCGGGGAGGTAACCGAAGACCGGCTGGCCATTCTTCGAGAGGCGGACGCGATCGTGACCGAGGAGATCCGCCGCAGCGGGTTGAGCCGCGACCTCTGGCAGGCCTTTGCGGTCCTCCTGCCCGTCCATTCGGTCGGGGTCGCCGGGGACGCCCGAACCTATGGGCACGTCGTGGCGGTCCGGGCCGTGACCAGCCAGGACGGCATGACGGCCGATTGGGCGCGGCTCCCCGCGGAATTGCTGGAGACGATCAGCAACCGCATCACCGGAGAGGTCCAGGGCTGCAGCCGGGTCGTCTACGATATCAGCAGCAAGCCGCCTGCTACAATAGAGTGGGAATGACTGCGAGAGGAGGCGCCGTGGATTCCGTCACGGGGCCCGCTTCCGATATCGACGCGCTGCTCAACCCGGCCCAGCGGGAGGCGGTCCACCACGGCGACGGGCCGCTCCTGATCCTCGCCGGCGCCGGCTCAGGCAAGACGCGGGTGTTGACGTTCCGGATCGCGGCGCTGATTCGCGACCGGGGCGTTCCCCCGCAGCGGATCCTGGCCGTCACCTTCACGAACAAGGCCGCCGGCGAGATGCGCGGACGCGTGGAGCGGCTGGTCGGCGCGCCCATCGCCCGCGCCGTGTGGATGGGGACGTTCCACGCGGTCTCGAGCCGGGTGCTCCGCCGGTCCGGCGCGCCCATCGGCGTCGACCCCCGGTTCCTGATCTACGACACGGACGACCAGCGGGCGGTGATGCGCGAGGCGATCCGCGCGCTGGACCTGGACGAGCGGCAGTTCCCGCCCGCCGGGGTGCTCGCGGAGATCAGCCGCGCCAAGAACGAGCTCGTGGATCCGCAGGCCGCAGCCGCGCGCGCGGAGACCACCCGCGATGAAGTGATCGCCAGGCTGTACCTCGCCTATCAGCGCCGGCTGGACGAGTGCAGCGCGCTCGACTTCGACGATCTGCTCGTGCGCGCGGTCGTGCTCTTCCGCGACCATCCGCCCGTGCTCGCCGAGTATCAGGAGCGCTTCCGCCACATCCTCGTCGACGAGTACCAGGACACCAATCGCGTCCAGTACCGGCTGTTGAGCCTGCTGGCGCAGCGCCACCGGAACCTCTGCGTGGTCGGCGACGACGACCAGGCCATCTACCGGTGGCGGGGCGCCGACGTCCGCAACATCCTCGAGTTCGAGCAGGACTACCCGGACGCCCGCGTCGTCAAGCTGGAGCAGAACTACCGGTCCACCCGCCGCATCCTCGAGGCCGCCGCGGCGGTCATCCGCCACAACCCGCACCGGCACACGAAGGCGCTGTGGACGGACAACGAGGCGGGAGACCCGGTCACCTTGTTCGAGGCGTTCGACGGCTACGATGAGGCCCGGTACGCGGGCGACCTCGTCCGCGCCCACCGGGCGGCCGGCGGCCAGCCCGGCGAGATCGCCATCCTCTACCGCACGAACGCCCAGTCCCGACAGTTCGAGGAGATGTTCCTGCGGCTCGGCGTCGCCTACCAGATCGTCGGCGGCCTCAGGTTCTACGAGCGGGCGGAGATCAAGGATCTCCTCGCCTACCTGCGGGTCGCCTACAACGCCGCCGATCAGGCCAGCCTGCGGCGGGTGATCAACGTCCCGCGGCGCGGCATCGGCGACGGGACGCTGCGCCGGCTCGAGGCGTGGGCGGAAGCCGAGCGGGTCTCGCTGTGGGACGCCCTGCGCCGCGCCCCCGACGCCGGGCTCGGGCCGCAACTCCGGCGCGCCGCCGCCGAGTTCGTTGGGCTCGTCGAGGGCCTGACCCGGTACGCCGCCGATCACCCGGCCCGCGAGGTCGTCCAGCACGCGATCGAAGTGACTGGCTACCGGCGGATGCTCGAAGCCGAGGGGACCGACGAAGCCTACGCGCGGATCGAGAACCTCGATGAACTGGTCGCGGTCGCCGGCGAGGTCGAGGTGACCACCGGCGAGGCGACGTTGGAAGCGTTTCTCCAGCACCTCGCCCTGATCACCGACGTCGATACGCTGCAGGACCGGACCGACCGCGTCACGCTGATGACGCTCCACAGCGCCAAGGGCCTGGAGTTTCCGATCGTCGTCCTGGCCGGCATGGAGGAGGGGCTGTTCCCTCACGTCCGGTCGATCGAGGAGGAGGCCGGCGTGGAGGAGGAGCGGCGGCTCTGCTACGTCGGGATGACGCGGGCGCAGCGCCGCCTGATCCTCACCTATGCCCGGCAGCGGGCGGCGTTCGGCACGGCCAGTCCCAGCCTGCCGTCGCGGTTCCTGGCGGAGATCCCCGATGACCTGCTCGCCCGGACGACCACCCCGCGCACCCCCACCGGCGACTGGCCGGACGAGGACCGGCCGGTGCCCGCGGTGGCCGTCGGCGACCACGTCCGCCACAGGACCTTTGGGATGGGCCGGGTGCTGGAGGTCGACGGCGAGGGGCCCCGTGCGATCGTGACCGTCCGGTTCGACGGCGCCGGCACCAAGCGGCTGGCGCTGGGGTACGCGCCGCTGACCGTGGTGCAGGGCGCCCGGGAGGAACGGACAGAGTGAAGGATCTCGCGGTCATCGCGATCGCCGCCGTCCTGCTCCTCTCCCCGGCGGCCGGCGCGGCGCCGCCGAACTTGAGCCCGACGAGCCCGAGCCTTCCGGGGCTCCCGCATCCCAAGGTGATGCTCGGCGAGCCGGGACGCTACGGGGGCACGTTCCTCGACGCCCAGGTCGCCGATCCGCGCACCTTCAATCCGATCCTGGTGCAGGAGGCATCGTCGACCGGGGCGATCGGCGGCCTGTTCGACGGCCTGGTCGAGGACAATGGGGAGACGACGGAGACCGAACCCGCCCTCGCGGAGTCCTGGCGGACGAGCCCGGACGGGCGGACCTGGACGTTCAAACTGCGTCAGGGGCTCCAGTGGAGCGACGGCGCCCCGGTGACGGCGGACGATGTCGCGTTCACCTTTCAGGTGATCTACGACGGCAAGATCCCCAACAGCCTCCAGGACGTCCTCACCGTGGCCGGCAAGCCCATCGAGGTCACCAAGGTCGACAGCCTGACGATTCGTTTCCGGACCGCCGAGCCGTTTGGGCCGTTTCTGCGGTCGATCGGGGTGGGGATCCTCCCCAGGCACAAGCTCGATGCGCCGTACCAGGCGGGGAAGTTCAACCAGACCTGGGGGGTGAACACGGCCCCAAGCGAGCTCGTGGGGACGGGCGCCTACGTCATGACCGAGTACAAGCCCGCGCAGCGCATCACCTATGCCCGCAACCCCCATTACTGGAGGGTCGACCTCCAGGGTCGGCGGCTCCCGTACATCGAGCGCCTCGTGCTGACGATCGTGCCCAGCCAGGAGGCCCACAAGCTGCTGTTCCTCCAGGGGCAGACCGACAGTTACGGGGTCCGGCCGAGGGAATACGCGGAGTTCAAGCGGGGGGAGAAGGCGGGGCGCTACACCGTCTACGACGGCGGCCCATCGTTCGGCTCCGAGTTCTTCTTCTTCAACCAGAATCCGCGCGGCGGCCTAGCGGATTACAAGCTGAAGTGGTTTCAGAACCAGAAGTTCCGCCAAGGCGTGGCCTATGCGATTGACCGGCAGGCGATCATCGACCAGGTATACGCGGGGCGGGCGATCCCGGAGTACGGGCCGGAGAGCCCGGCGGACAAGTTCTTCTTTGATCCGAACGTGATGCAGTACCCGTACGACCTCGACAAGGCGGCCGCCACCCTGGCCGAGGCCGGCTTCAAGAAGGGCGCCGATGGTGTGCTTCGGGATGCCGATGGGCACCAGGTGGAGTTTATCATCAGCACCAACGCCGACAACCCCGACCGGGTGGCCATCGGCAACATCATCCGGCAGGACCTGGAGAAACTCGGCATGCATATGACGCTCGCGCCGGAGGCGTTCAATACGCTGGTGAACAAGCTCGTGGAATCGTACAAGTGGGAAGCGATGGTGATGGGCCTCACCGGCGGGATCGAGCCGCACAACGGCCAGAATGTCTGGAAATCCTCCGGCAGCCTGCACATGTGGAACCCGAAGGAGGCGGCCCCGGCGACTCCCTGGGAGGCCGAGGTGGACCGGTATTTCAACCTGGCGGCGACGACGGTGGACCAGAACCGGCGAAAAGCGTATTACGACAAGTACCAGGAGATCATCGCCGAGCAGGTGCCGGTGGTCTACACCGCGATCCCGAACGCCTACGTGGCCGTCCGCAACAAGTTCGGGAACATCAAGTACACGGCATTCGGCGGGCCCTTCTGGAACTTCCCCGTGGTCTATATCAGGCCCTGACGCGCGGCCGGGGCCCGCTCCATGTTCCGCTATATCCTCCGCCGGTTGATCCTGCTGGGCCCCCTGCTCGTGGGGATCACCTTCGTCAGTTGGGCCGCGATCCAGCTGGCCAAGGGCTCCGGCGACTACTTCCAGGCGCTGGTCCTGCAGTACCCGCAGATCAGCCCGGCCACGATCGAGGGACTGCGCGCCCGGTTCGGCATGGACCAGCCCCCGTGGATCCAGTACCTCCGCTGGCTGTGGCGGATTGTGCACCTGGACTTCGGTCTGTCCTTTTCCTATCAGGTCCCGGTCACCTGGCTCATCGGCAGCCGGGCGCTCAATACGCTGCTGCTCTCCATCTCCTCGCTCGTGGTGGCGTGGGCGATCGCCATCCCCCTCGGCATCTACTCGGCCGTGCACCAGTACTCGGTGACGGACGGGCTGCTCAGCGCCGGCGCCTTCATGGCCATCTCGATCCCGTCGTTCTTCAGCGCGCTGCTGCTGCTGTACGCGGCGTTCTGGACGCATCTGTTGCCGCTGCAGGGGCTCACCAGCGTGAACTACGACCTGCTCTCGCCGCTGGGCAAACTGCTCGACGTGGGCTGGCATCTCGTCCTGCCGACGATCGCGCTCGGCGTCTTCTCGGTCGGGGGGCTGATGCGGTACATGCGCACCAATCTCCTCGACGTCCTCCGGGCGGACTACGTGAAGACCGCGCGGGCCAAGGGGGTCCCCGAGCGCCGCGTGATCCTGCGCCATGCCGTCAGGAACGCCATCAATCCCCTCGTGACCCTCTTCGGGTTTGAGTTGGGCGGCCTTCTCAGCGGCGCCGCCTTCGTGGAGAACATCCTCGGGTACCCGGGGCTCGGCCGGTTGATCCTGGAGGCCCTGCTGCGAAAGGACATCTTTGTCGTCATGGGGAGCCTCCTGCTCGGCAGCGTCCTGCTGATCCTCGGCAACCTGATCGCCGACATCCTGCTTGCCTATGTGGATCCCAGGATCCGGTACGAATAGGGCGCGCGGCCACTGATGGTCCACGATCTCGTCGCGGCGCGGGCGGCCGAGCTGCGGCAGCTGGAAGCGGCGCGGGCCCGGACGCCGCTTCAGCTGGCATGGCGGCAGCTCCGGCGGTACAAGCTGGCCCTGATCAGTGGCGTCGCCCTGGCGGTCATCTACGTGATCATGCTGTTTGCGGAGTTTGTGGCCCCGTACGGCCTGGACTTCACCGATCGGCGCCTGTTCTACGCGCCGCCGGCCGGCGTGCACCTGATCGACGCCCAGGGTCGGTGGCACGCGCGCCCGTTTGTGTACGCCTACCGGCTGGTCGATCCCGGCCTGCGGCTCTACGGGCCGGATACCTCGAGGACGTACGACCTCCACTTCTTCGCCCGCGGCTCGCGGTACCGTCTCCTCGGGTTTGTGCCGGCCGACGTCCACCTGATGGAGGTCGATGCCCCGGCGCGGCTGTTTGTGTTCGGCAGCGATCAGTTCGGCCGGGACCTGCTCTCGCGGATGCTCTACGGGAGCCGGGTGTCGCTGTTGATCGGCATCATCGTCGTCCTGATCACCTTCCCGATCGGCCTCGTCTTGGGCGGGATCGCCGGTTTCTACGGGGGGATCATCGACAACGTCATCATGCGCTCCGTCGAGGTGCTGGCGGCGTTTCCGACCTTCTACCTCCTGCTCACCCTGGCCACGGTCCTGCCGGCGACCCTCAGCAGCGCGGCCCGGCTCTTCATGATCGCCGCGGTGTTCAGCCTGGTCGGATGGGGAGGGCTGGCGCGCATCATCCGGGGGTTGGTCCTCAGCATCCGCGAGCTGGAGTTCGTCCTGGCCGCGCGCGCGTCGGGATTGAGCGACCTGCGCGTGATCATCCGGCACATCCTGCCCAGCACCACGTCGTACGTGATCGTCGCCGCGACGCTGACGATCCCCGGGGTGATCTTGGGCGAGAGCGGGCTGTCCTATCTCGGGATCGGGGTCCAGGAGCCCAGCACGAGCTGGGGACTGCTGCTGGCGCAGGCCCAGAGCGTCGAGGTGTTCACGCAGTTCCCGTGGCTGCTGCTCCCGGGGCTCGCCATCGTGCTGGTGATCCTCTTCTACAATTTCCTCGGCGACGGCGTCCGCGACGCCCTCGACCCCCGGCAGCGGTCCACGTGAGGCTCCCCGCCCGCCCCCGGCCACGGCGTCCATCCTGGCTCGTCCCGCTTGCCGCCGTCCTGGTGCTCGCGGCCGGCGGGGGCTGGCTGCTCTGGAACCGGATCGCCCAGGTCCAGGAGGGCGCGGTTTCGCCCGCGGTCCCTCCGGGCGTCACCCGGGATCCGGCCACCCGCGCCAGGGGGGCCGTGGTCAGCCTCTCCGGGCAGGAGAGCCATCCCCGGGTGACGTACGACCCGCCGTCGGGGACCGTCACGGCGCAGTTCCAGTCGAAGTACTACGATCCCGCCCACGATGCCAAGTACAACAGGCAGTACCTGGCGACCGAAGGCCGGCTCGTGGTTCAGCTGGTGCTCTACAACGTCCCCGAGATCAGCCGCGCGGTCGCGGAACTGTACAGGGGAAACCGATTGCTCGCCACCGTGAGCGGCGCGCAGGGGGACGCGTACAACGACTACACGGTCGAGTACGCCCGAGGCCTCCCGTAGCGTCGATGCGGTTTACCCGCGGCCCTGCGAGCAGGACCATGTGCCCCGAGTGACCAAGAATGATACGATAGGGGTTGCAGATGAATAGCGAAGTGATTTTCGTCGTTCAGGAATCTCCAGAGGGCGGGTATGAGGCACGTGCCCTTGGGCACTCTATCTTCACGCAGGCGGAGAGCATTGAGGCGCTCCGGGATGCTGTGAGGGACGCCGTCGTGTGTCACTTTGAGGAAGCAGACCGACCTCGCATGATCCGCCTCCATCTTGTAAAGGACGAACTCATCGCAGTATGAAGCTCCCCCGCGATCTGAGCGGGGACGAGCTCGCACGGGCGCTCCAACGGCACGGGTATCACGTCACCCGGCAGACGGGGAGCCACCTTCGTTTGACCTCGGAGGTCAGGGGACGGATTCATCACATCTCCATCCCACGTCATGACACCCTCAAGGTAGGCACCTTGCGCGGAATCCTCGGGGATGTCGCAGCATATCTGGAGGTGGATCTGGCGACGCTTAGGGCCGGCCTCTTCAAAGCTTAAATTTAGATGCAGGGAGGACTCCGGGCGCCGAGAACCAGGAGAGGCACGCATACGACGCCGTTGTCATGGGGGGATGGTTTGTGGACAGGCTCGGGCGGGCGGTGATGGCGGTTCTCGCGGCGGGGGGACTCCTTGGGATCGGCTGGGCGGCGGCCCCGGGCCAGGCGGCGGGCCCGAAGGACGAAGTCGTGATCGGCATCTCGCAGGAGCCGGACATCCTGGTGCCGGGATTGGGCGGCAACCTCGCCGTGAGCACCGAGGTCATCATGGCGCTGTTTGTCGGTGGCGCCTTCTGGAGCGATGAATTGAAGCTCGCCCCGGTGGCGGCGAAGGAGATCCCGACGCCGGACAACGGTCTGTGGAAGCTCCTCCCGGGCGGAAAGATGCAGGTCACCTGGCACCTCAAGCCCTCGAAGTGGTCGGACGGGGTCCCGGTGGACGCGGAGGATTACGTCTTCACCCACCGGGCGGTCATGAACGACAAGGTGCCGGTGATCGACCGCGTGCACGAGAAGCACATCGAGAACATCTATGCCCCGGCCCCCGACACGATCGTCGTCACGTACAAGGACCACTTTGCGTACGCCAACACCGACGTCATCGAGTGGGGGCCCTGGCCCAGGCACGTGCTGGAGAAGGCGTATCACGACAACCCGGGCGGCCTGGATAAGCTGCCGTTCGGCAGCGACCCCCAGGCCACGATCGGCAACGGGCCGTACCGGCTCGTCTCCTGGCAGAAGGGGTCCTCCATCGTCGCCGAGGCCAATCCGAACTACACGCTGGACACGCCCCGGGTGAAGCGGATCGTCTGGCGCGTGGTGACGGACACGAACACCCTCGGCGCCAACATGCTCTCCAGCGCGATCGATGCGATCAGCCCGATCGGCATCACGTTCACCCAGGGGGTGCAGCTCGAGGAGCAGGTCGCCCAGCGGCGGCTCGCCCAGAAGGTGCTGTTCACCCCCGGGATGGTCTGGGAGCACATCGATCTGAACCTGAACAATCCGAAGTTCAAGGACAAGCGGGTCCGTCAGGCGCTCCTGTATGCGCTCGACCGGCAGGCGCTGGTGGATGCCCTCTTCGGGGGAAAGCAGGCCGTGGCCAACAGCTACCTGCCGCCCAAGCACTACGCCTACGATGCGTCCATGCCAAAGTACACGCACAATCCGGAACGGGCGAAGCAATTATTTGCGGAGGCGGGGTGGACCCCCGGGCCGGACGGGATTCTGCGCAACGCCCAGGGCGAGCGCTACACGGTGTCGCTCGGCACCACCGCCGGCAACCGCGTCCGCGAGGACGTGGAACAGATTCTCCAGAACCAGTGGCGGCAGGTCGGCGTCGACCTCAAGATCAGCAACCAGCCGGCGCGCGTCTTCTTCGGCGAGACGACCCGGCACCGCGACTTCGACATGGCGATGTACGCCTGGGTGCAGAAACCGACCGAGGACGGCGAGACCCTGTTCACGACGGACAACATCCCGTCCGCCCAAAACGCGTACAACGGCCAGAACTTCCCGGGATACTCCAACCCGGAGATGGACAGGCTGCTGCACGCCGTTCCCACCGAGCTCGATCAGGCCAAAAGGGCGGCGATGCTCAAGCGGACGCAGGCGATCCTCGCCGATGATCTCCCCGTCCTCCCCCTGTACTTCCGGGCGGACGTCACGGTGATCAAGAACGGGTTCCAGAACTGGAAGCCGACCGGCGTCGGCCACAACGGCCAGGTCACCTGGAACGCCAGCCGGTGGGCGTGGGGCGCGCAGTAGGGAGACGATTGCCGGCCCCCCGGCGCCGGGGATGAGATGCAGCGGTATGTGATCCGCCGGCTCGCGCAGATGGTCCCGATCCTCCTCGGGATCTCGATCGTGGTGTTCGCGCTGCTGGCGGCGGCGCCCGGCGACCAGGTGGACCTGCTGATCTCAGGCGTCCCGGGGATCACGCCGGCCGACGTCATCCGGCTCAAGCACGTCTACGGGCTGGACGAGCCCCCGCACGTCAGATACGTGAAGTGGCTGGAGCGGGCGGCGCACGGCGACTTCGGCTGGTCCCGGACGTACCGGGAGCCGGTGGCCACCCTGATCCTGGACCGGCTGGGCAACACCGTCTCGCTCGCCGGCGCGGCGCTCGCCCTCGCCCTGGCCGTGGCGGTCCCCGTCGGGATCTACTCCGCCCTCCACCAGTACTCGGCCCTGGACTACGCCGCGACGCTCTTCACCTTCTTCGGCGTCAGCGTCCCGGTGTTCTGGTTCGGGATCATGCTCATCTACCTGTTCGGGGTCAACTGGCATCTCTTGCCGCCGGGCGGGATCAACAGCCCGGGGGTGGCGCCGGGGCTGCCGCTGGTGGTCGACCGCCTCAAGTACCTGCCCCTGCCCACGCTGGCGCTGGCGCTGGTCTTCATGGCGAGCTTCACCCGGTACACGCGCAGCAGCATGCTGGAGGTCGTGCGGCAGGATTTCGTCCGGACCGCGCGCGCCAAGGGGCTCCCCGGCCGCGTGGTCATCCGCCGGCACGCGCTGCGCAACGCGCTGATCCCGCTCGTGACCGTCCTCGGGGTGGCCGTCCCGGGGATCCTGGCGGGCGCGCCGCTGACCGAGACGGTCTTTTCCTGGCCCGGCGTCGGCAAACTGCTGGTGGATTCCACGCTGGGCGCCGACTACGCGGTCGCGCAGGGGATCATCATGTTCATCGCGGTGATGGCGATCGGCGCCAACCTGCTCGTCGACATCGCGTACGGCGTCCTCGATCCCCGGATCAGATTCGACTGAGATGGCGCGCCTGCCGGCCTCCGGCTCACCCGCGGTGCCCCGGCCCACGTCCGGCCGGGCGCGGCTCGAACGGGCGCAGGGATCCGGACAGAGCTTCTGGGCGCTGGCCTGGTACCGGTTCCGCCACCACAAGGTGGCGCTGGCCGGCGCGGCGGTCGTCCTCGTCCTGGTGCTGGTGACCTTGCTGGCCGGGCCGATCGCGCCGTACCGGTTCGAAGACATCGATCTCACGGCCAGGCTCCGGTCGCCGTCGTGGCGGCACCTCCTCGGGACCGACACCATCGGCCACGACGTCTTCACGCGGCTGCTCTACGCCGGCCGCGTGTCGCTGCTCGTGGGCGTCTCGGCGGCGGTGGCGGCGGCGTGCGCGGGCATCCTCATCGGCGCCACCGCCGGCTTCTACGGAGGGTGGCTGGACAATGTGCTCATGCGCATCACGGACGTGTCGCTGGCGCTGCCGGACCTCCCCATCCTCATTGTCCTCTCCAAGTACCTGGGCGGGTCGGTCACCGGGATCGTCTTCGTGATCAGCCTCTTCGCCTGGCGCGGCGTGGCCCGGCTGGTGCGGGGAGAGGTGCTGAAGCTCCGGGGGCAGGAATTCGCCGACGCCGCCCGGGCGCTCGGCGCGACCGACCTCCGGATCCTGGCGCGCCACCTCGTGCCGAATACGCTGGCGCCCGTCATCGTCGCCGCGACCCTGATCGTCGGCGGAGCCATCCTCACGGAGGCCGCCCTGAGCTTCCTCGGGATCGGGATCCAGCCCCCGGTCCCCTCGTGGGGGAACATGCTGCAAAACGCCCAGGACTTTATTCTCACCGCCCCGCGGCTGGCGTTCTATCCCGGGCTGATGATCTTCCTGACCGTGCTCTGCTTCAACTTTCTCGGGGACGGCCTCAGGGACGCCCTGGACCCCCGGCTCAAGCTCTAGCCCACCAGGGAAAGGATTTGGCACGAGCCTGGTGGAACCGTCCCGTGTTGAGAGGCTCAACGTCACGACACCGCTGCCGTCCTCGGGAGGGGGGTAACGGGTGGCCGACCCGCTGCTGTCCGTCCGGAATCTGAAGACTTACTTCTACACCGACGAAGGCGTCGTCCGGGCCGTGGACGGCCTGACCTACGACCTCCACCGCGGCGAGACCCTGGGGATCGTCGGGGAGTCGGGGTCCGGCAAGAGCGTCCACGCCCTGTCCGTGATGCGACTGATCCCGACGCCGCCCGGCAAGATCGTCGACGGGCAGATCCTCTTCGAGGGCCGGGATCTGCTCAAGCTGTCCGACGAACAGATGCGGAGGATCCGAGGCAACCGCATCGCCATGGTGTTCCAGGAGCCGATGACCTCGCTCAACCCCGTCCTCACCATCGGCGAGCAGATCGCCGAGGCGATCATCCTCCACCAGCACCTCGACAAGCGGGCCGCCTGGACCCGCGCCGCCGAGATGCTCGAGCGCGTGAAGATCCCCCTGGCCCGCCAGCGCGTCAAGGATTACCCCCATCAGTTCTCCGGCGGGATGCGGCAGCGCGTCATGATCGCCATGGCGCTGTCCTGCAACCCCTCGGTGCTCATCGCCGACGAGCCGACCACCGCGCTGGACGTGACGATTCAGGCGCAGATCATCGAGTTGATGCGCGAGCTGCAGCGCGACTTCGGCACTTCGATCATCATGATCACCCACAACCTCGGGGTGGTCGCGGAGATGTGCGACAACGTCGTCGTGATGTACGCGGGCCGGCCGATCGAGACCACGACGATCAAGCGGATCTTCCAGGAGCCCAAACATCCATACACCTGGGGGCTGCTGCACTCGGTCCCCAAGCTCTACGAGCGGCGGGAGCGGCTGATCCCCATCGAGGGACAGCCGCCCAGCCTGATCGACCTGCCGCCGGGGTGCAGCTTCGCCCCGCGCTGCCCGTTTGCCATGGAGATCTGCGTGCAGGCCGACCCGCCGGATTTCCCGGTGGGTCCGACCCACACGGCGAAGTGCTACCTCTACTCGGACAAGGCGACCGAAAAGGAGAAGAAGGCCGCCGCGGCCGCCGGGCTGGCCGCGTCCTCGCTGTCCGGTTCGTAGCCCGACTCTCACGCACAGGCCTGGGGGGACCCTATGGCGACGAACGGCGAGATCCTGCTCGAGGTCCGGGACCTCCGGAAGTACTATCCCGTCACCAAGGGCTTCATCTTCCAGCGGCAGGTGGGGGCCGTCAAGGCCGTCGACGACATCAGCTTCTTTATCCGCAAGGGCGAGACCCTCGGGCTCGTGGGAGAGTCCGGCTGCGGCAAGACGACGACGGGCCGGGTGATCCTCCGGCTCCAGGAGCCGACGGCCGGCCAGGCGCTCTTCGAGGGACGGGACATCTTCAAGCTCGGCAAGGAAGAGCTGCGCCGGCTCCGCCGGGACATGCAGATCATCTTCCAGGACCCTTATTCCTCGCTCAACCCGCGGATGACCGTCGGGGACATCATCGGCGAGCCGCTGGAGATCCACCGGCTCGCCCGCGGCAAGGAAAAGGTGCGGCGCGTGCAGGAACTGCTCGAGGTCGTCGGCCTCTCCCCGTACCACGCCAACCGGTACCCACACGAGTTCAGCGGCGGCCAGCGCCAGCGCATCGGCATCGCCCGCGCGCTCGCCGTCAACCCCAAGCTCATCATCGCCGACGAGCCGGTCTCGGCGCTGGACGTGAGCATCCAGGCGCAGGTGCTCAACCTCCTGGAGGAGCTGCAGAAGGAGTTCGGGCTGACGTACCTGTTCATCGCGCACGACCTCTCCGTCGTGAAGCACATCAGCGACCGGATCGCCGTCATGTACCTCGGGAAGATCGTAGAACTGGCGGAGACCGAAGAGCTGTTCAGCAACCCCCAGCACCCGTACACGGAGGCGCTGCTCTCGGCGGTGCCGATCCCAAACCCGGAGCTGCGGCGGGAGCGGATCATCCTGCCGGGCGACGTCCCGAGCCCGATCAACCCGCCGTCCGGCTGCCGGTTCCACACCCGCTGCCTGTACGCCCAGCCCAGCTGCAAGGTCAACGAGCCGCCGTTCGCGGACATCGGCGGCGGTCACTACCTTGCCTGCCCCGTTCAGCCGTTCAAGCACCAGCGGAGCAAGGCGGCGGTGCTGCCCAAGCAGCCGGTGAAGCGGTAGGTGAACCCCGCGTCCTCTCCATCCGTACCCTGGAGTGTCGAGACCCGCAGGACGCGTGAATGTCCCAAACGGTAGGCTGGGGGGAATCTACACACACCAGGTCCCCAGAAACCCGAGTCCCCTAAAGGGGTGGTGATCGATCGTGAGACAGCGAATGGCCACATGGTTCGTGGTCGGTGTCCTGATCCTCGTGACGTTCGGGACCGGGACGCGGGTCGCGGGTCAGTCGGTAAAAAACCCGGACACGTTCGTGACGCTGAGATACGGGAGCCCGGAGAGCCTGGACCCGGCGTACCAGTACGACACCGCCAGCTACGAGGTCGTGTATCCAAACGTCTATGAGACGCTGATCGGGTACAATGGGTCGGTGCTCTCGACCTACGTGCCCCGGCTGTCGACCGCGGTGCCTAGCCTGGCCAATCACCTTATCAGCGCCGACGGGTTGACCTACACCTTCCCGATCCGCGAGGGCGTCAAGTTCCACGACGGCACGACGATGACGCCGGAGGACGTGCGGTACTCGATGCTGCGGTTCATGCTCCAGGACCGCGACGGGGGGCCCTCCTGGCTGCTCCTGACTCCGCTGGTCGGCAAAGAAAGCACGCGCGACGGGGACAAGATCGTCGTCACGTACGCGCAGGCCGCGAAGACCGTGACCGTGCAGGGGAACAACGTGGTCTTCCACCTGGCCCATCCCTACGGGGCGTTCCTGAGCATCGTGGCGGCCTGGTCGTTCGTCATGCCCAAGGCGTGGGCGGCCGCCCACGGGGACTGGGACGGCAGCGCCGGGACCTGGCAAAAGTTCAACAACCCCAAACTACAAGACCGCTACGCGTTCGATCATATGAACGGCACCGGGCCGTTCAAGCTGGTGTCCTGGGACCGGCAGGCCAAGGAGGTCCTCCTCGCCCGGAACGACGCCTACTGGCGGGCGCCGGCGCAGCTCAGCCGGATCGTGATCCGCGACGTCGCGGAGTTCGCGACCCGCCAGCTGCAGCTGCAGCAGGGGGACGCGGACCTCATCTCAGTTGACCGGCCCGACCAGAGCAAGGTGATGGGCATGGCGGGCGTGACGATCCGCGACGACCTGCCCCAGCTGGTGATCCAAGTCTTCCACTACAACTTCAAGATCGACCCGACCGGGAACCCGGATATCGGCTCCGGGAAGCTCGACGGCAACGGGATCCCGCCCGACTTCTTCAGCGACGTCCACGTCCGCAAAGCGTTTTCCTACGCCTTCGACTACAACACCTTCATCCAGGATGGCTACCGGGGCAAGGCCATTCAGCCCAGCGGACCGATCATCCAGGGGCTGCTGGGCTACGACCCCAGCCTCCCCAAATACACCTTCGACAGGAACAAAGCCACCGCCGAGTTCAAGGAGGCCTGGGGCGGCAAGGTCTGGAGCACCGGCTTCAAGTTTACGCTGACCTACAACACGGGGAACAAGGGCCGGCAGATCGGCTCGCAGGTGATCAAGGACAGTGTCGAGTCCCTCAACCCGAAATTCAAGATCGACATCCGGAACCTGCAGTGGTCCTCCTTCCTGCAGCTCACCAACGCGCACAAGGGGACGCTGTACGCGCTCGGCTGGGCGGTCGACTACCCCGACCCCGACGATTTCGCCCAACCGTTCCTGTCGAGCAAGGGTGATTATCCGTCGCGCAACAGCTACAAAAACCCCGAGGCGGACAGGCTGATTCAGGAGGCCGCCGCATCGTCGGATCCGGTCAAGCGTAAGGCGCTCTACAAGCAGCTCACGCAGATCGCCTACGACGACGTCCCGAGCATCTGGGCCGCCCAGCCCACGGCCTTCAAGGTGATGCGGTCGTGGGTGCACGGGTGGTACTGGAACACGGTCTACGGCGGGGAGGATTACTACCCGCTCTCCAAGCAGTAAGCGGTGAGCCGCGGGCCGGCCCGCACCGGGCCGGCCCGCTCGTGTCGTGACCGGGTTCATTCTCCGCCGGCTGCTGCTGCTGCCGTTCGTCGCCCTGGGGGTGTCGGTCCTCATCTTTTCCCTGCTCCAGTTCCTGACCCCGGCGATGCGGGCCAGCCTCTATATCCACGATCCCAAGCAGCTGAACGCGCTGCCGGACATCATCAGGAAGTACCACCTGGACCAGCCGGCGTACGTCCAGTACTGGGACTGGCTGACCCAGGTCGCGCACGGCGATCTGGGGTGGAGCGAGACGGCGCGGGAGCCCGTCGCGGACGCGATCCGGGGGTACTTTCCCGCGACGCTCGAACTGGGCGTCTACTCGTTCGCCTGCATCCTCGCCCTGGGCATCTGGCTCGGCACCCAGTCCGCGGTCCACAAGGACCGGCTGCTCGACCACATCAGCCGGTTCACCTCGATCAGCGGGGCGTCCCTGCCCACGTTCGTCTGGGGCCTTTTGCTGCTGATGGTGTTCTACGGGCACTTCGGCTGGTTTCCACCGGACAGGCTCTCGCTCGCGGCCGGCCTGGCTGTGCGCTCCCCCGCGTTTCATCCCTACACCGGCCTCATGACGGTCGACGCGCTGCTGAACGGTCAGTGGTGGATCTTCTGGGACGCGCTCCGGCACCTGGTCCTGCCCGTCGCGACCCTGACGTACTTCCTGACCGCCGTCCTTGTGCGGATCACGCGCTCCTCGATGCTGGAGACCCTGCGGACTGACTACGTGCGGACGGCGCGGGCGAAGGGGCTCGCCCAGCGCACCGTCGTCGACAAGCACGCCCGGCGCAACGCCCTGATCCCGGTGATCACGCTGGCCGGGCTCTTGTTCGTCGGGCTCCTCGCCGGGGTCGTGATCACTGAAACCGTCTTCAATTATCCCGGCATCGGACGGTGGGGCGTGAACGCCAGCCAGCAGCTCGACATCCCGGCGGTGACGGGCTTCGCCCTGATCTTCTCCGGCCTCCTTGTGCTCGGCAACCTCTGCGCGGACGTCCTGTACGCGCTCGTGGACCCGCGGATCCGGCTCCAATGACCGCCGTCCGGTCCTCGACCCCCGCCATTCCGCTGTCCCGCACGCCGAGTCCCGGACGGACGGCCGAGGGCGGCTGGCACCGGACGCTCCGGCGGTTCCGGCGCAACCCCCTGTCGGTGCTGGGGGCGTTGATCGTGGCGTTCTTCGTGCTCGTGGCGCTCCTGGCGCCGTTTCTCGCCCACCCCACCGAGCGCAACCCGTTCATGATCCCCCATACTGGGTACGCCAGCGATCCGCACCCGCCCGGGCCGGGGCACCCGTTTGGCACGACCGAGGAGCAGTTCGACCTGTACTACGGGGTCGTCTGGGGGACCCGCACCGCGTTCGTGGTGGCCCTCTCGGTGGTCGCCACGGCGGTGGCCGTCGCGCTGGTCCTGGGCAGCATCAGCGGGTACTACGGCGGCCCGCTCGACGAGCTGGTGATGCGGGTCACGGACATCTTCCTGGCGTTCCCCGGACTGATCCTGGCCGTCGTGATCGTGGCCGTGCTCGGCCAGAGCGTGCGGAACGCCGTGATCGCCATCGCCGTGGTGGAATGGCCAAGCTACACACGGCTCCTGCGGGGCGAGTTCCTGCGGGTGCGGGACATGGAGTATGTGCAGGCGGCCCAGGCGCTGGGCGGCGGCGACCTGCACATCATCACCCGCCATGTCATCCCCAACACCATCTACCCCATGCTCATCCTGGCCTCGCTCAACATGGGCGGCATCGTCATCACGTTCGCGGCGCTGTCGTTCCTGGGGCTGGGCGCCCCGATCGGCTACGCGGACTGGGGACAGTTGATCAGCCTCTCCCACAACTGGATCGTGGGCACGGCCGGCGACCCGTTCACGTTCTGGTACACGCTGATCGTTCCGGGGACCGCCATCTTCCTGTTCGTGCTGGGGTGGAACCTGCTCGGGGACGCGTTCCGCGACGTCTTTGATCCCCGCCTGCAGGGGAGCAGGTAGGGAAGGGAGGGGGAGCAGTCATGCGCACTGTGACATGGATCAAGAGGGCGGCCGTGCTCGCTGTGACGGTCGCCGTGATCACGTCGCTCGGCGCGCCGACCGTCCGCGGAGCCGGGGAGGCCGTCAAGAACCCGGACACCTTTGTCGAGCTGCAGTTCGGCGACGTCGTCAGCCTGGACCCGGCGCTGGCGTACGACATCTACTCGTCCGAGCCGATCTGGCCCAATGTTTATGAGACGCTGATCATGTACAGCGGCTCGTCGCTCGACAAGTTTCAGCCCATGCTGGCGACCGAGGTCCCGAGCCTGGCCAACCGCCTGATCAGCGCGGACGGGCTCACCTACACCTTCCCGATCCGCAAAGGAGTACATTTCCACGACGGGTCGGTGATGACCCCCGGCGACGCCGTCTACTCGATCCGGCGATTCTTGCTCCAGGACCAGGCCGGCGGCCCGGCGTGGCTCCTCCTCAGCCCGCTGCTCGGCGTCGACAGCACCCGGGACGATTCGGGGAAGATCCAGATCGCCTTCGCCGACGTCGCGCGGGCCGTGAGCGCCCAGGGCGACAACGTCGTCTTTCGCTTGAAGAAGCCGTTCGCGCCGTTCCTCACGATCGTTGCCGCCTGGACGTTTGTCATGCCCAGGGCGTGGGCGGTCGCGCACGGCGATTGGGACGGCGACCCCGGGACGTGGCAGCGGTACAACAACCCCAAGACCGAGGACCGCTACGCGTTCGACCACATGAACGGGACCGGCCCGTTCACACTGGAGCGGTGGGACCGGCAGGCCAAGGAAGTCACCCTGGCCCGGCACGACGGGTATTGGCGCCGGCCCGCATCACTCCAGCGCGTCGTCGTCCGTTCGGTGCCGGAGTTCGCCACGCGGCGCCTCGCGCTCCAACAGGGGGACGCCGACCTCGTCGTCGCCTCCCTCAACCAGCGGTCCCAGCTGCTCGGCCTCCCCGGCACGGTGGTGCAGGACAACCTCCCGCAGATCGCGGTTCAGACGCTGCAGTTCAACTTCAAGATCAACACCGAAGCCAACCCGGACGTGGGGAGCGGCCGTCTCGACGGCGGGGGGATCCCTTCGGACTTCTTCGCGGACGTCCACGTCCGCCGGGGGTTCGCCTACGCGTTCGACTACGCGGGCAACCTCGGCGGCGCCTATGCTGGGAAGGGCGTCATCCCCCACGGCCCGATCGTGCAGGGCCTCTTGGGGTTCGATCCCACGGTCCCGGTGTACACGACCAGCCGCGAGAAGGCCGTCGCCGAGTTCAAGGAAGCGATGGGGGGCAAGCTCTGGGAGACCGGCTTCAAGTTTACGATCCCGTACACCGCGGGGAACACCGCGCGCCAGACCGGCGCCCAGATCGTCAAGGACACGGTGGGGGCGCTCAACCCCAAGTTTCAGATCGAGTTCCGGCCGGTGCCCTCGAGCACATTGATCAGCCTGCTCCTCGCCCACAAGGGCACGATGTACTTCCTGGGCTGGTTCGCCGACTACCCCGACCCGCACGATTTCGCGCAGCCCTTCCTGTCGGCCAACGGGTACTTCCCGGTGCGGAGCGGGTACCGGAACCCCGAGGCGGACCGGCTGGTCGACGCGGCGGTCGGCACGGCCGACCCGGCGAAGCGCAAGGCGCTGTACAAGCAGTTGTCGATGATCTCGTACAACGATCTCCCGTGCCTGTTCCTGATCCAGCCCGTGACCTACTACACGATGCGGTCCTGGGTGCACGGCTGGTATTACAACCCCATCTTCTGGGGACAGTACTTCTATACGCTCAGCAAGCGCTGAACCCCCTGTGGTGCGTCAGGGGACCAGGAGCGCCTCGAATCCGGCGGCCCGGAGTTCGGCGACGATGCGCTGGGCCGCGGGCCGCTCGAGGACGCCCTCGATCCACACACGGTAGGGCCGGCCCTCGACGACCGTGGCCTTGAACCCGTGGGCGAGGAGGCGCGATACCAGTTCCTCGGCGTGCGCCCGCTGGTTGAACGCGCCCGCCTGGACGTGGACCCGGGGAGACGGGCTTGTCGCGGCTTCGGCCGTGGCCTGGGATGTCGCGCCGGGATCGCCCGCCAGAGGGTCCATCGAGGCAGGCGGCATCGTTGAGGCCGGAAGCGTCGAGGTGCCCGTCGTGGAGGCGCCGGCGTTCATTTTGGACTTCAGATTTGCGATCTCCACCTGCATCGCGCGCAGCGAGGCCTGCTGATCATTGACCATTCGTGCCAGCGACCGGAGCTCTCGGGTATCGCTGATGGGCCCGGACCCCACGCCGACGTAGAGGATGCCGATGACCACGGCGAGCGCGAGGACGAACGTCACCAACGTCACAGGGTCAAGGCCTCGCATCTTCCCCAAGATTCCCGGTCTGTCCGCCATCCGGCATCACCCCCAGCGATGTGCTCGTTCGCCTTGAAATAATGCCCACCGGACACGCCCGTGGTGACACGGCGCTTGAGCCGTCCCGCCGTGCTGTGCTACCATTGCACCAATCTGCCGTTTGCGCAGTTTGCGCCGCCTGCGGAGGCACCCGTCTCGATGATCGACGACCGCACCGTCACCCACGTGGCCCGGCTCAGCCGGCTCGAGCTATCGGCGGAGGAGGTCGCGCAGTTCCGCGCCCAACTCGGGGAGATTCTCGCGTACATCCAGACGCTCAATACCTTGAACCTCGACGGGGTGCCGCCGGCGGCGCAGGCGCGGCCGGCGGCCGACGTGCTCCGGGACGATGCGGCCCGCCCGTCCCTCGACCAGAAGGAAGCCCTGGCCAATGCTCCCGCTGTCGAGGACGGCTACTTTGTCGTGCCTCCGGTGATCGCGGAGGAATGAGCGGCGCGGCCGCCCTCCCCGACCTGCCCGCCTGGGAACTGCGGAGGCTCTATCGGCGGCGGGAAACCTCCCCGGCCGACGTGGTGCGCGCGGTGTTCGAGCGCATTGACGCGCAGGAGCCTCACCTCAAGGCCTACCTCTTCCGGGACCGGGAGGCGTCGCTCGCGGAGGCCGCCCGCTGGGACGGCGCCGCGGGAGGGGACGATGCGCCGCCCCTCGCCGGGATCCCCGTCGCCGTCAAGGACAACATCTGCACGCGCGGCTGGCCGACCACGTGCGGCTCGCGGATGCTGGCGGACTTCAGGCCCCCCTATGACGCCACGGTGATCACACGGCTGCGCCGGGCTGGGGCGATCATCGTCGGCAAGGCGAACCTCGACGAATTCGCCATGGGCAGCAGCACCGAGAATTCCGCGTTCGGCCCGACCCGGAACCCGTGGGACCCCGCCCGCGTGCCGGGCGGCACGAGCGGCGGCCCGGCGGCGGCGG
>Ga0209804_1000110_pt1 | contig 69930 bp, 56 predicted proteins | sample GraSoiAngelo_139_FD_185896 | JGI IMG/M metagenome (GOLD analysis project Ga0209804, IMG submission 185896) | Grasslands soil microbial communities from the Angelo Coastal Reserve, California, USA - 14_0929_12_20cm (SPAdes) (version 2) | ecosystem: Environmental > Terrestrial > Soil > Grasslands ... | reverse complement strand
CGGCCGGATCCGGCCCGATCCGACCGTTTCCGGGGGACTGTGCCTGCTGGCGGCGACGGACAACCTCCGGAAGGGCGCCGCGCTCAACGCGGTCCAGATTGCCGAGGCGCTGGTCGAGGAGCGCCTCCTGGCAGGGGCGCGCCTCTGACGGTCGGCCGTCACGCGGGATCCGATCTCGGGGCAGGAGCGCCCCGGGGGAATCCTGAACGTTTCACAAAAGGCCGATCGAAAGCCGATCGAAGCGTGGAGTAGGACAAAGGTAAGCGTGGAGTGGAGCAAAGGTAAGGCCGCGGCGATCTGCCCGCGCAAAGGAGGCGAGAGAGATGGCCGGTTTTGGACAGGTGATCACGGCGATGGTGACGCCGATGGATCGCACCCTGGCCGTGGATTTTGTTCGGGCGGCGGCGCTGGCCAAGCGACTCGTCGAGAGCGGCTCGGACGGGCTGGTGGTCTGCGGGACGACAGGCGAATCCCCGACGCTGTCGGACGAGGAGAAGGTCCGGATGTTCTCCACCGTCCGGGAGGCGGTGGGCGGGCGGGCGAAGGTGATCGCCGGCACCGGGACCTACGATACGGCCCACAGCATCCACCTCACCCGCGAAGCGGAGCGGGCGGGATGCGACGGCGTCCTCCTCGTCAACCCGTACTACAACAAGCCGTCCCAGGAGGGACTCTACCGGCACTTCAAGGCGGTGGCCGAGAGCACGCATCTTCCGGTGATGCTCTACAACATCCAGGGCCGGACCTCGGTCAACTGCGAGCCGGCGACGATCGCGCGGCTCGCCCAGATCCGGAACATCGTGGCGGTGAAGGAGGCGAGCGGGAACCTCGATCAGATGTCCCAGATCCGCAAGCTCACGCCCCCCGAGTTTCACCTCTACAGCGGGGACGACAGCCTGACCCTGCCCCTGCTGGCCGTGGGCGGGACCGGCGTCGTCAGCGTCGCCTCGCATCTGGTGGGCGGCGAGATCAAGTCCATGATTCAGGCGCATCAGGCGGGAGATGTCCGCCGGGCCCTGGCGGCGCACCTGCGCCTCTGGCCGCTGTTCAAGGTGATCTTCATCACGACCAACCCGACCCCGATCAAAGCCGCGCTGGCCCTCGCCGGATTCGATGTGGGCGGCCTCCGGCTGCCGCTGATCGAGGTCACCGCCAGGGAGCGCGAGCAGATCGGGGCCGTCCTCAGGGAGCTCGCCCTTATCCCGGTCGCGGCCTGAGCACGCTCGAGGTCCTTCACGCGCACATCCGGCGGTGCCGGCGGTGTCCCCTGTGGCGGACGCGCACCCATGCCGTGCCCGGCGAGGGCCCGGCGCGCGCGGATGTGATGTTCGTCGGGGAGGGTCCGGGCAAAGAAGAGGACCGGACCGGCCGGCCCTTTGTGGGCCGCGCGGGCCGCGTGCTGGATGAACTCCTGGCGGGCGTGGGGCTCCGCCGCGAGGATGTGTACGTGACCAACGTCATCAAGGATCGGGCGGCGACGCCGGGCGACCCGCCCCGGGACCGTCCCCCTGCGCCCCCGGAGATCACGGCGTGCGCGCCGTGGCTGGCGGCTCAACTCGCGTTGATCCGTCCGCGCATCGTGGTGACCCTCGGGCGGCACGCGTTGGCGGCGTTCCTGCCGGGCGCCCAGATTGCGGACGTTCACGGGCGCCCGCAGCGGCGGGGGGCCCGGATCATCCTTCCCCTCTACCACCCATCGTACGCGCTCCATAACCCCAACGTGCGTCCGGTGCTGCGGCGCGACATCCAGATCCTGACCGATTTGCTCCGAGCGCGCGGGGGGGCGGCGGCCGAGTGACCCCGCGGAGGCGGCGCAGGAGGCGCGCAGGTCCATCCCCCGGAGTCGCCGCTGCGCCGGGCGCCCCCGCGGACAGCCCTGCGCCGTCCGCACCATCGCCGGCCGCGCCGCCGTCGGCTCGGGCCGTGCCGTCCAAGCGCGGCGATGGCCTGCAGATCATTCCGATCGGCGGATTGGGGGAGATCGGCAAGAACAGCACGCTGATCCGCCTGGGCCGGGACGGCCTGGTCGTCGATGCCGGGCTGATGTTCCCGGACGAAGAGCTCCCGGGGATCGACCTGGTCATTCCGGACTTCGGGTTTCTCGCCGCGGAAGGCGTTGTGCACGGCATCGCGCTCACCCACGGGCACGAGGACCACATCGGAGGGCTGCCCTATCTCCTGCGCACCGTGCAGGCCCCGGTGTTCGGCACGCCGCTGACCCTCGGGCTCGCCCGCCGCCGGGTGGAGGAGACGCAGGGCACGCCCGCGATGAAGGCCGTTCCGGTGCGGCCGCGCCGTCCGGTGCGCATCGGGCCGTTCGAGGTCGAGTTCGTGCACGTCAATCACAGCATCCCGCAGGCCTGCGCGATCGCGGTCCGGACGGCCGCGGGGACGGTGATGTGGACCGGCGACTTCAAGTTCGACCAGACCCCGATCGACGGGGAGCCGACCGATTTCTCGCGGCTCGCGGAGATCGGAGAGGCGGGGGTTCGGGTGCTCCTGATGGACTCCACCAACGTGGAGCGGCCGGGCTACGCCCCGTCGGAGCGGGTCGTGGGCGCCGCCCTCGACCAGATTTTCGCCCGCGCGCACGGCCGGATCCTGGTCACGACGTTCGCCAGCAACGTCCACCGGCTGGCGCAGGTCTTCCGCACCGCCGCCCAGCACGGCCGCAAGGTCGCCCTGGCGGGCCGGAGCATGGTGGACACCGTCACCATCGCCTCGGAGTTGAAGGCGCTCACGATCCCGCGGGGGACCCTGGTGCCGCTCGACCAGATCCGCCGGCTGCAGCCGCGGCAGGTGGCGATCCTGACCTCGGGAAGCCAGGGCGAGCCGCTCTCCGCGCTGACGCGCATGGCCGCGGGCACGCACCGCATGGTCACGATCGCCCCCGGCGATACGGTGGTGTTTTCTGCGACCCCCATCCCCGGCAACGAGGCGATGGTCGGCCGCACGATCAACCAGCTCTACCGTCAGGGCGCCGAAGTGATCTACGGCTCGGAGGTGCACGCGTCGGGGCATGCGTGTCAGGAGGAATTGAAGCTGATGCTCACCCTGGTCCGTCCCACCTTCTTCGTGCCGGTGCACGGGGAGTACCGGCACCTCGTCCGCAACCAGCAGCTGGCGCTCGACGTGGGGCTCCCGAAGGAGCGCACCCTGCTTGCGGAGAATGGGCATGTGATCGAGGTCCAGGGGAACCGGATCGCCCGCGTCGGGGCGGTCGAAGCGGGGAACGTGCTCGTGGACGGCCTCGGGGGCGTCGGGCAGGTCGTGCTCCGGGACCGGAAGCACCTTGCGCAAGACGGGATGCTGATCGCGCTCGTGACCATGGACCGGCGGACCGGCGAGCTCCTGGGGGCGCCGGACATCGTGTCCCGGGGGTTCGTGCACATGCGCGAATCCGGCGACCTGCTCGAAGAGTGCAAGAAGCGCGTTCGAGAGGCCATGGATCGGTGCCGCGCGCGCGGCACCACGGAAGGGGGAGCCGTTCGCTCGGCGATTAGGGATGCGCTCGGCCAGTTCCTGTTCGAAAAAACGCACAGGCAACCGATGATCCTGCCGTTGCTGGTGGAAGTGTAGCAGTCGACGCAGCATCCGTCACAGCACAGGAGGGCCGAAACGTGGCCACACGCAGAACACCCCGGGCGGGGTTGTCCGCGAAAGTCACGGGCGCGCTGCTCATCGCGCTCGCGCTCCTGATCGGGATCAGCCTTGTCCCTCCGCAGACCGCTCCGGTGCCCCGATTTGTGGCGGCGCACCTGGGCCGGATCACCGGCGCCGGCCTTCCCCTGCTGCCGTGGGCGTGCGGGCTTGTCGGCCTGATCTTCTTCGTCCGGGAATCGTTCCGCCTGAGCGCCCGCGTCTCCGGGGTCCTGCTCGGCTATGTGGTCGGCCTCGTGGTCCTGCATCTCCGGTACCCTGCGGGAAGCGAACTCCTCGCGGCGGCCGCGCGCAAGGGCGGGGGGTACACGGGCGCGCTGGTCGAGATCGCGCTCAGGCGAACCGTGGGCGAGCCCGGCCTCTGGACGGTCACCGCCCTGGGAGCCCTGGCTGCCGCGTTGCTCTTCTCGGGCCGGTCCGCGACCGATTTGCTTCTGGCGATCGGCGGCGTGGGGGGCGTTGCGGGCGCCGCGGCGGTAGCCGCCGGCCGCGATTTGATGATTGTTGCCGGAACCACCCTCGCCGCGGCAGGCCGGGGTCTTGCGGGCCTGCTGGCGCGCGGCGTCACCCAAGCGGCCGTCGCGGTGCAGACCGGGGTGAGGGAGCTCGTCCGGACCCTCCCGGCCATGAATGTCCCACGCTCCGCCGCGGATGTCGCCTACTCGCCCGCGGGCGGGATGGCCCCGGCAGCGGAGGGGGAGACTGCGCCGTCTCCCCGCATCGCCGCCGGAGAGGTCATTGAGGCGCCGGACGCGTTCCCGCCCCACGCGGATTCCGTAGAGGGATCCGAGATGGATGCCGCGGAGCCCGGGGCGGCCCTGGTGGCGGCCCCCGAGCGGGTGGAGCGGCTCAGAGATTCAGGGGCCGGCCGCCGCCGCAGGAAGCCCCTGATCGAGCAGGCGCAGCTGCCGTTCTCCATCCAGCCGCGCCAGGGATACACGCGGCCGCCGCTTTCGCTGCTGGACAATGATGCGGCCGGGAAGGCGCGGGCGGGCAAGGTCGATCCGGAGGAGGTGGCCCGGAATCTCGAGCGGACTCTGGCCAGCTTCGGCGTCGAGGCCAAGGTGATCCGGTGGGAGATCGGCCCGGTGGTCACCCGCTATGAGCTCCAGCCGGCGCCCGGGGTCAAGGTGCAGCGCATCACCAGCCTTCAGAATGACATCGCCCTGGCGCTCGCGGCCAGCAGCGTCCGGTTGGAAGCCCCGATCCCGGGCAAAGCCGCGATCGGCGTCGAACTTCCCAACGACCGGCCGGGGCTGGTCCATCTCCGCGAGATCCTGACGAGCCCCGAGTTCCAGCGCTCCCAGTCGCCGCTCACGGTCTCGGTGGGCAAGGGCATCGCCGGCCAGCCGGTGGTCGCCGATCTGGTGGCGATGCCGCACCTCCTGATCGCGGGAGCCACCGGAGCCGGCAAGAGCGTGGCGCTCAACGCGATGATCGCGACCATCCTCTTCGGCGCCACCCCCGAGCAGGTGCGGTTTTTGATGATCGATCCCAAGCGGGTCGAACTGACGAACTACAACGGCATCCCGCACCTGCTCAGCCCCGTGGTGACCGGCCCGCGGGAGGCCGGGGCCAAGCTCCGCTGGGCGATCCAGGAGATGGAAGCCCGCTACGCGCTGTTCGCCACCGACGGCGTTCGGAACATCCAGGCGTTCAACGCGCAGCACCCGGACCGCCCGCTCGCCTACATCGTCATCATCATCGACGAGCTCGCGGACCTGATGATGGTCGCGCCGTCGGACTTCGAGGAAATCATCTGCCGGTTGGCCCAGATGACCCGCGCCGTGGGCATCCACCTGGTCGTCGCCACGCAGCGGCCCTCGGTCGACGTCATCACCGGCCTGATCAAGGCCAACATCCCGTCGCGCATCGCGTTCGCGGTGACGTCCCAGGTCGACAGCCGGACCATCCTCGACCACCCCGGGGCCGAAAAGCTCCTCGGCCGGGGCGACATGCTCTTCTCGCCGATCGGCGCCGTCCGGCCCATGCGGATCCAAGGGTCGTTCATCAGCGACGCGGAGAGCGAGCGCCTCGTGGAATTCTGGCGCGCTCAGGGGCAGCCGGAATACGTCGAGGAACTCCTACAGGCGGGGGAGGAGGCCGAGGCAGAGAAAGGCGAGGACGAGGACAGCCTGCTCGCCGACGCCGCCCGCCTCGTCGTCCGGGCGGGGTACGGCTCCGTCTCGCTGCTGCAGCGGAAAATGCGGATCGGCTACGTGCGGGCCGCCCGCCTCGTCGACCATCTCGAGGCGAAGGGGATCGTCGGGCCGACCCAAGGAAGCAGCCCGCGAGAGGTGCTGGTGGGCATCAACGATCTCGAGCGTGTCCTCCGACACCGCGTCCCCGCCGGCAAGGCCGCGCAGGGAGCGCAGGGCGCTTCCCCGGTAGGGGCGCCTCCTGATCCGGACGAGGCCGGTTGACTAGCGGCGAGAACCGCCGGAGGAAGGCACCCAGGCCGACAACACGTAGAAGACCATCGCCACCAGCAATAAATGTCGGAAGCCCAATATCAGCGAGAGCGGTTCGGTAAGGCCGCCCACCACCGAGCCGGCGATGTTGGAGCCGAGGGCCTGATCGGGATCGGCTGCCTCGCGAAACGACCGGGTGAAGATCACGCCGGCGAAGAACATCGGCCCCAGCACCAACGCGCAGGGGGCCGCGTAGCGCCACAGGATCCTACCGCCCCAAAACATCTCGAGCGGAATGAGGACGCCGGCCCCCAACAGGAACAGCAGCCCCGCGTAGTGCCAGGCGAGCCGGGCGGCCGGCGCTTTGAGCACGTAGACGTTGGCCAGGAGAATCATCACCAGGATGGTGAAGAACACCAGCGAGTTGACCAGCCAGGTGCTCCCAAACAGGAGCGCGAGTTGGACCACCGCCTTGGTTTCAAGGAGCAAGAAGCCCGCTCCCAGGAAAAACATTCGGCCGTGCATCTGGACCCGGACCTTGGGGAGGAAGAAGTAGATCATCGACACTCCCAAGAGCCCCAACACGAGCACGGAACGGACTGTCAACGTTGGGATCAGCTTTCCGCGGAGATAAGGAAACGGCCAATCATCGCTGGCCGGGAGTAGGGTCTCCCGCTCAGGCATGAGTGTGGTGGGGGCAATCGGAGTCCATTGGCCGCGTGGTAGGGTCTCGCGCCGCAAGGCAAAGCCGTTTAGCCGCAGGTTCTCCGTTGGGACGCGATTCAGCCAAAATACGCCGTGCCGGCGGAAGGCCTCAGCAATGGCCCGGGTGTCGCCGGCGATGACCACCGTAAACCTCGACGAGGTGTCATCCGGCCTGAGGGTCTTTCGGTAGGGAAGATTGACAACGATGGGGGGGCGGTTGAAGACCGTTTCGGCCATGTCGGCTACCCGATGGACGATCCAGCCTTGACGGAAGTAGTTGTACATCACGAAGATCCCGCCCGGTTTGAGCACCCGCTGCACGTCGGCGAATGCCTCCTCGGTGAACAGGTAGCTCTCCAGGCGAATATTGGCGTAACTGCTGTGGAGGATCAGCGAATCGACGAGGCCATAGACGACCAGGTCGTACTTGTGGTTGGTGGTGCGGAGGAAATGCCGCCCGTCGTCCAGGTGGCGGACCACGTGGGAGCTCTGGTAAGGCCTGGATGGATGATTGCGGATACCGAGGTCCTGGATCACCGGGTCGATTTCCACGGCGTCGATTCGGCTCACGCCAAACCGCAGGGCGTGAGCGATGTCATTTCCGGCGCCTGCGCCGATGATGAGAACGTCCTGAAATGGTTTCCCGCCGCTGTGCCGTTGGAGCAGGTGAATCAGCGAATAGGCGGGGCCTTTGGTGACGCCCTCGAATGGGACAATATCCTGGTGGCCAATGGCATTGGCATCGATGGCGTGCCTGGCTCTATCGTACACGATGGCGTAATAAGGCGACCAGCGGGTCTCCGTATACGGATGAAGCAGGTTGAAGACCGGCACGGCGACCAGCCCCAGCACTCCCGTGAGGGCCAGGGCCCGCGGCCACGTCAGCCGGCGGCTCTGGTGGAGCAGGTAGGCGACGCCGGCAAGGCCGATCAGAAACCAGCATGCAGGGGAGGCCTGGGCAAAAGAGCCTGCCGAGAAGGCCACGATTCCCGCCAGGCTGCCGCCGATGTTCAACGTGTAACCCAGGACGCGGTTGGGGTAGGCGTTGAACGCCCGGCCCAGCACCTGCCCCAGCCCGACGAACAACAGCGCAATAAGCACGAAGAACAGGGCGGCAATGAGGTCGATGGGTACGACGAACTTGGCCAGATCCTGAATGCGGCGATCCGCGCCGAAGAACACCTCCTGCGGATTCATCTGGTTCCCCACATCGACGGCCAGCGATCCCCAGAGGTAATAGACCACCAGCACGGACACCGCCGCGAGCATGGTCCCCAGAGCCAGGAGGGGAAAACGCGCCAACCAATCCTGACGCCGGTTGGCGGCCAGGCAGCCGCACGACATCCCAAGGAAACAAGCAATCAGCACCACGTTGGTGAAGAACTGCAGGAAAATCACATGGGCGGCAAACCAGCGGATGCAGGCCAGCTCTAAGAAGAGGACCAGGAAACCAACGATAAACAGGTTGAATCCTTGCAGCCGGGTGCTGAGGGGGGCGCCGGCCTCAGAGGTCGCTGCGCCCTTTGCGGTATCAACTCTTTCGCTTTCGTCGATATGACGGGAAAGTACCGGAACCACAGTCGATGTGCTCCCCGCAGCGATGGTTCGCCGGGTTATGGGCCGGCGGGCGGGACCGGCCGCCCGACATAGATGCTCACGGTCGCGTAGATCACCGAGGGGGCCTGGTACAGCGTGACAATCGCCTGCTTTTCATCCACGCCTGGAAGGGGCCGCACCGTGATGACCGCGTGGTCGAAGCCGGGCGGGAGCGTTGGTTCGCTGATGTGCCCGTAGGTTGTCCGGCCGCTCGTCTGTGTGAGCGTCCGCGTGCCGGTGGCCAGGCCCGCGTACCCCTGCGCCCGAAGATAATCGAGCTCGGCCTGCGCCCAGGCGGCGGCCCCCGCGCGATCCTGGCCGCCGCGCGCCTGAGTCAAGCCAAAGAGCAGCGCCGCAAGCACGGTCAGGGCGATGATCCCCGGCAGGGCGGCGAAGGTGATCGCCCCCAAGTTCGTTGATCCGCGCGCGCGTTCCCCGCTCACTGGTACGCGACCCTCCTCACGTCCCTATCCTGAGGGTATGTGCACCGGTCCTTGCGAAAATATGACACCATTTTTAGGGACCGGGATTCCCGGCAAACCTTGCGGAACCCTGACGCAAAGTTCCCTGGCATGTCGCAGGAAAGTGTTTCCTTGTTCAAGAATTTTCGATGAGGATGGCATCGCTCGGGATCGGCGAACGGTTGCGAACGGCGCGGCAGGCCCTTGGCTTGTCCCTCGAGGAAGTCGAAACCGCCACCAGGATCCGTCTGTCCTACCTCGACGCGCTCGAGCGGGAAGCATTTACCGAACTCCCCAACCCGGCCTACGTGAAGGGGTTCCTCCGCAGCTACGCGGCATATCTGGGGATTCCGGCCGGGGAGCTGCTGGCGGCGTACCCCCGTGACGCATCCTTGGGAACTGCCGCTGCCGAGCCGGTGGTCCGTCACGACTCTCCCATCGACGTGGTCATCACCCCGGCCACACCGTACTCGCGGACCCGGCGCCTGCTCACGATTGCCGGAATCGTGGTGGGCGTGGGGCTCCTCATCGTGGTGTACGTGTTCTTCTCGCAGGTCCGTGAGTTCGCCCGAACTCCGCCCCCGGCGTCATCGCGGAAGGCGCCGGCCCCAGGGGAGCAGCCGGAGCCGCCGGCGCCTGCCCCGGCCGACGGGCAATCACAGGCACCGTCCGCAGCGCCGTCTGTTCAGCCTCCGGCCCCGCCTCCTGCCGCGCATCCGCCCGCTGCGCCGCCCGCGGCGGCGCCCGCCCCCGCGAAACCCGCGCCGGCATCCCCGTCACCTGCAGCCCCGGCCAACCCCGCGGCACCTCAGCAGCCATCGGGGCCGCCACCGTATCCGCCCGCCGGGCCGTCCGAAACGGGACCGCCTCTGGCCGGCACGGTGCAGGTCGCGGTGACGGCGAACGAGCGCTCGTGGGTGCGCGCCGTGGCAGACGGGACGGTGGTCTTCGAGGGGGTCATAGAAGCCGGCGGCAGGCAGGGATGGCAGGCCGCGCGCCAGATCACTGTGAAAGTGGGAAACGCAGGGGCCGTGGAGGTTGTCGTCAACGGTCGCTCGCTCGGCCCGATGGGGGCGCCCGGGGCGGTGATCGAGCGGACGTTCCAGGCCGGAGAGGCGCCGTCCCCATGAGGGAGTCCCCGCGCTCGCCGGCGCCGGACGGGCCCGCCCGCCCCGGCGGGTTCACGCGCGCCGAGGTGGTCTCGGTCGGAACGGAGCTGCTGCTCGGCCAGATCGTTGATACCAACGCGTCGTTTATCTGCTCGGCGCTCGCAGACCTGGGCATCGGTGTCTACTTCCGGTCCACCGTCGGCGACAATACCGGGCGCGTCCGGGAGGTGTTTCTCCACGCGCTCTCTCGGGCGGATCTCATCCTCTCCACCGGAGGGCTGGGACCCACCGACGATGATCTGACCGTGGCCGCGGCGGCGGGGGCGCTGGGCCTGCCCCTCGAGCGGCACGAGGAGGCCTGGGCGCACGTGCAGGAGTTCTTCCGCAAGCGCAACCGGCCGCTCAGCAGCCAGCAGGAGAAGCAGGCGATGCTCCCCCGCGGCGCGCGGATGATTCCCAATCCCCGCGGCAGTGCGCCGGGGGTCATCATCGAGCACCGTGAGAAGACGCTCATCTTCACGCCCGGGGTGCCCCGGGAGATGAAGGGGATGATCCAGGATACGGTCATCCCGTATCTGAGGGAGCGGGGATTGGCCGGCCGCGAAGTGATCCGCTCGCGCGTCCTGCGGATCACCCTCGGAGAGTCCGTGGTGGAGGATCGTCTCCGCGACCTGATGCGGAGCAGCCTGAATCCCACGATCGCCCCCTACGCGCACACGGGCGAGTGCCATGTCCGCCTCACCGCCCGCGGCACGGAGGCGCAGGTCGAGCCGCTCCTCGCCGGCACGGAGGCGGCGATCCGCGAGCGCCTGGGCCTGGCGGTGTACGGGACCGGTGAGACCACGCTGGAGGAGGCCGTCGCCCAGGCCCTGATCGCGAAGCGGGTCTCGGTCGCGGTCGCGGAGTCGTGCACCGGCGGGCTCCTGGGCCAGCGCCTGACCAATCCGCCGGGCGCATCCGCGTACATGGACGGCGGAGTCATCACGTACAGCAACGCCGCCAAGCGCCGGTGGCTCGGGGTGCCGGAAGCGCTGCTGGAGCAGCACGGGGCGGTGAGCGCGGAGGTGGCCAAGGCGATGGCGGAGGCCGTCCGCAAACAGGCCGGCACGAATCTCGGAATCGCGGTGACGGGGATCGCCGGGCCGACCGGAGGCACGGTGGACAAGCCGATCGGCCTGGTCTTCATCGCCCTGGCCCACACCGGCGGCACGGAGGTGCGCGAGGTCCGCTACGGCACGGAGCCCGGGCGCTCAGGGGTGCGCTATCTGGCCTCGCAGACGGCGCTCGACATGATCCGGATGCATCTCGCGCGGTGATGGGCGGTCGAAGCATGGCGGGTACGGCGGAGGACCCGGTGGGCACCCTGGCGCAGCCCGCGTCAGAGAGACGAGCATCCGCGGTCGTGCGGGCTCGGCACCGCATCTTCATCGCGGTGGCGCTCGCCCCGCCCCTCCGGAAGGCGGTGGCGAGCCTCGAGTCCCGCTTCAGCGCGGCGGCCCAGAACCTGCGGTGGGTCGCACCCGATCACCTGCACTTCACCTTGAAATTCTTGGGCGAGATCACAGGGGCCGAGGTGACCAGGGCCGGGGAGGCGGCGCGCCAGGTGGCAGCGAGGACGGGTTCGTTTGCGATCACCGTGGCGGGGATGGGGGCGTTCCCGTCGCCCCGGAGGCCGCAGGTCGTGTGGGCCGGCGTTTCGGACGGCGCCGACCGCCTGATCGCGCTGGCGGCGGACCTCGACGCGGCGCTGCACCGGATGAAGTTTCCCCGGGAGCGCCGTCCCTTTCAACCCCACCTCACGGTGGCCAGGGTCAGGCGATCGGGGCCCGCGCCCGATCTGACGGCGATCCTCCAGGAGCTGGGCGGGGTGCCGGTGGGGACCCAGGCCGTTGAGGCGCTGCTTGTCATGGAGAGCACTCTTGACCCCTCTGGCTCGATCTACAGCCAGGTCGAGGAAGTCAGGCTCGGTGAAGTGGGCTGATTCTCTGGGTTGATTGACACGCGAACGTATGTTTGGTATGCTGAGCGCCAATGAATTAGGCGCAGAGCCACCACGAGTAAGCCGGGGGAACGCCCGGGAGGAGCGACGATGAACGAGCGGCAGCGCAGCCTGGATCTCGCTCTCACGCAGATTGAAAAGCAGTTCGGCAAGGGCTCCATCATGAAGCTCGGCGAACACCAGGCCAGGTTGCAGGTGGACGTCATCCCCACGGGGGCGATCCAGCTCGATGTGGCGCTGGGGGTCGGGGGGGTGCCCCGAGGCCGGGTGGTGGAGATCTACGGTCCGGAGTCGTCCGGGAAGACCACCCTCGGCTATCACATCATCGCCGAAGCGCAGCGGGAGGGCGGGGTGGCCGCGTTCATCGACGCCGAGCACGCCCTCAACCCGGAGTACGCCCGCAACGTCGGCGTCGATATCGACAACCTGCTGATCTCCCAGCCCGACTCCGGAGAGCAGGCGCTGGAGATCGCCGAGATGCTGGTGCGGTCCGGCGCGGTCGATATCATCGTGGTGGACTCCGTGGCCGCCCTGGTCCCGCGCGCCGAACTGGAGGGCGAGATGGGCGATGCGCACGTCGGCCTCCAGGCGCGGCTGATGTCCCAGGCGCTGCGCAAGCTCGTCGGGGCGATCAGCAAGTCGCGCACCACGGTCGTGTTCATCAACCAAATTCGGGAGAAGATAGGCGTGCTCTTTGGCTGCCTCCACTACCACGCTCGTGTGATGCTGGCGGACGGGCGTACGGAAATGATTGGTAAGATCGTCAACCAGCGACTGCCCGTGCAAGTATTGAGCTACGACCCAGCCACGGGAAGCGTTCAGCCGCGCCGGGTGGTGAACTGGTTCGACAACGGCCGGACCGATCACTTCCTTCAATTTGTGGTTGAGGGAGGCTACTCGGGGCGGCCCGGGCGCCGCCGCTTTGCGGTGACTCCCAACCATCTGATCTTTACTCCACGAGGGGAGGTTCCGGCCGGTCAGTTGCGCGAGGGCGACGAAGTGCTGGCAGTCGTCAAAGACTATCGGGCGACAGACGATCAACTTCAGGTGCTTTTGGGAGGCGGCTTGGGAGACGGGTCGCTTCGAAGGGCCGGAGCAAACGCGGCGCGGTTCCGTGTCGGCCACGGCGAGAATCAGGTGGAGTATGCTCGTTGGAAGCATCGGATGCTCGAGCCCTTTTCCCTTGCCTTTGGCAAAGCTGGTAAGGGATTTGGATTCGACACAATCGCTTTCCCGATGCTTGAGGATCTGCGGGTGAGTTTGTACGGAACGAATGGGGAACGAGCCGCCCCGGCGTCTGCGCTTGATCGGCTCGATGCCAGGGGAGTGGCGGTATGGTACGCCGATGATGGGACTTTCGCTGGCCACTTCGACCGTTGGGGCCATGGAAAGGCATCGCTTGCCAACAAGTCGCTAACCGGTGACGCCCGAGGACGGGTGGCGGCGCTGTTCGAACGCCTCGGAGTGGGCCGCCCCAGGGACGACGGACGCAAATTCTCCTTTAACTCTGAGCAAACGGCGCGCCTTCATGAGTTGATCGCGCCGTATGTCCATACCGCCATCGAATACAAGCTGCACCCCCACTTGCGGGGACGCTTCAACTGGCAGCCAGATCTCAGCGACGCCCACTTGAATGGCACGCGGTTGGCCGTCCGCTCCTACCTGCGTGCGGTGCCGGCGAGAATCACAAAGATTTACAAGAAGCCTCCCATGGCTTCCACGCACCGTTACGATCTTGAGGTCGAAGGGAATCACACCTATCTAGCCGACGGCGTCGTCGTCCATAACTCCCCCGAGACCACCACCGGCGGCCGCGCGCTCAAGTTCTACGCCTCCGTGCGCATGGAGATCCGCCGCACCGAGTCGATCAAATCCGGCGACCAGGTGCTGGGCCAGCGGGTCCGGGTCAAGGTGGTGAAGAACAAACTGGCCTCGCCGTTCCGGGACGCGGAGATGGACATCATCTTCCCGAAGGGGATCAGCAAGGCGGGGAGCCTGCTCGATCTGGCGGTGGCCCAGAACCTGGTGACCCGGACGGGCACCTGGTTTGCCTACAAGGAGATGCGCCTCGGTCAGGGCCGCGACAACGCGCGAGATTTTCTCGAGACCAACCCGGAGCTCGGGCGCGAGATTGAAGCGACCCTCCGGGAGAAACTCGGGATCAGCCGGCCTGCCGCGTCCGCGGCCCAGGGCGGCGCCGCCCCAGGCGGCCGGGAGGCTCCGGCCGACAAAACGGACAAGCCCGACAAGGCCGACAAGGACGTGGGGCCGCTTCCGCGTGACGTCCGCCCCGGCGCGCTCGTGACCAAAGGAGTGCCTGTTCGAGCGCAGCAGCGATGACGCTGCCGGCGTAACCGCCTGAGGATGCCCACCATCACGGGCATTCACACGATCGAGGGCGGGCGGGCAGGCCGTCCCTCCGGCGGAGATCGAGGCGGGACAGACCGCCTCGTCCTGCTCGATAACGGCCGCCGGTTGCGGGTCGATGTCGAGCAGGTCGTGCTGCACGGGTTGGCCCCCGGAGGGGTGATCGAGCCGAGCCTCGTCGCGCGGCTCGCGGCGCAGGAGGCGTACCTTCGGGCCCGGGAACGGGCCCTTCGTCTTTTGGCCATCCGGCCGAGGTCCGTCGAAGAGCTCCGAGCGCGGCTGGCGCAGCACCGCATTCCACGAAACACGCTGGGAACGGTGATCGCGGAGCTCGAAGCCCAGGGCTATCTCGACGACCTCGCGTTCGCGCGATCCTGGATCGCCGGGCGGGCCGGCTCCAGGGCGTACGGGATCGGACGGCTCCGCTTGGAGCTCCGGCGCAAGGGGGTGCCGGCCGCCGTCGTCGACCAGGCCGTCCATGAAGCCGCCGCCGCCGACCCCGACCTCGGCGCAGCGGAGGAGCGGTCCGCCCTTGCCCTCGTCGAGCGGCGCCTCCCGGCCTACCGGCGGCTCGCGCCCGAGCAGCGCGCCCGGCGGATCGCGGCGCTGCTCAGCCGCCGCGGGTTTGCGCGGTCGACGATCGTGCGCGCGTTGAGGACGATCGGAGGGGCGAAGCCGGTGGACGTCTTCGATGAAAACTGACCGCCGGGAGGACCGCGTGCGGCACGATCAACTGGTGCTGGCATTGGCCGTCCCGGAAGGCCCCATCGCGACCGCGGAGCCGCTGACCGCTCCGACCCGCGAGGCGCCGCCCGGCCCGGCGGATGCGATCCTCGAGGGGTTGACCGGGGAGCAGCTGGCGGCCGTGACGCACGGCGAGGGCCCGCTGCTGATCGTGGCGGGAGCGGGGACGGGGAAAACGGCCGTCATTACCAGGCGGATCGCCCATCTCATCACCACCCGCCGCGCCCGGCCGGAGGAGATTCTCGCGCTGACCTTCACCGATCGCGCCGCGGCCGAGATGGAGGAGCGCGTCGACCGGCTGGTTCCCTACGGCTACACGCAGGCCTGGATCAGCACGTTCCACGCCTTTGGCGACCGGGTGCTGCGGGAGAACGCGCTGCATCTGGGGCTGTCCCCGGACTTCCGGGTATTGACCAAGCCCGAGCAGATCATCTTCGTGCGCGAGCGGCTCTTCGATCTCCCCCTCGAGTACTTCCGGCCGCTCGGCGATCCCACCCGCCACATCGATGCGCTCGTCTCCCTGTTCAGCCGGGCCAAGGACGAGGACGTCACGCCCGAGGAATACGCCGCCTACGCCGCGCGGCTCGCGGCCGCCGCTCCTCCGCCGGAGGATGCCGCGCGGTCGGAGCTGGTCCGCCAGCAGCAGGAGCTCGCGGCGGCCTACGCGGCCTACCAGCGCCTGCTTGGGCAGGAGAGCCGCGTGGATTTCGGCGATCTCATCACGATGACGCTGAAGCTGCTGCGGGAGCACCCGACCGTGCTCCAGCGGTACCGGGAGCAATTCCGGTACGTGCTCGTCGACGAGTTTCAGGATACCAACTACGCGCAGTTCGAGCTGGTCAAGCTCCTGGCCGGCGGGCGGCGGTCCCTCACCGTCGTGGCCGATGACGACCAGGCGATCTACCGGTGGCGCGGGGCGTCGTACAGCAACATCACCTACTTCACGGAAGGCTATGCGGATGCCCGGATCGTCGTGCTCACGCAGAACTACCGGTCGACGCAGTTCATCCTCGACACCGCGTACCGCCTCATCCGGCACAACGACCCCGACCGGCTCGAGGTCCGGCATGGGATCGACAAGCGTCTCCAGGCGGTCTCCGGCCCGGGCACCCTTCCGCGCCACCTCCGCTTCGACTCGCTCAGCAGCGAGGCCGACGGGGTGGCGGATCGGATCGCGCAGCGGGTGGCCGACGGCCAGTGGCGGCACGGCGAAGTGGCGATTCTGGTCCGGGCAAACCGGGACGCCGATCCGTTCCTGCGGGCGCTGACCCTGCGCGGGATCCCCTTCCGGTTCTCGGGGACCCGGGGCCTGTACGACCGGGAGGAGATCCGGCTCCTCATCGCCGCGCTGCGCTGCATCGCCGACCCGCACGACAGCCTCTCGCTCTACCTGCTCAGCACGGCCCCGTTCTACGAGGTCCCCGCGCCGGACCTGGTCCTCTGCACGAGCTACGCGAACCGCAAAAACCGCCCGCTCAGCCATGTCTACCGGCACCTCGACAAGATCGAGGAGATCCAGCCGACCCCGGATGGGCGGGCCGCGATCGCCAGGCTGGTTGACGACCTGGACGCCATGACCCAGATGGCTACGCGGTATCCGACGGGACGCGTGCTCTACGAGTATCTCGTGACCCGCACCGGGTACGTCGGCCGCCTCGCGTCCTCCGGCCGGCCCGAGGACGAGCAGAAGGTCGCCAACATCGCCAAGTTCTTCGACCTGGTCGCCCGGTTCGGCGACATCGCCCCGGTGGACCGGGTGCCCGGATTCGTGGGCTACCTCGATCTGCTGATCGACGCGGGGGACGATCCGCCGACCGCCGAGTTCGACACGGACGCCGACGCGGTGCATGTCCTGACGATCCACAAGGCCAAGGGGCTGGAGTTCCCGGTCGTCTTCATGGTCGGGCTGGTCTCGGACCGGTTTCCCTCGCGCAGCCGCGGCGAGCCCATCCCGCTCCCGGACGCGCTGATCAAGGATCTGCTGCCGAGCGGGGACTTCCACCTGCAGGAGGAGCGCCGGCTGTGCTACGTGGGGATGACGCGCGCCAAGCGGGATCTGTACCTGACGAGCGCCCGGGACTACGGCGGCGCCCGCCCGAGGAAGGTCAGCCGCTTCGTCCTCGAGGCGCTCGACCTCCCGCAGGCCGACGAAGAGACGTTCCGCGCCTCCGTCGTCCAGGCCGTGGAGCGCCACGCGCCGCCGGTCGACCTGCACCCGCAGCTCGAGCTTGTCCGCACCGACGGCCAGATCGTGCCGATTTCCTTCCGGCAGGTCGACGACTACGCGACGTGTCCGCTCAAGTACAAGTACATCCACATTCTGCGCGTCCCGGTGCTCCGGGATCACCGGGTCGTCTACGGCGCGGCGCTGCACGAGGCGGTGCAGGAATACAACCGCCGGAAGGCGCGCCACCAGCCGGTCACCGCGGACGATCTGGTCCGCCACTTCGAGCGCGTCTGGGTCAACGAAGGCTTCCTCAGCCGCGAGCACGAGGACCAGCGGCTCGAGGCCGGGCGGAACGCCCTCCGGCGCTTCTACGACTACCAGGAGTCCAGCGCCACCGTCCCGACATTCGTGGAGCGGGAGTTCCGGTTCCCCGTGGGCCCGACGATGCTCCGCGGCCGCTGGGACCGGGTGGACATCCGGGGCGGGGAGGTCGTGATCATCGACTTCAAGAGCACGGACGTCCGCGCCCAGGCGGACGCCGACCGGCGCGCCAAGGACAGCGACCAGCTGGCGATCTACACGCTGGCCTACAAAGAGGTGTTTGGCCGGCTGCCGGACCGCGTCGAGCTGCATTTTCTGGGGACCCAGGTCGTGGTCGGGCGGGCGCGCAAGACCGAGGCGGAGCTCAATCGGACCCGGGAGATGATCCTGCACGCCGCCTCCGGGATCCGAGCGCAGCAGTTCATTGCGACCCCGGATCCCTATCGGGCGTGCCCGTACTGCGCCTTCAATCAGATCTGCCCTTTCACGGCGGCCGCGGAATGAGCATCCGCCTGCTGCACACCTCGGACATCCACCTCGGGGCCACGTTCAAAGTCCTGGGGGAGCGGGGCCGGGAGCAGCATCGCCAGGTGCGGGAGACCTTTGCGCGGGTCGTCGGCCTCGCGATCGAGGAACGGGTCGACGCCGTGCTGATCGCCGGGGACCTGTTCGACTCGGTGGCGGCGGCGCGGGTGCAGGCGCCGTTCGCGGCCGAGCAGTTGGGGCGGCTGGGAGAGGCCGGGATCCCGGTGTGTCTGATCGCCGGCAACCACGACCCGCTCGGCGAGGGGAGCGCGTCCGTGTGGGCGGATATCACCGCGCGGTGCCCGCACCTCAGCGTGCTCGGTTCCGCGCTGGAGATCCGCGCGTTCCCGGAGCGGGACCTCATGGTGGTTGGCCGTTCGGTCGCAGACCGGCTTTCGGCGGAGAGTCCCCTGGCGGGGCTGCCCGTGCCCCGCCGGACGCATTTTCTTGTCGCGCTGGCCCACGGGAGCGTGCAGCGCCCCGACCTCCCGGCCCGGTTTGGGCTGATCACGCCGGAGGAGATCGCCGCGAGCGGGGTGGACTACATCGCGCTCGGCGACTGGCACTCCGCCCGGGACGTGTCGAGCGGAGGGGTGCGGGCGTGGTACAGCGGCGCCCCGGAGATGATCGGCCTGGATGAGCCGGATTCCGGGAGCGTCTGCCTGGTGACGCTCGGGGCCCCCGGAGACATCGAGGTCGTGCGCCGCCCGGTCGGCCGCCGGCGCGCCAAGCACATCACGCTGGATCTGGCCGCCTCGGGCGGCGCCGAGGGGGTCGCCCGGGCGATCCGCGCCCACACGGATTCTTCCCTCGCCCTCGTGGTGACGCTCGGCGGGCTGGTGGGGCTGGCCGACCGGGTGAACGTGGAGCGGCTCCGCGAGGATCTGGCGCCCGAGTTCTTCCGGTTGGAGATCCGGGACGACTCGCATCTCCGGCTCGACGCGGTCGATCCTGCGCTCTACCCGGAAGGCACCGTGCTCGGCCGGTTCGTCCGCGCGATGCAGGAACAGATCGCGGGCCGTGAGGGCGAGGCGCGCGGGATCGCCGAGGACGCCCTCCAGTGGGGAGTCGCGCTCTTGGAGGGCAAGGAGGTCCTCACGTGATCATCCGCCGCGTGCGCATCCGCGGGTTCCGGAAGTTTGTGGACCAGGTGCTGGAATGCGGGCCGGGGCTCAACGTCATCCGCGGGAGGAACGATGCCGGGAAATCGACGCTTCACCTGGCCTTCGCCGTGGTCTTGTTCCCGGTCAAGCCGTCCGCGGCGCTCTCCTTCGCGCAGTGGGGCGAAGAGCGGCCGGGGGAGATCACCCTGGAGTTCGACGCGGACGGGCGGAGCTACCGGCTGCACAAGGACTTCCGGTCGCGCAAAGTCCTGCTCGAGTGCGGCGAGGAACGGTTGCCCCCTGCGGGGGCTCCAGACCTGAGTGGGGCAAACCGCATCGAGAGGTTGGATGTGCCGAAGGAGGTGGAGCGCCGGATCGGCGAGGTGCTCGGGCTCACGAGCGCGAGCCTGTTCCGCGCGACCGTCCACATCGGGCAGTGGGACCTGGCCCGGGTCCAGGACGAGAAAGAGGAGATCGGGACCCGCCTGGCCCGGATTATCACGGGGGGCGACAGCGATGCCAACCGAGTGCTCGACACGCTCGACAAATACCTCCGGCGGATGGAAGTGGGGCTCCACCACCCGGCCCGGAATGCGGGCCCGCTCAAGCGTGACAGCGATCGAATCGCATTCCTCACCGCCGAGCAGCAGCGGCTGGCGGGCGAGGTGGCCGCGATCGAGCAGGCGGCGGCCCAGCGCGGCCGCCTCGCATCCCGGATCGCCGAACTGGAGCAGCAGGTCCGGGACGACGAGGCGCTGCTCGAGGCCAACCGCCGCCTGTATGCGCTGGATGGCCGCGTGGCGGAGATCGGCGCCCGGGCGGAACAGCTGAAGGCCTCCGCCGACCGGATCGAGCGCGCGGTCGGGGCGGTGGGAGCCGCGGAGGCCGATCCCGCGCTGGCCTCTTCCCCTCCGGATCCGGAGACGCTCGCGCGCCTGCAGGAAGCGGAGGTGCGCGTCCGGATGCTCACCGCTCCCGGCGCCGCCGAGGCCGGACCGGCCGCCGGGGGCGGGGGCGGCGGCTCGCCGCCGCGCGCCGCGTGGGGTGGGCTCGCGCTCGGGGCGCTCGTCTGCGGCCTCCTCGGCGCATTGCTGATGGGGATCCACCAGATCCCGTGGGGCGCCGCGGCCGTGATCGCCGCGGCGGGATTCGCGGGAGCGGCCCTCGTCCTGCGCGCCCGCGGCCATCAGGCGGCGAAGATCAGGGCCGGTCGCCTGCGGGACCGGGAAGAGCACGCGGCGGAGCGCCTCCGGCTGCTCGAGGCCGCGGCCGCGGACGTGCGCCGCCTGACCGGCGTCCTGGGCGCCACCTCGCTCGACGAGGCCAAGCGACAGTCCGTGCGCCATGGTGAGGCCGTGCGCAGGCGCGACACGGCGCGGATGGTGCTGGAAGGGATCCTCGGGGGCCGCTCCGGCGCGTCGATTGCCGAGGAGTACCAGCGCGCGCTCCTCGATCTGGAGGCGGCCCGCGCGCAGCGGGATGATCCCGACCTGGCCCTTCGCCGGCTCGATGCCGCGGCGGTCCAGCGTCTTCAGACCGAAGCGGAGAAGCGGAAGAAGGAGCTCTTTCTGGCGCAGGGGGAGCTCCAGCGGCTCGAGGGCCGGCTGAGCGGCCGATCGCCGTACGAGGAGTTGGGCCGCGTTGAAGAGGAGCTGGAGGAGACCCGGGCCCGCTGCGCCCGGGCGCAGCGGCAGGTCGAGGTCCTCAAGCTCACGCGCGAGATCCTCGGCGAAGCGTACCGCCATACGATCGTGCCGGGACGAGTGAGGCTGGAGGAACTTGCCGGCGGATACCTTCGGGCGCTCTCGGGCGGCGCCTACGACCGGCTCTCAGTCGATGAACAAACGCTGGCTCCGCGCGTGTGGGTGGGGCCTCCCAAGGACTGGGCGGAAGTGGAGAACCGGCAGATCGGCAGCGGGGGCGTCGACCAGTGTTATCTGGCGCTCCGGCTGGGTCTGGTGGATCTCCTCTGCCACGGGTGCCGTCCGCCCCTATTCCTCGACGACCCGTTTCTCGCCTACGACGAAGGCCGCGCGGCCGCCGCGATGCGTCTGCTCCGGGAGGTGGGGCGGGATCGCCAGGTCTTCCTGCTCACCTGCCGGGGGGAGTACGATCGGTACGCCGATCACCTGATCGTTCTCGGCGAGGTCCCGGCCGCCGCTCCCACGACCGAGGGGGCGCCGGCCCGCTCCGCGTAGCCGGCCGTCCCGCGTTCGGAGCCGGCGCCGGCCGTGCGCATCGCCAGGGCAAAGGCGGTCGCCGCGATCCCATAACAGAGGACGCCGCTCCAGTACGTGGCGGAGATGCCTGCGCTCATGGCCACGGCGACGGCGAGCACCGACGCACAGACCGATGTCGCGCCGTTGACGCCCCACAGCCAGGGGGTGCTGGCGTCGTCCCTGACGGCGGCGGCTTTCATGCCGAGCGGAAATGCCATCCCCATGCACAGGCCGATTGGGAAGAGGAGCAGGATGGCCACGAGGATCCGGTGGGGCGTGGGTGCCCCGCCAAATACCTGCAGCGCCCACGGGGTCAGGATGCCGAAGGCGCCGAGGGCGCCGAGGAGGAGGCCCAGCCGGAGGACGGCGGGGCGCGTCGCCCCCGAGGGGATCCTTTGGGTGGACAGGCTGCCGGCGCCGCTGCTGACGAGCAGGGCGAAGAGCACGACCGAGAGGCCGTAGGTGGGATGGCCCAGAAAGACGGTCAGGCGTTGCATCTGCGAGATCTCGACCATCATGAACCCGACCCCGATGCTCGCAAAGTAGACGAGCGAAGGCAGGGTGCCGGCCGGCGTCGTCTGCCGGCCCATCAGGATGAGCGGGCCGATGATGCACGTCAGCGTGAGCGCGATGACCAGGAGGAGCAGCGAGCCGAGGATGAACACCGCATCGGCATTGGTGTACTCTATGCCCTGCACGCGATCCCGATGGAAGGCGTCCCTGAGCCGCACAAGGTTGAAGAAGAACGGGCTGTCATCCGTCGGGGCCGCGAGATTCGCGTGGAGCGGCCCGCCGACCTGATCGGGGTTCCGCCCCGATGCCAGGGCCGCGAAGGTGGCATCGTCTGCCGTCCGTGGAGCGAGCGCCACGTCGAACCGCATCCGGCGGGCCACCTCCGTGAGCGTAGCGAGATCCCTCTCCGAGAACGGCGCCTTGCCGACCAGGATCGTCGCCGCAGCGAAGGGGATTCCCCCGAGCCTGAAGGGGGCCACCGTCTTCACAATAACGAGATGGTCCCGGGGATGCACGACGCCGAGGCGCTTCAAGGCGGCGGCCGCCAGCGCCGTTGCCCTGTACATTTCGCCGGGCCGCTTCCCGACGAACCATCGGGTGACCGTCAGTACGCCTTCGGGATTGAGTCGCCGGAGGAAGAGCTCCCAGGCTTCCACCGTGTACAGCGAGTTCTCCGCCAGCACATAGGCGCCGGCGGCGGTGGCGGCCGCCGTATCGACCAGCGACAGCTGGATGATGTCGTACCGCGTCCGGTCCCTGGCGATGTAGCTCCGGGCCTCATCGTTGACGAGGGTGACGCGCGGGTGTCGATCGAGATGGCCGGAAAACCGGCCGAACCGCCGGTTGAGGGCGTCGAGGATGCTCTTGTTGAGCTCCACCGCGACAACCGACTTCTGCCCAAAGACCAGCGCGGAAAGGATATCCCGGCCCCCGCCCGCGCCGACCACCAGGACTTTCGCGTCTCGCCGGATGTAGTGCGCGATGTTCGTGACGTCGTACTTCAGGTACCCCAGCCGCCCCAGGTTTCCGTCGAAGGCGGTGATGATGGTAAAGGCGCTGCTGTCGATCCACATGGCGAGCTGACGGATCTTGAGGCCGGGGGGCAGCGTGGTGCTCAAGCCCCAGCCTTGGACGGCCGTCGGCGATCCGGTGACCGTGACCCGCGAGAACGAATTCCACTTCTCGTAGAACGCCGGATGATCCCGACCGCCCTTCACCCAGGTCAATCGCAGCGGCGCCGACTGGTGGGTCGCCAGGATGCCGTTGGCGCCTGTGAAGAGGGCGAGGAGGACCATGGAGACCAGGGTCGCCCGCCGCAGCCCGGTGGAGCCTGTCTCGGCCGCGAAGAGGGCCGCCCCGACGGCCGCCAGGGCCGCGATGACGATCACCGCCGTGGGACCGTCGGTGGCGTCGAGCACGCCGATCAGGAGGAGGCACCCGGCCGCCGCTCCCGCCAGGTCGGCCGCATAGAGCGTGCTCACCTGCCTGGGAAATCGCGTCAACGCCAGCGAGACGCAGATCCCACTGAGGGTGAAGGGCACCGATGTCGCGAGGTAGGTCGGGATGAGCAAGCCGGTGAGCGCAAATGGGCCGCCGTGCGTCGGGATGGCCACATGCACGGCGAAGCTGGCCACGATGGCCGCCGCGAACAGCACCGCGCTCCACGCCAGCTGTCGTTTCGCGCCCTCACGGGGGAAGCGCGCGGGGAGCAGGTAGACGAGGATCGCGCCCACGGTCATCCCGAACAGGGCCACCGAGATCGCCATGAACGCGTAATGGTACCACATGGTCACGCTGAAGATCCGCGTGAGCAGGACCTCGTACATCAGGGTAGCGAGGGTGACGAGGAAGAGCCCGGCGTAGGTTCGGCCTGTTGCGGTGACGGCAGCGTCCGGCACGCATCATCCTCTCGCGGCCGGCCAAAGCGGCTCCGGCCCGCGCACACTGACTATGCCCGCAACCGTGAGGCCGCAGACCGGCGGGGCCTCAGGGGATCGCGGGGCCGGGGGCGTCCGCTCGGCTAGCGCGCGGCGTCCGAAGCGAGGATCTTGAGGTCGAGGGCGAGGTCCCTGGACTCGAAATTCCCGGGCAGGAAGACCCGCAGCCGGCCGCGGGGATCGATGACGTACACGATGGCCGTGTGGTCGACCGGAACCGGGCCGGGCGTGCCACCCCCGGTCCGGGGGGTGGCGCCCCTGGCGTCGGTCCCGACGTAGTAGTTGGCCCACACCGGCCGCAGCTCCGCGAAGGACCCCGAGAGGTAGTGCAGCTCCCGCTCCACGTGGTGAACCGCCAGGAACTCCCGGACCGCGGTGGGCGTGTCGCCCCCGGGATCCACGCTCACGGCGACGAACGCCGCCCGGCCGGCGGCGTCTCCGAGTTGGAGATACGCTTCGTGCATCCTGGTCGCGATCAGGGGGCAGATGTCGGGGCAGTGGGTGTACAGGAAGGTCAGCGCGACCGCCTTGCCGCGGAATTGCGAGAGGCGGATCGGGCGGCGATCCTGATCAAGCAGGGTGAAGTCGTAAACGGGCGCGGGCGGGGTGACGACCGCCCCCTGGAGCGTTGGAGCCGAAACGTGCATCGAGGCCGCGGCGGCCGCGATCCCGGCGGCCGCCGCGGCACCGATCGAGAGCAGGATCCAGCGGGTCCGAACGGCGGATCGAAGCGTCGTATCCTGTGCGCTGGGTTCCATCTACCGCTCCATGTTTTGAGCGATCACGTGGACACCCTGCAGTATAGCATGGGGGCCCGGCCGGCACACCCCCAGGCGCCGGCCCCGGGGCCTCTCCGGATGCCCCCGAGGGGCTTTCCTTGACCTCATTTTCCGGTCACGATAGAATGAAGCGAAGGGGATTGAACGCTCAAGTTCACATATGTCCGTCCGGTAACTTGGCACCGGCCGGGGAAAGGCTAAATCGATACGAGGAGTAGAGCAAATCGAGGCAGGAGGGTTTGGCACTCTTCGGGGAACGATAGGCGATTATAGTTAAACGGAGGGGGTGACACCCATGAACCCCGTTCTGTTCCTTGGTGCGGGCGTCATCGGGCTGGTAGCCTTCCTCCTTGGATACCTTCTGCGAAAGTTCGCCGGTGAGGCGAAGATTGGAACAGCCGAGGTCGCTGCGAAGCGCATCATCGAAGACGCCGCGGTGGCGGCGGAGCGGGAGGCGGACAATAAGAAGCGCGAAGCGCTCCTGGAGGCCAGAGACGAGGCGTTCCGGATCAAGCGGGACGCGGAACGCGAGGTTCGGGAGCAGCGCGCGGAGCAGCAGCGGCTCGAACGGCGGTTGATTCAGCGTGAGGAGACCCTGGACCGGAAGCTGGAGACAGCCGAGAAACGGGAACAGGCCCTTGCGCAGCGGGAGCAGGAGGTCACCAAGGCTAGGGAGGAGTTGGAGGGGTTATCGCAGCGCCAGCGCGGTGAGCTGGAACGCGTCGCCGGCCTGACCCTGGAGCAGGCGCGCCAGGAACTGCTCCAGAAGACCGAAATCGAGATCCGGCACGAGGCGGCGCAGATCGGCAAGAAGATCGAAGCGGAAGCTCGGGAGACCGCCGAGCGTTCAGCCAGGGAGATCGTCGCCCTGGCCATCCAGCGGTGTGCCGCCGATCATACGGCGGAAGTGACCGTGTCGGTGGTCCCCCTGCCCAACGATGAGATGAAGGGGCGGATCATCGGCCGGGAAGGCCGCAACATCCGGTCCCTCGAGAGCCTCACCGGGGTCGATCTGATCATCGACGACACCCCGGAGTCGGTCACGATCTCCTCGTTCGATCCGATTCGCCGCGAAGTCGCGAAGATGACGCTGGAGAAGCTTCTGGCCGACGGCCGGATCCACCCGGCGCGGATCGAGGAGATGGTGGAGAAGGCGCAGCGGGACATCGATACCCGGATCCGCGAGGCCGGCGAGCGGGCGGCGTTCGAGGCCGGCGTCCACGGGCTGCATCCCGAGGAGTTGAAGCTCCTGGGCCGGCTCAACTTCCGGTTCAGCTACGGGCAGAACCTGCTGCAGCATTCCATCGAGGTGGCCCTGCTGGCGGGCTTGATGGCGACGCAGCTCGGCGCCGATCCGGAACTGGCGCGCCGGGCCGGGTTGCTGCACGACATCGGGAAAGCGCTGACCCACGAGGCCGAAGGCAGCCACAGCGACATCGGCATGGACATCGCGCGGCGCTACCACGAGCCGCCGCAGGTGCTCAACGCCATCGCGTATCATCACGGGGACGCCGAGGCGACGGGGGTGGAATCGATCCTGGTGGCGGCGGCGGACGCGATCTCGGCCTCGCGCCCGGGGGCCCGCAAGGAAACCGTCGAATTGTACATGAAGCGGCTCGAGAATCTGGAGCGCATCGCCACGTCCTTCCCGGGGGTGGACAAGGCCTATGCGATTCAGGCCGGCCGCGAAATCCGGGTGCTGGTCAAGCCGCAGGAGATCGACGACACCAGCGCGATGGCCATGGCGCGCGAGATGGCCAAGAAGATCGAAGAAGAAATGCAGTATCCCGGGCAGATCAAGGTGACGGTGCTGCGGGAGACGCGCGCAATCGAGTACGCGAAATAGAACGGCGGCCCGGCATGAAGGTGCTGTTCATCGGCGACATCGTGGGCAGGCCCGGACGCCGGGCCCTGGCCCGGATGCTGCCCGGTCTGCGCCGGGAGCTGTCGGTCGACTTCACGATCGCCAACGGAGAGAATTCCGCGGGCGGGTTCGGGATCACCCGCGAGACGTTCGAGGAGATCGTGGCCGCCGGCGTCGACGTGGTGACCGGGGGCAACCACACCTGGCAGGCCCGGGAGATCTCCACCCTGCTCGACGGCGATCTGCGTCTGTTGCGGCCCGCGAACTACCCGGCGGGCGCCCCCGGACGGGGGTCGGGCGTCTTCCGCCCCTCGGGCGCGCGGGGCGGCGCGGCGGTGGGGGTGGTGAACTTGGAAGGCCGGATCTTCATGGAGCCCCTCGACTCACCCTTCCGCATCGGCTGGGAGCTGGTGGAGCGCCTCCGGCAGGAGACGCCCGTGCTCGTCATCGACATCCACGCCGAGGCGACCTCCGAGAAGACCGCCCTGGGGTGGTATCTCGATGGACGCGTTTCCGCGGTGGTGGGGACGCACACACACGTCCAGACGGCCGATGAGCGTATCCTGCCGGGCGGCACCGCGTTCATTACGGACGTCGGCATGACGGGGCCGCGGGACTCGATCATCGGGATGGGCCGCGAGGAGGTCCTCCAGCGGTTCCTCACCCAGCTGCCGGTGCGGTTCAACGTGGCCGTGGGGCCCGCGCAGTTGAACGCCGTCCTCCTCGACGTGGACGAGCGGACCGGCCACGCCCGGGCCATTCAGCGGGTCGCCCGGATGGAGGGGGCGGGGGCGGGACCGGAGGGGGAGGATTCTCCAGAACGCCCACGAAAGGAATAGCCCCCGCCATGGAGGCGGGGAATTGCCGCCCACTCCGCCGAGGAGGCACGCACCCATGAACATCCTCAAAGTCGCCGCCAAGTCGAACCCTACCGCTGTTGCGGGCGCGCTTGCGGGCGTCGTGCGGGAGAAAGGGACGGCGGAGCTCCAGGCCATCGGTGCGGCCGCGATCAACCAGGCGGTGAAGGCGATCGCCATCGCCCGCGGGTACGTCGCCCCCAGCGGACTCGACCTGGTGTGCGTTCCCGCGTTCGCCGATGTGCAGATCGACGGCGAAGATCGGACCGCGATCAAGCTGATCGTGTCCCCCAGGTAGGCACCCCCAGCCATCCGCATCGATCTTCACACCCACAGCACCGCGTCGGACGGTCTCTTATCCCCGGATCGGCTTGTGAGGGCCGCGCGCGAGCATGCCGTCTCCACCCTCGCGCTCACCGATCACGACACCACCGGGGGCGTGGACGAGGCCCTCGCAGCCGGGCGGCGGTACGGCGTCGATGTGATCCCGGGCGTGGAGATCAACACGGACGTGGGCCAGCATGAGGTCCACATCCTGGGCTACTTCATCGACCACGCCGGGGGGACGTTCCAGGCGTTCCTCGGGGAGCGGCGCGCGGCGCGCGTGCGCCGCGCGGAGGAGATGGTGCGCCGGCTTTTCTCCCTGGGGGTCCGCGTGGAATGGTCGCGGATCCGCGAGATCGCCTCGGGAGCGGCGGTGGGGCGTCCACACATTGCCCGCGCGCTGGTTGAGGCGGGGCGGGTCGCGTCGGTCCAGGAGGCCTTTGAGCGGTTTCTCGGCCGGAACGGTCCGGCGTATGTGCCCCGGGCCCCGCTGGCCCCCGAGGACGCCGTCGAGGTGATCGCCGGCGCGGGCGGGGTGCCGGTGCTCGCGCATCCCGGGTGGTCGTCCAGCGGCCCGGTGCTTCGGCGGGTGCCGCGGCTCGTCGCGCGGGGCCTTGCCGGGATCGAGGCGTACTACCCGGACCACACCCCCGAGATGGTCGAAGCGTATCTCACGATTGCGGGCCGGTACCGGCTGGTCGCCACCGGGGGGACGGATTACCACGGCGGCGGCGCCCGCACAGGCCACGCCCAGTTGGGGAGCATCCCGATGCCGGCGGGGGTCGTCCCGGCCCTGCGGGCGCGATGGTCGTCGATGCGCGCCCTCCCGGCCGGGGATGCGCGCCCGTCGTAGGGCGTTATCATAGTGGAGGGTGGCCATGCAGTGTGCGAAGTGCGGGGTTGAGAACGCCGCGGGAAGGATCATCTGCCGGGTCTGCGGCGCCCGGCTCAGGCCGGCCGCGGCAGGCGGTCCGCCTGCCGCGGCGGGGACGCGCGACAGCGACGAGGAGCTCCGGCGGCGGCTCTCTTACGATCTGCTGCGCATCGTCTGGGTGGTCGCGGTGATGATCGTCGTCGGACTGGGTCTGGGCGTCCTCCTGAAGTAGAGCCGCGGGCGAAACGGGGAGGGGGATGGGCACGGTACCGCTCCGGCAGCTACCCTCGGTGGAGCGCCTTCTCCAGCGGCTCGAGGCGGACGGGGCGCTCGCCGCGTATCCACGGGCGCTTGTGGTCGCCTGCACCCGGGAGGTGGTGGAAGACGCCCGGGTGAGGCTGCTCGAAGGGCGCGCGGCGGAAGGCGGGGTCGGGGTGGAGGCGCTCGTCGCCGGTGTGCAGGCCCTGCTGACGCGGCGGGCCGCCCAAAGCCTGGCGCCCGCGATCAACGCCACCGGCATCGTCCTGCACACGAACCTCGGACGCGCGCCGCTGTGCGCCGCCGCCCGCGAGGCGGTTGCCGCCGCCTCGGGATACGCGGTGCTCGAGACCGATCCGGATACGGGCAACCGGACGTCGCGCCAGCGCCACGTCGCCGCCCTGCTGCGCGAACTGACGGGGGCGGAGGCCGCGATCGCGGTCAACAACAACGCCGCGGCCGTCCTGCTGTCGCTCACCGCCCTGGCGCGCGGGCGAGCGGTGATCGTCTCCCGCGGCGAACTGGTCGAGATCGGCGGGAGCTTCCGCATCCCCGATATCATGGCCGCGAGCGGGTCCCGCCTGGTCGAGGTGGGGACGACCAACAAGACCTACCTGCGTGATTACGAAGCGGCGCTCACCCCGGACACCGCCCTGCTCGTCAAGGTTCACCGGAGCAATTTCGCGCTCCGGGGGTTTGTGCACGAGGTGGCCCCCGGCGAGCTCGCCGCGCTGGGACAGCGCGCGGGGGTCCCCGTGCTGTTCGATATGGGGAGCGGCGCCCTCGTCGACCTGGCTGCGCGGGGCCTGCCCTCGGAGCCGACGGCCCGGGCGGCCGTCGCCGCCGGCGTCGACGCGGTGACGTTCAGCGGGGACAAGCTGCTCGGCGGCCCCCAGGCGGGGTTGGTCGTCGGGCGGGAGGCGATCGTCGGCCGCATTCGTTCGCACCCGATGGCCCGGGCGGTCCGGATCGACAAACTGGATCTTGCCGCCCTCGAAGCGACCTTGCGGGTCTACCGCGACCCCGATCGCGCCTGGGAAGCGATCCCCGTGCTGTCGATGTTGAGCGCCGATCCTCGCTCGCTCGAGCGCGCCGCCCACGACCTGGCCGCCGGGCTCCGGAGGCAGTTGCCGACCACCGCGGTGGTGGAGGTCCGCCCGACCATCGCCGAGGCCGGAGGAGGGGCGCTGCCGGGGGTCGAGCTGCCGTCGTGGGGGGTGGCTGTCCATCCCGCGGACGCTCCGGTGGAGACCTGGGAGCGGCGCCTGCGCGCCGCACGGCCTCCGGTGTTCTGCCGGATTGCCGATGACCGGCTGATCTTCGATCTCCGGACGCTGGGGGCGAGCGATTGGCCCGCTCTGGAGGCTGCGTTGAAGGCGGCCGCCTCCAGCGCAGGCCCGTGAGCGCGGCGAGATCTCCCCGCCCAGGCGCCCCGGCCGTCCTCGGGTACGCCGTCGTCGGAACCGCCGGCCACATCGACCACGGGAAGAGCGCCCTCGTCCGAGCGCTCACGGGGGTCGACCCGGACCGGCTGGAGGAGGAGAGGCGGCGGGGGATGACGCTCGACCTCGGGTTCGCCCACTTCGATCTGCCGAGCGGCCGGCGGGTCGGCCTCGTGGACGTGCCGGGTCACGAGCGCCTCATCAGAAACATGCTCGCCGGCGCCACCGGGATCGATCTGGTGCTGCTGGTGGTCGCCGCGGACGAAGGCGTGATGCCGCAGACCCGCGAGCATCTGGACATCCTCCGGTTCCTCCAGCTGCGCCGGGGGATCGTCGTTCTGAACAAGATCGATCTGGTCACCGATCAGGACTGGCTTGCGCTCGTCACGGACGATATCCGCGCGGCGACCGCGGGGTCCTTTCTGGATGGGGCGCCGATCCTCCCCGTCTCCGCCCGCCGGGGCGACGGGATCCCGGCCCTGGTCGCCGCTCTCGACGCCGCGCTGCGGGATGCGGCGGCCCGTCCGGTTGACGCGCCGGCCCGCCTGCCCATCGATCGCAGCTTCACGATGGCCGGGTTCGGCACGGTCGTGACCGGAACGCTCTGGACGGGACGGATTCGAACGGGCGACGTGCTCGAACTGCTGCCGGCCGCGCGGGAGGTGCGGGTCCGGCAGGTGCAGAGCCACGGGGTGCCGGTCGACACGGCGGAGGCGGGCCAGCGCGTCGCCCTCAACATCGTCGGCGCGGCCAAAGACGAGGTCGACCGCGGCGACTGGCTGGCGTCCCCGGCCAGCTTTGAGCCGACCACCCTGCTCGACGTCCGCGTCCGCCTGCTGGAGACCGCACCCGCGCTCGCGCACCATGCGCGAATCCGTCTGTACATTGGAGCCGACGAGATCATCGGGCGCATCCGGTTCCTGGATCGGCCGCGCCTCGGCCCCGGCGAAACGGCGGTCGCGCAGCTGAGGCTGGAGCGGCCGGCCATCGCGGCCCGCGGCGACGCTTTCGTCCTCAGGCGCTACTCGCCGATGACCACGGTTGGCGGCGGCGAGGTGATCGCGCCCCACGCGCCGCTTCGCCGCCGGGGTGGGGCCGCGGCGCAGGCGGTGGCGTCCGAAGAAGGGTCGGGGGTCGAGGGTCAGCTCGAGGCGGCGCTTGCGGCCTCCGGGCGGGGCGGCTCGACGGTCGATCTGCTCGCCAGGGAGGCGGGCGTGACCCCGGAGCGCGCCGTCGAGCAGGTCCGGGTCTGGGTGGCCGCCCGGCAGGCCATCGACCTGCGGGGGCGGGTGTTCTCGGCGACCGCCGCGCAGACGATTCAGGACGACGTGCTTCGCACCCTCGGGGCATACCATTCAGGGGCGCCGTGGCGGCGGGGGATGCCGCGGGACGACCTGAAGAGCCGCGTGTTTGGGGCCGGAGACGACCGGCTCTACGGGTACGCGCTCGATGACCTGGTGGCCGGCTCGCGGGTCGTCGTCGAGGAGGGGCTGGCGCGCCTGTCCACGTTCCATGCCGCCCACACCCCCGCGGAGATCGCCGCCCGGGGCGCGATCGAGGAGGCGTTCCGGCGCGGTCGGTTCGCGCCGCCGGGCCGGGAAGAGGCCCTGGGCGCCGCCGGCGACCGCAGGGCGGCGGAGTGCATGCTGCAGGCGCTGCTCGACGACGGCCGTCTCATCGCCGTGGGGGAGGAGATCATCTTCCACCGCGAGGCGCTCGAGGAGATCGAATCGCGCGTGCGCGCGCATATCGCCGAACATGGGGAGATCACGGTCGCCGCGCTGCGGGACCAGCTGGGCAGCAGCCGCAAGTTCACGCTGACCGTCCTGGAGTACTTCGATACCCGGCATCTCACCCGCCGGGTCGGAGACAAGCGCGTCCTGGCGAGACCCGCGCCCCGGGCGTAGCGGCGACGCGGGCGCGCGGGCCGCACGTCCGGCCGCCGCCGGCTAGGGCCCCTTCCGCGCCTGCAGGTGGGGAGCGCCGCAGGCCCCCTCGGGCAGGGGCCACGTTTCCTGGATGGCCGCGGCCGCCAGCGCGATCCCGCGGGCGTTCCAGTGGACATCGTCCGGCCAGTAGAGGTACCGCTCGCGCTTCAGCTGGCGTGCCGCTTCAGCCGAGAGGAGCGGGGTCAGATTGAGGACGGGGATGCCCGCGGCCCGCAGGGCGCTCTCCAAACGATCGAGATAGCCGCCCGCCCCCCGGCCGTCGGGCGCCTGATCGACGAGAAACGGCCGGTACACCGTGTACTTGCTGGGCACGAGGACCACCCGCAGGTCGAAGCGGGCCTTCTGCAGCTCGTCCCGCAGCCAGCGCCAGTAGGCGAGCGCCACCGGCCGCCGGTGGTAGAAGTTCTGCACCTCGGGCGTCCAAAACGCCATCGCATCCCCGTTGGAGACGGTCGCCTTGACGGCGTTCGCGGCATACCCATTGGGCAGCATGCGGTCGTCTTGCAGGGTCCGGAGCGCGCGCTCGCTCAGGATCTGGAGCGGCGACACCGTGAGGATGCCTCTGAGCCGGCCGGTCACCCTGCGGCTCTCCTCCGGCATCTGCGCGGCGAGCTTCCGGAGCGGCGTCTCGCGGGGTTGCGGGACCTCCGCGTCCTCGGCGTAGACGCGGATGACCAGGCGATGGCGCACGGTGAGCCGGCGCGCCGCGGCCAGAATCCGGTCGGGAACGACATCCCGCGCCTCGGTGGCGGCGTTGTACACGACGCAGGGGCCGAGCGCGCTCAGCCTCGAGGAGAGCGTTTTGTCATCGCTCGCCCCGACCCCCGCGGCGAACGAATCCCCGGCAAGGATCGCGCCGATCTCCCCGTCGAGCGCGTGGGCGGCGTTGCGGTACCCCAGCGCATCCGTGGTGAAGCGGACGGGCCGGTACTCCCGCGGCTCGCGGAGATTCCCGATCCCCGCCACGTCGCCGTACGACCGCGCGTTGTAATACTGGCGATTGGGCTCGTACGTCGCGCCCACCGGGCGATAGGGAAGGAGCGCGTCCGAGGGTCGAAACGTCAGCGGGTCGATCGGCACAACCCGGAACGCGAACGCGACCCGCAGCGCGAGATCCACGAGGAGCACCGCGGCGAGGAGGCGCGGGATCACGCGTCCCAGCTGCCGGCCCCGGCCGCGGGCCTGGTCTGTTCCAGCCATACGTTCACTGAAGTATCATGAGGGGCCGGCGAGACCAACCGGGTGAGCCCAGGATCCGGATCTGAGGGGAATTCCCCGCGGCTGGGGAGACTCACCGGGTGAGCCCAGGGATTGAATCTGCGGCGATCCCCGGACGGGTCCGGGCCATTCCTCGAAACTCAGGGCGTGAGTATGAGCGGCTTCCTCACCGGCAGCGGCGCTGGGACAGGCCCGGCGGCGCGCGCCCGTTCCGGCAGTGGGTGTCTTCGCACAGGATAGACTTGAGAAAAAGCGAACGGTTGAAAACAGTCTTCACCGTTGAGGGATGCGCAATCCGGAGGGGCAGGGGTCCTGGTGGGCCTCGCAGTCTTCAAAACTGCCGACGGGCCTTGCGGCTCGTGGTGGGTTCGATTCCCACTCCCCTCCGCCATGACCTTGTCGTGGGGCTGAGCGCAATCGGATGACGCTCGAGGAGTGGGCGACCCTCACCTTCCAGTTCCGGTACCACATCCTGCGCACGGCCTCGCGAAACGCCGCGCCGCAGATGAAAGATCCTTCATGACATCCTGGGAACACACCCCCCGGTTTTCATCCGATATTCAACGAACGGCCGGCGACGTTAGGATGAGGGCACGGCGCAACGTGATCAAAGGAGAACGGCCCGGTCGTGGCCCTCCTGATTATCGAGGACGAGCAGAAGATCCGCGAAGTGCTCCGGCGCGGGCTCGAGGAAGAAGGGTACGCGGTGGAGGTCGCCGCCGACGGAGAGACGGGGCTTGAGCTGGCCTCCGCCAAGGCGTACGAACTGATCATCCTCGATCTCCTCCTGCCGGGGCGCGACGGCCTCGACATCTGCCGGATGCTGCGGGCCCAAGGCACCACGATCCCGGTGCTGATGCTCACCGCCCGCGATGCCGTCTCCGATCGGGTGACGGGGCTGGACATCGGGGCCGACGACTATTTGACCAAGCCCTTCGCCTTCGAGGAGCTGCTGGCCCGGGTCCGCGCGCTCCTTCGCCGGGATCGTTCGGCGCGGCCCGCGGTGCTCCGCGTGGCGGACCTGACCTTGGATCCCGCGACCCGAGCCGTGACTCGTGGAGAGCGGACCGTGGAGCTCACCACCCGCGAGTATCAGGTGCTGCAGCTCTTGATGCGGCACGCCGGGCAGCCCGTCAGCCGGGCGATCATCGAGGAACGGGTGTGGGGTTCCGGCACCGACATCGGCAGCAACGTGGTCGAAGCCTACATCCGCCTCCTCCGCCGCAAGGTCGACTTCGGGCATGCCACGAGACTCATCCACACGGTCCGCGGGGTCGGGTACGTCCTGAAGCCATGAGGCTCTCATGAGCATCCGGGTGCGGCTGACGGCCTGGTACACGGGGATCATGGCCCTCAGCGTGGTGGCGCTCGGGTTGGTGCTCTACGCGTTGTACGCGAACTCGTTGTGGGCGCGCGCAGAGGACGCGCTGCGCACCCGCGCGGAGCAGATCGCGATGAAGGTGGAGCCCACGGACCCCCAGGACCGCAGCGACCCGGTGGGCGCGTTGGTCAAGGTCGAGAGCCCATCCCTCCTCGAGCGCCTATCGGCCGCCGGGATGATGATCCAGATCAGCGACACCGCCGGCAGCGTCGTCGGGCGATCGTCCTCACCCGGGTCGGACAGGATTCCCTTGGGGCCCGCCGTCCGCCGCGCGCTTGGCGGCCGGGAGCTGTTCGAGCGGACCGTGGTGGCCGATGTCGGGCCCGTCCTGCTCTACACGTCCCCCGTCACCCACAGGGGCTCAATCATTGGGGCGCTCCAGGTGGCGACCCCCGTGGAGTCGATCGAGGAGCCGCTGGACCGCCTGCGCTGGCTGCTGCTGTTCCTGGGGGCCGGAGCGCTTGTCGTGGCGGCCGTGGGCGGCCATCTGCTGGCCGTGCTCACGCTGGCTCCGATCGATCGGATCACCAAGACGGCGCGCGCGATCGGCACCGGGAGCCTGGGCCGGCGGCTCCACCTGCGGGGAGCCAACGACGAAGTGCGCCGGCTGGCGCAGGCGTTCGACGAGATGCTGGACCGGATCGACGGCACGCTCGAACGGGAGCGGCAGTTCACGGCCAACGTGGCGCACGAGCTCCGGACTCCGCTGACGATCCTGAAAGGGGAATTGGAGGTGGCCCTGCGGCGGGAACGGCCCCCGGGGGTGTACCGCGCGGCCATGGCGAGCATGAAGCAGGAGGTGGACCGGCTCGTCCGTCTGGTGGAAGACCTGCTGATTCTGGCCCGGGCCGACGCGGGCGTCCTCAGGCTCGACCTCCGCGCCACTGCTGTGGACACCATGGTGCGGTGGGCCGAGGGTCAATTCCGGGCGGCCGCCGGCGAGAAAGCGGTTGCGCTCGCGGTCGAGGGGACGGAGTCGCTGCACGTGCTGGGGGATCTGGATTGGCTGCGGCAGGTGTTCACCAATCTTCTCGACAACGCGATCAGATACACCCCGGCGGGAGGCACCATCCGCCTGACCTGGGATCGGGACGGCGCGTTTGCCCGGGTGCGGGTGATCGATACCGGATGCGGGATCGCCGTCGAGGATCTGCCCCATCTGTTCGACCGCTTCTATCGAGCCAACCGCGTCCGGGCCCAGGCGTCCGGCGGGAGCGGGCTCGGCCTGGCCATTGCGCAGTCGATCGCCAAAGCGCACGGGGGCCGCATCGACATCGAGAGCCGGATTGGATCCGGGACCACCGTGACCGTCTGGCTGCCCCTGGCGGATGCCGTCGAGACGGAACCCGCGCCGGGCGGCCACTGAGCGCGCGTTCTCCGCGCCGGCGCGCCGGCGGCGCCGGCTCAGCGGGACGCAGACGCGAGCTAGTGGGCGTCCGTGGGCGTCCGGATGACCACCACTTCGCTGCGCGCGTATTCTTTGTCGCCCGTGAACAGCGAACAGTCCACCGTGACGTGCCCTGCCTCGAGCGCCTTCACCCGCCCCCGAAGCGTGAGGGGGCCTCTGATGAGCGGCGGGCCCAGGATGATGATCCGCAGGGATGTGGCCGTGTACTGGAACGCCGGCTCGGCTCCCAGGGGCCGGCCCGATGCCTGCTGCGCGGCGGCCATGGCGGCGCCGATGCTGTGGCTCGCGATCAGATCGGTGATGGTCAGGCCATCGAGGCCTTCCTGAGCCCCTCGTCCCGCGACGGCCCTCGGCTCCCACGCGCAGACGTTCTCTTCGCTCGACAAAAAGCTAGTGAGGTGCCACCCCCGTATGCTGTAGTGCGCACACTGGCACCGGTAATTGCGCTGGCCCGCCTGCTGGTCGATCAGGTCCTCCCGATTCATGACGGGAGCGCTCGCAGCATGCAAAAGTCTCCCGCCTCCTGTACGCGGAGGAGGGCTGCGCCGCGGGATTCCCCCCGTGCGTTTCAGACGCCGAGGAGGGATGCGCCGAGGGAATTCCTCCTGCCTTCATCCAAGGTGCTGAAAAATTCGCAAAAACGATCGTCCTTCGATGACCGCCCGGACACAAACGAACCATCCGATCGATGGTCTTCCCCAGACGATCGACGCCGGCGGCCAAGGGATCGTCTGCGTCGCGTCGAACCCGTGCGCGGGTTATCCCGTCCGCGCATCTTCCCAGGAGGGGCACGACATGAAGGTCGGGGTGGTCTTTCCCCAGACCGAGATCGGCCAGGATCCCACGGCCGTGGCCGACTTTGCCCGCGCGGCCGAAGACATAGGGTACCACCACCTGGTCGTCTACGATCACATCCTGGGCGCGGTGCCTCGGGGGACCGGGTGGATCGGGTACACCCACCGGGATCAGTTTCACGAGCCCTTCGTGTTGTTTGGCCATCTGGCCGCCATCACGCGCCGCGTGGAGCTGGTGACCGGGATCCTGGTGCTCCCCCAGCGGCAGACGGCGCTGGTGGCGAAGCAGGCCGCCGAGGTCGACGTGCTGAGCGGCGGGCGGCTGCGGCTGGGGGTCGGCGTGGGGTGGAACAGCGTGGAGTATGAGGCGCTGGGGCAGGACTTCCACTCCCGGGGCGCCCGCATTGAGGAGCAGATTGCCGTCCTGCGCGCCTTGTGGACGCAGGAGGTCGTGACGTTCGAAGGCCGATGGCACCGGATCACGCAGGCCGGGCTCAACCCCCTCCCCGTGCAGCGCCCCATTCCCATTTGGATGGGCGGGGAGAGCGACACCGTCTTGCGAAGGATCGCCCGCCTTGCCGACGGCTGGCTCGCGGGAGGAACCCTGCGCACGCCGGCCACCCGGCTTCCCGAAACTCCCGGCGGGTATCCGGCCATGGTCGACCGGCTGCGCCGCTACGCGCTCGAAGCCGGACGCGATCCGGCGGCGATCGGGCTGGAGTGCCGGATCAACTACGCCGCCGGGCCGGCGGAGTGGATTCGGCAGGCGGCGGAGTGGCGCCGAATCGGAGGCACCCACCTCAGCGTCAATACCATGCGGGCGGGCCTGGCCTCGCCCCGGGCGCATCTCGACGCGATTCGCCGCGCGTGGGAGGTCCTGGCGGGCGCGTCCTAGGGGCATATGCCTCACGCATACGGAAGGTGATTGACATGAACGTCAGGCTGACCCTAGTATGAGAGGGAATTTGGCGTCGGCGCCGCGGGAGGGCAGCCGGGTGACGACCTTCTATCAAATCGGCGAGGTATGCCAGCGGAGCGGGCTCACGCAGCGGGCGCTCCACTATTACGACGAGATCGGCCTCCTCGTGCCCAGCGAGCGGCTGACAGGGGGCCAGCGGCTGTACACCGCGGCCGACCTCGAGCGCATCGAGCGCATCAAGAGCCTCAAGCGGCTGCTCGGGTTGTCCTTGAGCGAGATCAAGCGGATGCTGGATGCCGACGAGGCGCGCGCCCGGTATCTCACGACCGCCCAGACCACGCCGGATCCCGCGCGCCGCCACAAAGCGGTGGAGAGCGCGCTGCGGGTCACGGAGGACGAGCTGCAGTCGGTCCGCGAGAAGGTCCAGCAGCTGTCGCACCTTCAGCGGCAGCTCGAGCGGCAGGTCAGGGAGATCCGCAGGCTCGGCGCCGCGGCCCCCGCGGGTGGATCGCCGGCCCCTGAAGGGATAGGCGGGCGCTCGTGACGCGCGGTTCCTGGATCTGGATCCCGTCGGTCGTTGCGGCTTTGGGCCTGGGCCTGGTCCTCGGGCGCGGCACGGCCCCTGTCCCTGCCGGCAAACCGGCCGGCGCCGACCCGCCCCCGGCCGCCTCGCCCAAAGGCCGGACTCCGGCGCCGCCGCTCGTGGGGGTGGCGCATCCCAAGCGCGTCACGATTCCGGTCACGCTCTCGCTGACGGCCAACATCTCCTCGCTCAGGACCGCCGTCCTCTACTCGAAGACCGCCGGCTACCTGGAGACGGTGACGGTCCGGCCCGGGGACCCCGTGAAGACCGGGCAGCTGGTGGCGGTGGTCGACCACGCCCAGCTCGACGCCCAGGTCGCCCAGGCGGCCGCCACGGCGCTTGCCGCGCAGTCCGGCGTGCAGACCGCGGTGGTGGCGGTCGCTACCGCCCATGCGCAGCTGGTCAACGCCGAGGCCCAGGTCCAAAGCGCCAAGGCCGGGGTGGTCAAGGCCCGCGCGCAGTTGCAGGACGCGCAGGCGACCCAGGCCCGCATCGCGGATCTGGTCCGGCAGGGCGCGGCCGCGCAGCAGAACCTCGACGATGCGGTCGCCCAGGTCCAGTCCGCCCAGGCGAGCCTGGACGCTGCGGCGGCCCAGGTCGCCCAGGCCGACGCGCAGGTCGCGGCGGCGCGGCAGCAGGAGGCCTCGGCGGGCATGCAGGTGCAGACCCAGCAGGCGCAGGCGGCGTCTCAGGCGGCCGCGCTGCAGAACGCCCGCCTGGCCGTGGCCAACGCCACGATCACCGCTCCCTTTGACGGCATCGTCGTCAGCCGGAGCCTCGATCCGGGCGCGTACGTCGCGCCCGGGACCTCCACCCCGATCGTGACGATCGCCGACCTCGGCCAGATCGATGTTCTCGTCAACGTCACGGAGGTGCAGATCGCCGCGATTCAGCGGGGCGCCCCTGTGCAGATCGTGGTCGACGCGTATCCGGACCGGACGTTTCGAGGCACGGTCAGCAGGATCGCCGGCGGGGCGGACCCCATCACCCGCACGGTGCAGGTGGAGATCGACATCGCCAATCCCGGCCATCTGCTCCGTCCCGGCATGTACGCCACCGCCCAGGTGTCGGCGGGAGCGGACCGGGATGTCCTGGTCGTGCCGCTGGGGGCGCTGGTGACCGTCGGCGACCAGCACTTCGTGTGGGTGGTCAAAGACAGCGCGGTCACCCAGCAGCCGGTGACCGTCGGCCGCGCCACCGGAGAGGTGGTCGAGATCACGGCGGGCCTCAGCGAAGGCGACCAGATCGTCGCCCGCGGCGCCGATCTCGTCCGCGAAGGCCAGCGGGTCCGGGCGGTCCCCGTCGCCGGCCTGTAGGAGGGTCCGTGTTTCTGACCCGCGGGGCCACCCGCAACCCGGTCTTCGTCCTGATGGCGAGCATCGCCGTCGTGGTGCTGAGCCAGATCGCGCTGGCCCGGCTGCCCACGGACCTGTTCCCAAAGATCACCATTCCCGTGATTACGGTGAACACGAACTATCGGGGCGCGAGCCCGGAAGCGGTCGAGCGCACCGTCACCTACCCGATCGAGCAGGCCGTCACCCGGGTGGCCGGGGTGCAGCAGATCCTCTCGAGCACCCGGCAGGGGAACAGCGACATCGACGTGTGGTTCAACTGGGGGACCGACCTGAACAACACCGAGGTCGAGATCATCCAGGGCGTCCAGCGCGTCATGCGGAACCTGCCGACGGGGGTCAGCCAGCCCTTCATCTCTAAGTTCGATATCTCCAACATCCCGGTCGTGCAGGTGGTGGTGGGAGGCGGAGGGCTCGACGCGCGCCAGTTGTACGATCTCGCCTACAACACCATTGAGCCGCAGCTCGAGCGCCTGCCGGGGGTCTCCCAGGCCTTCGTCAACGGCGGGCTGGTGCGGCAGTTCAACGTCGGCGTGGATCCCAACAAGCTGGTGGCGGCGGGCCTGACGCTCCCGGACGTCCAGAGCGCCATCGTCAAGTACAACGCGCTCATCCCGTCCGGCAGCCTCCGCAACACCCGCATCGACTACCAGTTGAACGTGCCCTCGCTCCTGCAGAGCGTCCCGGCGATCCAGGACGTCGTCATTACAACCCACGGCGGCGTGCCGGTGCACATCCGGGACGTCGCGCAGGTGGAGGACGCCGCCGCCGACCAGACCCAGATCGTCCACGTCGACGGCAGGCCGGGCGTGCTCATGTTCGTCGCGCGGCAGCCCGACGCCAATACCATCCAGACGGTCGACGAGATCCGGGCCGCCCTCCCACGCCTCACCGGCGTGCCGCCGGGCGTGACGCTGTCGCTGGGCTTCGATCAGTCCCGGTACATCCGCGCCGCCATCCAGACCCTCGGGCGCGAGGCGATCGCCGGCGCGGTCCTCACGTTCGGCGTCGTCCTGGTGTTTTTGCGGAGCTTCTGGAGCCTGGTCATCGTCGGGCTCGGCATCCCGCTGTCCGTGTCCAGCGCCCTGCTGCTGCTCTACTTCACCGGCCAGACCCTCAACGTCTTCACGCTCGGCGGGCTGACGCTGGCGATGGGGCGTCTGGTGGACGACGCCATCGTGGTGCGGGAGAACATCACGCGCCACCTCACCGTCCCCGGCCGCAGCGTGCTCGAGGCGGTGGTCACGGCCACGCAGGAGGTGGGGCTCCCGGTCCTGGCCTCCACCGCGTCGACGATCGCGGTGTTTTTCCCGGTGGTCTTCCTCAGCGGGATCGCCCAGCGGCTCTTCGTGCCCATGGCCCTGACCATCATCTTCGCCCTCGGCGCGTCCTACGTGGTGTCGATGACGATCGACCCGGTGCTGAGCACCAAGCTGCTGCGCGCGGGCGTGCCGAACATCGAGGGCGGCGGTATCGTGGCGCGGTTCAACCGCTGGAGCGAGGGGCTGATGGACGGCCTCGACCTGGGCTATCAGCGCGCCCTGGGCTGGACGCTCCGGCACCGCGGGGTGGTCCTGGCGGGGATCGGGGTGGTGTTCGCGCTCTCCGTGGCCGCCGCGCGGGGGATCGGGACCGAGTTTTTCCCTGCGACCGATGAGAGCCAGTTCCAGATCAACCTGGAGGCCCCCCAGGGGACCGCGGTGCAGGTGACTTCCGTCATCGCCGAGCAGGTGGCCGGAATCGTCCGCCAGGTCGCCCCCCCGCACGACATCGTGACCATCTACACGAACGCCGGAATCCCGTCCGCCGGCGGCGGATTCGGCGGGAACGCGGGGACGAACGCCGCGAACGTCCAGGTCCGGTTGGTGCCGCCGACGCAGCGCCGCGAGTCCGCCGACGATCTCGCCAACAGCGTCCGCAGGGCGCTTGCGGGCAAGTTCCCCGGCATCCAGCTGTTCGTCCGGACCGGCGGCCTCCAGAACCGGGTCGTCAACTTCGGCTCGGCGGCGCCGATCGATATCCAGCTCCTGGGGTTCGACCAGCAGGTCGGCGCGCAGTTTGCCCGGGAGGTCGCGGGGATCGTCTCGGCGACCCCCGGCACCGCCGATGTGCAGATTACCCCGCGCGGCCAGTACCCCGCCTTCACCGTGGCCCTGAACAGCGAGAAGGCGGCCCAGCTCGGCCTGGCCACCACCACGGTCGCCAACGCCATCGACATGGCGATGGCGGGGAACGTGGGGACCGCCAGCCAGTTCATCGACCCGGTCACGGGGAACGAATACAACATCGTCGTCCGGCTGATGAACCAGTACCGGAGCCATCCCGAAGATCTGGCCAACGTGCCGCTGGCCGTCCTCGCCGACCCCGGTCCGGGGTCGGCACCCCCGGCCGCGCCGCTGGTGCCGGTCCGGGTGCGGGATGTCGCGCGGATCGCGCTGGGGAGCCAGCCGCTCCAGATCAGCCGCAAGAACGAGCAGCGCGTGATCGATGTCACCGCGAACGTCATCGACCGCCCGCTGGGAGCGGTCTCGCAGGAAATCGCCGACCGGCTGAACCGGCTGCCGTTTCCCGCGGGGTTCACCTACCACATGGCCGGACAGACCGAGCAGCAGCAGAGCGCCTTCGGCAGCCTCGGCTTCGCGCTGGCGCTGGCCCTCATGCTCGTCTACATGATCATGGCGTCGCAGTTCCAGTCGCTCGTGGACCCGTTCGTGATCATGTTCACCGTGCCGTTGGGGATCATCGGCGTCATCTGGATGCTGCTGCTCACCCACACGACGCTGTCGATCATCTCCTTCATGGGCGTGATCACGATGGTGGGGGTCGTGGTCTCGAACGGCATCCTGCTCGTCGACTACTCGAACAAGCAGCAGGCGGCGGGGCTGGCCGTGCGCGACGCGGTCCTCCGGGCGGGGCGGATCCGGCTGCGGCCGATCCTCATGACCGCGCTGGCGACGATCATCGCCATGATCCCGATGGCCGTCGGCATCGGCGAGGGCGCCGAGACGAACATGCCGCTCGCCCGCGCCGTGATCGGCGGGCTGACCGTCTCGACGGGCCTCACCCTGCTGCTGATCCCGACCCTCTACGTGTTCTTCGAGGAGCGGTTCCCGCGTCGATCCCATAAGGCGTCATGACGAGCCCGACCGCATCGCCGCGGGGAGAACTGCTGATCCAGGGGCTCTCCGTCACGATCCCCAAACCGGCCGGGGAGATCCGGGTCCTGGAGGACGTTTCGCTCAACGTCCCCGCCGGCCGGGCGGTCGCGCTGGTGGGCGGGTCCGGCGCGGGCAAGTCGATGACGGCCTGCGCCGTGTTGAAGCTGTTCCCCGTCCCCGCGAAGATCACCGCCGGGAAGATCCTCCTCGCCGGGACCGATCTCGTCCCGCTGCCGGAGCGCGAGATGCAGCCGTATCGCGGCCGGCGGATCGCCATGATTTTCCAGGAACCGGGTTCCGCGCTCGACCCGGTCATGTCGGTCGGCGACCAGGTGATGGAAGGGATCGTCGCCCATCTGGGCCGGCGGGGCGCGCGGGAGCGGGCGGCCGACGCCCTCACCCGGGTCGGGCTGGATCCCGCGCTGCTTCGCCGGTATCCCCACGAGCTGTCGGGCGGGCAGCGGCAGCGCGTCCTCGTCGCGGCCGCGATCGCGCCGGGGCCCGAACTGCTCATCGCCGATGAACCCACCGCCGCCCTGGACGTCACCGTCCAGGCGCAGATCCTGGACCTGCTCGGGCGGCTGCAGCGCGACCTGGGGATGTCGCTCCTGCTCATCACCCACGACCTGGGGGTCGTCGCCCAGACCTGCGATCTGGTCCACGTGATGCGCGCCGGGCGCATCGTCGAGTCGGCGGAGACCCGGCAGCTCTTCGCCGCCCCCCAGCACCCCTATACCCGGACGCTGGTGACCGGGGCCCAGCGGCTGGGGCTTTGGGCGGAGTGACGCGGGCGGCGGGCGGCCGCCTGACGCTGCTGGCGCCGCTGCGCCACCGCAACTTTCGTCTCTTTTTCGCGGGCCAGCTCGTCTCCCTGATCGGGAGCTGGATGCAGACCGTCGGCCAGGCATGGCTGGTCCTCAGCCTGACCCGCTCCCCATTTCTCCTCGGCGTGATCAGCGCGCTGCAGTGGTCCCCGGTGCTGCTGCTGTCCCTCCCCGCGGGGGTTGTGGCGGACCGGGTCCCGAAGCGGACCCTGATCCTGATCACGCAGACGATGCTGCTCCTGCTCGCGCTGTGCCTCGGGGTGTTGACGACGGCGGGCGTCGTTCGCTACTGGCACGTGGCAGTGCTGGCCGCGCTGCTGGGGTCGGTGAACGCCTTCGACGTCCCCGCCCGGCAGGCGTTCATCGTCGAGATGGTCGGCGGGACGGAAGACCTCACGGGGGCGATCGCCCTGAACTCCTCCATCTTCAACAGCGCGCGGCTGATCGGGCCGGGCGTCGCCGGCGTGATGATCGCCGCGTGGGGCGTGGGGACGGCGTTTCTGGCCAATGCCGCCAGCTTTCTCGCCGTCATTGCCGCGCTGGGTGCGATGCGGGTACAGTCCACGATCCGCGTCACGCCGGGGGCCGGACTGCTGATGCACATCGCCGAGGGCGTGGGATTCATCCGGTCCTCCGGCGCGGTGTCTCGCGTGCTGGGCGGGCTCGGCGTGCTGAGCCTCTTTGCCATGAACTTCAATATCGTGGTCCCGGTGCTCGCCCGCGTGCAGCTCCACCTCACCGCGAGCGGCTTCGGATTCCTCATGGCCGCCCAAGGGGCGGGAGCCCTGGCCGCCTCGCTGATCGTGGCCGGGACGTGCGCCCGCGGCCCACGGCCATCCTATCTCCTCTGGGGCGCCGTGTTCCTCTGCACGGGGTTGATGGCGCTCAGCCGGGCCACCCGGCCCGGCGTCGCCGGCGCCGAACTGTTTCTGGCGGGGTTGGGGACGGTGATGTTCACCGCCACCGCGAACAGCACGGTGCAGATGGAGACCCCCGATGCCCTCCGGGGACGGGTGATGAGCATGTACGCCCTCGTCTTCAACGGGCTGGCCCCCTTCGGGGCGCTGATGATGGGTGGGATCATCGGCGCGTGGGGGCTCCCGGTGGGGCTGATCGTCGGGGGTGGGGTGGGGCTCGCGGGGACGCTGGGGGTGCGCGGGCTGGGACGGTCCCGCGAGCCGGTGGCGGTGCCCGGGTAACCGCGCGGGTTCGAGAGGTGTGCTGAGCCCGCTCCGGCGGGCAGGGAGGGAGGTCCCCGATGCAGGTCGAGTTGGAGATGCGTGCGGCCGGAGCCTCATGGCGCTGGACGCCCGCGGTGCGGGCGGTCCTCAACGGCGGATGGACGGGACGGGACATGGCCGCCGTACGGGCGCACGTCGAGGAGATGCGGGCCCTGGGGGTCCCGGCGCCCACCGAGGTGCCGATCGTCTTCCCCGTCGCGCGGGCCATGCTGACGCAGGGGGATCGGGTGGAGATCTATTCACCGCAGAGCTCCGGGGAAGTCGAGTACGTGCTCGTGGCGACCCGGGAGCGCGTCGCCGTGACCGTGGGGAGCGACCATACCGACCGTGAGGTCGAGGCCGCGTCGATCGAGCTGTCCAAGCGGATCTGCCCCAACGTCATGGCGCGCGGGGGGTGGGACTACGCGGAGGTCCGCGACCACACCGATGACCTCGTCCTGCGCTCGTGGGTCAGGGAGCAGGGAGCCTGGCATCTCTACCAGGAAGCGCCGGTCGGAGCGCTGCTGCCCCCGGACTACTGGCTCGGCCGCCTCCGGGGCCGGCTGCCCCCCTCAGGCGCCGTCGTCCTGTTCTCGGGGACCATCCCGACCTGCGGCGGCGCCCTGCGCTACGGGGACGGGTTCCGGGTGGGCCTGGAGGACCCCCGCCTCGGGCGTTCCATTGTGCACGAGTACGATGTCGCCGTTGTCGACAACCCGCTGGCCTGACGCGCGGGGTGCAGGAAGACCCGGCATCGCGCGGAATCCTGCGGGGCAGCCATGTCCACGCTGATCGTCCAATCGCTGAACGCCCTCCTGAATACGGCCTTCCTCTTCCTGATTGCGGGCGGTCTCAGCCTCGTCTACGGCGTCATGCGCATCGTGAATCTGGCCCACGGGAATCTCTACATGCTGGGCGCCTTCGCCATGGTCGGCATGGTGGGCGTGGCGGGAGGGGCCGTGCCGCCGGCGGCGCTGATCGCGCTCCTGCCGTTTGCCGCGCTCGTGGTGGCGCTCATCGGCGCCGCCGTCGAGCCAACGCTGCTGCGGCCTCTCTACGCCCGCGCCGAAGAGTATCAGCTGCTCATGACGTTCGGCCTGCTCCTGATCCTCGAAGACGTGACAAAGCTCGTCTGGGGGCCGACGCCGCTCTCGGCGAGCACGCTGTGGAGCGCGTTTGGCACCCTGACGATCCTCGGATCGGACTATCCCACCTATAACCTCCTCGTCATCGCGATCGGCCTGGGGGCGGCCGCGCTGCTCTGGGCGTTCGTCTACCGCACCAGGTTTGGCGTGATGCTGCGGGCGACCTCGCAGAACCGGCGGATGGCGCAGGCCCTGGGCATCAACGTGCAGAGTGTGTATGTGCTGGCGTTCGCCATCGGGTGCCTGATGGCCGGGCTGGCCGGTGCGGTGATCGTGCCGATTCAAGGCGCGGTGCTCGGGATGGGGGTCGATGCGCTCGTGCTCGCGTTTGTCGTCGTCGTCATCGGCGGCCTGGGCAGCCTCGAGGGGGCCCTCGCCGGCGCGTTCATTGTCGCCGTGGTCCGCACACTCGCGATCACGTTCTTCCCCGAGCTCGAACTGGCGGTGCTGTACCTAATCGCGGCCCTCGTCCTCGTGACCCGGCCGGCGGGGCTGTTCAGCCGGTCATGAGCACCCCGGCCATCGACGCCCGCGCGACCGCGTCCGGAAGGGTGCCGGCGGCCGCGTCCCTGGCGCTGCTCGCGGCGCTGCTGGTCGTCTTCCCCTACGTCGCGTCGTCTTACCAGACGATCTTGCTCTCCTATGGCCTCGTCATGGCGATCGCCGCCATGGCGCTGAACCTGCTGCTGGGGTATACCGGTCTCCTCTCCTTCGGGCACTCCGTGTATTTCGGAGCCGCGGCGTATGGTGCCGCGTTCGTCGTCAAGTACCTGCACGTCGTGTCCATGGAAGCGTTCCTGGCCGGCGGGGTGCTGTCCGGGCTGGTGATCGCCGCGGCCTTCGGCTTCATCTGCGTCCGCTACACCAAGATCTTCTTCTCGATCCTGACCCTGGCGCTTTCTCAGGTCGGCTGGAGCCTGGCGTTGAAGTTGTTCTGGGTCACCGGCGGGACCGACGGGATCCGCGTCCCCACGCCCGTGCTGCTGGGCGGCGTCTTCGGCACGCCGCAGGACAAGGTCGTCTTCCTGGCGCACCGCTACTACTACTACGTCCTGGCCGTCTTTGCCGTCTGCGCCGTCTTGATGTGGCGGATCGTGCAGTCTCCCTTCGGCAAGTCCCTGCAGGCCATCCGGGACAACGAGGTGCGGGCGGAGTCGATCGGCATCCGCGTCCGCCGGGCCCGGTGGTTCGCGTTCGTCCTCTCGGGGATGTTCACCGGGATCGCCGGGGTGCTGTGGGCGCCGCTCAACGGGCTCGCCACGCCGGACGTGCTGTACTGGCCGTTCTCTGGCGAGCTCGTGGTCATGACCGTGATGGGCGGGTTCCACAGTTTCTCCGGACCCATCGTCGGCGCGGTCGCCTTCAACTACCTGAAGTCGTACGCGGTCGGCCGGACCGAGTACTGGCAGCTGCTCCTGGGGGTGGTCTTCGTCGTGCTGGTGCTCGTCCTGCCGGACGGGATCATGGGCGCCTGGGCGCGCCTCCACCGCCGGATGCGGAAGGAGGGCTGAGGTGCCGCTGCTGGCCGCGCAGGGGCTCCGGAAGTCATTTGGCGATACCCGCGCGGTCGACGGCGTCGACTTTGCGATCGAGCCGCAGCGTCTGATCTCGCTCGTGGGTTCGAACGGCGCGGGCAAGACCACGCTCGTGAACCTGATCACCGGGCTCCTGCCGCCGGACGAGGGACGGATCGTCTTCGACGGTCAGGACGTGACCCGGCTGCCGGTCTACGGCCGGATCAAGGCCGGGATCGCTCGGAGCTTTCAGCTCGTGAACCTGTTCGACGCCCTGACGGTGCTCGACAACGTCCGGCTGGCGATCTTCTCCCGCGACAACAAGATCAACCAGGTGATGCGCCTCGCCGAACGCGACCGCGCCGCCGAAGAGGAGGCGCGGGGTGTCATTGGAGAGTTCGGGCTCGCGGACAAATGGAGCGTCCCGGCGAGCGGGCTGGCCCAGGGGGAGCGCAAGCTGCTCGACGTGGCGGTGGCCTACGCGCTGCGGCCCAAGCTGATTCTGCTCGACGAGCCGACGAGCGGCGTCGGCACGCGGGAGAAGAGCGGTATCATGGACCGGGTCGAGGCTGTGGTGCGATCGGGCGGGCTGAGCGCCGTGATCGTGGAACACGACATGGATATCGTCTTCAAGTACTCGGACAGGATCGTGATGATGCACGAAGGCCGCGTCCTCGCCGAGGGGACGCCGCAGGAGATCATCCGCGATGCGCGCGTCGCGGCCATGCTGGGCCGGCGCGACCCGGAGCGCGGCGGATGACTGAGGCGGCCGGGCCGGGCTCGGTGCTGGCGATGCGGGACGTGAACACCTTCCGCGGCCCGGCGCACGTGCTGCGGAAGGTGTCGGTGTCCGTTCGGAACGGCGAGACGGTGTGCCTGGTCGGCCGCAACGGCGCCGGCAAGACCACGACGATGGACAGCATCATGGGCCTGCTGCCGGTGCGGTCCGGCGCCGTCGTCTACCGCGGACGCGAGATCACCGGGCTCGGGCCGCACCTCCGCGCGCGGATGGGCATCGGCTACGCCCCCGACGACTGCGGGATCTTCCCCGACCTGACGGTCGCCGAGCACCTGCGAATCGGCCAGTGGCTCGCCCCAGGGCGCCGCGCCGCCGGCGACGGCTCCGCGGCCCGCGATCCCGCCGGCGCGATCTACGACCTGTTCCCGGAACTGCGCCGGCTGCTCGGGCGGAAAGGCCTGCACCTCAGCGGCGGCGAGAAAAAGATGGTGGCGATCGCCCGCTCGATGATGCTGCGGCCCGCAGTCCTGCTGCTCGATGAAGCCTTCGAGGGGCTCGCGCCCGCCGTCGTCAACCGGTTTGCCGATGCCGTCCGGAAGATCCAGGCGATGGGAATCTCGATGCTGATTGCCGAATCCAATGTGATGAGCGCCGCCAAGGTGGCCGACCGTCTGTACGTGATCGACCGGGGAGAGATCATCTTCGACGGCACGCCGGCCGAGGTGTTCGGGCACGAAGGCGTCATGCGGACGATCCGCGGATAAGCCCATCGAAGCGAGGAGTGGAACAAAGGTAAACGCGGTGCGGAGCGGGGTCAAGACAGGATGGGGCCAATGAGGAGCCTGGCACGCGGTCTTGGGGGAGCGCCCGGTGTGATCTGGCGCGGGATCCGCGCCCGGCCGGGCATCTTCCTGGGCGTCGCGCTCGCGGTGATCGTGCTCGATCTCTCCCTGCCGCTGCTCGTGCTTTCGGTCTTCCGGAAGCCGTGGGATCATTTCTCCTTCAACCCCTGGCTCCGGAACCTGCCCGGATGGCTGCTCTCCCCCGCGCAGACATTGGCGCGCAAGGTTGAGTTTGTCTCCGATGTCTCCCTCTTTTGGTTTATCGCCAGCAGCCCGTATGATGCGGCTGAATGGGGGTTTTCCGTGGGGCTCCAGGATCTGCTGCGGTGGCTGTACATGGGGGGAGTGTTCGGCGCCTACTTCGCGCTGTGGCTGTACGGGCGCGCCCGGCTCGCACGCCGCCCGTGGCAGGGTAGTGGACGCGGAGGGGCGGCGGGCGCGGTCCTGAGCACGCTCGGGCTGGCGACCGCGCCGTGCAGCGTGGCGGGGTGCGGCCTGCCGGTGCTTCCGGTGATGGGGCTGGCGCTGCAGGGCCTGACGAGCGGGACCCTCGCCGCGCTCGCCACCGTCTCCCGACTGGCGACCCAGGCCGTGCTCGCCGGCATGACCCTCGCGGTGGTCGCCCTGGCGTGCCTGATCGCCATCAGCACAGAGCAGCAGGAACGGCGCGGCGAAGGGCTAACTAAGGCATAAGCGCGACGCTTGGGAAGAGGGAGGCAGAGAGCCATGGCTGACCAAGGAGTCACTCGCCGGGGTTTCTTGCAGCAGCTCGGGGTGACGGTAGGATCGGCGGCGGTCGCGGGCACCGCCGGACATCTTGCAGCGCCGCCGCCCGCAGATGCGCAGCCGGCCGCCGGAAAGATTCCCGATACGCCGTTCAAAGTGGGGCAGATGACGTTCTTCTCTGGACCCGCGGCGGTGCTGGGCGAGCCCATGTACAAGGGCACCGTGCTCGCCCAGGAGGAGATCAACGATGGGGGCGGGCTGTTGGGCAAGCGCAAGATCGAGATCATCAAGGCCGATGAGAACGCCGGGACCGACGCCAACGTCAAGGAGCTGAAGCGGCTCAAGCTCTCGGAGAAGATCGACTTCTTCACCGGGATCACCTCCAGCGGCAACACGCCGGCCCTGGGCCCGGTCGCCGAAGAGCTCAAGGTGCTGACGATCTTCGTGGACGGCTGCACGGACTTTCTGTTCGACAAGGCCGTGCCCGATCCGAAGTACATTTTCCGGATCACGAACATCCAGTCGGCCGACGGGGTCACCTGCGGGCTCGCCATCGCCCAGACGCACCCCGAGGTGCGCAAGATCGCGCACATCCACCCCGACTACTCCTACGGGCGCAACGCGTTCGACCACATCCGCATCGTGAGCGAGAAGCTGCTGCCGGGGTCGCAGATCGTGATGGAGGGATGGCCCAAGCTCGGCACCACGGACTTCTCGGCCCACATCGCCAAGGCCATCTCGGCGCAGCCGGACATCCTCGTCTCGTCGGTGTGGGGCGGCGACTACGTCGCGTTCTACAAGCAGGCCCTCGGGTACGGATTGTTCAAGAAGATGAAGTTCGCCACCACCCTGGCCCTCGGCGTGGCGCCGCACGCGATCGGCAAGGACCACCCCCAGGGCGTCATCGGGGGCTGCCACGCCAACTACTATTTCACGTACCCCCCGCAGGGCCGCTGGCCGATCAACACGGATTTTGTCGGCAGGTACTACGCGCGGTGGAAAGAGTACCCCAACTTCCAGGCCGAGGGCGCGTACACGGGCCTGCACATCCTGAAGAGCGCGATCGAGAAGGCCAACAAGCTCACCGGCGGGTGGCCCGACGACGAAGCGATCATCAGCCAGCTCGAGGGGCTGAGCTACGTCGGCCCCGGTGGATACGTGTACATTCGAGCGGACAACCACCAGGGCTACAAGGACGCGATGACCGGGTTCACCAAGAACTACCCGGCCTATCCGTTCCAGACCATGGACACGAGCCGGGTGATCGTGATCCCGATCCGGAGCATCACCGCGCCGCCCGGATGGAAGGGCAACGACCCCACCCGGACCTACGACTGGATCAACAAGACCTGGCCGAAGGTGACCGGCTGACGGATCGAACACCCACGGGGCGGGCGCCGCGGAGACGCGGGCCCGCCCTTTGGTATTGTGTTGGCCCCGCGCGCCATGCCGTGCGCCTCGAAGACGCCTGACCCCCGCAGCCGCGCCGGCGCCGGCCGGCTGATCACGGCGCTCGCCACGGCCCTCGCGGCGACCCTCGCCGCGCCGGCGTGGGGGGGCCACGAATCCCCGTTCTACCCGTCGTATTACCCGCAGGAAATCCGCCTGGAGACGGTCGCCCCGGAGGCCGCCGGGCGCCTGCTGGTGAACGCGTCGATTCATGCCTATGTCGGCGGGGATCCGTTTGCCGGCCGCCCTGGGGGCGATCCCCCCGCCGGCGTCGTCCCCGTGGAGTCCCTTGGCTCGTACGTGGTCGTCACGCCGAACCCCGCGTCCCGGCGGCTGGCCACCCCAGAGGCCCGGTGCGCGGTGGCGGCGGATGTGATCCGGAGGCTCGGCCGGCAGCCTGGCGGTGCCGGTGTGAGGGCCGGCGCGTTTGTGTTCTTTCCATATCCGGTGACGCCGTACCATTGGGATTACCTCGAGCACGCCGATCTCGCGGCCTCTGCGTTCCACACCCCTCCCGCGGCGGCCCAGGGGGGGCGGCCGCCGGATGGGAACGCGATCGTGACGGCGACCGGCCGGGCGGTGCGTCTGATTGCCGGCGCGGGGTCCTGGGCGCCTGAGGGGTCGCGGACCTGGGACGCCCGGGTGGAGACCGTTGATGTCGAGGAACTCCTTGCCCCCCGCGCGACCCGGTTTGCGGGATGGGTGGGTCCGCCGTGGCTCAAAGACGGATGGTTCGGCGCGTACCTGCTGATGGCGGAGAGCGTCGTCGATCGCGGCCGCCGGGCCGAGATCGATCGCCTGCATCACCGCCTGGTGACGGGCGGGTATCGCAGCGAGGAAGACCGGGCGAACCTCGAGCGCACGCTCGTCTCGCGGCTGCGGCAGGGCTGCGAGCGCGTGGTCGTCGGGTACACGCTGCGGCGGGAGTACTACAACACCGACTACTCCAACGGGATTGAGAACGTCGGGTTCGACTCACACAGCGGCTTGAACTCCGCGGTGTTCATCCGGACCGCCAAGCTGAAGGACTTCCCCTGGAACGGCTGGCTGCGGCTGGGCGTGGCGGGGGCGCCCGCGTCCTCCTGGAACCCGATCAGCGGATTCACCGACCGCTTCGGGAGACTGATGTGGGCCGCGGTCGGAGACCCGGCGCTCCTGCCCGCGCCCTACAGCGGCGGGTGGTCGGCCAACCGCCTGGGCAGCTGGCAGACGTGGGGAGAGCAGGTCCGGCGGATCCTGGGTGGAGCCGCCGGACGGGACCACTCGGCCGGCGCGCCGCTCGATGTCCCCCAGGACGCGCTGCTGCCGCATCCCGGCACCGGGATCCTGGAGCGGATCAAGCCGGGTACGCGCGCCGGCGATATGGTGGAGTACAGGGTGCTGGCGTCTTCCTTTCACGACGGCACGGCGATGACCGTCGCCGACGTGCTGTATCCTTTTATCCTCGCCTATCGGTGGAGCGGCGGGAATCCCCGGGATCCCCACGCCTACGATCCCTCGGTGGACCGGGACACGGCGCTCGCGCGGAGGGCGTTGGTCGGGATCAAGGTGGCCGGCACGCAGAAGGTGGTGAAGAACCTCGGCGGGGATCTGATCCTCCGGTATGATGTCCCGGTCGTCCGCGTGTACGTGAACGACTCCGGGGCCGGTCCCGCGCGGGCGGCCGACCTGGCGCTGCCCTGGAGCACGGTGCCGTGGCATGTCCTCGTCCTGCTGGAAGAAGCGGCGAAGCGCGGTATCGGGGCGCTCTCCCCCGCCTCGGCCCAATCGCAGCATCTCGGCGCGCTGGATCTCGTCCGCCCGGCGAGTCAGACGAAGCGGCTCGCACGGCTCGTCGATGAGTTCGCCGCGCGGGGCTACCTGCCGGAAGCCCTCAAGGGATGGGCGTCCGCGGACGAGGCCCGGCGGCGGTGGCGGGCGCTCGGGGTCTTTTACCGGACGCACGGCCATTTTCTCGTGACCAACGGTCCCTACCGGCTCGCGAAGTGGACGTCCGCCGGGGTCGTGCTGGGGGCGTTCCGGGATCTGAGCTACCCGTTGGGCGTCGGCTCGTTTGACAAGGACGTCTTCCCGCGGCGGGCGTCCATCCCCACGCTGGCGCAGCGGGGTGACCGGATCGAGTTCCGGCCGGAGGTAGAGCGGGTCATCAAATACGACCGGTACCACAAGATCGTCCGGGAGGCCCTGGGCAGCGAGACGTCGGGGGCCATCGACACCGTCACGCCGAGCTGCCGGTACGTCGTTGTGGCGAGCGACGGGCGCGTGGCGAACGTGGGGACGGCCCCCGATCCGCAGAACGGTGTGTACCGCATCGATCTCGGCGCGGGCCTCGGCCCCGGCGCGTACACGGCCTTCGTGGCGGTGTTCCTCAACGGCAACGACATGGCTCCCGAGGTCAAGGCCGTGTCCTTCCGGAAATAGCATGGAAGGAGTTCAGGGGCCAAAACGGAAGTCGGATACGTGATCCTGTCGGCGGTGACTTCAGGACATGGGGGAAGGTGCGATCGTGGGCAAACGCACTCAGCGGCGCAGGAGATTGACGCGGCGCGCGTTCTTGCAATCGGCCGGAGCGGCCACGGCTGCGGCGGCGGCCGGGTCTGTGCTCGCCGCCTTTGCCGGCGGGACGCCCGCGGCGGCCGCGGCGGTCCCCAAGCCTCGCGCGGGGGCGCGCATCCGGCTGCTTCAGTGGAACAGCTTCGTGCGGGCGGCCGACAACGAACTCAGGCGGCAGGCCAAGGAGTTCGGCGATGCGAACGGCCTCGTGGTCGAGATCGAGACCGTCAGCGGCGACCAGCTCCAGCCTCGAACGGTGGCCGCGGTCGCGGCCGGTGACGGCCCGGATATCATCCAGATGCAGTACGGCTGGCCGCATCTGTATACGTCGTCCACCGTCAACGTGGACAACGAGGTCGCGTACCTCATGCAGCGCCTGGGCAAGGTGCACCCCGTCAACGAGGCCTACTGCAAGGTCGGCGGGCACTGGCGGGCGATCCCGTACACGCAGGTCCCGAACGCGTGGTCGTACCGAACCGACCTCTTCCAAAAGGCCGGGGTAACCTCGTTCCCGAAGACCTGGGATGAGCTGATCGTTGCCGGCAAGAAGGTTGCCGACGCGACCGGTAAACCCATCGCGCAGACGGTCGGCCATGCCTACGGCGACTCCCTGACGATGTGGAACCCGGTGCTGTGGGGCTTCGGCGGGCAAGAGGTGGACAAGGACGGCAAGACGGTCGTGATCAACTCCAGCGAGACCGAAGCGGCGCTGCGATGGGCGATTCGAGCGCAGCAGAACGGCATCAAGTGGTTTCCGGAGTGGCTGGACCCCGACAACAACCAGGCCTACCATGCCGACCGCATCAGCGCGACGCTCAACGGCCCCAGCATCTACATCCGCGAGGTCATCGAATTCAAGCATTTCGACCAGGTCACAAACAACGCGCCCATGCCGAGCGGGCCGAAGGGGAGCTTCACGCTGAACCTGATCATGAACCACGCCGTCATGTCCTGGTCGAAGGAGCAGGAGACGGCGAAGGCCTTTCTCCTCTCTCTGATGGAGAAGGGCAACTACTCGAAGTGGTTGAAGGCCGCCCGCGGATACAACCACGGCCCATTTGAGGGCTTGTACGATGACCCTGTCTGGCACTACGATCTCAAGCTCAGGGCCTACCGCAACGTGGTGATCGACTCTCAGGGCAGACCCATCGGCGAGTGGCCGGGGTGGCCGGCGGCGCCCAGCAAGCAGACCAGCCAGTCGCAAACGCAGTTCGTCGTTGCCGACATGTTCGCCAAAGCGGTCGCCACCGGCGACACCAAGGCCGCCATGAACGATGCGGAGGCCAAGCTCAAGGCGATCTTCGGAGCCCCGTAAGGGGCGAAAGCGCGGTGAGCACGGCGACCCAGCCGGCGCCGGCCGAGCGGGCGGCGTTCCGCCGGCCGCGGATCCGTTTCTTCGGTCAAGAGGCGCCGCTCGGGTACCTGCTGCTGGCGCCGACGCTCTGCATGCTGCTGGCCTTTCTCGCCTATCCATTCGTGGTCGGCCTGTGGCTCTCGGTCACCGACTCGGAGGTCGGCGCGATCGGGCGGTTCGTGGGGCTGGGCAACTACCGGCACGAGTTCCTCCACGATCGCGTCTTCTTGAGCAGCATCTCGAACACGTTCGTCTACACCGCGGCGACCACCGTGTTCAAGTTGGTGCTGGGACTGGTCATGGCCGTGCTCCTCAACCAGGCCTTTCCCCTGCAGCGGTTCGTCCGCGCCGCGCTCCTCTTGCCGTTCATCGTCCCCACGGTGCTGAGCACGCTCGCCTGGCGTTGGATGTTCGACCCGACCTTCAGCGTCATCAACTGGGTCCTCGCACGCAGCGGGCTCGCGGCGCACGGCGTGAATTGGCTCGGCACGCCGCAGACGGCCATGGCGTCGCTGATCATCGTGAATGTCTGGCGGGGGGCGCCTTTCTACGGGATTTCGTTCCTCGCCGGGCTTCAGGTCATTCCCATCGAACTCTACGAGGCCGCCAGAGTGGACGGCGGCACCCGCTGGCAGCAATTTCTCCGCATCACCTTGCCCATGCTGCGGCCGGTGCTCCTGGTGGTCCTGCTCCTGTCGACGATCCTCACGTTCGCGGACTTTCAGCTCCCGTTCGTCTTGACGAATGGGGCGCCGTACAGCAGCTCGCACCTGCTCGCGACCTGGGCCTACGCTCAGGCCATTCAGGGCGGCGCCATGGGGATCGGAGCCGCCATCTCCCTCGTCCTCTTCCCGGTCCTCTCCATCGTGATCGCAGGCGTGCTGATCGCCCTGCAGCGGCAGGACTGATGGCGATCCAGAGCGGGCCGGCGCTGTTCGCCCCCGGGGCACCCGGGCGCGGGATTCGAGGACCGTCCAGGCGGCGGGGCCGGCATGAGATTGGCGATAGCCCGCTCGGCCGGTGGGTGCGGCTCTACATCCCGGTCCTGCTCTTCCTCTTCGTCACACTCTTTCCGTTCTACTGGATGTTGATTACGTCGTTCAAATCCCCCTCCGAGTTGCTCGACTTCAACCAGAGTCCGCTCTTTGTGATCAAGCCGACGTTCGAGCATTACCGCCATCTCTTCACGGAGACCCACTTCGGCCGCTGGACCCTGAACACGACGGTGGTGGCGGTCGTCTCGACCCTCATCTCGCTGGTGTGCAGCATTCTGGCCGGCTATTCTCTGGCCCGGCTCCGCTATCGCGGCGCGGACACGATCGGCTGGGGGATCTTCGTCACCTATCTGGTGCCGCCGACCCTGCTCTTTCTTCCGCTGGCCTTTCTGATCCGTCGGTTGCATCTCTTCAATAACCTGTGGTCCTTGATCCTCACCTATCCGACATTCTTGATCCCGTTCAGCACCTGGCTGCTGATCGGGTACTTCAAGGGCATCCCCCGCGAGCTCGAGGAGTCGGCGCTGGTGGATGGCGCGACCCGGGTCCAGACGATGATCCGGATCGTCGTTCCATTGGCCCTTCCGGGGATCCTCTCCGCCGGCATCTTTGCCTTCACCCTTTGCTGGAACGAGTTCCTCTACTCGCTGATCTTCATGAACGACACCATCGCCAAGACCATTTCCGTGGGGGTCACCAGCGAGCTGATCCGCGGCGACGACTTCTTCTGGGGCGAACTGATGGCGGCGTCGCTGCTGGGATCGCTTCCGGTGGCGCTCCTGTACTCCTTCTTCGTCGATCGCTTCGTGGCCGGATTGACTGCCGGTGCCGTGAAGGGCTGAGCGAGCTGCCGTCTCGGCCCGAATGACCGCCGATGCTCCGGCAACTGGTGTGCAGGGGGGTCGCTGATGTCCACGGAATTGGGGGCGGTGGGAGTCTCCCCGAAGGGGGAAGAACGCATCGCCTCGTACTAACGTACGCTGATAAGGGAAAGCCGGGGATCACTCGTCTGAGAAGGCGCGCCACCCCTGAGGGTGGCCGGGGGGAGGGACGGATGATGGATCGCGTCTCGGGATCGCGCTTGCGCAAGAGGCTCAGCCGCCGGCAGTTGCTGATCACCGCGGGCGCCGGGGGGGCCGGCGCGGCCCTGTCGCGGCTGGCGCCCTGGGAGGCCGGTATCGCCCCGGCGCAGATCAAGGGGACCACGCTCCGGATCCTGACCTGGAGCCACTTCGTGCCGGCGTACGACACCGCCTTCGACAAGTTTGTCGCGGAGTGGGGCCAGGCCAACGGGGTGAACGCTCGGGTTGACCACATCCCGATCGATCAGCTCCCCACCCGCATCGCCTCCGAACTGTCCGCCGGCGCCGGTCACGACATCTTCCAGATGAACGGGCAGATCCAGACGACCCTCTACTACAAGAACATGGTGGACGTCTCCGACATCTGTGAGAAGCTGGGGAAGCAGTACGGCGGCTGGATCCCGATGGCGAAGAACGTGGCCGTGGTCGACGGCGGCTGGCATGCCCTGCCCGAGTTCTACATCGCGCAGCCGCTGCTGTGGCGCACGGACCTTTTCCAGGAGTACGGCCTCAAGGCGCCGTCGACGTGGGAGGATCTCCGGCAGGCCGCCAAGATCGGGAAGGCTAAAGGCCACGCCTGCGGCATGGCGATCTCGCACTGCAACGACTCGAACCACAACTGGCGGGCGGTGTTCTACGCCTTCGGGGTGAAGGAGACCGACCCCAGCGGGAAGGAGCCGGCCTGGGACTCCAAGGAGCTCCGGGAGGCGATGAGGTTCAGCAAGGCGTTGTACGAGGAGGGGATGACCTCCGAGGTGCTCTCCTGGGACAACGTGTCCGACAACCGGTACCTGGCCTCCGGCGTGGCGGTCTGGATCCATGACGCGATCTCCGCCATCCGGTCGATCCAGGACAGCAACCCCAAGCTGTACGCCACCGTGAACATCGGCTGCGACGGGCTCGAACCGAGGGGCGCGGCCGGCCGGGCCGCGGTCGTCGACCCGACCACCCTGGCGATCTGGAAGTTCTCGAAGAACCAGGAGACGGCCAAGGCCTTCCTCGAGCACTATGGAAACAGCGTGAAGTTCTCGCTCGTCGAGAGTAAGGGCTACAACCTGCCCTACCTGAAGGGCTGGTACAAGAAGCCCATGCCGGGTGTCGGCGAAGACCCCAAGGTGGCGAAGATGCAGGATTGGAACAAGGTCGCGTATGTCTTCGGGTCGCCCGGTCCGGCGACGGCGCCGGCGGCGGAAGTGCTGTCGACCTTCGTCGTTCCGGATATGCTGACCCGGTACGTCCGCGGGGAAGACCTCGAGAGCGCGATCAAGTGGGGGATGGACCAGATCAGGAACATCTACGCCAAGTACAAGTAGGGCGTTCCTCCGGGGAGGACGCCGCCTACGCGGCGCGTCCTCCTCCTCGGGATCCTTGCCTCACGTGCATCCGGACGGGGCCCGCCATGGCCGACGTTGAGATGGCGACTGCGGAACGGGCCGCGGCCAGGCATGGGACGTTTACCCGCGACCGCCTGGTGTTTGGGTATTCCCTCCTGGCTCCCGCCGTTCTGTACATGTGCCTGCTCGTCGGGCTTCCGTTCTTCTTCTCGCTCTACCTGAGCCTCAGCGACGCCACGGTCGGCAGTCAGGTCGCCAGGTTCGTCGGGCTCCAGAACTTTGTCGCGATTTTCCAGGACAGCACATTTCGCCTGGCGCTGCGAAACACTGTGATGTTTACGGTGATCGCCGGGATCTTCAAGGGGCTCTTGGGGACGCTGATGGCCTTTCTCCTCATCCAGGAGGTCGCCGGGCGGAAGCTGATCCGGTCCCTGATCGTGCTGCCCTGGACGCTTCCGGTGGCCATCAGCGCGCTGGCGTGGAAGTGGATGTTCGATCCCCAGTTCAGCGCGATCAACTACGTCGGCGTCCGCCTCGGCCTGATCCATGGGTGGCCGAACTGGATCGGGGAGCCGGCTCTGGCGATGGCGGCCGTCATCGCCGTGAATGTCTGGCGCGGCTTTCCGTTCGCGGCGATCGTGCTGATGGCGGGGTTTTCGGCCGTGCCGCTCGAACTCCTCGACGCCGGGAAGGTCGACGGCGCGACATTTTTCCACCGCTACCGCTACATCGTCATTCCCGTCATCGCGCCGATCCTGTTCGTGGGGCTGCTCTTCGACACCGTCTTCACGCTGTCCGACCTGAGCATCATCTACCTGCTGACGTTCGGCGGGCCGATGGGGGCCACGGAGATTCTGCCGACGCGGGCGTTCGAGATCGGGATCCAGGCCGGCGCCCTCGGCCGGGGCGCGGCCATCGCCCTGGTGCTGTTCCCGATCCTGCTTCCCGTCGTGTACTTCCTGCTCAGAAACCTCAGGCGGCGGGAAACGCTGTGAGCGGGGCTGAAGCGGTCCGGGGGCAGGAGAGGTTGATCGAGGCGGGGGCGCGGCGCGCCCGCGCGCGACTCCTCCGGCGGCATCTCCTCGTCTACGCGGGGCTCGTGCCGTTTATCCTGATCGCGGTGTTCCCCGTGTTCTGGATGGCCGTCACCGCGTTCAAGACGGACAACGACCTGGTCAACCCCACGGTCTTCCCGTTCTGGTTCCACCAGCCGCCCACCATGTCGCACTTCACATACCTCTTTCAGCACACCTACTACGGCGACTGGGTCTACAATACGATGGTGATCGCCATCTGCGTCTCGGCGATTGCCCTGCTCGTCGCCGTCCCGGCGGGGTATGCGCTCGCCCGGGTGGGGCTGCCCGGCGCCGAGAACATGGGGATCGCCATCTTCCTGGGGTACCTCATCCCGCCGATCCTGCTGTTCATCCCGCTGTCGCGCGTCGTCGGCCTGACCCACCTGATCGATACCAAGTGGGCGCTGGTGCTGGTGTACCCCACCTTTACGATCCCGTACTGCACGTGGCTGATGAGCGGGTTCTTCAAGACCGTCCCTCCCGAAATCGAAGAAGCCGCCCAGGTGGACGGGTGTGGGCGGTTGGGCGCGCTGCTGCGCACGGTCATTCCCGTCAGCTGGGCCGGCATCCTCACCGCGGTGATCTTCGCGTTCACCCTCTCCATGCAGGACTTCCTCTACTCGCTCGTCTTCGTGTCGGTCTCCGACCAGAAGCCCGTCCCGCTGGGGGTCGCCACCGATCTCATCCGCGGAGACGTGTACTACTGGGGGTCGCTGATGGCCGGGGCGCTGCTGGTCGGCATCCCCGTCGCGATCCTCTACAGTTTCTTCCTCGACCAGTTCATCTCGGGGATCACCAGCGCGGCGGTGAAGTGACGCGCGCCCCGAGCGCAGGTAGGCCGGACATCCCGGTGATTCGGATCGAGGCGGAACAGCTGATCGACGGGGTGGCGGAGTCTCCCCGCCGTCCGGGGTGCCTCCTGATTCGGGGCGAGCGCATCGCCGGCCTCCCGGGTGAACCCGCGGGGTCGGGGCCGGTCCGCGCTGCCCTCCACGACCAGGTCACGCTCGCGTTGCCGGGATGCACCGTGCTGGCCGGCCTGATCGATTTTCACTCGCACCTCGGCATCGATACCCGCCGCGGGCACCTCGGCGCTCAGATTGGCGTGCCGGAGCCGGAATACACCGCGAATGGGATCAGCCGCATGCAGGAGGATCTCCGGGCCGGGGCGACCACCCTCCGGTTGTGCGGCGACCGCCACGGGATCGACCTGTCGCTGCGTCGCGCGGTCGAGGAGGGGCGTGTCGCGGGCCCGCGGTTGATCGCGGCAGGCCGCGCCATCCGATCGCCGCGGTGCTCCGGCGGCGCCGTCGCCTCGGTGTTGACCGACGATCCGGACGAGATCGACCGCGCCGTCCGCGGGAACCTGGAAGACGGCGCGGATTTCATCAAGGTGTTCGTGTCCGACGGGGTGGGGGATCCCGCCGTGGAGCCGACGACCTGCTACTACGGGGAGGCGCACGTCGCCGCGGCGGCGCGGCGCGCGCACGATGCCGGCCGGCGCGTGGCCGCGCATCTTCTGGGCGGGCCGGGGCTCGCCGCGGCTCTCGGCGGCGGGTTGGACGTGATCGAACACGGATGGTTTCTGACCGATCCGGACCTGGACCTCGTCGGTCGCTCTGGGGCGCTCATCACGCTGACGACCGGCGTGCTGTGCGGGCCGCGCGGCCACGCGTTCGAGCGAACGGCCGAGGCCGGGCCGCGTCTTCAGCGTCTGGCCGGCCAGGCGCTGGAGACGGCGCGCAAGGTGATCGCGCGCGGGCTGCGCTATGTGGTCGGCACCGATGCGCTTCACGGCTGCCTGGCCGACGAACTGGCGTGGCTCGTCACGCTCGGCGAGACGCCGATGCGCGCGATCCGCGCTGCGACTGTCTGGCCGGCCCAGGCGCTCGGGATGGAGGCGACGCTCGGCACCCTGGCGCCCGGCAGAATCGCCGACGTGATCGCCGTGGAAGGGGACCCGCTGGACGACATCACGGCGATGGGCCGGGTCAGGCTCGTGGTGAGCCGCGGCCGCATCGCGTATCTGCGCACCTCGGGGGAGCGCCAATGAGGAAGGTCGGCGAGGGCTGGGGCAAAGGTCAGCAGGTCGCGGTAATCGGCCTCGGGGAGATGGGGCTCCCCATGGCCCGCAACCTGATCGGGCGCGGGTTCACGGTGATCGGGTACGATGTTCGCGAGGAGGCCTGCCGGGCGCTCACCCAGGCCGGGGGGCGTGCGGCCGCGGCAACCGGAGAAGCGGTGCGCGGGGCCGAGGCGATCGTGGTCATGGTGCGCACGCCCGCCCAGGCGGAACAGGTGGTGCTGGGCAGCGCCGGCGTCCTCGGGCAGGCGCGGTCCGGCGCGATCCTGATCGTCATGAGCACCATCGGGGTGGCCGCCATGCGCCGCCTGGGGGCCGCGGCCCGGGAGCGCGGGTGTACGTTTCTCGACGCGCCGGTGAGCGGCGGGCGCGAGCGGGCCGAGGACGGCACGCTGACGATCATCGTGGGCGCGGCGGCGGCGGATCTGGCCGCCGCACGGCCCGTGCTGGAGGCGGTGGGCTCGCGGATCGAGCACGTAGGGGACGTCGGCGCCGGCACGGCGGTCAAGATGGCGAACCAGGTTCTGCTGTCGGTGAGCCTGCTGGCGGCCCGCGAGGTCGCGGGGCTGGCCCGCGCGGAGGGGGTCTCGAGCGAACGATTGTGGGAGGTGCTGCGTACCTGCACCGGAACGACCTGGGTCGTTGAGCACTGGCCCACCGCCGCCGCGTGGGTCGACGGCTATCGTCCCGGGACGTCCCTAGACATCCTCGTGAAGGATACAGGCTTGGCCCTCGACCTGGCGGCGGAGCGGAAATTGCCGGTTCGGCTGCTCCCGCTGACCGCCGAAATGATGGCGGCATTGACCCGTGATCTCGGCGGGGTGGGCAGATAGGCGAAGAGCGGAACCCGTCCACGTTACACGCGCGCCAGGAGCTGTCCGAACCCTGGGACGGCCTGCCGGATCCCGGCCAGGCGGAGCGTGCGCCAGGCCGTGGCGGCCAGCGTGTCGACGACCGGCCGCGCCGTCGCGGCCTCCACACGGTCCACGACGGCCGACGCGGGAAAATTGGTGCAGACGACGGCGATGCCGTCCGCGGCAGGCACCGCCACTTCCGCGAGCAGGGCCTCGATCCGAAGTAAGGGCACCTCGGCGAACTCGTGGTTCACCGCGATCCCGAGGGAAGCCGATGCCACCACCTCCAGGCCCTCGGCGGCGAGGGTCCGGCGGATCGCCTCGTGCACCTCGGGGAGATAGGGCGTCGCCAGCCCGCACCGGGTGATCCCCAGCCGCCGGCAGGCCTCGAGCAGGTCCAGGGTGGATGTGGTCGCCGGGATCCCGGTCTCCGACTGGATCCGGTCGATGATCTCCCGATCGGCCTTGAGCCCTTTCCAGGCGCCGGAGGTGCCGTTCCAGGCGATCACATCGACATGGGCGTCCGCGAGCAGCCGCGCGGCCTCCGTCATCGCCTCCGCCGTAAACTGGTCGATCGACGACGGCTCGAGCGAGATGTGCGTGACGCGGATCCGGGTGAAATGGACGGTCACCGCCTCCCCGAGGGTGGCGAAGATCCGGGTGGTCATCGGCTCGATCGCGGTGTTGGAGGACGGCGTGATCATGCCGATGCGTGCTCGCCGCACGGCGTCAGGCGCCCTCGATCATCGCGGCCGTCAGGCCGCGGACGTACGAGGTCGCCAGGAGCGCGGCGATCACCAGCACGGGCAGCCCGCCCATGCTGACGCCCGAGACGACCGTCAGATCCTCGAGGCTGATATCCATGGTCGACATGCCGGCCGCAATCGTCTGATGCCACTGGTTGGGAAGGAAGACACCCGCGAACATGAAGTCGCTGCTCAGCACGCCCAGGGCGAACAGGCCGGCCGCCACCAGAACCGGCCAGCTCATCGGCAGCACGATCCGCAGAAACGCCGTGAACCGGTTCGCCCCCTCGATGTAGGCGGACTCCTCGATGTCGGGCGACAGTTTTTGGAAGTACGCGGAAAAGAGCCACACGCAGAACGGAATGGCCAGCATCGGATAGGTCAGCACGAGGGCTCCCAGGCGGTCGTCCAGGTGGAGCCGGAACACGAGGTTGTACAACGGCAGGAACAGCAGGGTCTGCGGGACCAGGAAGGCGGCAAACAGCACGCGCCGCCAGATCCGCCATCCAGGCAGGCGCAGGCGGCCGAGCGCGTACCCGGCCGCGAGGCTGGTGGTGAGAATGAGGGCCAGCGCCGCCGTGAAGACGATCACGGTGTTCTTCGTCCAGACCAGGAAGGGGACGGTGTGCGTTGTGAGCGCCGCGTGCGTCACCCATTCCTGCTGCTCGAACAGGTTCTCGTACCACTCGAAGGAAGGGTGCCGGACGTAAAAGGGGCTCCCGAAGACATCTTCGTCGACGGACTTGAGCGATTCGATGGTCACCATGTAGATCGGAAAGATGCTGTAGACGGCGAGGAGCGCCAGGAGTGCGCCGTGGAGCACCGGGTGGAATCCACGCTGGGCCTTCACGCCGGGTCCTCCTCCAGCGGTTCAAAGAGCCGGTAGCAGACAAAGAGGACGGCGGCCAGAACCGGGAGGAGGACGAGCGACAGGGCCGCGGCCTTGCTCCATTGCCCGCCGGTAATCGCCAGATCGAACGCCTGAGTCCAGATGATCGGGTAGGTGATCCGAAAGCCCGAGAGCATGTAGACGTTCCCGAGGTCGGCCACCGCGCTGACGATGGAGAGGAACGCCGCGAGGGCCAGAAACGGCCTCAGGAGGGGCACGGTGACCATCCAGAACTTCCGCCAGCCGTTCCTCACCTCGAGCGCGGCGTAATCGAAGAGGTCCTGGGGGATGCCATTGAGCGCCGCGAGGAGGAAGATGCCGGCGAACGACCCCCCCCGCCACACGTTGAAGATGACCAGGCTCAGAAACCGCCACGCGCCGATCCCAAACACCCCGTCAAACGCGAATCGAAGGTTGGACATCGCCAGGGAATAGGCGGTGTGGAGCGGGGGGATGATGAACCAGTACCATCCTACGAGCCCCAGCCCGCCCGGGTACGCCCAGGGCAGAAACGCCAGAAGAAACACGAACGGCCGGCCGGGGAATGGCCGGGCGAGGAGCAGCGCCGTGCCCACGCCCACGGCGAGCTTCAAGACCGTTGTGACCGTCAGGTACCCGATCGAGTTGGCCGCGCCGCGCAGGTACTCGGGGTCCAGGAGGACCGCCGCATAGTTCCTCAGGCCCACGAACGCGTTCGATGGATCCTGAACACTGAATTTCGTCAGGCTCAGCCACACGCTCCAGCCGAGCGGGTACGCGAGCACGCCGAACACCAGCACGACCGCGGGAGCGAGAAGGAAGTACGCCACGGCGATCTCGCGGCGCCGCCGTGCCGGCCCGCGGCCGGCCAGCGCCCGTCTCGGCCCGTCCTCGGGAGCCGCCACAGCAACATGCGACATGGATGGGGTTTTGCGCCTAGCGGCGGGAAATCCTGGGAAGAGGGAGGGGGGCGGCCACGGAGAGGTGTCTTCCGTGGACCGCCCCCCGGCTCCTCGCACTGCCCGCCGGGCGAGGGCCTTACGCGACGCCGACCGGGGTCACCGCGTCGGTATCCTCCTCGCCCGTGCGGATCCGGTAGACCTTCTCCACCGGCAGGACAAAGATCTTGCCGTCTCCCACCTCATCGGTGCGGGCCGCGGCCATGATCGCCCGGACGGTCCGCTCGACGAAGTGGTCCGACACCCCGATCTCAAACCGGACCTTCTCGTTCAGGTCGACCTTGACCGTGGTGCCGCGGTAGGTCTCCACGCGTTCGAGCTCGCCCCCGTGCCCCTGCACGCGGCTGAGTGAGAGCCCGCGCACCTTCACGCGATAGAGCGCCTCGAGCACATCGTTCACCTTGTCCGGACGGACGATCGCCACGATGAGTTTCATGCTCTCGCCTCCGCGGCTTCCAGGCTCGGCTCGGGGCCGGCGTCCGGCAGCACGAGGATCGCCCCTTCGCCGCTGGTGTAGGCTTCCTCGCCGTGCTGCGTCGGATCCATGCCCAAGGCCTCCTCCTGCGTGCTGGCGCGCAGCGACGTCACGAGGCCAATGATCTTCAGCAGCGCGAACGTGCCGCAGAAGCTGTAGGCGGCTGCTCCGGCGACCGCGATGGCCTGGATCACGACCTGATGCGGATTCCCCGCGATCAATCCGTCCGCCGCGCCGTTCCACGCCTTGACCGCAAACACGCCGGTCAGAATCGCGCCGGTGGCCCCCCCGACGGCGTGGCCGGCGAAGACGTCCAGTGACTCATCCACCCGTGTTCTGGCCCGCCACAGGATGACGTAGTAGCTCGGCAGCGCCGCGAGGCCGCCCAGGACGAGCCCCCAGAACGGTGGCACAAACCCGGAGGCCGGGGTGATCGCCACGAGCCCCACCACGATGGCGGTGGCGACGCCCATGGCGGTGACCTTGCCCGTGCGCGTCAGATCGAGCATGGACCAGACGACCATGCAGGCGCCTGGGGCGAGAAACGTGTTGGTGAAGGCCAGCGCCGCGTACTTGTTGGACGCCACCGCGCTCCCGCCGTTGAACCCGAACCAGCCGAACCAGAGGAGGCCCGCCCCCAGGAGCACAAAGGGCACATTCCCCGGGAGGAACGCCTGGCGGCCGTGGTTCGTCCGGTTGCCCAGCACGAGCGCCGCCGCCAGCGCGGCCATGCCGGCGTTGACGTGGACCACGGTCCCGCCGGCGAAGTCCAGCGCTCCCATCGCGCCGAGCCACCCGCCGCCCCAGACCCAGTGGGCGATCGGCCCGTAGATGCAGATCACCCACAACGTGATGAAGAGGAGGTACCCCTTGACGCGCATGCGGGAGACGATGCCGCCCGAGATCAGGGCCACCGTGATGATGGCGAACGTCGCCTGAAAGGCCATGTAGACGACGTGCGCGATGGTGGGCCCAAGCGGCTGGCTGCCGGCCAGGTCGATGCCCTTGAGGAACGCCCATCTGAGGTCACCGATGATGGCGTTTCCGGGGCTGAAGGCCAGGGAGTAGGCGACGAGCGCCCAGGCGACGAGCGTGTACCCGAGCGTGGTAAAGCTCATGAGGATCGTATTGAGCACGTTCTTGGTGCCGACCATTCCCCCGTAGAAGAATCCCAGCGCGGGCGTCATCAAGAGCACCAGCGCGGTGGATGTCATCATCCATGCGAGATCCGCTCCGTTCAATTGTCCTGCCGGTGACAACGGCCTCCCTCCTTTCTCGTCTGGGTCCATCCGTAGGCGACGGGCGGGGTTGCTGCTGCAGGGCAGTCCACGGCCTGCACCCGCAAGGGGTGCATCATCGCCAGCGGGCCAAAAAATCAAACGCCGACCGCAAAGCGGGTCGGCGTCAAGGCCTCGCGCACGTCGAGGTGCTTGGTTACTTATACCAGACGCGGCGTTTGGATGTCAACTCGCCGGCCGCCCCGTGATGACTCTGTCGATGTTGACAGTGGAGGGACGCGGGGTACAATGACAGTGAGATCGGCGCCGGGGACCCACCCGGCGACTCTACCTAAGGGGAGGGGCGGATGATGCGACGTCGCGTCCGCCGATCAAGGCGGAACACTGGTACCGACCGGGAGACGCCACCGAAGCAGTGACGGAGCAGGGCCCGAGGCGGCCCCTGCTCCCGGCGAACCCCCGACCGCCTGCCGATCAGGGAGATTGACCTCCCGCTGGGTGGAGTGAGACTCCACGAAGGTGGAGTCGGGGCAAGGACGTAATAAAAGGCCGGCGGCACAGTAGTGTGCCGCCGGCCTTATGTTCTCGCCACCGCCGTTGCCGATCCGGGCCTGAGACCCCGGACCGGGTGCCGGGGCAGGCAGGCCTGAACGCAGGGGGGCGAACGTGGAGAGCAGACCGCCAGGTCACATCGCGCCGGCACCTGCGCCGCTGGAGGGGACCCGGGTCGTGGACCTTACGCGGTTCATGGCGGGCCCCTTCGGGACCGCGATGCTCGGGGACTATGGGGCCGACGTCCTCAAGATCGAGCCTCCCGGCGAAGGCGACGGGGCCCGCGCCTGGGGCCCGCCGTTTGCAGGGGGCGAGAGCATCTACTTCCTCAGCGTGAACCGCAACAAGCGGAGCCTGACCTTGAACCTCCGTCACCCCGACGGGGTGGCGATCTTCCTCAAACTCATCGACCGGGCCGACGTCCTGGTGGAGAACTTTACCCCGGGGACGATGACCAAGCTCGGCATCGGCGATGACGTCCTGCGCCGCCGGAACCCGCGGCTGATCTACTGCGCCATCTCCGGATTCGGGCAAACCGGTCCCGATCGGCACCGGCCGGCGTTCGACCTCATCCTGCAGGGGATGGGCGGGATCATGGGCACCACCGGCGACGAGGGCGGCGCTCCGGTGCGGGTGGGGGTGCCGGTCGCCGACATCGCCGGCGGCATGTACGCGGCGTACGCGATCGTCCTGGCCCTCCTGGCGCGGGGCCGCACCGGCGCCGGCCAATCCCTCGACGTGTCGATGCTCGACGCCCAGATCTCCTGGTTCTCGTATTACCTGGGCATCTATCTCGCGTCCGGAGAGATCCCGCCCCGGCGAGGGTCCGCCCATGCCACGGTGGTTCCGTATCAGGCGTTTGCCTGCGCCGACGGCCGCTACGTCACGCTCGGGACGGGCACCGACCGGCTCTTTCGGCGGTTTTGCGAGGTGGCGGGCGTCTCGCTGGCCGATGACCCGCGCTTCAAGACGAATGCGGACCGCATCGTCCACCGCGACGCGCTGATTCCGGTGCTGACCACGCTGTTCCGAACGCGCCCGGCGGATGCGTGGCTCGAGGCGCTCGTCGCCGCGGGCGTCCCCTGCGGTCCCATTTCCACGGTCGATCAGATCGTGAGGGACCCGCAGGTCCGCGCACGGGAGATGCTGGTGGAGATCGACCATCCATCGGCCGGGCGCATCACGATCCCCGGGCTCCCGGTGAAGTGCTCCGCGACGCCCGGAGCGATCCGCAGGCCGCCCCCTCGCCTCGGGGAGCACACCGCTGAAGCGCTCACCGACCTTGGGGTGCCGGCTGGGGAAATCCGCCGCCTCCGGCGCGAAGGAGTGATCTAGGCCCCCGCGAATGGTTCGCCCATGACGACTGGAACCGGACGGCTCGATTACTTCGGCATCGATCCGCTGCTCAGCGAGGACGAGCGCCTGACCCGGGACACCGTGGGACGCGTGGTCGACCGCGAGGTGATCCCGCGAATCGGCCGCGCGTGGCTGGCCGGCGAGTTTCCCCGCGACCTGGTCCAGAGACTGGGAGCGCTCCGGCTGTTCGGGGCCAACCTTCCGCAAGAATATGGCTGCGCGGGCATGAGCAACATCGCCTACGGGCTCATCATGCAGGAACTCGAGCGGGGCGACAGCGGAGTGCGGTCGTTCGCCTCGGTGCAGGGTGCCCTGGTCATGTATCCGATCTTCGCGTACGGCAGCGAGGAGCAGCGCAGAGCCTGGCTCCCCGCGATGGCGGCCGGAGAGAAGATCGGGTGCTTCGGCCTCACCGAGCCGAACGCCGGCAGCGATCCGGGCGCGATGCAGACCCGCGCGCGGCGGGTCTCCGGCGGATGGGCGCTGGACGGCACCAAGATGTGGATCACCAGCGGCTCGATCGCCGACGTCGCGCTCGTCTGGGCCAAGGCCGAGGACGGCGTGGTGCGCGGGTTCCTGGTCGATCCGCGCACTCCGGGATTCTCCGCCCACGACATCCACACCAAGGCGTCGATGCGGGCGTCGGTCACCAGCGAGCTGGTGCTCGAGAACGTCCGGGTCCGCGAGGAGGACGCGCTGCCCGGCGCGGTGGGCCTGGGCAAGGCCCTCAGCTGCCTGACCCAGGCGCGGTACGGCATCGCCTGGGGGGCCGTCGGCGCGGCCACCGCATGCTACGAAGAGGCCCTGGCCTACGCCCGCGAACGGATCGCCTTCGGCCGGCCGATCGCCGCGACGCAGATCATCCAGGAGCGGCTGGTGAACATGCTGAGCGAGATCACGACGGCGCAGCTGCTCGCCTACCACCTCGGCCGCCTCAAGGATGCCGGGA